>Ga0194131_10004879_pt1 | contig 19821 bp, 19 predicted proteins | sample TA2KigO120mmetaG_FD_148631 | JGI IMG/M metagenome (GOLD analysis project Ga0194131, IMG submission 148631) | Freshwater microbial communities from Lake Tanganyika, Tanzania - TA2015053 Kigoma Offshore 120m | ecosystem: Environmental > Aquatic > Freshwater > Lake | place: Tanzania: Lake... | reverse complement strand
GGCCGCATCCGAGATCTAGGACATTGTTGCGCCCGCGGAACCGCTGTGCGTAGAACTGCTGGCCACGTTTGACGTGCTCTTCCGGTCCGCGAAATTTTTCCGCGAACTTCAGCCAGTCGATCTCGACCGGCTGCGCCACGGTTGGAGTTGGCGCATGCACCGCCGGACCCGCCAGCAGCGCCGCACGCTGCCGCACCAGCCGCAGCTCGTTGTGAATCACCGCTTCGTACCGCAGCCGGATCTTGTCCAGATCCTCCCACAGCCGCTGTTGAATCTCGTGCCCGGACCGGTCGAGCGCGCCCGTGAAGTCCCGGTGTTGGCTCGCCACCATGTCGCGGAAGTTTGACTCCATCAATGTCGCGCGGTGCTGAAACGCGCCCTGCAAATCGGCGAGTCCCCGCAGGAACTGGACCTCATTCACCGAGATCTTCCGTTCCCACTCGGCCCTCCACGCGATCCAGTGGGCGCGTGTATCGGCCACTTCCTCCCGCACCGGAGCGAACTCCGCGCGCAATTCGGCGATCCGCCGCTGGACTGGAGCGTCACGCGATGCCAAGTCCCGCAGCGCCCGGTTGTTTTCCTCGAGTGCGTCGAGGATCGCCTGCACGGCCTGGACCATGGCCCGGTTGAACTCCACCTGTTCGCGCACATGCCAGTTCAATCCACGCGCCACCATGCGCTTGACGAACTGGACCAGCCCGTTCACCAGTCCTCCGGCGCGCGGATTCACCCGGCCGATGCTTGCGACCTTGCCTTGCGCGGCGTCGCGCGCATGAAGCACAGGCATCAGGTCGGGCAGGCGCACGTCGGCGCCGGTCTCCGGGTCCGGGTGCCGCTCGCGGACCCTGTCCCGGATGGCCGTGATCAGATCCTGAAGCTCGGCGAGCTTCGGGTCGCCGTTACTTCCGGCCACGCTTGCGGCTCCACGAGGCGGTGACGCGTGTCGTGATTCCCCCGCGGGCGGTGAAGTCGCCCGTGACGGTGGCGCGCGCGGGGCGGCACGCTTTCACGATGTCCCGCAAGCACCGGTTCACGATGTTTTCTTGAAAAATCCCGAGATTGCGGTATTCCAGCCAGTACATCTTGAGCGACTTCAGTTCCAGGCACCGCTTGTCCGGTGTATAGACCAGAGTCAGCGTGCCGTGATCGGGAAGTCCAGTTTTCGGACACACCGAAGTGAACTCCGGATTGACGATCGTGATCTCGTAGCCGGGATACTGGTTCTCCCAGGTCTCAATTTCGGGGAGCGGCGCACTCAGTCCCGCGACCGCGTGTTCATCTGTGTATGTCTTGCTCTTCGCCATAATCTAGGCCGGAACCAGCGCCCGCGCCAGGTGTTCCAGGAACAGGCCGACATCGGTCACCACTCCCACCGCCTGGCCGGTCCCGCGGTCGCTGACCTTGGTCGCCACAGCGGGATTGATGTCGACGCAGACGATGCGAACCCATCCGGGAAGCATGTTTCCCGTAGCGATCGAATGCAGCATCGATCCCAGGCACAGCACCAGTCCGGCGCCTTTCAATTGTTCGGCGTAGGCATCCTGCGCCGCGTTCATGTCGGTGATGGTGTCGGGCAATGGACCGTCGTCCCGCAAGCTGCCTGCGAGCACAAACGGAATCCCCGCCTTCACCGCTTCATACAGGACTCCCGACTGCAGCCTCCCACCCGCCACGGCCTCGCGGATCCCGCCGGCATGGTAGATCGCATTGATGGCGCGCATGTGGTTGCGGTGTCCATGCTCTTCCTGGCGGCCATCCGAGGCGCGCACGCCGAGCGAGGTGCCGAGCAGCGCCGCCTCAATATCGTGGACAGCGAGCGCGTTGCCGCCGAGCAAGGCGTGCACGAATCCGCCACGAATGAGCCGGGAGAGTGGTGTCGAGCCGCCAGTGTGGACCACGACCGGTCCAGCGACCACGACCACGCGCAGGCCCGAGGCGACCGTCTGCCGGATCAAGGATGCGGTCTGCTGCACGGCGGTGTCCACCTGGCGCTCCGAGGAGATGCCGTTGGACATGAAGGCGAAATGCAGGCGGTCCCGCTCCTTCGATTCCGGGATCACCCGGATCCCGCGCATGCCGGTCACCACGCGGTCTCCCGCGCGGATGTCCCGCAGCCGGCGGCAAAACGCCTGTCCACCGGCGAACACCACCAGCGCGTCCATGCGCTGGTTCTGGGCCTCGATCCACTCGCCGGCGTGGCGGACCAGAGTGCGGTGGTTGGTGGTCGAGTAGAAGTCCTCTGGCGCGCAGCGGTCGCGGACCACGGTTTCAAGCGTTGCGTCGCCGCCGTCGACCGGTGTGCATCCCAGGCCCAGGAGCTGGGTGAGCATGCGGGACATCTCGGGCTGGCTCGGCGCCTCGACGCGAAGACGCAGACGCGACGGATCGCTGTTCGTGCGTCCGATATGGAACTTCTCTACCTCAAACCGTCCGTTGTGCTCCACCACGGCGTCAAAGATCTGCTCCATGATGTGCGAGTCGATCAGGTGGCCTTCGGCCTCGACCACCTCGCTCAGCACAGCTTTTGCATTGCCGGGATCTTGAATGGACAATCTACTATTGTAGGCCTGCGTTATTCGCGCCGCTGTGCTTCGGTGTAGCCGCCACGGCCGGATGCTATTGATTGAGGACTTCGATCAGGTAATCCGCTGCTTCCTTCGATTTCATCCCCGAGATGCGCCGGACGATCTCCTTGCGGAACACGGGGTCTTTTTCCGCCCGCGCGAGTTCGATCAGGGGCTTGGCGTCCCTCAGGTTGTCCAGCGCCCGCCGCCGGAGGTCAGCGTCTTTTTCAGTCCGCACGACCTCGACCAGACGGGCCGCGTCGCGATGGTGGCCGTAGGCCTCGATTACCTGCCGCTTGATGGACACATCCGCCGTTCCGGCGTACACTTCGGCGAGAACCGGGAGCACGTCCTTTTCCCGCGAGTGGCCGAGGTAGCGGACCGCCCAGAGCTGCATGTCCGGATTCGCGTTCTGCCCGCGCGCGATCTTTCCAAGCAGCTCTTTGGCGCGCGGGGCTTTGATCTGCGCCAGCACGAACATCGCCCGTTCGCGAAGCTGCGGGGACCCTGGACCACTCAGGATCTTCTCGATCATGGGCATGGCGCGGTCGGGCTCCGTGTTGACGAGTCCGTTCAAGGCGTACAGCTTGATCTCCTCGTTGGAGAACTCTTCGGGGGAGACGGGCTGTCCCGAGGACTGCTTCACCTCCACCTCAAGAACCTTGGCGTCGTTCGACCAACGGCTTTGCGGATGTTCCTTGGTGAGCGCGGCCAACACGCCCATCGCCTCGTCCTTGCGGCCCAGCTTGTGCAGCGCCCAGGCGCGCCAGTACATGGCGCCATCCGCGCGCGAGTCTTTGGCGCGAACCGCTTCCTCGAAGTGCTTGGCTGCCTCTTCCCACGCGCCGCGGTGCAGAGCCGAACTGCCCCGTGAATAGGAGTTGCGGCCTGAGCGCGAGGACCACACTTTCCCCGCTTCTTCAACCTCGCGGGCGGCCTGGGCCAACGGGCCGGATTCTTGTCCTGCCGCTGCCGCCACGGCCAATAGCAGGGCTAATGCCCTCAAACTGTGTCGATTCATAGTCCTCCCTCTAGGTCAGAATTCGATGCCAGGCGCGTTTCCACAATTCTCATCCGGAACAGTAGCGCCTCCTCCCGGATCCGGCGTTGAAGCCCGAGCCACTCGCTGTCGGGCGCGTGCGCCAACTCGAGCAGGGTCCGCTCCAGGTCATCCAACAGCGGGTTGAACATCGCGTCACCCGCCTCCGCCGCAGTCTGCCGGTACAGCCGGTTGGACTCGAGAAGTCCCGCGGCGACCCGCCGGTAGCCGGACCACGTGGCTGGATCCTGCTCGTGCGCCACCTCGGTCAACAGGATCCGCGAACGCTCGAAATGCTGGCCCAGCGCCAACAGCAGGACTTGCTGGCGCAGGTCGATCGCGGCATCCGGAGTGGGTGTTGCAGACCGCCGTCCGGCGAAGAACACCAGCGTCAGCATGGCGGCAAGCGCGGCTGCAATCGCGGCCCTTGGCCAAAGCAGGGGCTGCCGCCGCGGCCGCGGAAGCCGTGGCTCCAGGCGGGACCAAGCCTCGTCGGCCAGATTCGGCCGCAATGGCAGCGGATCCTCCGTCACCCGGTCCAACACTGTTTCGAGCTTCCGTAGCCGCCCGGCGCAGTCCGGACATCCGGCGACGTGATCTGGGACCGGCTCCATGCCGTAGTAAATTTCGACGAGCCGCTCTTCGGTTAGGTGCGGACCGGTCATCTAGAATCTACCTTCCAATTGATCGCGCAACTTCTTGACTGCGCGGAATATGCTGTTCTTAGCCGCCGTCTCGCTGATTCCCAGGGACTCTCCGATCTGCGAGATGGAACAGCCCTCGAAGTGCCGGAGTAGAAACGCCGCGCGCTCCTGGTCGGACAGGGTTGCAAGCGCGCCGGACAACGTGGTGCGAACCTCGGTGGCGAGCGCCATCCGGTCCGGCCCAGGAGCCTCGCACACCAGAGCTTCCGGCAGTTCCTGGGGCCGCCGCCGGCGCGCCCGGAGCATGTCCAAACAGCAATTGGCGGCGATCCGGTAGATCCAGGTGCTAAACGCGGAACGTGCTTCATAGGTCTCGATCTGGCGGAAGGCCCGCAGGAAAGTGTCTTGCACGATGTCGTCCGCGTCAGACTCGCTGCCCGTCATCCGGAAGGCCAGCCGGAACACACTCCGGCTGTGGCGCTCCACCAAATGGCGGAATGCGCCGGAGTCTCCGGCCCGGACCCGGGAGGCCAGGGCCTGATCCGTTTCGGCCATCCACACTTTAGACTGTTGGGCGTCGCCGCGGTTAGGCATCGGTAGGGCGTTTTCCGTCCCTCCCACCCTATGGCCTTCAATCATGGGGCCTTCAGGAGGAACCAAAACAAGTTCTTGCGGCCATGAGGGCCGGTGATCCGGCAAGCTTCACGGCAAAGGCTGGCGTATCGCAAGCGGTCTGAAAACAAGAGCAATCCGGGCTACGCCCCGCGCGTTCATTTCACCGCGGGGCGAAAGCGTTCGTGGTCTCGGCGGGACTGGTCTGCGCACAAAATCACGTCTCCTTTCCGACGCCGGACGGATGGACGATCCACGCAGACTTGTATGGCACGGGCGATCGTTGCGTGGTGCTAGCTCACGGAGGGCGTTTCGAAAAGAGTAGCTGGGAGAAGCAGGCACTTGCACTAGTGAGAGCTGGATTCCGGAGCGTACGGCCCGCCAGAAAAGCTGAAGGGCCGAAAACTGTTCATCGTAAGCCGCGATGACCTTGGCTCTGGCAACAATCCGCGGTTGGCGAAGATTCAAGCGCAGTACGAAAAGGCACCTGACCCGCCACAATATTCGGATCGCACGGTCGAACTCCTTGTTGCCTGCGTAGAGCCACGGGACGTGATGCCAGAACAAGAGCGGCTTCGCGGCGCGGCGGAACCAGCGCTCATCGGTGCTCGGCCAGTCGATTCGATCGAGCGCCATCCGCGCGATCTCCATTGCGCCGCCGCGAGCCCCGAACTCATGCAGTTCAGACGCCACGTTCGGGTCAACTCCACAATCGAGGGCTCACAACTTGTAAACCACCGCTCCACCGCAGCGGCCTACCAGCCGCTGCGGAGCTTTTCGAACGTCGTTCGGAGATCTTCGGGCATGATCCGCGTCTCGCCCGCGGCGGTCATGAAGTTGACGTCTCCAGGCCACCTCGGCACCACGTGGAGATGGATGTGCCCGGCGACGCCCGCGCCTGCGCATTCCCCGACGTTCATCCCGATATTCATCCCGGGTGCCTTGTACGCCTTCCGGATCAATCCGGAGGCCCTCCGTGCCATCCGCATCATCTCAACGGCGGTTTCGTCGTCCACGCGGTCCAGAGTCGCCGCGTGCGCGTAGGGAACGATGAGCAGATGCCCGCTCGAGTAGGGATAAAGATTTAGGATGACGAAGTTGAACTCGCCCCGGTGAACGATGAAGTTCTCTTCGTCACGCTGCTGTGCGGGCTTTTCGCAAAACACGCAGCCAGACGCCGGATCCGCCCGGGTCACATACCGGTAGCGCCACGGACTCCACAGATGATCCACCGGCTAGTCGTCGTCGCCGTCGAAATCCGGTCCGCTGTCGCCGCCGTTCACCAGGTCCTTCAGCTCCTTGCTCGGCTTGAAATACGGGATCCGCTTCGAAGGAACATCCACCCGCGCTCCGGTCTTCGGATTCCGGCCGACCCGCGATTGCCGCTGGCGCGTCCGGAAGCTGCCAAAGCCGCGAATTTCGATCTTGTCGCCACCGCGCAAGGCTTTGCACACGCTGTCGAAAATGGTCTCGACGATGACTTCGGAATCCTTCCGCGTCATCTCCACCACCCGCGACACCTCTTCGATCAGATCGGCTTTAGTCATGCTAACCCACATCCTAGCATTGTCATAGGGCGCACAGCATCACCCTTTTGGATTCCTCTTCATTGCTTGCTCCATGGTGACCGTCGCGGCGGCGGCCTGGCGGTGGTAGTCCTCCAGCCTCGTTCGCTCCTCTTCCTCGGAAATTGCCTTCAAGCTCAGCCCGATCTTCTTCTCCGATTCGACCATTTTCACAATCTTGAAATCGAGCTCGGCGCCGATCGGCAGCAGCGGAACGTCTTTCGTCCGGTCCGGCCCAGGCGGGATCTCGGAATTGTGGCACAATCCCTCCACCTCCGGTGCCAGCTCAACGAACAGCCCAAACTTGGCGGCGCGCGTGACCCGTCCACGGACCAGATCCCCAGGGCTGTGGGAGTGGAAGAACGTTTCCCACGAATCAGGCTGCAACTGCTTCACTCCAAGCGACAGCCGCCGGTTCCCCGGATCGATGTTGAGCACGACGGCTTGAATGATCTGTCCCTTTTTGACGGCTTCCGACGGATGCTTCAAGCGCTTGGTCCAGGTGAGGTCGGAGATGTGGACCAATCCGTCGATGCCCTCCTCGATCTCGACGAACGCTCCAAACTCGGTGAGTTTCCGCACCCGCCCTTCGACCAGCGACCCGGCCGCGTAACGCTCGGCAACCGTGGTCCAAGGGTCGGCCTCCAACTGCTTGATGCCGAGCGAGACCCGGTGCTGATCGGTCTTGACCTCCAGCACGACGGCCTCTACCTGGTCCCCGATCTTGCACACCTTTCCCGGGTGCTTCATGCGGCGTGACCAGGTCATTTCAGAAATGTGGATGAGCCCCTCGACACCGGGCTCAAGCTCGATGAAGGCGCCGTAGTCGGTGACACTCACCACCCGCCCGATCACACGCGAACCCGGCTGATACCGTTCCGGCACCAGGGACCAGGGATCGGGGGCAACTTGCTTCATGCCAAGCGAGACTCGCTCCTTGTCCCGGTCCAGCTTGAGGACCTTCACCGTCACCTCGTCTCCGACGCTCAGTGCTTCGGAGGGATGGCCGATGCGCCCGTAGGAGATGTCACTGACGTGCAAGAGCCCGTCGATTCCGCCCAGATCGATGAACACGCCGTAGTCGGTGAGATTCTTGACGACCCCGGTGATCACGCTGCCTTCCTCAATGTGGCTCAACGTGTCCGCCTTGCGGCCGCTGGTCTCTTCTTCCAGCGCAGCCTTGCGCGACACCACCACATTGCCGCGCCTGCGGTTGAGCTTCAGAATCTTAACCGGAACATCACCGCCGATCAAGGAGTCCAGGTTGTGGAACGGGCGCGAGTCCACCTGGGAGCCAGGCATGAACGCGACCACACCCACATCCACGGACAGTCCGCCCTTGGTTTTTTCGAGAACCCGGCCCGAGACCAGAAGATTGCGGCGGTAGGCGTCCTCAAGCGTGTCCCAAATCTTAAGCCGCGCGGCGCGTGTATGGGAAAGAACTAGGTAGCCTTCCGCCTGGCTCGCCGCCCGGTCCACCATGACTTCGACCGTGTCGCCCGACCGCACCGTGATGGTTCCGTCGGGCGCGGTGAACTCGTGAATCGGCACCATGCCCTCGGATTTGAACCCGATGTCCACCAGGGCGTGCTTGGTGGTGAGGCCCACCACGGTGCCTTGCAACACCTCGCCCTCTGCCGGAGGCGCATAGTGGGAATAGTCCTCCAGCATGTGCTGGTAGTCTTCCTGATCGCCCGGAAACCCTGGTGCTAACCCGTCCTCTTCAGCGGACATTGCCGAGCCTCCCACTCCGATTTACCCGCGCGCTCTGTCACGGATACACCTGTGCCGTCGCCTGTGTACTCCAAGAACTATAACGGATTGGGCAGTGGGAGTCAACGGGGAGGGATCCTAGGCCTCCACGATTTGCGCCGGACGGCGGAACATCCGCCACGGTACCAGCAGCGCGAGGAGCCCCAACACTAGGCCCGCCGCGGCGCCAACACCCGCAGGCTGCCATTCTGCCGTCTCCGGATTCGACGGGAGACTGGGGACATCAAGGACCTCCCAGATTGGCCCTTGCCTGCGGCCCGCCAGCGACTCCAGCAGCCGGGCCTCGTGGACCTTCGTCTTCAGCGATTCGTATTCCCGCCGCGCGATATCGTGATCGATCCGTTGCCGCTCACTTGCGGCCGCGGGCAAGGGCGTCAGTTGATCCGCGGCTTTGTTTGCGAGCCCTTCGAGGAATTCGCGCGTCAGGCGGGTCTGCTGCAGTTGATAGCGGAGACTCTCGTCGATCAGCCTGGTCATGAGTTCGCGCACGGCCTTCTGCGCCGCCTCCGGGTCCTTGTACCGGAAGGCGATTCGGATTCGGTCCGGCGGCTGCGATTCGAAGCTGATGCTCCGCCGCATCAATTCAACGATGCGCTCCACCGGTAGCGATTTCCGCTCCGCTCCATACAGATCATGAGTCTGAACGATGTTCGCCAACGTGTGCCGCGCGAGAACAGTCTGAGTGATTCCAGGGACGGGGTCCACTCCGAACCCGCTGTCCGCGCCGGGAATGAAGCGCTCCGGAATCACGCTGGAAACCCGGCGCACCACTGCGTCTGAGACGTATTCAGGCGGTGTGGCGCTCGCGTAGACAAGCCCGCAGGCAAATCCGGCCAGCCCGCCCAGGGGACCCGCGTAGACCCGCCTCATGGCAACTCGCGGATGCGGATGTTGCGGAACTCAATCAACGATCCATGGCCAAGCCATCCGATGTGGCCGCGCGTTCTCTGGAGTCCGGGGTGCTTTTTCAGCACGGCGGGATCGGTGACCGAATCGAGATCGGCATCCTGGATTTCGACGCCGTTGAGAACAACGCGAATCCGGCGCCCGTTCACTGTCACTTCCTGAGTGTTCCATTCGCCGGACGGCTTCAATGCCTCAGCCTTTGGCGCGATCACATCGTACACGCTTCCGTTGTACTGCACCGGCTTTAGTGGCTGCTTGCGCTTCTTCCACTTCGCATTCTCATGATCGAGGATCTGGATCTCGGTGCCTTCGTGGGCAATGCTGCCAAGCTTCTTCGGCGCGCGCACGGCGAGCCCGTTGTTCCCGCCGGCCTCCAGCCTGTATTCGAACCGCAGGATGAAGTTCGAGTATTCCTTATCGCTAAACAGGTTCCCGCCGCCATCGGCGGGACAGACCAGCATCCCCTCGCGGACCACGTAGCCTGGACCCTTCTGGCCCACCAGCGTCCATCCGTTCAGTGTGGTGCCATCGAACAGCGAAACGAATCCGGGGTCGGCCGCCGGCAGCAGACCGGCGAGGCAGACAAGCAAGGGACGCATCATGTCCCCTCAGGCTACCAGATCCGCTATCGGTCGCTATATCCGGCATTGGCCGCCGCCATCACGCGTAGGGCAACGATGCTGGCCTGGCGACGAAGGTCCCGTTGAGTTGACCGTGTTGTCGAGGACGATTCCGAATACACGACCCGCGATACGCTCGACGAACCCACGCCGCATATCTTTTTCCGAGCCGTCAACGCCGGAATGCGGCATTGTCAAGGAAGCCGCGCAGGTTGCGATCGGGCGCTACATACAGAAGGTCCTCAGGCCCGCGAATTTGCTCGCAGCTTCTGGCTGAAGCACGCGCATGCCAAATGGGGATATAGAGGGCGTGCGACGAATGGCCGGTCAGCCGGCCAGTTTGTCTGGCCGGACACGGGCCAGATAGATGCGGGTCGAGCCTTCATGGCTCGAATAGAAGCTCACCCATAGAACGCCCTCGTGGTACACCAGTCCTGGATAGCTCGTGTCGCCGCCGGACTCAAACGTCAGCACCGGCTTGTAGCTCGTCCGCGTCATCACCGCCAGCGCAGTCCGCGGCTTCTTTTCTTCGGGTGTGTAGCGGCTCCCCGCGATCCAGCCGCGGCCCGGCACCGCGATGAAGTTCGGCCCGCCGAGTCCATGACCCGCCGGAGCCCACGACCACTGCTTGTACGGCGGACGTGCAACCCCAATCGACGGCCGGTTCCCAGACCGCGCGAGCGCGATCATCTCGTCGCCGTCAAATCGCAGCGTCGTCTCGCTTTGGCCGGGCAGGTTGAGCTCGGTGATCAGATCATAGTGGATTCCGTCGCGCCCGGACCAGAGGTGCGCCGCGCGCGGCTCGGTCAGTCCGCCGCCGCCTCGATAGGACACCCCGTATGCCACACCCTTGTGCCAGGTCACGCGCCACAGCCAGTGGTTGTTGTCGAGCACTCGAACCAGCGGATCCCACCGCACCCCATCCTTTGAAAAGCTCGCCCTGCATTGGCGGCGGACGTACTTTCCGTTCTCGCGAATGGAGCCGCCCATCAGCAGCATCAACCGTCCGTCCGGCGTGGTGCACAACTTTGGGTCGCGCAGGTCGACTCCGGACTCTTCGAGCAGCGCGGCTGATTCCCAGCGTTCGCCATCCCGCGATTGGATCACGCGGACCGTTCCAGTGTCCGATACATGGCCGCCGCCTTCGCGGAAGGTGCAGAGCCAGCGTCCCTGGTGCCGGATCAGATCGGTGAAGGCGCAATGGATGCCCGCCGGTCCCCAGATCGGCCGGACGGACCGGATGCGCGGATCCTGTTGCGCCAGGGCAGCGGCCAGAAGCGTGCGGCGTGTCATGCTTGCATCTTACTTGATATCAGGAGCGCCATCTCAAGTGCCTGGTCGTAGTTGAGGCGCGGATCAACTTCGGTCCGGTAGTCGCGGGGCAGATCCTCGACCGTCACTCCCGCGGCGCCGCCGACGCATTCGGTGACGTTCTCACCGGTCATCTCGAAATGCACGCCGCCGAGGATCGAGCCCATCGACTTGTGGATCTCGAAAGCTTGCGTCAGCTCGCTGCGGATGTCATCGAACAAGCGAGTCTTGAACCCGGTCTCCGTGGAGCGCGTGTTGCCGTGCATGGGGTCGCACACCCAAAGGACCGTCTTGCCGCTGGCACGGACCGTGTCGATCAGGCGGGGCAGGGCATCGGCGATCCGCCCGTGTCCCATGCGGTGGATCAGCGTCATGCGTCCAGGCTCGTTGACGGGATGGAGCAGGTCCAGCGCTTCGTTGAGTTCGCCGGGTTGGAATCCGGGGCCCACCTTGATTCCCACGGGATTCGCGATGCCGCGAAAGTACTCGACATGGGCGCCGTCTGGCTGCGCGGTCCGCATGCCGATCCAGGGGAAGTGGACCGACAGGTTGTACCAGAGTCCGCCCGTCTGGTGCGTTTGCGCCTGCTCGTAGTGCAGCATCAGCGCCTCGTGGCAGGTGAAGAAGTCGATTGAGGACAGGTTGCCGCCGCTCACACCGAGCACGTTCTCCATGAAGCGGAGCGACTCGCCGATCGAGTCGACAATCCGGCGGTACTCGGCTGAGCGCGGAGACTTGTCGGCAAAGCTCAGGTTCCAGTTCTCCGGATGATGCAGGTCGGCGAATCCGCCGCGTGCGAGCGCACGCAGAAAATTGAGAGTGAGCGCAGCGCGTTCATATGCCCGTAGCAGGAGATCGGGATCCGGCTCGCGCTCGGCCGCGGTGAAGCCAGCGCGGTTGATCAGCGCGCCACGGTAGCTCGGCAGCGACACGCCGCTTCGCTCTTCGTTCTCGGCGGACCTTGGCTTGGCGTACTGTCCGGCGAAGCGGCCGACGCGGGTTACGGGCTTCTTGCTGCCGTGGATCAGCACCAGGCTCATCTGCAGCAGGATCTGGAGTTTGCTCGTGAGCGAAGGTCCGGTGCAATCGTCAAAACTCTCCGCGCAATCGCCGCCCTGGAGCAGGAACCGCTTGCCCGAAGCCGCTTCGGCGACCTGCGCCTTGAGCGCGGCGACCTCCCAATGCGTCACCAACGGCGGCAGCAGGGAGAGGCGTTTAACGGCCGCGGCGAGCGCCGCCGGATCCGAATAGGTTGGTTGCTGAAGAGCGGACTTGGTCTGCCAGGACTGCGGCGACCAATCCGGTGGAGGGATGGTCACGAAATCTAGATGAGGACCCAGGTTAACACAGCCCTACTACCATGGAGAAGATGTTCCTTGCCCAGTTCCTGCTTCTGATCGGCGTGGACGGATTCCGCTCCGACTTCCTCGAACGCCACAAGGCACCGCGGCTGGCTGAGTTCGCCCGTGCGGGCGTCAGCGCTTCGGCCCTGATTCCGTGTTTTCCATCGACCACGTTCCCCAACTTCTACTCGATCGCCACCGGACTGAGGCCCGAGGAACACGGGGTTCTCGAAATGGATTTCCACGATCCGGCCACCGGGAAGCGCTTCTACTACCGCGACGCGGACTCGGTGGCGGATCCGATGTGGTGGAAGGGAACTCCCATCTGGATCGCGGCGGAGAACGCGGGACTGCGTACCGCGGCCTACTTCTGGCCCGGCACTGATGTTGCGATCGGCGGCCGGCGTCCCACGTGGTTCTTCCCGTACAATCCGCGGACCAGGCGCGATCAGAAGGTCCGGCAGGTGCTTGAGTGGCTGCGGCTTCCGGTTGGCGAGCGGCCGCGGCTGGTGACGGTGTACTTCTCCGACGTGGACAGCGCGGCGCACCGGTTTGGTCCGAACGCGGCGGAGACGGCCAAGGCGGCCGCGGAAGTGGATGCAAGCATCGGCGAGTTGTTGGACGGGCTGAAGTCCGTGCGGCCGGAAGTGAACGTGGTGATCGTGTCCGACCACGGCCAGTCGCGGGTCGAACGGTCGATCGATTTGACACCGCTTGCGGACTTTTCGGGCTTCAAGGTGTCCAACGGCCTCTCGATTACGCAGCTCTATTCCAACGACGCGGCACTGGTGGACCGCACCTATCAGGCACTCAAGAACAAGAGCCCGGACTGGACCGTTTATCGCCGCGCGGAGATCCCGAAGCATCTGCGTTATTCCGCGAACCCGCGCATCGGCGACCTGGTGATCCTTCCGAATGGGCCGTACATGATTGGAGTCCGTGATCCGATCCCGGATCTGCGCGGAATGCACGGCTACGACCCCAGCCGGTTTCCGGAGATGCACGGGATCCTGTTCGCGGCGGGGCCGGGATTCCGGCCCGGGGCCCGGACCGGTGCGGTGGAGAACACGCTGCTCTACGCGATGTTTGAGCGGCTGCTCGGCTTGCGCGCCACCAAGCCGCTTGATCCCCGTTTGCAACGGCTGCTGCGTTAGATATACTGGCGTGAATGCGAAAGACACTGCTCCCCATCACCGCACTGCTCAGCGTCAGCGCCGTTTTCTTTTTCCTGAGCGCCCAAAGCTCTCCAGGCTCCTCGTACAAGCCGAAGCGGATCAACAAGGCGATCGAGCTTCTCGAACAGGGCCAGCCCATCTACTACACCGGCGGCCACGGCGGTTACGCGGAAGGCAAGAAGCTGGCCCAGACCTGGGCCGACTACATCAACTACGAGATGGAGCACGGCGCACTCGACTTCACCCAACTGCGCGAGTTCATGAGAGGGCTGGCCGATGGCGGCCCCACGAAGTCCGGCCACCGGACACCGGCGGTCATCGCCACGCTTCCCGTGCTGGGCGTCGATGAAGCGCATATGAAGGCGAACTTCTGGGTCGCGCAGCAGGTCCAGGCGGCGGGCGTCCACGGGATCCTGCTGTGCCATGCGCGGAGTCCCGAGGCGGTACGCGTGTTTGTCCAGTCGATGCGGTATCCGAACGCCAAACCCGCCCCCGGGATCGGTGAAGGACTGCTCGGCAACGGCAGCCAGGGCTACGCGGCGCGGATGTGGGGGATCTCGCCGGCGCAGTACATGAAGAAGGCGGATCCGTGGCCGCTGAATCCCGAAGGCGAGTTCCTGCTTGGACTCAAGATCGAGGACAAGTACGCGCTGGCCAACGCCGAGAAGGTGGCCGCGGTCCCCGGCATCGGGTTTGCCGAGTGGGGTCCGGGCGACATGGGCATCTCGCTGAACCTGCCCGACGGACACGGCGCGAACGAGACGCTGCACCCGCAGATGCGCGAGGCGCGGGCGAAGGTGCTGGCGGCTTGCAAGCGGTCGAAGATCGCATTCCTGAACACCGTCCGGCCGAATGACGTCGAGGAGATGATCAAGGAAGGCGTCATGATCGGGTCCGGCGGCCAGGAGGCAGCCGAGCGCGGACGGCGGTACACCAAGCGGCAGATGCCTTGGTAGCCCGTTACGACCGGCGCGACCCGCGGCTGAAGGCGCGGGTCGGCTCGGGGAACGTTTTGGTGTAGGCGTTCAGTCCCAGGACGCTGTAGGTAGTCGCCACTTCGGCTAGCGCGTGGTAGGGCAGCCCCTCGGCCTCGCGCTGGAACGTGAGAGCGCGGGTCTGCGCATCCAGATTGACCTTGATCCAGTCCCCGGCGCGGACCTGCTGGGTCGCGATCAGGTTTGAAAGCGGTTGGACCAGCAGCCGCTCGATGGCGCGCTTGAGATGCCGCGCGCCGTACTTGGAATCGATGCCCTCGCGCATCACCAGCTCCTTGGCTTCTTCGGAGAAGGTGAAGACAAAGGCGCGTTCTCCGGCCTGCGATTCGAAGATGCGGCGCTGAACGAAATTGAGCTCGATGTCGAGCACGCGGCGGAGTTCGGTCTCACCTAACGGACGGAAGACCACGATCTTGTCCAGGCGGTTCATGAACTCGGGCGTGAACTTGCGCCGTGCGGCTTCGAGCCCGCTTTTCTCGATCTTGATGTCGGTCTTCGCGTCCGGCGCGGCGCTGGGGCCGCGGCTGGCCATATGGAGTCCGAATCCCAATTTGGGACTCAGAATGGAACTCATCTCCGCCGCGCCGAGGTTCGACGTGAGAAAGATGAGACTCTGCGAGAAGTCGACCTTGCGGTTGTCGCCGAGTGTCAGCGTGGCCTTGTCGAGGATGCCCAGCAGCAGGTTCCACAAGGCGTCGGAGGCCTTCTCGATCTCGTCAAACAGCACGAAGGACAGCTTCATGTTGTCGGACTTGTACATGTTCAGGTTGTCCTGGCTGAGCAGCGGATGCGTCTCGCGATGGCCCAGGTATCCGGGCGGCGAGCCGATGAGCTTGGCGATCTCGTGCGAGTGCTGGAACTCGGCGCAGTCGATCTTGACCACCGCCCGCGGCTGTCCGGTAAGCGTCTCAGCCGTGGCTTCGACCACCCGCGTTTTGCCCGATCCGGTAGGACCCAGGAAAAGAAAATTCCCGGCAGGCCGCCCCGGCGGATTCAGCCCCGTCAGGTACATCTGATAGATGTTGACGATCTGCTGGACCGCCTCATTTTGGCCGACCACCAGGCGCTGAAGATTCTCCTCGAGCGAACGCGCCTCGCGGCCCGTCCGGCCTGGATCCAGTGTGACACCCGCTTTCATCCGCCACGCTCCTTGACTACCGAAGAGTGTCACCACGGGGCGAAAGCAAGCAATCAGACTGCCAAACCCGGTCTACCTTTTCTGTGGCCGGGAGGGCCGCACCTCGACGTGCGAAATCATGGTGCGGGCTGGCATTCGGAGCAGCCCAATCACGATGTCCGCGATGTCCTCTGGCGCGATTTTCCATTCCGATTTCGTGTTCCCTGTCCGTGGCGTGAAGTCCGTATCGACACTCCCCGGAAGGATGGTGCTGACCCGGACGTTGTCGTGGCGATGATCAAGCATCAGCGCTTCCGAAAAGCCGTTCAACGCGAATTTGGATGCGTTGTAGACGGCGCCGCCCGCGAAAGGATTCTTCCCTGCCAGTGAGCCGATTTGGATCAGGTAGCCGCCGCCCCGCTTTTTGAAGCAGGCCAGGGCTTCCTGGCAACAGTGAAAGACCCCGGTCAGGTTGGTCTCAATCACCCGGTTCCAGTCCTCGGCACGCAGGTCGGCGACTGGAGCGAACACCCCGATGCCCGCATTGTTCACGACAATGTCGATGCCACCGAAGGCGCCGCTGGCGGTTGAGAATAACTTGGCAACGGCCTCTCTGTCACGCACATCGGCTCCCAGGCCGGTGATATGAGAGCCAGTTTCGGTAATCAATTCATTTACAGCGGTCTGCGCCGAGTTTCCGTCGCGACCGCAAATTGCCACTCCGCAGCCCTCCATGGCCAGGGCGCGCGCGATGGCCCGTCCGATTCCGCGCGTGCCTCCCGTGACGATGGCGCCTTTTCCGGTGAGGAATCCCTGGGCCATGGGCTCAGTTCTCCTTGCCCGTGTAGAGGCTCGAGACCTCCTCGGCGTATCCGTTATAGGGCAGCGTCGGACGCCGCTCCATCGTCGGAATCACCTTCTCCGACGCCTGCGACCAGCGCGGATGCGGCTTATCCGGATTCACGTTCGAATAGAAGCCATATTCGGCGGGCTGGGAATCGTTCCAGAACGTTCCCGGCTGTTTGGCCGTGAATTCGATGGTTGCGATCGACTTCGCGCTCTTGTAGCCATACTTCCAGGGGACAATGGCGCGGAACGGAGCGCCGTTCTGGATGGGCAGCGGCTTGCCGTAGAGTCCGGTGACGAACATGGCGAGCGGATTCATGGCTTCGTCGATGCGCAGTCCCTCGTAATAAGGCCACTTGTACCAGGAAGCCATCTTGATCCCGGGCATCTCGTCAGGCCGGTAGACGGTGACGAAGCGCATGAACCTGGCGGTAGGCTTGGGGTCCACCATCTTCACCAACTCGGCCATCGGGAACCCGGTCCAGGGCACGGCCATCGACCAGGCCTCGACGCAGCGGAACCGGTAGAGCCGCTCCTCGAGCGTGACCTTCTTGAGCAGGGCGTCCAGGTCGAAGCTGCCGGGCTTGTTCACCAGTCCCTTGACCTCGAAGCTCCACGGCATGGGCTTGAACTTGCCCGTGAGATCCTTCACCGCCTGCTTGTCGGTGGGATGGAATTCGTAGAAATTGTTGTAGCCGGTGGCGGCCCATTCCTCGGTGATGGGACGGTCGAGCTTGTAAGCCGGGTTGCGCTTGGCCGGATAAAGGCTGGCGCTGGCGTCCTTTTCCGCGCCCAGCAATGTGCCCGCGCCCACCAAGCCAGCGGACTTCAAAATCTCGCGCCGGTTCATCCAGGCGCTCTCCGGCGCGGCTTCGCGTTCCGGCATCTCCCAGCGTTTCGGAATTCGGATGAGCATAGTTCTCCCTTCAACAATTCTATCCCGTACCCGGTTCATTCTATTCCTCCGTGCGATCATGGTGCGATGCGACTGCTCCTTCCCGTTGTTTTCGCGGCGCTGGCGTTGGCCGAGACTCCGTTCCCGCCGCACAAAATAGCGGGGAATCTGTACTACACCGGATCCGTTGAAAACGCGTCGTATCTGGTCACCACGCCCCAAGGCCACATCCTGATCAACCCGAGCTTTGAGGAGTCGGTGCCGCTCATCGAAGCCGCGGTGTCCAAGCTCGGATTCAAGTTCACCGACATCAAGATCCTGCTCACCAGCCACGCGCATGGCGACCACATCGCCGGCTGCGCGGCGGCGGTGGAGAAGTCCGGCGCACGCGTCATGATCATGACGGGCGACGAAGAGATCGTCCGGACGGGCGGCGACGGCGACTTCCAGTACACCGAGCGCTTCAAGCCGTGCCGCGTGGGGCGCGTCCTCAAGGACAACGACACCGTGGAACTCGGCGGATCGAAGCTCACCGCGCGGCTGACTCCGGGCCACACGCGCGGCTGTACCACCTGGACGATGCGCGTGGCCGAGCACGGCAAGGAACTGCTGGCGGTGATCGTCGGGAGTCCGAACGTCAACCCCGGATACAGGCTGGTGAACAATGATCAGTACCCGTCGATCGCGGCCGACTTCCGGAAGGCGTTCGCGGTTTGGAAGTCGATCCCCGCGGACCTGTTCCTCGGCGCGCATGGCGCCTATTACGGCCTGGAGGAGAAGTACCCGCGGCTCGGCCGGGGCCCGAATCCGTTCATCGACCCGCAAGGCTACCGGAACTATATTGAGTCGAAAGAGAAGGAGTTCGAAACAAAACTCGCCGCGCAAAAGGAGAATTAAGGTGCGCTTCACCGCACTGGTTGCCATGTCCACTGTTCTCGCAGCAGATCCTGAAAGCCTGGCGCGGATGTCCGCGCGCTTTGTTCCGGTGGAACTCACCGCCGACACGTCGAAGCTCACGCCCGGCGACCGGAAGGCGCTGGACCTCTTGATCGAGGCCTCGCGGCGGATTGACCGGCTGTTCCTGCGCCAGTTGTGGTCCGGCAACCCGGGACTGTACGCGAAGCTTCAGAAGGACCGCTCGGCGGAGGGCCGGGCGCGCCTGGCCTACTTCTGGCTCAACAAGGGTCCATGGTCGGACCTCGATGAACACGCGGCGTTCCTGCCCGGCGTCCCGGCGCGCAAGCCGCCGGGGTCGAACTACTACCCGGAGAGCCTGTCGAAGGAGGAGTTCGAAGCCTGGTTGTCACAAATCGATCCGCCGATGAAGGAGAAGGCGCAGAGCTTCTTTACGGTGATCCGGCGCGAAAAGGGCGGACTGAAGATCGTGCCCTACTCGGTGGAATACGCAGCCGAGCTGAAGCCGCTGGCGGCGCTGCTGCGGAAGGCGGCGGAGGCGACGCCCAACGCGACGCTGCGGAAGTTCCTGCGGCTGCGCGCCGATGCCTTCCTGTCGGATGACTACTATGCGAGCGACGTGGCGTGGATGCAGCTCGACTCGCCCGTCGACGTGACGATCGGTCCTTATGAAACCTACACCGACGAGCTGTTCGGATTCAAGGCGGCGTTTGAAGCCTATGTCTGCCTGCGCGACGACGCCGAGACCGGCAAGCTCAAGTTCTTCGCCGCGCACCTGCAGGATATTGAGAATCACCTCCCGATTGATCCGCGGCACCGGAATCCGAAGCTCGGGGCGTTGACGCCGATCACGGTGGTGAACCAGATCCGCCCGGCGGGCGACGGCGCCCACGGGATCGCGACGGCGGCGTTCAACCTGCCGAACGACGACAAAGTGGTCACCGAGATGGGCGCCAAGCGCGTGATGCTCAAGAACGTGCAGGAGGCCAAGTTCCGGCACATCCTGACCCCGATCGCGCGGCGCGTGTTGAGCGCGGCGGACCAGCAGGAGCTGAGCTTTGACGCCTTCTTCACCCACATCCTGGCGCATGAGCTGAGCCACGGCCTGGGTCCGCAGAAGAATGTCCGGCAATCGTTGAAGAACTACTATGGAACGTTGGAAGAGGCCAAGGCGGATATCACCGGACTCTTTCTGCTCCAGTATCTGTATGACCGGAAGCTGCTGCCTGAAGCGGAGGTCCAGCTCTATACGACGTTCCTGGCGTCGATGTTCCGGACGCTGCGGTTCGGGATCCATGAGGCGCACGGGCGCGGCATGGCGATCCAGTTCAACTACCTGCTGGACGCCGGTGCGATCCGGACCCGTGCCGGCGGGGCATTCGCGCTCGACCTGGCGAAGACCAAGGAGGCGGTAACGGGCCTTGCGCGGGAGATCATGACGATCCAGGCCGAGGGGGACTTCGAAGGCGCGCGGCGGATGGTGGAGCGGCTGGCGGTGATC
>Ga0194131_10004875_pt1 | contig 19841 bp, 21 predicted proteins | sample TA2KigO120mmetaG_FD_148631 | JGI IMG/M metagenome (GOLD analysis project Ga0194131, IMG submission 148631) | Freshwater microbial communities from Lake Tanganyika, Tanzania - TA2015053 Kigoma Offshore 120m | ecosystem: Environmental > Aquatic > Freshwater > Lake | place: Tanzania: Lake... | reverse complement strand
CGATCCCGAGGTCGGCGGTCATGATGCCGATCTCGGTGATCACGATCGACCGATCCGGGTGATCACGATGCTCCGATCTGAGTGGTCACGATGGGCCGAAACGCGCACCGAGAGCACGTGATCTGCATTCTCGCCCGGGACTACGGGGCGACCCTCGACATCGACTGCTATCACGCGGGCTCGACGCGGGGCGTGATCCTCGCGATCCTCGACTGGATTCCGTACGTGAGCCGCATCCTGAATCTCGTCGGGATTCTCCGGAATCTCGACGTCTTCGACGAACAGGATCTCGACGCGTGGCGCACGGTAACGTTCCAAGCCGTCGAGCATGCCGCGCAACGGATCAAAGAGAAGCGGAACATCGACGTCTCGATCGCCTGGAAGTCGAAGGGTCTGGTGGGGCTCACGTAGCGCGGCGATGGATGCCGGAGCATTTCTCGCGATCGTGTTCTGGGCCGCGATCATCGTCGGCGGGACGACGTGGTTCCTCCGCCGCTACGCCCGCACGAAGGCCGAGGATCACGCGCGACGCGAAGCCGCGCGGGAGGCCTACGACCGCCGCGAGGACGAGAAGGAGCGGGCCGCCGCCCTCACCGAGCTTGACCGCTACTTCCCGGCGTTTCGGGAGCCGTTCCAGGAGGCGGTGAACGGCGGTGCGAAGCCCGAGGCCGCCTTCTGGGAGGCAGTGAACGCTGTCGAGACGGTCGAGCTCGGGACGACGTTCTATGGTCTGCCGGCGCTTCTGCCACTCGCCGAACGGCGCAAGCATCTCTACGTCGTCGGCAAGCCAGGCCAGGGCAAGACGACGCTCCTCCTTCACCTGATCAACGCGGACCTTGAGGCTGGCCGCGGCGTCGCGGTGATCGCCCCGGAGGCGGAGCTCTTCCGGGACTGGCTGCTCTCGATGGTCCCTGACGAGCGCACTGAAGATGTCGTCTACTTCGCGCCTGGCAATCCGAAAAACACGATCACGTTCAACCCGCTCGCGGTCGACGAGGGCGACGACCGCGCCAGGGCTGCCGGCGATCTCTTCGCGATCTTCAAGCGCGCGATGGGCGAAGACGAGTTCGGCGCCCGGATGTCGCCGATCCTTTCGAACGCGTTCTCAGCGCTCGTCGGGCGGCCCAGCGCGACGCTGTGGGACGTGAAGCGGCTGCTCGAAGACGCGGACTTCCGAGCGGCGGTGGCCCGGTCAGTCGATGACCCGTACGTCGCCGAGTTCTGGTCAAAGACCTATCCGAGCTATCCCAAGGGCTCGCACCTGCCGGTGGTGAACCGGCTCGACCAATTCCTCGGCTCGCCGCCGGTCCGGCGGGCGCTCTGCCACCCGACCTCGACGCTCTCGATCGGGCAGATCCTCGCGACGAACCAGATTCTCTTCGTCGATCTCTCGGGACTCGCCGACGATTCGAAGCTTCTGCTTGGCCAGATGATCCTCGCCAAGTTTCAGCTCGAGCTTCATCGACGGGAAACCGTGAACCAGGCGCTCCGCGAGTCCTTCTATCTGTACGCTGACGAATTTCAAACCTTCGCGGGCGTCGCCGAAGGCACGTGGCGCGAATTGCTCTCCCGCGGCCGGCGGTACGGCCTCGCGATGACGCTCGCCCACCAGCATCCGGCGCAGCTGCCGTCTGGGCTCCGCGATGAGATCAGTGGGACGGCTTCGTCGATGGTGGCCTTCAATCTCGGCGCGAAGGACGCCGAGACGATGCGGCGGGAGTTCATCGAGGAATCGATGGACAGTCACGACGCGCGGCCGATTCCGATGGAGCGGCTGGTGACGCTGCGACCAGGCCGAGCGGTTGCGCGGCTGGGGACGGGCGCGTTTGCGATTCCGCTTCAGACGACGGCGCCTCTTGAAGAGCCTCCGGCGTGGCGTGGCGAGAAGGTACAGGCGTTATCGTGGGAGCGGTTTGGGGCGCCTTATGGTGAGATCCTTAAACCGATCGAGGGTGGCGAGCAACGTACACGCGATACGATCAAAGACTTCCTCGAATAGCCGGAACGGCGGCCCGTATCGGAGCCGCCAACCTCCGATCTCTACGACAGAAACTATCGAGGGTGCTTGCGGTACTAGCCTGCTCGAACTTGTTCGGAACGATCGTGGTGACGTGGTGCGTGCTGCCCGACAGCCGGTGGCGGAGCGGTCTCTTTCTCAGACCTCGATATAGCCCATGCCACGACACGTCGTGCAGTGGGTACTGCCGCCACATTTCTTACATACTTGCCGCTGGCCACTCAGCGCTTCCGTAAACGCCTCCAACGGGTCTTGTTCGAGCCCTGTCCCGTGACAAACCGAGCAGCGGCCATCGCCATAGTGGGAGACCAGCGAGATCGGATTAGGCGCATCGCAGTCTGGACACGGCGCGGGCGAGGAGGGCCCAGTCCGCGCAAATCCGACCTTGCGTAGCTCCGCCTTCTCCGGTTCCCTGGCGGTCGTCGGGTCGTAGTCGCTCGCATCGCCATCCTCGGACCATGAGTAATGGCCCCTACGATCGCGACCGAAGCCCCATGAGTCCGGACTTCGGCGCCTTATCGCAGCGATCATCCACCAGACACCGCCTGCGACGAGGATGCTGACAGCCGCGGCAGCTAGTAGCACGCCGTCGTTCGTCTCAGGCGTCTGCTTACGGTCCCAGAACGTTGCGAATGCTGGCCCGCGTCGTTCACGGGGCTCAGCGAATATCCATCCATGTCGGCCGTCGAGTAATCTGATTCTTGCCCAGGTGCCGCTGCTGCTCGTACCGCTTCCCAGCGGATTGAAGAGTTCCGTGATTTCCCGGGTTTCGATCAGATGAACGACCTCGCCGATCTTTCCGAGGCTCACGATAGTCAGATTCGCCGACGTGAGCGAGGGCGAGCTAAGAATCGGCAGCTTGTCACGCTCAATGCGGGCGAATCGGGTCACATCCGACGGCCACGGCCCGATGCCACTGGCCGTCTGGCGCTGTTGATCGTAGTGTTTGACCTTCTTCTCAAGGGCGCTAACGATCCGGTCCACGGCATCTTCTGCTGCTAACGCCCTCGCATCGGTCGGCACGGCGATCACAGCGCTCGCAATCAAGAGCATGATCACAGATCGGATGATTGGAATCGCAATCGGCTCAGTCATCATCCGCTCCGCATTGCCCGAAGGCGAGCCGCGCGCGCCGCCACACCGGGACAGGCACCATTGCCCTTCACCGTCGCTTCAGTAGACTAAGGAGTAGGTCACGCCGCCCGAGACCGCAGCAGTATCCGCATCCCGCATCATTCAGATCATCATCCGCCGACAGACAGCGCTCTGACACCAGTCGCAACCACCGGCATCCGCTCGCAGAGCGGAGCGATGATGCGCTGCTTTTACTGCCGCACGCAAGGAGCTGCGACCGATGAATCGGACATGGAACGGTTTCGCAACAACAGTGAGTCTCCAGCCAAGGAGCGCGCATGGGAATCTCTAGTCAGCGACGTCGAACGGCTTCGCGACTCTCTTGGCCTTCACATCGACAACGAGATCAAGCCGCTCGTGGTCGCCCTTCGCGCGAACGGATTTTCCACAACGGCCTCGTGCGCAGGCCACGTCGATCATGGTCTGCCATATCCCTGGGTCGACGTCGTATCGCACCTCGCCGAGAGGCTTCTTTCAGATCGTTGTTACATCGCTCTGAAGCAACGCGCCCGCGAGGCCCGCAAAGCCGGCACTCCGATGACGGAGAGCGACGAAGCCGAGTATGAGAATCGCGTCCTGGCGCAAATCGACGCCAATGCCAAGGCGCAGGCCGATCTGAGGCGAGCGTTGGATCGCTTTTACGCGTCAGAAAGACAGCGAGACGTCGATCTCGTGATCGATCCAGGCCCATGGAACCGGAGCCGCCTGCGACCGGCTATCGCGCCAAGCCATGGTGACCCAGCCAGGTTGGCCGCATCGGATCTCGAATCGGGTCGCGCGGAGATGGAACGATTTGCGGAGTTCCTTCGCCGAGACTTCTTCACAGCCAACTGAGGCGCGAAGTGGCAACCGGCAACTACGGCATTCCGACCCGGCTCAAGACGTGACGTCGTCCTCCAAGAAAGAGTCGCAGCGCCGTCGCCCTGCTAAAGGTCTTACCAGCCTAACCTTCACTCTGGCCGACCGTGAAAGCCTCTCGGGTGAATATGAGATGTACGCCTCCGGGGGCGGGGCGTTACGTAATAGCCGTTAGAGAAGCGACTCGACTATCGTCGCCGCCTCTTCGGCAGTGTTCGCTGCTAAGACCTTCGTCATTGCGTGGTCGTACTTCCTCTCGATGTCGCCTTCGGTTCCGAGCTCTTTGCGCACGCGCTCGTCGATCGAGTTCTTGAGTCGTTGCGGCGCGCCGTAATCGAGCTCGAGGTCACCGTCAGAGTCGACGCGAAAGCCGAGGGCCGAGAGGGTGTGCTCTCGGTCGTCTTTCTGTCTCTCCAGATCGGCAATCTCTCGCACGAGTTCAAGTGCACCGCGCGCCTTCGCTTCCTCCTCAACGAGCGACTCCCGCAGATCGTACTTGACGTCGCGGAGCGCCGACAGGGCGCGATTCCGCGCTGCGCCGTTGGCCTTGAGCAGTTCGGCAAATGCCTTTCGCTGCTCGGCCGTGATGGTCGTCTGTGTTTCTCCTTTCATGGTGTTGTAGGTTTATGCCCCGCCCCCGCAGGGCGCAGACGGCTCCGACACTGTGCGCTGGGTGGCGCTTGACGTCGCCGCCGCGCGGGAGAGTGAATGACGGGGAAGCCGAGGTCAAGCGCAAACGTGTTGGGAATATGGGCTCGTCGTGGTTTGTCGGGCTTTGCCGGTTCTCGTCACGCCTTGAGCAGCGAACTCGAGCGACGCATGGAAAAGAGAAACGGCGAGTAGCCAGGGCTCTCGCCGTTGGCGTCTTCGCACTTCGGCCGTCCGTGTCTCTCTACTTTTGCTGTTCGCTGGCCGAAGCGATTGCGCCCAGAACCACGACAGCAAGAGCCGCGTATCCGACGCCCTTCAGGATCTTCTTGCCGACAGAACTACCCTTCTCAGAGTTCCGGTTCGCGGGTGATGGAGAGGAACCGTAGCTATCGGATGTTCCGTAATCCGATCCGCTTCCGCTCGACTCCGGCCTGGATGAAGATTCGTCTGAGGGGCGGTCATGGCTATAGGGGGGATGGTCACCCTCATGGTGGGTATACTTGTCCCCGAGCCATCCGGTTCGGCGTTCCGACCAACCCACCTTATGGTCGTCATTGTCGCGATGCTGGTCGTACCGGTTTCCCGAGAACCCTTCGCGACTCTCGGACCAACCCAGCTTATTTCCATCTTGATCCTTGTGCTCGTCGTACTCGCTTCCGAAGAAATCTTGCCGGATCCGGGATGTTCCGATCTTGCCGTCCGACGCATCGCGATGTCCGGTGTACTTGTTTCCGAAGAAATCTTCTCGTTCTCGCGACGTACCGACCTTGTTGTCGTCGTCGTCGTAGTGCTGTATGTACTTGTTCCCCAGCCAGTCGGTGCGTTCCTCGGATCGGCCCATCGCTGCACCTCCATCCCAGTCTGCGGGATTCCGAAGTGTAGCACTGCGACTGTGGCTTAGCGTCGCCTCGTGTTGCCGTAACCGCGCGGCGCCCGTGCGGCTCTTACACCCCGCTGTTCCGCGCGGGTATGCGTCACTCGCTATCATCTCTTGCCGGGCTGTTGTCCGCTCTTAACGACGAGAACGATCTGGAGCTTCTTCATCTCGCGGTGATCCGGTCGTCGTCGCGACGACATCGATGCTCTCGCGACCGGGTCGACTGCTCAGTGCTCACCGTCGCTTGACTGAAGCAAAGTATCAGATAGGATGATGACGTAACCTTAAGTTCACTACATCTTGTCCCATCGTTTCATTTCTATCCCCGCATTGCTTCTATGGAGTCCCCAGAACGTTCGCTGACGCCGTATGAATGGTATGACACGGCCCGAGCCAAGGCAGAGACCATCATCCGGCGACTCGATCCGACATTGCGCGTGAAAGTCATCGAGGCCATCGTGACAGACGCCGAGACAGGACAACGGCGCGACACGCTCGCGCTGGCTTTCGAGAGCTCGAACGATCCGAGGGTGCGGTGGACGATGGAGATCGGGATGAATCATGAGTATATCGACACGCGGCTCGAGAAGGTTATAGAGCTGGTCTATCGAGAACGTATGTCGACCGGCAGTGGCGGCTGACTCACCAACGGTCGCGGTACTCTTCATGCCGGACAGAACGACGGCGAGTAGCAGGGCTACTCGCCGTTTGCGTCTTCACTCCACGCGGGGCGGAACTCGGATCTCGAAATCCCGCATGAGGCGAAGGAGGTAGGTGCGCTGGAGGCCGAGTGCGCGGGCCGCGTGCGTGCGGTTGCCGTGGTGGGCCTCGAGCGTCGTCTGAAGGAGCTGTTTCTTGTACGCGTCCACCCCTTGGTGGAAGGCGCTAACCGACTCTTTGTGCATTCGCTTCCTCCTCTTCGTTGCCCGCCCACTCGTCGCAGTCCTGCCGGTACTCGCAGTCGTTGCAGAGCCAGCAGCCGCGGCTCGGGAGGAAGACCCCTGCGCGGACGCCTTTGACGACTTCGCGCCCGAGATGGAAGAGCCGCTCGAAGTCTTTGTGGTCGCGGCCGGTGATCTGCGGCGGGTCGACGCGGGGGACCTTCGTGCGGACGAGGGCGACTTTGCGGATGTCCTTGGGGAGCCTTCCGAAGAGCTTCTCGTAGGCGTAGGCATAGGTGGTCACCTGGATGTCGTCGGGAAGGGCCGTGATCGGCGGCGCTTTTTGCGGCGCCTTGAACTCCACGATCACGTCGCCCTCTTCGATGAGGTCCATGGCGCCCCGGATCGGAACGTCGAGGGCCTCGCCGGTTGCGGGATTGACGAGCGGAAGGGTGAACCAGACTTCGGAGTCCAGCACCCCGCTGGCGGGCAGGTGGTAGTACTGCGTCAGCAGCTCGCGACCTTTGTAGCCGAGGGCTGCTGCGTCGCCGACTTCGTCGAACTGGACCTTCGTCCCTTCGGCCTGGGTCTGGGCGTACCAGTCGGCCTCGAAGACCTGGAGCACTTCGGCCAGGGGCGGCGTGTGCCCCCGCTTTTTCGCCTTGTGCAGCCAGTTCAGGGCCGCATGGATCGCCGTGCCGAAGGCCTGGTTCTCGGAGAGCGTCAACCGGGGAAGCCGGTCGACGTACTGGAAGCGATACTTCAGCGAGCAGGTGAGGTAGAGCTGGATCGCGGTCGCCGAGAGCGCCTCAGGAGGCCGCATCCTTCTGGTCCTTGACGAGCTGGTCGATGTACGCGGAGGCGGCGTCCTTGGGGATGTCGCCGAGACGCGGGACCCTGAAGTACGTCTTCAGGTGCTCTTCGGCCTTCTTGCCTTCGACGCCTTGGGCGCCGAGCAGGCGGAAGAGGTAGCGCTTCTGCGGATCGGTCATCCGCTCGCCGCCACCGTTGGTGTGGGATGCGGGCGGACCGCCGTTGAGAGCCGGCTTCTCGCGCCGCGGGATCTCGACGATCTCCTCGGCGTCGACGGTGCCGACGAACATGGCGTTCCCGTCGGGATAGCGGAGCGTGACGCGATACGTGCGGGACATGGTTCTCCTCCTTGGTCTGTCGTGGTGATGGAGCGGAACGATGCGAGCGGTGGCGAGCTAGTAGCGGAAGCGGTCGAGGACGGCGGGCACCGTCTCTTCGAAGAGCGGCGCCATCATGTCCGCGCGATTCGCGCGATAGAGGGCTAAGAGCTCGAAGAGGACGTGGAGCGCGCCGTGCGAGGGGCAGTACCAGGCGCCGGCCGGGAACTGCACCATGTCCTCCGGGAGCCGGGCGACGAGGCAACCGGCGACTGTGCACGGTCGCGCAAGGCAGCCGTGCTCGAGGATCTCGGTCGGACGGCCAGGGATCGCGATGGTCGGCGCGGACTTCCCGCAGTCGGGACAGCGGCCGAGCGTCTTCACGCTCACGGCTCGATCTCCGTGCCGGTCATCGCGCCGAGACCGAAGAGCCGGCCGAGCCTGGTCGTCGCGAGGAACGCGGGACCGGGCGCCATCTGTGTGACGACGCGCGTGAAGGCGTTGTGCAGGCCCCAGCGCGTGCGCGGCAGGACGTCGGTCATCGCGGGCTGCGGACGGAAGTACGTCTCGACGACGGCGGGGAAGAAGCGGACCGGCAGGATGTCGATGGCGAAGGCTTCGTAGATCACGAGCTTCGCTTCCTGGTCACTGATGGGGTAGGCGACGAGCTCGCCGACCTTGGCTTGGAAGACCGTGAGATGCCGCTGGTAGCGGTCGATCGCGACGGAGATGTCGGCGTTGAGGTCGAAGCCGGCCGTGTGCTTCCTGCGGATCGCGATGACGTCGCCGGAGAGCATCAGGTTGTCGCAGACGAAGACCTTGGCCCCGACGACGATGGAAAGCGCCTCCGAGCGGTCGTTGGCCGTCCGGATGCCGAGCGCGAAGCGGTAGTCCGACGACGGCTCGATACCGACCACGTCGAGGTCCAGGACCCCGAAGAGCCGGAGGCCGCCGCGCTGGACGGCGAAGGCCTCCTTGGCGATCCGGATCTCGCGGACGGCGAGCTGGCGGTCGATCGCCTGGACGAGGTCGTAGTGGCCGATCGGCTTCCACGTCGCGGTCGCTGCCGGCGGCGGGATGCGCATGAGGTCGGCGCGGGTGACGAGATCGCTCTGGCTGTGGGACAGGGTTCCGCTCATGGTGGTGGGCCTCCGAGAAAGTGGGTTAGGCGGTGAGGTGGAGACTCCGTGATCCGCGGTGATGCGGATCACGGAGTCGATCACAAGGTGCTGAGGAAAGCGTAGCGCCCTGTGAGTGGCGAAACAGGAGGGCAAACTTCCCTCATCAGGGAACTTTGCTCGTCTGCTCCGTCGAAGAACGCCGCGCTAGCGTGAAGGCGTCATGCCTCCACCGCATTCCGACAGCGACATCACCTTCTTTGCCGAGACGACGTTCCGCGGCGAGCGGCGGCGTTTTGGGATTCGCCGAGGAGATCGCCGTCAGCACATGTACATCCTGGGCCGCACCGGCATGGGGAAGTCGACGCTCCTCGAAACGCTCATCGCGAGCGATCTCGCGGCGGGCAACGGCTTGGCGCTCCTCGATCCACACGGCGACCTTGCCCGGCGCGTGCTCGCGCTCATACCGGAGGCACGGCGGTCCGACCTGATCGACTTCAACCCGGCGGTCCGGCCGCTCGGATTCAACCCACTTCAGCGGCAGGCTGACCCGGGCCGTCGTTACCTCGTCGCGACGAACCTCCTCGCCGTCTTCAGAAAAGTCTGGGGCGAGTTCTGGGGGCCGCGGATGGAGCACATCTTCCGCTACGCGCTCCTCGCCCTTCTCGAAGCTCAGAACTCGACGCTGCTCGATCTGCCGCGCCTGTTGACGGACGAAGGGTTCCGGCGCGCGACGATTGCCCAGGTCAACGATCCCGCCGCGCGTACCTTCTGGGCGACCGAGTTCGCAACCTACGGCAAGAACTTTCGCGGCGAAGCGGTTGCGCCGGTGCTCAACAAGGTGGGGAGTCTTCTCGCGAGCCCGGTGATCCGCGCGGTCCTCGGTGAGAAGAAGAGCGCCTTCAGCTTCCGGGATGTCATGGATCGCGGCCGGATTTTCGTCGCCACGTTGTCCAAGGGCTCGCTCGGCGAGGACGCGGCCTCGCTCCTCGGCGCTCTCTTGATCACCGGCTTCCATCTCGCGGCGCTCCGGCGTGCCGACACGCCGGAGGATCAGCGGCGTGACTTCTATCTCTATGTCGATGAGGTGCACAGCTTCGCGACGCTCAGTCTCGCGGACATCCTTCACGAGGCGCGCAAGTACCGGCTGAACCTTGTGCTGGCCCACCAATACCTAGGCCAGCTCGACGAGCGTCTTCAGCAGGCCGTACTTGGGACCGTCGGGTCACTCGTCGTGTTCCGGCTCGGCACTCATGACGCCAGGATCTTCGCGGATGAGTTCTTTCCCGCGTTCTCCGTGGGGGATCTCGTGAGCCTGCCGCGCTATCATGTTTACCTACGCCTGCCGATCGATGGCATCGTGTCGCGGGGATTTAGCGCGACGACCCTGTCGCCGCGTCGAGGCGACGTTCATGATCAGAACTGAATCTCTCCCCTGGCGTCTTGAGCGAGTCGAGCAACTCGCGGCATGTTGGCCTCGGAAGCCGCCTCTTCAACGGCGGTTGCCTGTTGGAAGACGTGCATCGCAAGAGCCGTCCCGTTAGCGCCTTTCGCGATCGCTCTCAAGGAGCCTGCCGCATAGCGGGCGCCCACTTCAAAATCGATCTCACATCCACGCTTCGCCATGGCCGTCACCGCGTCGACGGCCGTTTCCACCTCGAGAGCAAACCCGGTCTTGAGTGCAGCACCGGCGATTGCGTGGAGATTGCCGCATGCTGCGTTGACTGCGGCTGGATGTTTACGGGCTATGCCCGTCTTGCCGATGTTCCCGATGGCGTCCAGGGCGCGAAAAAGAGCATCGGCGTTATGGCGATCAATCGCCCATGTCGCGAGCGTGCGTAGCTGTTCGAGAAGACCAATCGTGAGTGATTGCTCGCCGACGGTATCGACGGCTACCACCGCGACGATGTCATCGACGGTCGAAGCGGCAATGAACTGATCGTCTGCTTCATACGCTTGGCGAACGAGGGTGATGAGTGTCGCGAAGCCACGCATGACAAACTCATCGTCACGGGCGGCTCTCGCGACTCGTATTGCATCGCGAATCGAGGCCAGCGAGTCCGGGACAAGGGCGTCGCCTTTGCCGAAGCGTCGTGCAGTGCGTCGGGCGAGAAGGGCAAGGATCGTCTCGGCGCTTAGGCGACGGCGGCACATCAACACATACGGAAAGAGAGCGGCTAGGCACGCCGCGGTCGCGAATAGGACAAGCTGAGCTGCGAGCGGCGATGCTATTCCGATCGCGCCCAGAGTAATAAGCGTCGCTGCGATATAGAGGCCGAGATAGCCGATCACTTCGGCGTCGATAAACGTAGTAGCGATTCGCCGGAAGTACGTCGATGCGAGTTGAACGAGAACGAGTGGGATCGTGATGGAGATCGCGAGGATAGCGCCGAGAACTTGAGCGGCAGCCGAGAGAAAGTACAGGACGGCTTGTCCATCGCCCGCCGGGAACCGGAGTCCCGGCCACCAGAAGATTCCTAGACCCGCGAGTCCCGCGAAGACAAGGGTGTACAGCCAGCCCGACCTATGCAAATGGCGAATGCGAGCCATGTCCCAGCAGAGCACAAAAGCCAGCGCGTCGAAGCCGCGAAAAAGGATGGCCTCGATCCGCGCGTCAAGTTCCTTCCACCCGCGATACGTCATCCTCTCCATGGCCGCCGTCTACTCTAGTCGGTGTTCCACTCCGAACGCCGCTTCATCACAAGGGGTGTTGATTCGATCCAAGAAAAGAATCAAACTTCCTTGGAAAATTCGGACGGTGCGAGAGGCGCACTTACCCGATTTCGGGAACATGCGTATACACGAAATCCATATCAAAGGCTTCCGTGGGATCAAGACTGCGGACTTCGTCCTCGGCAACCACACCTTATTGGTGGGTGAAAACGACGTAGGGAAAACCACCATACTTGAGGCGATCAATCTGACACTCGGACCGGATCGCGGAGGACGCCCCGATAGCATCGACGAGCACGATTTCTTCCTCGGCAACTATGAGCTGACGGCTGCCGAATCCGCGAACGAACGCGCCGACAGCGGCGACGAACAGAAGTGGCCGGAAATCCGAATCGACATCACGCTCGACGATCTGGCGTCCACCGAGCTCAGCCGCTTTCATGCTTTTCTCGAACTCTGGAATGGTGCGCAGGCGCGGCCGTACACGGCCGACGAGATCGAGGACCGGGCCGACGCGGCCCCCGAGCACTATGTTCTTCGCGTCACCTTCCGGGGCTGGTACGACCGCGAGGACGATGAGTTCAAGAGTGAGACGTTCTTTACCAAGTCGGAGGTGACGGGTACCGAGCCGACATCTCTCAATAGACGTGATAAGCAGCGGATTGGGTTTCTCTACCTGCGCGGCTACAGAACAGCGACGCGAGCCGCGAGTCTCGAGCGCGGGAGCCTGCTCGATATTCTCCTCGATATCAAGAAGGCCCGACCCCGGGTGTGGGGTGCGATTCTCCAGCAGCTTCACTCGTTGGGCAGCGCCCTCGAGACCGATGAGGCCTTCAAGAAGGTGCTCGCGCACCTTGAGGGCAAACTCGACCGTTACTTACCCAAACGAAGCGGAGCGCCGCGCCGCAGCGCCTTGTTCGTGAGCGATCTCACGCGTCGCGAGCTGCGCGGCGTAATGACGTACTTTCTGAATAGCCCGGGGCAAAGCCACTTGGTTCCACTCGCGCGCCTTGGAAGCGGAACGACGAATATTCTCGTGCTCGCGTTGCTCACGGCGATCGCAGAGACCAAAGAGAACGTCATCTTCGGCATGGAGGAGCCCGAGATCGCGATCCCGCCCTACACGCAGCGCCGTATCTTGAGTGAGCTGTCCGCCCTGTCGTCTCAAACGATCGTCACGAGCCACTCGCCATACGTCGCCGAGCGATTCCTTAACCATGACATTCTCGTCCTGAGGAAGTCCGACGGCGTCGTCACCGGCTCCTCGGTCACGGCGGCAGGACTAGAACCGAAGCGTCTGCGGCAAGACTTTCGGGTCCGCTATGCGGAAGGGATCCTAAGTAACGCGATCCTCCTGTGCGAGGGGATCTCCGACAGAGCGGTTCTGATGGAGATCAATCAGAAGCTGGCGTCGCTTCCGGGGACGACCTATGTCGACCTCGATATCGTGGGTGTCACGGTCGTTCCGGTTGGAAGCGACGCCGGGGCCATCCTCAAGGTGGCAACGTTCTACCGGGCCCTCAATCTGGCCGTCTTCGCCGTTTCGGACAAGGTCGACGACGCCGCGAGTGCGGACATCGCAGCGGTGGTCGAGTGGCATGAGAACCTTCCGTATAAGGGGCTCGAAAAGCTTCTGAGTTCCGAGTGTGACGCTGGGGAGATCACGAAGTTCTTGCAGTCGGCGCGGTCGGAGCCCTCGTGGCCTGGGAATATCAGTCTTCCGCTCGACGGCACCGGCGATCAGGCATGGCGAGATTGTTTTGAGAGTGTCCTCAAGACGCGAAAGGGAGATGAGTACGCCGCACGGTTCGTTTCCGGACTTGCGGCCGTGTACCTCCCGCGCAGTCTGGTGACCGTTTTGGCGCGCTGCGCGGCGGGCGTTCAAGGCGCCCGCTACAAGCAGACCGATCCGCTCTTTTCGCTCGTCGGGACCACCCGGCCGGCGCTGTTTGAGGCCGCCGCGAAGAGCGATGGCTGAGATCACTGGGGCCCAGCAGGAGGTCCTCGACGCAACCGACAACGTCGTTGTCGTCGGTCCTCCAGGATCAGGGAAGACCACGGTCGCACTGTGGAGGGCCCAACGGATCATTAAGGCCGGCGGCCTTGCCGAGCACCAGAAAGTGTTGTTCCTCAGTTTCTCGCGGGGCGCCGTCGGACGAATCGCCGCCGCCGCTCGTCTCGAGCTGTCGAGGGAACCCCGGCGCCGACTGAAGATCGCAACATACCACTCGTTTTGTCACGAGATGCTCTCGGCGCATTGTGCCCTCCTGCGGTTGCGGCCCCCGTTCCACATATTGCTTCCCGAGGAAGTCACCATCATCAAGAACGAAGTCGAGAAAGTGGCGGAAGAGCTGAAGAGGCTCGAGATTGCCGAGTCCCGCGTGCCCTTCGAGCGATTCGCTCCGCGATCGGTCGAGCTGCTGCGGCGGTACCCGGTTCTCCTTCGTGCCTACGGCCAGAGCTATCCGCTCATCATCGTCGACGAGTACCAAGACACGGACGACACCGAGGACGAATTCGTGCGGCTCCTGGGTGGCCAATGTCAGATCGTTTGTCTCGGCGATGCGGACCAACGGATCTACGACTACCGGGCCGGATCGCGTGCCGACCGGCTCGAAACACTCCAGTTGAAACATGGCTTCCGACGCATTGACCTGGGTACGCAGAACCATCGCAATGCGACGAGCGGCATCAGGGAGTACGCGCAGTCGATCCTCGCCGGAGTACCAATAGAGTCGAAAGCGGTCCATGTGATTCGGACGCCGGCCGGGCACGACCATCTGATCAAGAAGATCTGTAATGCGGTGACCTTCACGAGATCGCGAGCGGCCAGAGAACGGTGGGGCGGTGCCCGGGGACCGTCTATTGCCGTCATGCTTCCGACGAATGACCTTGTCCGGTTGGTCTCGCGCGAACTCCAGGAACTACCCGAAGAGGACCGACGAAGGTTCCGACATGAAGTATTCGTGGATCAGGCCGAGCTCGGAATCGCGTGGGACCTCATCCTCGATCTGCTGGACGGGGTTTCTGTCCGCGATATGGCCGGCGCCCTTCAGGGACTTCTCTCAAACGTCCGTCGATACTTTCGTCATCGTGGCGGCTCGGTCGCTCTCAAGAAAGCGGGGACGATCGAGGCGTGGCAGCGGTCGCTCTCCGCGGGGACGCCAACGCGGTCGCAGTTCATTCCAGCAGTGCGTACGGCGCTCGCTGGCGCGAAGCCGTGCACGGGGAATCCGATCGACGATCTGAGGGCTCTTATTGAACGCCTCACGGATCTCCCGGGCGACTATCTCACCCACGTTGTGGAACTTCTCGAGCTGCGTTGCCCGGGTATGTCGGAGGCAAAGGTCCGCAATGACTTGGCGCAACGATTCGTCGAGGACGGAAACTATGCGGGCGCTGGCGGCATTGGCCGGAGGTACATGCTGATGGAAACGCTCTTGGACTCGAGCGAGCGTCGGGCGCGGCTCAGCATCATGACACTGCACCGCTCGAAGGGGAGCGAGTTCGATGCTGTAGTGATCGCCGAGACGTCCCGAGAGCCGGGCCGGTTCGTGATCCGCGACGATCAGGACGGCTTCGCCAAGAGCCGGAGGCTCCTGCATATGGCGCTGACACGCGCCCGATACCGGGCCACAATTCTCACGCCTGTTTTCGATGTGTGCCCCTTGATCAAACCAACGACGTCATGAACGAGGTACAGGCCCCGATCTGGCCGCCGTACGAGGCGTTCTATCTTGAGAGTCTGCTCTACTGCACGCACTCGGCGCTGGAGTCCGTCGCGACCGTCCGATCCAGTCTCAAGCGCGGCGCACGGCACGAGCCTGCCTCGCCGCAATGGGCAAAGAGCGCCCACGCGATCCTAAACGGTGTCCAGAATGTCGCGATTCAGGCCGCGGCGCTATCGCGGTACTTCTGGCCGGTACGCAAAGGTGAGCCACACACCTCGCGGGCCGCTCATCTCCGCGCAGGGCTCGAGATTCGCGAGGATAGCCCGCTGCGCGACCGTGGCCTCCGCAATCAAATGGAGCACTTCGACGAAGAGCTGGATCGCTTTTGCCTGGGAACAGTCGTTGGCGACATCGTGCCTCAGTACGTCGGTCCGTTTCCCGGCGAGCGCGAGATTCCGAGGCACGTGTTCCGCGCCTACTACACGGACCAAGCCGTCTTCGAAGTGCTCGGTCGCAGATACTCGATGCAGCCGATCGTCGATGAGATCACCGTCCTCCACGACCGAGTGCTCGCTTGCTGTGCATCCGGCTACAGGATTCGCAAGCCCGATTGTTGAAGCGCGAATCTCTTGCGCGCGCGATTACCTCGGTATCCACGCCGCCGTGCGGCCCAGCAATCACGGGCGGTCTGAAGTTATCCACATCACCGCCGTTCGACACGAGCACGCATATTTCCTAAGCTAAAGAGGACAACATTGCGCCGCCCTGTTCGCTTTTTCTCATTCGCAGCATGAAGCGCCTCATCAGCAAGCGACTACAAGCGTTTTTTCTCTCTCTCTCTCTCTCTCGTGAGCCCGGCAAGCTCGCTGGTTTTGTCGTCGCCGGACTTTTGATGGTCGTTTTTGTTGAGGCATTCACCGGGCCTGGATCGAATCCGCCGGGTACCGGCGACCCGACCTTCTGGCGTCTGAACGGCAGCAACATGTATTACTCGGCCGGCAGTGTCGGCATCGGGACGACAACGCCCATTTACGGGCTTGATGTTATCGGAACCTTGCGCGCCACCGCGACCTCGACCTTTTCCGGCAACGTCGGCATCGGGACGGCGAATCCGGGCGTGAAGCTGGAGATTTTGGGTGGTACGGATGCTGGCGCGAATGCCTTTAGGCTCAGGAACGCGGCTGACAATAACCCCAGTATTGAAATGTGGAGCCAGGGAGATGCTACCGGAGGAGGTCTGCTTCGGCTGTATAACACTGACGGCACTGAAGTCGTGCGCATCGATGGCCGAATCGGCAGCGGCAATCACAGCTATTTCAATAGCGGAAACAACGTCGGCATCGGAACGACGAATCCGCAACATAAGCTCGACGTGCAGGGAGATATCGTAATTGGCACCGGGACTACCGGCTGCGTCTATGATGCCGATTCGTCAATTCTCGTTGGCACATGCTCCTCGGACGCGCGCTTGAAGGCGAACGTTCAAGAGTTACCTGCTCTGCTAGACAGGTTTGTGGAGTTACGGCCGGTAACATTTAACTGGCGAGAAGATGAAGCCGGCAACATTGGGACGGCGACGGAGATCGGCTTGATTGCTCAGGATGTCGAACGCGTCTTCCCCGAACTCGTGGCACATGTGGACGAGTACGGCGACAAACAGATCTCGTTCCAATATCTGCCGTTTTATCTGATCCAGGCGGTCAAAGACTTGAAAGCAGAAAACGAGAACCTCAGGGAAGCACTCCTATCGCGCATGGACGCGCTCGAACGAGGTTCGTCTCGCTAGGCGCGCCCACAGCTCGGCTGACATGCGGTAGCGGGCTACGCGGCGCGATCCGCACTAACTGGAGAATTGAGCGTCGTCACCGCGGGAAACTGGCTCGGGGCCGCGGCTGCCTCGTAGATCCGCTCTACGACTGTGATGCGAGCACCTTGTAGGTTCGAACGTCGCCCCGCCCCCGGATCTCACGCCGCTATGCGCTCACTCTCCTCTTCGTGCGGTAGACCCTGACCGAACTGGAGCCAATGTTGAAGCTCATCCCGAAGCTGGGAGTCCCAAGAGTCTCCCCGTAGGTCCACAGCAAGTCCTCAGTTAATTCTGATTAGATTCGATCGGACTTTTTTCTGATCCCCGGAAACGACGTACGGGGAATATGGAACCGTTCAGGGTAATCAAGGAGACGAATGATGATCGCGCCGAGGTAGGAGCAGAGAAGCTGTGCCTCGGCGTCCGTGATATCCGCGAAGTCGACGATTTCCGCTCTGGCGTTCTCGAGATCTGCACTCGCGAAGTCCTCATTAATTGGGTCATGCATGAAGTGTGTGAAGGAACTTGCCGGCACTACGAGGAATCGTCCCGTATTCCCAGGTTAGAGAGCTGTGAGGGCGAAAACAGACCGGCAAACTTCCCTACTGAGGGAAATTGTGCGGGGTTAGAAGTGGATAACTCGGGATTATTCCCAAAGAAATAATCCTATCTTTGTTCTGCTTTCGAAGACGCGCCGTAACGGCTAGGCAGACTCGGCCGTCTTCCTAAGTACCAGGGGATAGCCCCGGGGATTTGCCTATTTCTATACGGGGAACTATGATGGTGATAGTGACCTGCCGCAGCAATCCCATCCCTCAGGCTTGACGCTTCAGAACGGCATATGAAGAAACGAACGCGGAAAACATTCGACACGCTTCTGTCCGAAGTTGTCCAGATCGAGAAGGAGCTTAAAAAGCTACCTCCTCTCTCAGTGACCGAGAAGGCCACTCTGGATCACTCGCGCGCGATCGAGCATCTCTACTACTCGAGCAAGATCGAGGGCACGCATCTCACCGAGAAACGCATTGACAAAGCCATCTATGGCCAAGAGCTTTCGCCGACCGAAGGATAAGACTGAACTCGACGACTTTGAAGTCCGCGGGCTTTGGAAAGCTATCGCGTTAGCAAAAAGGAGTGGCGATAGTAACGAGCGAATCACGCTCGCGACGATTCAGCGTCTCCATAAAACGATGTTCGAAGAAGCGATTCCTGAGATCGCCGGGCGTTTTCGGCGCGACGGCGAGGATGTGAAGAAGTTGATGTGTATCGAACCGCCGCCCGGACGGCTCGTCGACCAGAAGATCTACGAGGCGTGGGGTCTTCTTGATAAGAAGATGGCAACGGTTCCTCGTCATCCGATGAAGAGCACGACGACGTACCTCAAGAGCTGGCGTGCTGAGGTTTTTATGCTCGCGGCGTGGACGCAACATCAGATCGCAGCCATTCATCCTTTTTGTGATGGCAACGGACGAATGGCCCGTCTGCTCACCAACCTCATTCTTAGCCGGTACGGGTTGCCGCCGAGCCAGGTGAAATACGAGGGCGAGGATAAGGCGCATTATCTCCAGGCGCTCTGCCAGATAGACCTTCATGGCAACTACGAGCCGTTGAAGCAATTGATCGTACACAGTGTCCGTGAGGCGTACGCCAAGGAAAGGAAATTGCGAATGTTGGCCCGAAGCGCATAAAGGTCGCAACGTCTTACTGTGTTTATCTCTAAAGAGAAAGGATCGAACACGCGAGTTCTCTCGTGCGGCCCCGATCTCACGCCGCTATGCGCTCACTCTCCTCTTCGCGCGGTAGACCCTGACCGAACTGGAGCCAATGTTCAAGCTCATCCCGAAGCTGAGAGTCCCAAGAGTCTCCCCGTAGGTCCACCTTCGTTGAGTCTCCCTTGCCGATCTCGCGATTGAGTAGATAGATCGCGGTCAAAGGTGAGTTCCAAAATCCCTTCTCGTCGTAGCGGATCTCGCCGTCCGCAAAGACCAATGCTTGGAACTGGTGCTGCGCCATCGGATCGAGACGTTTCCACGTCGCAGCCGTCTCGCGACCGAGCTGAAGACAGTAGCCGACCGCCTGGTCAAGCGGGAAGTCGGTCGTCGCAAGATCCCCGTGCTGGCGCTGAAGCTCGGTGAGTCGATCGGAGAGTAGCGCCTTCTGTTCGAGGAACTCGGTGACTGTATACGTACCGGCTCGATGGAGCTCGAAGACCTGCTGACGTTGCTGCGTCACGGATGTGATCTCTCGCTCGATGCGAAGGCGTTCACTGTCGCGCGTCGCAGCGGCCTGCTTCCAGATGCTCTGCACGAGTGCCGTGAAGAGCTTTTCGAAGCGCCGGTTCAAGGCGATCTCTTCGAGGTAGTTAGTGAACTGTCGTTCGAAGGAGTCTTTAGGAAGAAAGGTCGCTAAACGACAGCCCTGTCTCTGGTGATGATAGTAAGGGTAGCGCTTGTGCGCGGAACTACCGCTGCGGGAGAAGCTGCCGGTGAGTCGGCGCCCGCACTCGCCGCAGATGACACCGCGCAGCGGAAAGGTCGCGTTGTAGCGGGAGCGGACGATCGTGCCCGAGCTTGCCGTGATTCGCCGGCGGCCGGGCTGGCACTGCTCGAAGAGAGCCCACGGGACAAGCGCCTCGAACTGTCCTTCGTGGCGTTCACCCCACGCCTTGATGACGCCCGCGTAGGCGGCATTGGTGAGTGTCTTGTGCATCAACTGGGCGCTGGGACGTTTGCCTCCTGGGGTCCGCATCCCGCGCGCGGCAAGGAAGTCCGCGAGGGATTGGTACGTGTAGGTGCCTTTCGCGTATTCGACGAACGCGCGCCGGATAAACGGAGCCATGCGAGGATCAGGCGCGATATTCGCTCCTGGCGCCGGTCGGTGGTAGCCGAGCGGGGCGCGCCTGCGCGTTTCGGCCCATCGTGACCACTCAGATCGGAGCATCGTGATCACCCGGATCGGTCGATCGTGATCACCGAGATCGGCATCATGACCGCCGACCTCGGGATCGTGATCACCGGGATCGGT
>Ga0194131_10004874_pt1 | contig 19841 bp, 19 predicted proteins | sample TA2KigO120mmetaG_FD_148631 | JGI IMG/M metagenome (GOLD analysis project Ga0194131, IMG submission 148631) | Freshwater microbial communities from Lake Tanganyika, Tanzania - TA2015053 Kigoma Offshore 120m | ecosystem: Environmental > Aquatic > Freshwater > Lake | place: Tanzania: Lake... | reverse complement strand
ATCGATCGACACAACGAAAGCCCCAAGCCGTTCATCTGGACCGCCAAGGCCAACGACATCCTGGAAAAGGTCAAGCGCGCCCGCAAGGCTTTGAATAATGCCCAATCCGTTTGACGCACTACACTAGCGGCCTCCTTGGCGCCTTATAACCCGCGCCCGCGCGGATTTCCAGATGGCCTGCCCTTCCTTTGGGATTCGGAGACGCTGGCAAATGGCACAATGTTCACGCTGACGACGGATCTCGGCATCATCGATCTGCTGGCGGAGGTCGCAGGCGTCGGAAGCTATTCGGAAGTTCGCGCGATTTCCGTCGAGGTCGACGCCTTCGGCCGACGGTTGCGTGCGCTGGATTTGCCTTCGCTGATTCGAGCGAAGAAAGCTGCGGGCAGGCCGAAAGACCTGCTGATTCTTCCAGAACTCGAAGGCCGCCTTGAGGCGTCCGAGGACGACTAGGGTCGCGCCGTTCGGGCTCGGTCTCGAAGCTCGATGAATGCGAGTCGGCGACCTTCCAGCGCGCCACCGCAGCCTACCCCACCAACCCCGTCACAGCCACCTTCAACTGCCCCGGATCAAACGGCTTCTCCAAAAACGCCGTCCCTTCCTGCAACGCCCCGCTCTGCACGCCCGGATCATCGGTGTAGCCACTAATGAACAGTATTCGCGTCGACGGGTAGTGATATCGCACGCGGTCCGCCAGATCGCGCCCCGTCATCCCATCCATCTGCATATCGGTCACGAGCAACGTCACCACCTCGCCGCGTCGCTCCAACAGCGCCACAGCCTCTTCACCCGATCCCGCTTCGTCCACCGCAAACCCCATCCCCTCCAGCACGCGCCGCACCAGCCGTCGAATCCCCGGCTGATCGTCCGTCACTAACGCCGACCGCTTCGAAACAAAGGGCGCAGCCGCCGAAAGCGGCGCCTGAATCTCCAACGCCGCGGCATCCGTCACACGCCACTGCACCCCGGCCTGTAACAGCAAAGGCCCAATCAGCGCCGCGCCCCGTGCCGTCGCGTCGCCCTCGCGCGCCGCCTTTGACAGCGGTTCCAGCGCCTGCCGTAGAGCCTCCGGCGTCATCGAAAATCCAGTCAACACCAAGACCACGTTAGGCGGCTGTCGCAGAGCCTCAATTTTCAGGCCCCCTCCGGCCAACGCTCCGGCCGCCGCAATCGCCGACTGCAACGCCCCCATATCGACCGCCACCGCATCGCTCACACCCGGCGCCACCGCTGTCAAAGGAAAACCCCCAATCGTCGATTTCCGCGGCTTGCCATACTCGGCCAACAACGCCGTCATCGCCTCGATCCGCTTGGTCGCATCGAGCAACATCGACACGTCTTCCCGTATCGGCGAATCGCCCGGCAGTTGCGTCAGAATCTCCTTGCCATAGCCCGACGCTATCATCACCAGATTGTTGGCCTCATGGGTCACTACCTGCGCCAACCGCTGCGTCGCCAGCACCTGCGCACCGCTCGAAGAAACGTCGGAAGAAGCCGGCGCGGCAGCCATTCCGGCAACCAGCACCGCCATCCACTCCGTCTCGCCACGCTCCCAGCGCGGCAGCGGGGTAAAGTGCAATACACCTTCGGAAACATCAACAACCGTCGCTTGATGCCTCTGCAGGCACTCCGGCGCCTTCAGTTGAAACAGCCCTTCCAGCGATCGCGAATCAATCTCGCTCGCCGGAATCTGAAACTGTTTCAGAAACGCTGAGTTGGCCGCCAACAGTTTCCCATCCTCGCCGACGGTCGCCAAGGCGACGGGCAGAAGGGTAGCCATCTGTTCGTGGAATCTGCGTTCCGCGTCAAAAAGCGCCACAATCTTGGCGACTTCCTGAGACGACCAGCGGTGCGTGGCAGGTCTCTCCATTTGTGCTGTTGCCAGTTTCGCCCGCCGCCCGCCCCCGCGGCAATGAACCTGCGGGGGGAGTTTTCTCCGCGAAAAGTCCTGGTACCAAAGGAAGCTGTTACAGGTACGATTTCATGGGCGAGAATAGAAGGACATGATTCCAAAGGCTAGAAAGGCCGTGTTCCCGGCCGCGGGCTTAGGCACCCGTTTTCTTCCCGCCACGAAGGCGCAACCCAAAGAGATGCTTTCCCTGGTCGACAAGCCGCTGATTCAATACGGCGTCGAGGAGGCGATCCACTCCGGCCTGCAAGACATCATCATCGTGACCGGGCGCGGCAAGAGCGCCATCGAAGACCACTTCGATGTCAGCTTCGAAATGGAGCACCTGCTGGAAACCCGCGGCAAGAAAGATCTGCTTGCACTCGTTCGCGGAATCTCCGACATGATCGACGTCGCCTACGTGCGCCAGAAGGAGGCGCTTGGCCTCGGTCACGCCGTACTCCGCGCCAAGGAACTCGTCGGCAAAGAGCCCTTCTGTGTCGTCCTCTCCGACGACGTGATCGACGCCGAAATTCCCTGTCTCCGCCAGCTCATGGACGTTCACGATTTCTATGGCGCATCGGTCGTCGCGCTCATGGAAGTGCCGAAAGAGAACATCTCGGCCTACGGCGTCGTCGACGCCGAGCCCGTCGATCACATGGGCCAAAGCGGGCGTCTCTTCCGCATCCGCAATATGGTCGAAAAGCCCAAGGCCGAAGACGCGCCCAGCAACCTCGCGATCATCGGACGCTACGTTCTCACTCCCGAGATCTTCACTTCGATCGAAGCGGTGGAGCCCGGCAAAGGTGGCGAAATCCAGCTCACCGACGGCCTCAAGCATCTGCTACGCAGCCGCCCCGTTTACGGCTACAAGTTCGAGGGCAAGCGGTATGACGCCGGAGACAAGCTCGGCTTCCTGCAAGCCACTGTAGAATTCGCGCTGAAGCGCTACGACCTCGGTACGCAGTTCCGCGAATATTTGAAGAGCCTGTCGTTATGATCCCGGTGACGCTCGACGTTCCCGTTCGCGCTGCGGAAGCGTCGCAGCTCGCCGATCTGATTTTTCAATTCGCGGAGAACCGCAAGGTCGACGCCGCGCTGCGGCGAATGCTCGAGTCCCGCGCCTCGCAGACGCCGTTTGAAAGTATGCGCGTTCACTGGGGATCGTTCGCGCCCGATCCTGTCGCCAACTCAACCTACTATGTCGCCGTCGATGGCCGCGTGTCCGCACTGCTGCACATCGCGTTATCGAGCGCTCCAGCCAGCGGACTCTTCCACGGGCAGATTCTGGTCGGCCGCATGCGCACCCCGCGCGGACTCGAAGTTGTCGTCAACGCCATTCCCTTCGGCCCCGGCGACGAGGAGAAAATTCTCACCTACGCCACGCAGGTCGATCGGTCTCTGTTGCCCGGCCCGCAAGGCGTCGAGACGCTTTACATCGCCGCGCGTTCCGATGCCGACACCGCGTTCGCCCAGTTCCGCGCGGTGCAGCGCAAGTATGGACTCTCCGTCGCCGCCTACACCGGCGCGCCGCACGAGGGCGTTTACGGGGCGATCCGCCACGGCTGGCGCGAAGGCTTTGCACTCGAGGGCGACAGCGAAATCTGCTCGCGCTGCCGCTTCGATGGCTCGTCGATGAGGCCCGAAGAACTCGACGAGAAGATCGATATCGCCCGGCGAGTCAATGGCCGCACGCACGACATCGACGTGGTTTTCGACGCTCCTGGCGTTTTCACAAAAGCTTCCGAACTCGGCGAGCGCCTTGAACGCCTCCGCGAAAACGGCCGCCCCGTGCAAGTGGCCTTCGTCGAACTCGGCTGCAAGCCCGGCGTGCCGTATCCATCGAAGTGGGAAGATATGGCCGGCTGGCCCGAAGAGATCGTATCCAGCGTGCAGTGGAAAGCGGCGGGCAAGCCTCTGGTCGAACTGCGCTCGCGCGTCGAAGAACTGACCGGCGCCGCCCGCGCCCACGGGGCGCTGATTGGCGTCGTCGGCAATGCGGCGATGTCGGAAGCGGTCTTGGAAGCCATAGGCGCCGGGGCGAACCGGCGCCTGTGGTTTGAGTTGGGGGAGGGGCTTTCGAGTGATCGGATTCTCGAACTGGCCTCGAGCCTCCGCGGCTGATGGTTACGGTTTCGGCAGCGAAACCGAGATCGCCCAGAGTTCGTCCGATTTATTGCCGGAGACAAAGGCCAAGTCCTTGCCGTCGGGGCTGATTGCGATGCTGGCGAAGTAGGGATAATTCAAGGCTCTTGTATCCAAGTTCAGCTTTCGCGCTTCCCCGGTAAGACGCGCCAGCCAGAACTCCGCGCCACCTGGCTTCCGGCCGCCGGTGGTGACGAACAGCGCAGTACCATCGAGGGTCCACTCTACGCTGCCTCCAAACTCCGCGAAGTTCGAATTGGCGATGCGATAGATCTCGCGGGGCGAACCTCCGGCAGTTGGAACGACCGCCACCACGCCATCATCGGTCACGTAGGCGATTGACCGGCCGTCGGGCGATACGCCCGGCTGGGTCTGGCGAGCTGGAATGCGGCCCAACTCCCGGCGCGCGCCACTGCCGAGATCGATCTCAACGACCGGCCTCCCAAAACGACCGATCTGAAGAAATTTTCCCGGATCCTCGGCCCGCCCTAGGCCCATTCCAGAAGCGTTTGCAACGATCATCGTCGTGGCGCCCGACGTGACATCGATCCTGAAGAGGCCTTGTTTGCCGGAGTGCTCCTGTCCGGCTGTGACCAACTGTTTTCCGTCCAACGACCAACGAGGGAATTGGACTTCCCCCAACTCGTGCTCCAATACGCGCGTTCTACCGGTCGCTTTCGACCAAATTTGGATCGAGCAGCCTTCGGCGCCGAACTGCCCGCAATCCACCATGGCTAGTTGTTGCCCGTCCGGGCTCCAAGCCGGCCGCCCCCGATAGGGGAACGCTCCCAAGGCTTTGGCTGGACCCGCCGCGGCGCCGGCCTTCAAGTCGAGCGGCATTACATAAATGTCACTGCCGTTCACGCTCTTCGTGGCGAAGATGACTCCGGAATTCCACATCCCTTGAATCCACGCTCTTCCAAAGTCGGGTTTAGCGTTGATTGGCAGCCCTTCGAGTTTGCCGTTGACGAAACGCCGCGCCCACAGATCGACGGTACGGTTGAGGTCGCTCGTGTAAAGCAGGTACGAACCGTCGGCGGAAAATCCTACAACTCGTTCATCGGAGCTTGGCTCCGCTAACGATTCGACGCCCGATCCGTCCACGGCGGCTATATGGATATCAAGACGGTTCGGGTGCGTCGCCCCACGCATGTCGAAGGCGACGTAACGCCCGTCTGTCGAAAAGACCATGTTGCGCGGACCCGCGTGGCTCGTATCTCGAAACTTCTTGAACGAGCCATCTTGCGTGGAAAGTAATCCAACCTCGTAGGATGGTCCCGGTTGCCGGACCTGCACCGCGATCCACTTTCCATCCGGAGACCAGTCGAAGGGACGCATGACGTTCGAGGACAGAAGCCTGAATGTCGTGATCGGCGACCTCGTGAACGGTGTTATCCGAAGTTCGCCGTCCCATTTGTAGGCGATCTGCTTGCCGTCGCGGGAAATTGTGGAATAACCGGCCGTGCCTCCTTCGAGATCTTCCCAATTCTTTTTCACCGTCAACGGGAGATCTTCACCTGTCGATAAATCGTGCAGCATCAGGTTACCGGCTTTCTCCAAATCGACGTAAGTCAGATAACGGCCGTCCGGAGAAATGCGCCCGAAGATGTCGACGTTCGGACCGGTCCAAACAGCGCGATCTCCAACAGCGGCGGCAGGCGCCAGCCGAGCGCGGGCCTGGCCCGCAATCGTTTGCTGATCGGCGTAATTGCGAACGACCAACTCGAACGCCTTGCGGGCCTCCTGATTACCGAGCCGCTCGTAACAAAGTCCAATATGGTACTGCGCCTGCGTGGCCGTCGCGCGCGACACGCCTTTGGCGGCCAGCACCTTCTTAAAGCCGTCGATGGCGGCCTGCAAATTTCCGGTCACGCGCTCCTGATGCAGCGCCGAACCAAGCAGCGCTTCGGGCGATTGCGCGAGCGCGGTCACGATACAAAGGGCGAGAAGTATGGGTTTCATGTTTGCCTCACAGGCAGAGTAACCGGAGACGCCGTTCAAGAGCCTCAGGCCCGAGCAAAGTCTGGTTCAAGTTTCGTTCAACCATCGAAGCGATACCCCATTCCCCGCACGCTCACTATGTATTTAGGCTGTTGCGGAAGCGGTTCAACCTTCCCGCGCAGGTTGTTGATGTGTGTGTAGACCACGCGGTCGGACTGAAACGTATCGGCGCCCCAGATGCGCTGCGTGATCGTGTCAATGCTCAGTACTTTTCCTCGATTCTCAAGGAACAGCAGCAGAATCTTGAACTCCAGCGCCGTCACATCGACCGGCTTCCCCGCGCGGCGCACCTCGCCGCGGGTTGGATCCACTTTAACGTCGCCGAACGAATAACCATCCGCCGCCTTGCCCGCCGACCGTCGCAGCACCGCCTGCACGCGCAGCAGCAGCTCTTTCCGGCTAAACGGCTTGGTCACGTAATCGTCGGCGCCGAGCGAAAGTCCGGTAATGCGGTCCTGCTCCTGGCCCCGAGCGGTCAGCAGAATCACGGGCGTCCGATTGCCACTTTTCCGCATTTCGCGCAGCACCGTGAATCCATCCTTGCCGGGCAGCATGACATCCAACAGAACCAGGTCCCACGAGCTATCGCGAAGCCTTGAAGCCGCGGTCGCGCCATCGCTCACCGCCTCTACCTCGTAACCTTCCGCTTCGAGATCGTCCTGCAAGGCGATCGCGATCACCGGCTCATCTTCCACAATCAGAATACGTTTCATACCGCCGCCTTCAGCGTTATCGAAAACACGCTGCCCTTCCCTGGTTCGCTCTCCACCGAAAGCCGCGCGCCATGCGCGTCCGCGATTCGTTTCACCAGCGCCAAGCCAAGCCCTACGCCCTGCCCCGGCCCGCCCGATGTTTTCGATCCCCGATAAAACCGTTCGAAGATGCGGTCGCGGTCTTCGGGCGCAATTCCGCAGCCGTGGTCTTCGACCGCGATCTTCACGCCGTCTCCGCTGGCCGTGGCGCGCAGCGTGACAGGCGTTTCAGCGGGCGAGTACTTCACGGCATTGTCCAAAAGGTTCAGCACCGCCGTCGAAAGCGCGTCGCGGTCGCCCTCGATGGCGGGCAGCGTGTCCGGAATCAGGCAGTCGATGATTCGCCTCCGCCCCGCAATGGCGGCCATTTCCACCAGCCACGGCGCGGTATCGATGCGCTCGGCGCGAAACTGTTTGCGGCCCTCTTCAATGCGCGCGAAGTCGAGTACGTTTTCGACCAGCCGTGTCAGCCGGTCGGACTCGCTCACGATCATTTCGTAGTATTGACGCCGCCGGTTTTCATCGTTCGCCGCGCGCCCCGCCAACAACATCTCGCCGAGCTGCCGGATGCCGGTGAGCGGGGATCGGAACTCGTGCGAAACGGCCGCCGTGAAATCGGCCTGGAGCCGCGCGATCGCCAGTTCCCGCCGCACGAGCCGCAGCGCCGTGAACGCGCCGAACAGTAGTACGCCGGCCGCGAGCGAAAGCGCCGCCACGAAGAACTTGCGCCGGTTTTGGTACTCCAACGCCGCCGCCGCCGGATTCGACTGCACGGCCCAAATCGCCCAAGGTGGCCCGAAGCTCGCGATCGAGAGCGAACCCTCGGGCGCGCGCGGCCCCATGTGCACGGTCACGCCGGCTTCCGCGGGCGCGTCGCGCAACCACTCTCGCCAGAGCGGTTCCGGCAACAGGACGATCACCGTCCGCACCTTCGTCACTCGTAACGAAAGCACATGTGTGTCTCCATCGCTAAGCCAGCCAGACTCGCCGGCCACGGCCCGTTCGAGCAATCGCGACATCGCCTCGCGCTCCTTCGCCTTGGCTGCAATGTGCGCGCTTTCTCGCAATCGAGGCTCATAGAAGGCGTACAACGATTTTTCCAAAAGCCATTCGCCGCGCTCCAGTTCGGCATAAAGGCCGCGCGCCGCCTCGGCGGAATGCGCGGCCAACTCAAACCGCGTGGCGAAACGCGTCGGCGGCTGCACGGGTGCGTCCGGCAGTTGGGCGGCTGCTGCGAGCGCGGCTCTCGATTCCGCGGCGCGGCCGGCCTTTCCGAGCACGCGCGCGATCCGCAGATGCACCCAGCCTTTCCACTGCGGCGGCGCCGATGGGAGAAGGCGCCGGTACGTCTCCGCGGCATCCAAGGGAGATCCCGCGCGAAGCTCGCGCGTCTCAGCCGCTTCCAACTCCTGCGGTGGCGCGATAACCGCGCCCCCATCGGCGATCCATGCAAACGAAGCGGCCGGTTGCGGCTTGGCGCCCGGACCCAACACGAAACTGGCGATACCGGGAGGCGCGGCCGGGGACTCGCCGCGTGCCAATGCCTCCGTATACTCGCGAGCCTGCACCGCGCGCCGCTCGATCTGTCCGAATGCCCGCCGCGCCGCGACATCGACCCGCTCTCGCCAAGCCTGTTCGCTCAACCGCCGCTCGGCATCGGCCGATCGCCACGCGAACGCCGCCAGCGCACACGCCGGCAGCACGATCGTAACCACGAAGAGCCACGCCAGCGGCTGATGAGATCGCCAGTGAGAGGACGCGCGCACGCTACGAACCATTCTCCGCCACCGCGCGCGAATCGTCGGCATGGATGCGTGCAAGAGGAGTTCAAGTTTCGTTCAAGCCGCCCTCAGTTCACCGCCCCCTTGGCCTTCTTCTTCGGCGGTAGCGGAATCGGAATTCTCGGATCCAGCACCTCAACGATCTCGCCATCGCCAAGATTCACGCCCAGCGACCGCAGCATTTCGGTCGCCTTCTTCGGATCGCTCATCGACTGGATAAACGCATCCATCGTGAAATGCTCCATGCACAACTTCTCGAAATCGCCGGTCTTCCAATAATCGGTATCGTCCTGGACCCTGAGCTTCGGCATGAACTTCGCTTCCAACAGCCGCAGCAGAAGACAGATCCGCATGTGTGCCACCGGACTCCCCGTCGTCTTGCAAAAATGCGGCATCGCCAAATAGTGCACCGTTCCTGGAATCGGCTCTTTCACCATCTCGTCCAGGAGCGGCAAGTAATACGCTAGTCGCCCCTTGCGGTCGAACACCAAACGCAGGCTCTCGGTCTCCGGCGGGTGAACGTAAACGCCGCGCAGTGCCTCTTCGATCAGCTTTGGCTTCGCGCGGCCGGTCGATAGCAGCAGGATGCCTTCGACACTCTCTTCCCAATCTTCACAGCGCCAGGCGGCGCGTACGCAGAATCTCTTGATTTCCGCGATTGCCTCTTTCAGTCGCGACGGATCTGAAAGCGAGCCTTTGTAGGAGATACAGATTCCCGTTCCGGGGTCTCCCCTTTCGGCTATTTTTTCGCAACAGCATTTTCACTATACACGTTGCGATAAGCTCATATCGATGCAACGGCGAACTTTTGTTGCGGCGGCGCCGGCCGCGTTGATGGCGCAAGGGAGCGGCAAGTTGAAGTTCGGAATCGATCTGTTCAGCCTGCGCGGCCAAGGTTGGACCGCGTTCGAATACTTGGACTACTGCGCCAAACACGGCGCCAAGGTGGTGCACTTCTCCGAGATCCGTTTTCTCGGCGGGCTTGAGAAAGCGCACCTGGAGAAAGTCCGCGATCACGCGCGGAAGCACGGCATCGAAGTCGAAATCGGAATGCTGTCGATCTGTCCGACCGCTGCGCGCTTCGACCCCAAACAAGGCACGGCCGAAGAGCAGCTCGCGCGTATGATCGACGCCTCCGTCATCGTCGGCGCGCCGATCGTCCGCGCGGTCCTCGGCGATTGGCGCGATCGCGCGTCCGATACGCCGCTCGACAAACACATTGAAAATACCGTGAAGACGCTGCGCGCCGTGCGGTCGCGCGTGCTCGACGCCGGCAAGAAGATCGCCATCGAAAACCACGGGGGCGACCTGCAAGGCCGCGAGCTGAAGATGCTCATTGAAACCGCCGGCAAGGACTTCGTCGGCGCGTGCATCGACTCCGGCAATCCCACCTGGGCGATCGAAGATCCGCACGTTACGCTCGAAACGCTGGCGCCGTATGTCCTGACTTCGCACGTCCGCGACAGCGCCGTCTGGCGCACGCCCGAAGGCGCCGCCATGCAATGGACCCGCATGGGCGAAGGCAACGTGAACATTTTGGACTGGGTTAAGAAGTTCAACGCGTTATGTCCTGGCAAAGCGATGTCGCTTGAGATCATCGTCACCGGCACGCGGCCCTTTCCTTACTACCAGCCCGAGTTCTGGAAGGCCTACCGCACGACACCCGCCTGGGAATTCGCGCGCTTCGCCGCCATCGCCGAAAAAGGTAAGCCCCGCGACAGCCGGTCGGCGCCGCCGAAGGAGCGCGCCGCCGCCCTGGAACGCGAGGACCTCGAATCGTCCATCGATTGGCTGCGCGCCAATCAGTTACTCTAGGTGCTATGAAGTTGGTTTTTGGCCTGTTCGCGGTTGCCGCCGTCGCGCAACCCATCGTCGTCGAAGTTCGCAAATTCACGTCCGCCGCCGATCTCGACGGTGCGCGCAAACGCATCGAAGCCGAACGCAAGGGCGGCGCCTGGACGCCCGATCTGCTTCTGGCGCATTCGTGGATGGGGCGCGGCGCGCAAGCCGCCAAGAAGTGGCCGGAAGCCGAGAAGCTGTCGATCGAAACGCGCGAGCTTTGCATGGAAGCGTTGAAGTCCCGTAAGCTCGATGACGAAAAGAGTCTGCCCCTTGCGCTCGGCGCGTCGATCGAAGTGATGGGCCACGCACTGGCCAATACCGGCCGTCTCGGCGAGGGCATTTCGTTCCTCCAGACCGAACTCAAACGCTGGTACGCCACTTCGATACGCACGCGGATTCAGAAGAACCTGCATTTGCTGAGCCTGGAAGGAAAACCTGCGCCGAAGATGGAAACAAAACTGTTTCTGACTGGGGTAAAAATGACGTCGCTGAACGACTTCAAAGGCCGCCCGGCTTTACTCTTCATGTGGGCGCATTGGTGCTCGGACTGCAAAGCGCAAGGACCGGTCCTCGAAGCGCTCCGCAAGGAGTTCCCCAAGCTCGCGATCGTCGCGCCGACGCAGCGATTCGGTTACGTTGCCGGGGGCGTTGACGCCCCGCCCGATAAAGAAACGCCCTACATCGCGCAGGTGCAAAAGGAGCGCTTCCCGTGGATGAGCGAATACCCGATCCCGGTCAGTGAAGAAAACTACCGCCTCTACGGCGTCAGCAGCACGCCAACGCTAGTTTTACTCGATGCGAAGGGCATCGTGCGTATATACCATCCCGGCCAGATGACCGCCGAACAACTCCGCCCCATCTTAAGCAAGTGGGCGAGGTAAGAGTCAGCTCCTTTGACGGATGAACTCGCCCATGGCGCTCACGAGCTTGTCGACGCGCTCATCCAGCTTGTCAGCCCTGCGTTCCGTCTTTTCCATTCGCCGCTCCGCCGCGTCCATTCGCCGCTCCACCGCGGCAAAACGTTTTTCAAACAGCTCGAACCCCTTGCGTGTTTCCTTCGCGAGTTCGGCGATCAGTTTCTGTAGCGAGACCTGATCCTCGGCGATCACATGAACGACCCGCTCGAGACGATCGAGGCGTTGTTCTGCCGTTAGTGCAGCCATGCTTAAATGATACCCGCCCCACTCACTGCCTTACAACCGCCTTATCAACCGCGTGATTGTCGAACTCATCGGTCACACGCACCGCGACACTAATCTCGCCCGCCGGCCGCTCCACGGTCACGTTATAAGAGTGATCGCGCGCGTCGGAGAGCCGCGTCGTCGGTTCGATGTAAATCCAATCGCCCGCGTTGATCGAGTACTCCGCCTTCGTCAAAATCCCACCCGTATCGGCCGCGGTAAACGCAATCGTCACGTTGTTCCCACTCGACGTCGCGGCCAAATTCCGAATCACCGGAGGCGTGTTGTCGATCGGGAACGGCTCGCTTTCGAGCGAGTTCGTCAGCCCCTTGCCCGGCGGATTCGAGGGCGCGTCGGTCGCCGTCACGCGCAGCACGTACTCGCCGTCGGGGAACGCCGAAGAGTCGAAGCTGAACATACGAGTCGTCAGATCTTTCTTCAACAGCTTGAAGGTCGATTCGTTGCGCCCGCGGATTTCGACCGTGTAATGAATCGCGTCGCCGTTGGCGTCGCCCGCGCGCCAGCGCGCGCCTTGAAAGCCCTTGGCGCCATTCATCGTCACGCCGCCCGGATCGCTCGACGGCGCCGATGACGACGACTGCGTGCGGCTCGACATCGCCGAAAGCGTCAACGTCGTCGACGGCGTGATCGTCAGCGACTGGCTCGGGAACCGGTAGTTCGGCGGCGTGATTTCGATCCGCTCGATCTTCGGCGCGACGTTGCGCGGCAGATACGCGATCTCGGCGTTGATCAGCATCGCGTCGTCGCCGGTGAACTTCGCGCGATATTGCAGAAACCGCGCCGAAGGCGATGCGATTCGCCCGCTCACGGCGGCCCACGGACTCCAGTTCTGCTGCGGCCGGTTGAGGTTGCCGCTGCGTGTTTCAAACGTCACGGCGCCCGCTGTCTTCGACGTCAGCCGGCCCCACTCGGCGAACCATCCGGCGTCCAGCACTTCGCTCTCCAACACGCCGTCTTTCTCAAGCCCCGGCCCGATCTGAAACAGCTTGCCGATGTTGCCCGTCGCCGCGTAGATCGAGCCGTCGGCGTCGTTGGTCAGCGCCGTCACCTGCGTCGGCGCAAGGTTTAGGAGTTTGGTCGAAAGCAGATCGCTGTCTACGCGGTAGATCGACCCCTTGTTGCCCGTGCCCAGGATCGGCTTTCCCGCTTTGTCGAACGTGATCGCGTAGACGATTTCGCTGGCATCGGACCACACGCGCGACGGAAAGCCATCGGGTGCGATCCGTACGACTTCGCTGCCGCCGCTCACCGAACTCGGCGTCAATGTCGGCGGAGGCACAACCGGCCGCGCACCGGCCGGGGCTGCACCGCCAGCGGGCGCGGGCGCTGTCACCGGTGCCGCTGCGGGAGCCGGTGGCGGTGTCGGCAGCGACGCCGCCGGTTTGTTGCCCACCGCCGCGACATAGATCGATCCGTCCGGCGCGATCGCCAGCGCCGTCACTTCGCGCCGGCCCGCCTGGTATAGAACAAAACCTTGTCCGGTTGGAGTAATACGCGTGACCAGCCCGCCGGGCTCGGTGCCCGCGATCACGTTGCCATTGGCGTCCACTACCAAGGACCGCGCATGCTCCTCTTCCGTTTTGAAGAACACCGAACCCTGCCCTTGCGGCGTGACCTTGTGGATCTCGCCCTTGTCGCCCGTGGCGATGTAGAGATTGCCGGCCTTGTCGAACGCCATCGCCCAGATGTACTTGGTTTTCGGATCGTAGAAGACGTCGCTGCCACGATAGACCTTGCCATCCGGTGCGGTTGCTGCATAAACACGGCCCGCGCCATCAAGCGCGATCGCCTGGATCTGCAAGCCCGGCAACTCGGCCACGGTGCGCGTCTGCCCGTTGCGCGTCGCGAAGACCTTGGTCGTCGCCGCGCCCGGATTGCCGCCGCCCGAATAGATCGTCCCATCCGGTCCGCGTGCGATCGTCCACAGATACGACACCGACGGATCGTTCAACTCGCGTAGCGCCGGCGCAAGCGTGACGCGTCCGTCGCTGCGCACCGAAAGCCGCGTCAGCGTCGCTTTATCGTGATCCTCCTTCGAGGTCAGCGTCCAGAAATGAGTATCGACGGCGAACGCCGCCCCAACAACCAGCACGGAGAAAAGAAGGCGCATGATGATGAGTTATTTGACTGTCAAACGAAGGGACTGATTACCCGTGATCACGTAGTCGAACTGCGACGACTGCTCGGCCACCGGTGTCTCCGGCGCGGCGATAAACAGACGGCTGTTCGACCGCCCGTTCTGCATCACATTGAGCACCGAACTGGGCAGATTCGGCAGCGTTTTGTCTTCGGTGAAGATCGTCGGCCGGGGCTGCACGATCGCCGCGTACAAGCGGTTATTCGCGCGTTCCTGATTCAGCAGATTAACGGTCTGCGAAAGGTCCATGAAGCGGTTGGCCAGCGGCGTCATCGATTGCATAAGGTTCATCGCCGTGGCATCGCTCAATTGAATGCGGTAGTTACCCGCGGCCAATCCCTGCGGCACTTTCAGCTTGATCTCGCGCTCGATCCGCCCGCCGCGATACGGCCGCAGGAAGGCTTTCAATGTAATCTCCTCGCCCGGCGAAACTTCGCTCTTGGCCAGCCACGCGCCTTCAATTGCCGCCGTCCGCCGCTCGGGAATCAGATCGACAACAAGCTCGACCTTCCCGACATCCGGCATCTTGATCGCGTTCGCGAACAGCTTCGAAACTTTATCGCCGAACCACAGCGCCGATTGCAGCGCGGGCGGCACCGGCGAATCGGCGGGTGCTTGCAGTGTCGCCAGATCCAGCTTCTGCCCGCTCGACAAGTTGACGTTCGCCTTGATCCGGTACGTTGTGTCGTCGGCGAATTCGTTCATGCCGGAGATCGCGTTGAACATGCCGATCATCATGAGCTGCGCGGTGAACTTCTGATTCTCGATGACCGAGTAATTCAGCTCCTTCGTCTTGAACGGATTGCCCTTGGCATCAAGCGACCGCAGCTTCAGATTCACCGGAATCGTCTTCGGTTTTTGGCCTAGGCGCCCCAGCATGCCCAGATGCCGGTCCTGCGTAAACGCGCCCACCAGATCGGTGGCGTTCGAAATCTTGGTCGGCGTGAACGCCGATGCGAGCGTCCAGAGAATCTCGCCCTTTGCCATCGGCATGTTCACCGGGCCGACGTTCAGAAACGCGTGGCCGCAGATGTAGACGCGGTCGCCGTCGTTGTAGGTCACCGTGCAGCCGCTAGTGATGTCGATGTCGCCCGAAACAAGAATCATCGATACTGTGTCACCCGGTTGCAGCGACGTCTTCCAGTCGGGCGCGAGCGTTGTCGACCGCAGCGCCGCTGTCGAACCGCCCTGCACCAGCGTCGCGCCGAGTTGCGTCTTGAAGATTCCGCCGAAGTAACGCAGTGTTTCCGCGGTTGCGCCGGAGATCGTCAATGGTGTGTCGATTGGGTGCATCAACAGCGGCTCGCTCGCCGAAACGGGCGTGCCGTTCAACAACTCCGCCGGGACTTCCACCGCCGCGCGCGTCGGCGGTTTCGACTGATCGAGTTCGTCGATTTCGAGCATCTCTTCAATCGGAGTAATCCCGCAGATCGCGTCGGGCGAGAACACCGAAAGCCGCAGCGCAATCGCGCCGATCAGCTTGCCGTCGATGTAGACCGGGCTGCCGCTCATGCCGCCGGCGACATTGGTGCGCTCGGCGCGCCCACCCATCTTGCCGAGGATGACGTTCGACTTCGGCCCATTGGCGTTTTTCCAAACACCGATAATTTCAACTGGCACGGGTTCTGGATTCGTGCCTTCGAACACCGTCCACGCCGTGGCCTTCATGCCGCGTTTCAGTTGGCTGACGGGCATGATCGGCGGCTTGCCGGACTTCGGCCGTTGCGGCGTTTGCTGCTGCGCAAACGCTAGCGCGCAGGCTAATAAGAATGAGACGAACTTCGGAGTCATGACTCGACCTTTGACTCCATTATGCGCAGGTTTCAATACAACAGCTTCAGCCGGGTGCGCGACGCCAAAGTGAGCCAAAGTAGTTTTTCTTTTTTTGTGGCTATAAACCGAGCGTAGTGTGACGCTCGGTAACAGGAGGCCCCATGCCCAATCCTTTGCCCGCGCTGGAGGCGCAACGCGCCGAACTGAAGCAACAGATTTCCGAACTGGGCGATATGCGTCCCGGCTCGATCACCACCACCATCGGCCGCTGCGGGAATCCGCGATGCCATTGCCATGACGAACACGATCCCGGCCACGGGCCCTTCTACCGGCTCACCCGCAAGGTTGATGGCAAGACCGTTACCGAAACCTTCTCTTCCCCGGCAGCTCTGCAGAAGGCTCAACGTGAGATCGCCGAGTATCACCGGTTCCTGGATCTGAGCCGCGATCTGGTTGACGTCAACGATAAAATCTGCCGGGCGCGGCCGGTTCAGGACACGATGCGGCCGGAGGAAAAAAAACGGCCGAAGCGATCCATCGCGAAGTCGCGCGCGAAGTAGCCGCGCTGCTATCGCGGCTATTCGCTGATCGGAGGTCGTCGGGCCGGACCGATCTGGAGGCGGTGGAGATGGCCTTGCGCGCCGCTCTGCATCAGGCCGGGGCCGCCGCCCTCAGCCACCTGCTGCGCTTCGCCGAGCCGGCCGTCGGACAACGCACGTTGCCGTGTTCCTGCGGTCGCCAAGCTCGTTACCGGGAGTTGCGTGCAAAAACGGTGCTGACCGTGCTCGGCGCCGCGACCATTGCCCGCCCTTACTACCTCTGTCCGCATTGCCAACAAGGGCAGTTCCCCGCCGACCGGGAACTCGATGTGGCCGACACTGAATTCTCGCCCGGAGTGCGCCGCATGCAAGCCCTGGTTGGTCAAGACGCACCGTTCGATCGCGGCCGGGAACAAATGCACATGCTGGCCGGTTTGGAGGTCACAACGAAATCGGTCGAGCGCGTCGCCGAGGCCATCGGAGCCGATATCGCACTGTGCGAAGACGAACAAGCCGCCCGCGCCGTGCAATTGGAACTCCCGATCATAATCGGTCCGCCGGTCCCCGTACTCTACATCGAACTGGACGGCACCGGCGTGCCCGTCGTCAAGAAGGAAACCGTCAATCGCAAAGGCAAGGCCGACGGCCAACCCGCCCACACCCGCGAGGCCAAGCTCGGTTGTGTATTCACCCAAACAAAATGGGACGAAGACGGTTTTGCCATCCGCGATCCCGATTCCACCACCTACACCGGCGCCATCGAAACGGCCCAGGAATTCGGCAAACGCCTCTACGTCGAGGCCTGGAAACGCGGTTGGTCCCGTGCCGAAAAAAAGGTCGTCATCGGCGACGGCGCCGAATGGATTTGGAATATCGCGCAGCAATACTTTCCCGGCGCCATTCAGATCGTCGACATCTTTCACGCCCGCCAACATCTCTGGAATCTGGCCCGCTTACTCCATCCCGGCAACACCAAACGCCAAAACCAATGGATTGGACTTCACCAGAAGCGCTGGCTCGACGACGGCAAGATCGACAAACTCGCCGCCAGTTTGCGGGCTCTTCCGGTAACCGATCCCGAACTGGCCAAGAAAGTCCGTACCGAGGCCGACTACTTCGCCAACAACGCCGCGCGCATGGACTATCCGCTATTCCGCAGCCAACACCTGTTCATCGGCTCCGGCGTCGTCGAGGCCGGTTGCAAGACTGTCATCGGCCATCGCCTCAAACAGTCCGGTATGTTCTGGACCGTCAACGGCGCCAACTCCATCCTCGCCCTTCGCTGTTGTCGCCTCAATCGCCGGTTTGAGGACTACTGGGAGAACCGCCGCGCGGCTTAATTTCCACTTTTATGTCGCGCACCCGAGGCGCGTCGCTCCGCCCTGGCGCGGCGACGTTACGCCATGTTACAAGGGTCAGTTCGTGCCGCTGTCAAGGGCGGACCACAAGCTCGGCGGGTTTGCACCAGAGCCCACCTTATCAGCAACTTCGGAGTTTGCGAGAACCACAGATGAGCTTCGTCCTGATGGGCGCTGGCCTCGTTGGAATCGCGGCTCTCCGCCGTCGCAACGGTTAATCAACAATCCACAGTCACTACCAAAACGGCCAGCCTTCGGGCTGGCCGTTTTGCTGTCTACGTCTCGCAAAAAAAGCCAGCCCGAAGGCTGGCCCTTTTGCAATTCCGCCGCTTGCCGTCTATGCGCTGAACGAGCTGCCGCAACCGCACGTCGACTTGACGTTCGGATTATTAAACTTGAAGCCCGAGCCTTCGAGCGTCTCGACGTAGTCGACCTCGGCGCCTTCCAAGTAGATGAGGCTGGCCTGATCGACAAACACCTTCAGCGGCCCGTAGGCCAGCGTCTTGTCCATCATCGTGGGCGAGTTTTCAAACGCCATCGAATAGCTGAAGCCGGAGCACCCGCCGCCAACCACCGAGATGCGAAGTCCCGCCGGTTTCGGTTCCTGGGTGTCGAGGATCTCGTTGACCTTTGAGATCGCGTTTTCTGTCAGTTGAATCATCGCTAACTCCTTGTGTTGGTTCGCTCTCCCATTCTACCGCTTCTCGGGCCGGAACTCTACATTCGGTAGATGACGCCCGCCTGCAAATGGATGCAGCGGAATGAACTTGGCTTCTCGCTGGATTCCGCGTATGCTGGTGTGCGCGATTCACGAAACCGGTTGACGGGTTGTGACGTCAGTCGGAGTATGAGCGCTACAACTGGCATACTGAACTTCCCCATCGCGGGCAGCGATGCCCGGGCCAAAGCCAAAGTGGAATCCAATCGAGCAGAAGAAGAGATCCTCGTCCGCCGTGTGCAAGCCGGCGATGAAATGGCGTTCCGCGAGCTCGTCGAGCGCTTTCAGTCCAAAGTCTTCTCCATCATCTACGGCATCCTCCGCAATCACAACGATGCCGAGGATATCGCCCAACAGGTCTTCTCCAAGGTCTATTTCTCCATCCGCAATTTCGATTTCCGTAGCTCCCTCCTCACCTGGATTTACAAAATTACGGTCAACGAGTGCTACGACTACCTGCGCAAGAAGAAGGTCCGCAAACTCGTCTACGAGAGCGACTTCTCCGAAGACGACGCCATGCTCATGGAGAACACCGAAGCCGCCATCGACCCCGCCCCGCCCATCGATGAAGGCCTCGCCCGCCGCGATCTCGCCGTCAAGCTCCTGCAGCGCGTCTCCGAAGAGGACCGCAACCTTCTGCTGCTCAAAGAGGTGGAAGGCCACTCCGTCGAAGAATTAGCCGGCATGACGGGCATGAATGAGAATACAATAAAGGTCAAGCTCTTCCGCGCGCGCCAGAAGTTGGTAAAGGCCGCGCAACGCCTTGGCCGGTTGCCGGGACGATTGGCGGGACAAGAGTAAGGGGTGCTGTCATGCATGAACCCATACAGAGTCAAATCGAAAAAATTCTAGAGGACCGTCTGCCCGCTTCGGCGAAACGATTCGTCGAGGATCATCTCGCCGCGTGCGCCGAATGCGCCGAGGAGTTGCGTGCCATGCGCCTCCATTCCGGCGTCATGCGCGCCCTGCGCGTCGACGCGCCCGAGATCTCCGCCGGCTTCCACGCCCGCGTGATGCAGCGCATCGAAAAGCAGAGCCCGCCGTCGTTTTGGAATCTGTTGCTGGACCCGATCTTCGGCCAGCGCTTGGTCTACGCGACCGGAGCGTTGTTCCTGCTGATGGGCGCTTTTCTGCTCGCCACCGCGCCGGAGCGGAACGAACTCGCCGCCACGCCCGTGCAAGTCATCGCCGAACCCGTCGCCAACCCCGCCGGCTTCGCAGAAGACATGCAGCGCGACCGTGAGCAGTTCCTGGTGACGATGGCGTCGTACTCGGATTAATCGAATGAACAGCAGTTTCCAGCCAGCCTGGAAGAACCCCAAGATCCTCTTCGCGTTGAGCATGGTGTTCTTATGCGGCGCCCTCGCCGGCGCGGTTGTCTATCGCTTGGCCTCCCAGCCGGTCTCGGCCAAGCAGGTCGCGGCGTCTTGGAAGGATTCGACCAAGGAGCAGACCTTAGCTCAATTGAAGAAGGAGCTCAGCCTCTCGCCCGAACAGGCCGGCGAGATCGAAACGGTGCTCGACGACTTCTCAATGTACTACCAGATGCTGTCTTCGCAGATGGATGAAGTGATGACCCAAAGCAAACAGCGCATCGATTCTGTCCTCAACGAAGAGCAGCGCAAGCGCTTCGCCCGCATTATGGCGGAGTTGAAGGAGAAGCGCCGCTAGGCGCGTTTCTCTCCGCCCCCGCAATGATGTACTG
>Ga0194131_10004872_pt1 | contig 19844 bp, 22 predicted proteins | sample TA2KigO120mmetaG_FD_148631 | JGI IMG/M metagenome (GOLD analysis project Ga0194131, IMG submission 148631) | Freshwater microbial communities from Lake Tanganyika, Tanzania - TA2015053 Kigoma Offshore 120m | ecosystem: Environmental > Aquatic > Freshwater > Lake | place: Tanzania: Lake... | reverse complement strand
CACCCGCGGCCGCGCTCGACTGCGTCGCCTGCGCCGGCCGCGACCTCGGCTTCGACTACGCGCGCACGGCGAGCGTCTACGCCGGCCCCGTGCGCGAGGCCGTCCACGCGCTGAAGTTCGGCGGCCGCCGCTCGCTCGCGCGTCCGCTCGGCGACCTCCTCCGCGAGCAGTGCGCGCTGCCCGGGGGCGATCCGCCCGACGCGCTCGTCCCCGTGCCGCTCGGCCGGGCGCGCGAGCGTGAGCGCGGGTTCAACCAGGCGGCGCTGCTCGCCGAGCGGCTCGGCGACCGCGCCGGCATCCGGGTGCGCCCGCGCTGGCTCGTCCGGCTCCGCGCGACGGCGCCCCAGAGCGACCTGAGCGCCGCGGAGCGGCGGGCCAACGTCGACGAGGCGTTCGTGGCGGCGCCCGCGGTGGCCGGTCGTCACGTCGTGGTCGTGGACGACGTGCTCACGACCGGCGCCACGGCCGAGGCGTGCGCGCGGGCGCTGCGTCGCGCGGGGGCCCGGCGGATCGGCGTGCTCGGAGTTGCCCGTGTCCTGTAAGTGGCCGTATACTTTGATTCGTTCGTAGTATCCCCAAGGAGCCCCCTTCCATGAGCATTCGGGTCGGCGTCAACGGCTTCGGCCGTATCGGCCGGGTCTTCTTCCGGACGGCTCTGGGCGCCTCGGACATCGAGATCGTCGGCGTCAACGACCTCGCGGACGCCCGGACGCTCGCCCACCTGCTCAAGCACGACTCGGTGCACGGGGCGCTGCCGGCCGAGGTGAGCGTGAAGGGCGACGCGATCTTCGTGGATGGGCGCGAAGTGCGGGTCTGCGCGGTGAAGGATCCGGCGCAGCTCCCGTGGAAGGACCTCGGAGTCGACATCGTGGTCGAGTCCACCGGGCTCTTCAGCGACACCGCGAGCGCCTCCAAGCACATCCAGGCCGGTGCGAAGAAGGTGGTCATCACGGCCCCCGCGAAGAATCCGGACGTCACGATCGTGCTGGGCGTCAACGAGCGCACCTACGATCCCGTCAAGCACCGGATCATCTCGAACGCCTCGTGCACCACGAACTGCCTCGCCACGACCGTGAAGGTGCTCGACGACCGCTTCGGCGTGAAGCGCGGGTTCGCGTCCACCGTGCACTCCTACACGAACGACCAGAAGATCCACGACTTCCCGCACAAGGATCTGCGCCGCGCGCGCGCCGGCGCCGTCAGCATGATCCCGACCACGACGGGCGCGGCGACGGCGGTCGGCCTCGTGCTGCCGAAGCTCAAGGGCAAGCTCGACGGGATCGCGATCCGCGTCCCGACCATCAACGTCTCGGTCGTCGACCTCACGGCGGAGCTGGAGAAGCCGGCCACGGTGGAGCAGGTGAACGAGGCGTTCCGCGAGGCGGCGGGGGGCCCGATGAAGAACATCCTGGACGTGACCGACGAGGAGCTCGTGTCGACGGACTTCAACGGCAATCCGCACTCGTCGATCATCGACCTGCCGTCCACGGCCGTGGTGGAGGGCACGATGGTGAAGGTGCTGGCCTGGTACGACAACGAGTTCGGGTACAGCTCGCGCGTGCGCGATCTCATTCGTCACATCGGCAAGACCGTCTAGCGCGTGCCCAAGCTCACGATCGAGCAGCTCGACCTGCGGGGCAAGCGCGTGTTCCTCCGCGCCGACCTCAACGCGCCGCTCGACGGCGACGCGGTGAGCGACGACACGCGGCTGACCGCCGTCGTCCCGACCGTGCGCCGCGCGCTCGACGGCGGCGCCTCGGTGGTGCTCGCCTCGCACCTCGGGCGCCCGAAGGGCGGGCCCGATCCGAAGTACTCGCTGGCGCCGGTGGCGCGCCGCATGAGCGAGCTCCTCGGCGTGCCGGTGCCGCTCGCGCCCGACTGCGTCGGTGAGGCGACCACCGCGCTGGCGCGCGCCCTGCCGCCGGGCGCGGTGCTGCTGCTCGAGAACCTGCGCTTCCATCCCGAGGAAGAGCAGAACGACGACGGGTTCGCGCAGGCGCTGGCCGCGCTCGCCGACGTGTACGTCAACGACGCGTTCGCCGCGGCGCACCGCGCGCACGCGTCCATCGCCGCGATCACGCGCCACCTGCAGCCCGCCGCGGCGGGCCTCCTCATGCGCTCGGAGCTCGACGCGCTCGGCACCATCCTCGAGGCGCCCAAGCGCCCGCTCGTCGCGATCCTCGGCGGCGCGAAGGTCTCCGACAAGGTCACGCTCGTCGAGCACCTGCTCGAGCGCGTCGACGCGCTGCTGATCGGCGGCGGCATGGCGTTCACGTTCCTGCACGCCATCGGGCATGCCGTCGGCACGTCGCTGCTCGAAGCGGATCGCGTCGAGACCGCGCGTCGCGTGATGGACGCCGCGCGCCGCCGCGGCGTGCAGGTCGTGCTGCCGGTGGACGCGGTCGTCGCCTCCGGGCTCGACGCGCCGCGCGGCCGGGCCGTCGGCGTGCGCGACATCCCCGCCGACCAGATGGGCCTCGACATCGGGCCGCGGACGGTGGAGCGCTTCGCGGAGGTCGTGCGCACCGCCGGCACCGTCGTCTGGAACGGGCCGATGGGCGTGTTCGAGAAGGCCCCGTTCGCGGAAGGCACGCTTGGCGTCGGTCGCGCGGTGGCGGCCTCCCCGGCCTTCTCGGTGATCGGGGGCGGTGACACGGTCGCGGCGGTGAACCAGGCCGGCGTCGCGGGACGCATCGGCTACATCTCGACCGCCGGGGGCGCGTTCCTCGAGTTCCTCGAGGGGCGCACGCTGCCGGGGGTGGAGGCGCTCACGGAGGCGCCGCGATGAGGACACCGCTCATCATCGGGAACTGGAAGATGCACGGGCTGCAGGCGGAGGCGCGCGCGCTCGCCACGGGCGTCCGCGACGGGCTCAAGCGCAAGGTCGCGGCCACCGTCGCCGTATGCCCGGCGTTCACCGCGCTGCCGGCGGTCGCGGAGACGCTGGCGGGCAGCACGGTCGCCGTCGGCGCGCAGAACTGCCACCCGGAGCCCGCCGGCGCGCACACGGGCGAGATCTCGATCCCGATGCTGAAGGAGCTCGGGTGCCGCTACATCCTCGTGGGCCATTCCGAGCGCCGCAAGGAGATGGGCGAAACCGACGAGCAGATCAACCGCAAGGTCCAGGCGGTGCTCGCGGAAGGGCTCATTCCGGTCGTGTGCGTCGGCGAGACGGCGGAGGAGCGGCGGCAGGGGCTGACCTTCACCACCGTGGAGGGGCAGCTTCGCGCGGGCCTCGCGGGGATCGCCGCGGACGGCGTCGCCAGGCTCGTGCTCGCGTACGAGCCCGTGTGGGCCATCGGCACCGGGGTGAACGCGACGCCTGCGCAGGCGGCGGAGGTGCACGGCTATCTGCGCGGGCTCCTCTCCGAGCTCTCGTCGAAGGAGACCGCGCAGGGGATCTCGATCGTCTACGGCGGCAGCGTGAAGGCGGACAACGCGCAGAGCCTGCTCGCGGAGCCGGAGATCGACGGCGCGCTGGTGGGCGGTGCCAGCCTCAAGGCCACGGAGTTCATCGGAATCGTGAAGGGCGCGGTGGCCGCGAGGGCCGTCGCGCGAGAGGGGAGTCGATGATCATCACGCTCACGGTCGTGCACGTCATCATGTGCCTGGCCATCATCGCCATCGTGCTGCTGCAGGCCGGCAAGGGCGCGGACATCGGCTCGGCGTTCGGGGGCGCGGGCAGCCAGGCGGTCTTCGGCTCGATGGGGACGCCGACGGTGCTCGGCAAGATCACCACCGGCGTGGCGATCGTGTTCACCATCACGTCGTTCACGCTCGCCCTGCTCGGCGGCGAGCGGAGCACGGGGTCCGTGATCCGCGAGCGCGCGGGCGCGCCGGCCTCCGCGCCCGCGCCCGGCGCGACGCCGGCGCCCGCGGCGCCGCCCGCGGCGACACCGCCGGCGGCTCCGACGAAATAGTGGGAGCGGGGCGCCGCCTTCTGCTGGGCGCGCGGCTGCTGGCGGGGATGCTCCTGCTCGCCGGCTGCGGCGCCGACGCGGGCGGCGCCGGCGCGCCGCCCGTGGCGCGTGACGAGCGGCCCGCGCACGGCGACACCTACATCGAGTCGACGATCGGCAACATCTCGGCGCTGATCCCGAACATCGCGAACGACGGCGCCTCCCACGACGTCGGCGCCCAGATCTACAGCGGCCTCGTGACCTACGACAAGGAGCTCAAGGTCGCCCCCGAGCTCGCGGAGTCGTGGAGCTTCAGCGCGGACTGCCGCGACCTCACGTTCCGCCTCCGTCCCAACGTGCGCTGGCACGACGGCAAGCCGTTCACGTCCGCGGACGTGCTGTTCACGCACGCGACGATGACCCACCCGAAGACGCCGACGGCCTACCGCGAGGACTTCCTGGCCGTCGAGAGCATCGAGGCCCCGGACCCCCTCACGGTCAAGATCCGCTACAAGACGCCGTACGCGAAGGGACTGCAGAGCTGGTCCATGTACATGCTGCCCAAGCACCTGCTCGAGCCGTACGTCGACGCGGGCACGCTGCGGGAGGCGCCGCAGAACCGCACGGCGCCGATCGGCACCGGCCCGTACCGGTTCAAGGAGTGGAAGTCGGGCGAGAAGGTCGTGCTGGTCGCGAACCCCGACTATTACGTGCCGGAACGGCCCTACATCGGGCGGATCGTCTACCGCGTGATCCCGAGCCAGGCGACGATCTTCCTCGAGCTCAAGGCCAAGGGCGTGGACGCGGCGAGCCTCACGGCGCTGCAGTACAAGCGGCAGACCGAGTACCCGGCGTTCCGCAAGGCCTACAACCGCTACCGCTATCCGTCGAACTCGGTCTCGTACCTCGCGTTCAACGGCAAGGATCCGCGCTTCGCCGACAAGCGCGTGCGCCGCGCGCTCGCGCACGCGATCAACAAGCAGGACTTGATCGATCACGTGATCCTCGGCCTCGGCCGCGACGCGACCGGCCCCTACAAGCCCGGCACGTGGGCCTACAACCCGGCGGTGCAGAGCCCCGCGTACGATCCCGCCCGCGCCCGCGCGCTCCTCGCGGAAGCCGGGTGGCGGGAGAAGAACGCCGCGGGCATCCTCGTGAAGGACGGGCGTCCGTTCGCGTTCGAGATCCTCACCAACCAGGGCAACGACGAGCGCAAGAAGGTGGCGGAAGTCGTCCAGGCCGCGCTGCGCGACATCGGCATCGACGTGGAGATCCGCATGGTGGAGTGGGCGACGCTCCTCAAGGAGCACGTCCGCAAGCGCAACTACGACGCGCTCGTGCTCGGCTGGGGCCTCGGCCGCGATCCCGACGTCTTCAGCCTGTTCCATTCCTCGAAGACGCGGCCGGAAGATTTCAACATCACCTCCTACGCGAACCCGGAGGTCGACGAGCTGCTCGAGCGCGGCCGCTCCACCTGCATCCAGGCGGAGCGTGCCCGCTTCTACCATCGCGTCCACGAGATCCTCGCGGACGAGGTCCCGGTGCTGTTCCTCTACGCGCGCGACGCGCTGCCCGTGGTGACGTCCCGCATGCGGGGCGTCGAGCCCGCCCCCGCGGGCATCCAGTACAACTTCCACGAGTGGTACGTCCCGCGCGAGCTCCAGCGCTACACGGCCGGATGACCTCCGCCCGCCCGGCTGGGGCGCCATGCTGACGTACGCCCTGCGGCGGCTGGTCCTCGCCGTGCCGCTCCTGATCGGCATCACGTTCATCTCGTTCCTGATCATCCACCTCGCCCCGGGCGAGCCCACCGAGACCATGGTGGGTGACATGCGCGTCGAGGCGGCCGCGCAGGCGCGACAACAGCTGCGCGAGCTCTACGGCCTCGACAAGCCCATCCACGTGCAGTACTGGAGCTGGCTCACGCGGCTGGCGCGCCTCGACTTCGGACGCTCGTTCTCGCCCGACGGCCGCCCGGTGCTCGAGAAGATCGCCGAGCGCCTGCCGGTGACGCTGTTCCTGAACGTGGTGGAGCTCGGCATCATCATCGCGTTCGCGATCCCCATCGGCGTCATTTCGGCCACCCGCCAGTACTCCCGCTTCGACAAGATCACCACGCTGCTGGTCTTCGTCGGCTTCGCCACGCCCGATTTCTGGCTCGCGCTGCTGCTGATGATCCTGTTCGGCGTCCAGCTCGGGTGGCTGCCCATCTCGGGCCTGCGCTCGCTCAACTGGGAGTACATGTCGTTCTGGGGCCAGCAGTGGGACATCCTCAGCCACCTGCTGCTCCCGATCTTCGTGGCGACGGTGGGCGGGCTCGCGGGGTTCTCGCGCTACATGCGCCAGTCGATGCTCGAGGTGGTGCGGCAGGACTACATCCAGTCGGCGCGCGCGAAGGGTCTCGCCGAGCACGTCGTCATCGGCAAGCACGCGCTCCGCAACGCCATGCTGCCGATCGTGACCATCCTCGGGCTCTCGATTCCCGGCCTCATCGGCGGCAGCGTGATCGTCGAGTCGATCTTCGCGATCCCGGGCATGGGGCAGCTCATGGTCCAGGCGGTGTTCGAGCGCGACTACCCGGTGATCATGGGCAATCTCGTGATCGTGGCGTCGCTGACGCTGATGGCGAACCTCGTCGCGGACCTCACGTACGGCCTCGTCGACCCGCGCATCCGCGTCGGGCGACGGAGGTAGGCCATCTCCCTCTTCTGGCGCTCCTTTCGACGCAACCGCCTCGCGGCGATCGGCGGCGTGATCGTGCTCGTGCTGATCGCGCTCGCGGTGTTCGCGCCATTGCTCGCCCCGTGGGATCCGCATCGGCCGGACATCAAGAAGATCCTCGCCGACCCGTCGCGCGCGCACCCGCTGGGCACCGACCAGCTCGGCCGCGACGTGCTCTCGCGGATGCTCTACGGCGCGCGCGTGTCGCTGGCGGTGGGCTTCGTCTCGGTCGGGATCGCCACCGTCATCGGGATCGCGCTCGGCGCCGCCGCGGGCTATCACGGCGGCTACGTCGACGGCGCCATCATGCGGCTGGTCGACCTCATGCTGGTCTTCCCGCGGTTCTTCCTCCTCCTCGCCGTGCTCGCGTTCCTGCGCCCGTCGATCTGGACGATCATGGCGGTCATCGGGCTCACGGGCTGGATGGGCGTGACGCGCCTCGTGCGCGCCGAGTTCCTCGCGCTGAAGGAGCGCGAGTTCGTGATCTGGTCGCAGGCCGTCGGCGCGAGCGGCTTCCGCGTGGTCTGGCGGCACATCCTGCCGAACGCGCTGGCGCCCGTCCTGGTCGCGATGACGCTCGGCATCCCGGCGGCGATCCTCACGGAGTCGGGGCTGTCGTTCCTCGGGCTCGGCGTGCAGCCGCCGTACGCCACGTGGGGCAACATCCTCAACGAAGGCAAGGACACGATCGAGATCGGCTGGTGGCTGTCCTTCTATCCCGGGGTCGCGATCCTGATCACCGTGCTCTCGTACAACCTGCTCGGCGAGGGGATCCGCGACGCGCTCGACCCGCGGCTGCGCCAGGCCGTGGGGCGAATTGTCACTCGCGGAGGTTAGCGATATAGTGGCTGCCCGGGCCGAAGTGGCGGAACTGGCAGACGCGCACGTTTGAGGGGCGTGTGGAGCAATCCGTGGGGGTTCGAGTCCCCCCTTCGGCACCATGACTACCTCCCGAGCACTCGGTGAGCGACCGCTTCACGCGCTTCTGGGCCCGCCTGCTCGTCGTGCTCGGCCTCATCGTCGTGGTGATCGGCCTCGTCCTCGCCGTGGTCGCACTGCTCGTCGAGATGCCGTGGGGCCGCATCACGGGCCAGGCGGTCCTCGAGCGGGCCTTCGTGGCGCTCTCGCTGGTCCTCTCCGGGATCCTGGCGGGCTCGCCGTTCATCGTGTTCGGCGAGCTGCTGCTCATCGCGCTCGACCAGCGCCGTCTGCTCGCGGCGATCCACGAGCGGCTGCAGCGTCCCGAGCCGCCGCTCTCCGCCGCCGCTCCCCGCGTCTCCTGAGCGCCCGCGCGCCCGTGCCGGGTCCTTCGAGCGTGTCGTATACTTGGGTGGTTTGATCAAAACGGACGCTCGGTTATGACGCATCCGCTTCCGGTGATCCCGCCCAACGCCGCCCCCAGCACCGGGCGCAAGCCCGCGTGGCTGAAGGTGCGCGCGCCGGGCGGTGCGCGCTACATCCGTCTCAAACGGCTGCTCCGCGAGGCGAACCTGCACACGGTCTGCGAGGAAGCGCAGTGCCCGAACATCGGCGAGTGCTGGGAGGACGCGACCGCGACGTTCATGATCCTCGGCGACGTGTGCACGCGCAATTGCGGCTACTGCGCGGTCGCGCACGGCAAGCCCGTGTGGGAAGATCGTGAGGAGCCCGAGCGCATCGGCCGCGCGACCGCGACGATGGGGCTCGCGCACGTCGTGATCACCTCCGTGAACCGCGACGACCTCGCGGACGGCGGCGCCGCGCACTGGGCGGCGACGATCCGCGCCGTGAGGACCCACGCACCGGCGTGCCGCGTGGAGGTGCTCGTGCCGGACTTCCAGGGGCTACCGAGCGCGATCGACACGGTCATCGCGGCGGGCCCGGACGTCTTCAACCACAACACCGAGACCGTGCCGCGGCTCTACAAGGTGGCGCGGCACGGCGGCCGCTACGAGCGGACGCTGGACGTGTTCCGGCACGTCGCGCGGCGGGCGCCGGCGCTCGTGACGAAGTCGGGGATCATCGTGGGGCTCGGCGAGGAGCGCGAGGAGCTGCTCGCGACCATGCGCGACCTTCGCGCGGTCGGCGTGTCCATCCTCACGCTCGGGCAGTACCTGCGGCCGTCGGCGGCGCATCTGCCGGTGGCGCGGTACTACCATCCCGACGAGTTCGCGGCGCTCGCGGACGAGGGCCGGGCGATGGGGTTCGCGCACGTGGAGGCGGGACCGCTGGTGCGCAGCTCGTACCACGCGAAGACACAGGCCGATGCGGCGATGAACGATGCGGCACCCGCGGAGCGCCCGGATTCACTCCGGGCGCGCAGCGAGGGGGGCTTGGGGGGTGCGTCCCGCACCACCCATGTCAAATAGTTGGAATACGTCCCGATCCTCATGGTGTTCGCGTTCTCGGCGGCCGTCGCCGGGGCGCTGATCTGGATTCCGCACGTCCTCGCGCCCAAGCGCCTGTCGCCCGTGAAGAGCGAGCCGTTCGAGTGCGGGATGCCGTCGCTCGGCGTGGCGGAGGGGAAGTTCGCGATCAAGTTCTCGACGATCGCGATCTTCTTCATCCTGATCGACATCGAGCTGGTCTTCCTGTGGCCGTGGGCCGTGCTGTATCGCCGGCTCGGATGGTTCGGGTTCGCGGAGATGCTCGTGTTCCTCGGCATCCTGATGTTCGGGTTCCTCTACATCTGGCGGAAGGGCGGTCTCGAATGGGAGTAGGCAGTTTCTTTACTTCCAAGCTCGACGAAGCGATCGGCTGGGCGCGCAAGTACTCCATCTTCCAGTACCCGTTCGTGACGGCGTGCTGCGGCATGGAGTACATGGCGACCGCCTGCTCGCACTACGACGTCGACCGGTTCGGCGCGGGGCTCCCGCGGTTCTCGCCGCGGCAGGCCGACGTGCTGTTCGTCGTCGGCACGATCTCGCACAAGATGGCGCCGGTGCTCAAGCGCATCTACGACCAGATGACCGAGCCGAAATGGGTCGTGGCGTTCGGCGTGTGCACCTGCACGGGCGGCTTCTACGACAACTACGCCACCGTGCAGGGCATCGACACGATCATCCCGGTGGACGTCTACATCCCTGGCTGTCCGCCTCGTCCGGAGTCGGTCCTCGACGGCCTCATGAAGCTGCAGGACAAGATTGCGGTGCAGGTGCAGAGGTACTGATGGACGGCGCCGCCATCCTCGACGACCTGCGGGCGCGCTTCGGCGCGGCCGTGCTCGAGACCCACGACCATTGCGGCGACCACACGGCCCTCGTCGATCGCGCGGCCGTCCGCGAGGTCCTCCGCTACTGCCGCGACGCCGGCGCGCTCGGCTTCGACGTGCTGATGGACCTCACGGCCGTGGACTACTCGAGGTTCCCCGGGCGCGAGGACGGGCCGCGGTTCGAGGTCGTGTACCACCTCTATGCCATCGGGCACAACCACCGGCTGCGCGTGAAGGTCCGCGTGGACGAGGACGAGCCCGTCGTGCCGAGCGCGGTGCCGCTCTGGCCGATCGCGGACTGGTTCGAGCGCGAGGTGTGGGACATGTTCGGCATCCGCTTCGACGGCCACCCCGACCTCCGCCGCCTGTTGATGTACGAGTCGTTCGTCGGGCACCCGCTGCGCAAGGACTATCCGATCGATCGCCGGCAGCCCCTCATCGGTCCCGCGCACTGATGGCCACCACGACGCGCGAGTTCATGCTGGGCGAAGGCACCGGCCCGGGCACCGCCCCCGGCACCGAGAACATGCAGCTCGGGCTCGGCCCGCAGCATCCCGCGATGCACGGGATCATCCGCATCAACACGGAGCTCGACGGCGAGATCATCCGGAAGGCGGACGTGGAGATCGGCTACCTCCACCGCGCGTTCGAGAAGGACTGCGAGGTGGGCGGCTGGAACAACGCGATCCCGTACACGGACCGCCTCAACTACGTCTCGCCGCTCATCAACAACTTCGCCTACGCGAGCGCGGTCGAGAAGCTGCTCGGCATCGAGGTGACCGAGCGCTGCCAGTACATCCGCACGATCATGGCGGAGATCTCGCGGGTGTGCGACCACCTCACGTGCGTGGGCGCGTCCGCCATGGAGCTCGGCGCCTTCACCGTGTTCCTCTACATGATCAAGGCGCGCGAGTTCCTGTGGGAGCTCGTCGAAGCGGTGACCGGCGCGCGGCTGACGATCTCCTACGGCCGCGTGGGCGGCGTGAAGGCGGACCTGCCCGACGACTTCGCCGCGCAGACCAAGAAGGCGTTCGCGGAGACCCGCGTGGTGCTCGCCGAGGTGCACCGCCTCCTCACCGGCAACCGGATCTTCATGGACCGGATGGTCGGCATCGGCCGCCTCTCGCGCGAGGAGACGGTGGCGTACGCGATCACGGGGCCGCTGCTCCGCGCGGCCGGCGTCGCGTACGACGTGCGCCGCGCGCAGCCGCACTGGGCGTACGACCGCGTGGAGTGGGAGGTCGCCTCCGAGAAGGACGGCGACAACTACGCGCGCTACCTCGTGCGGATGCGGGAGATGGAGCAGTCGATGCGCATCGCCGAGCAGGCGCTCGACGCGATCCCGGCGGGGCCGGTGAACGTCGACTTCGAGGGGCGCCCCATCGAGCCGAGCGCGTACGTCGACCAGGGCAAGCAGGGCAAGACCGAAGGCCTGCTGCTGGTGCCGATCACGCTCTCGCCGAACCTGCAGGGCCAGGGGCGCGAGGCGCAGAAGCGCGTCAACGTCGGCGACAAGCGCGTGGTCCTGCCGTCCAAGGAGCACGCGTACGGCTCCATCGAGGGCCTCATGAACCACTTCATGCTGATCATGGAGGGCTACGGGATCCGCCCGCCGGCCGGCGAGGCGTACTTCGCCACCGAGGGCGCGAACGGCGAGCTCGGCTTCTACGTGGTCTCCGACGGCAGCGATCGCCCGTACCGCGTGCGGTGCCGCCCGCCGTGCCTGCCCCCCCTCGCGGCGCTGCACCGGATGGTCGAGGGCGAGATGATCGCCGATCTGATCCCGACGTTCGGCTCGGTGAACATGATCGGCGGCGAGCTCGACCGATGACCAACCCGTCGAACCAGGTAGCAATACGCAACGACTCCAGGCCACCCGCGGTCGTGTTTTCCCCGACGGAGCTGGAAGAGGTTCGCCGGCTGCAGGGCCTCTATCCCGACAAGCGCGGCGCCCTGCTGCCGGTCCTCCACATGGCGCAGGAGACGTTCGGCCACATCTCGCTCGAGACCGAGCAGTACGTGGCGACGCTGTTCGACCTGAGCCCGGCGCACGTGCACGAGGTCGTCACCTTCTACACGCTCTACTTCCAGCAGCCGAAGGGGCGCCACGTGGTCGCGGTCTGCCACAACCTCTCGTGCCACCTCGCGGGCGCGCCGCTGATCCTCTCGCACATCAAGGAGCGGCTCGGCATCGGGGTCGGGGAGACCACCGACGACGGGCGCATCACGCTGCAGGCCGTGGAGTGCCTGTGCGCGTGCGAGGCCGCGCCGATGATGCAGGTGGACGACCGCTACGAGCTGAACCTCACGCCGGACAAGGTCGATCGCATCCTCGAGGGCCTGCGGTGAGCGAGAAAGTCCTGACGCGCAACTTCGACGTCGCCGACGCGCACACGCTGGCCGGCTACCGCAAGACCGGCGGCTACACCGCGCTGGCGAAGGCGGCGGCGATGGAGCCGGCGGCGATCCTCGAGGAGGTCAAGCAGTCGAACCTCCGCGGGCTGGGCGGCGCGGGCTTCCCGACCGGCATGAAGTGGTCGTTCATCCCGAAGGGCCACACGGGGCCGGTCTACCTCGTCATCAACGCCGACGAGGGCGAGCCCGGCACGTTCAAGGACCGCTACCTCCTCGAGCGCGACCCGCACGCGCTGATCGAGGGGATGATCATCGCCGCGCGCGCGATCCGCTCCGCGAAGGGCTTCGTGTACATCCGCGGCGAGTACGTGGAGCCGTGGCGGCGGTTCTCCGCGGCCGTGCGCGAGGCGTACGACGCGGGGCTCCTGGGCACGGGCTTCGACATCGTGGTGCACCGCGGGGCCGGGGCCTACATCTGTGGTGAAGAGACGGGGCTGATCTCGTCGCTCGAGGGCAAGAAGGGCTGGCCGAAGGTGAAGCCGCCGTTCCCCGCGATCAAGGGCGCGTTCGGCGCGCCGACGATCGTGAACAACGTCGAGACGATCTGCCAGGTGCCGCACATCATCAACCGCGGCGCCGCGTGGTTCGCCGGCCTCGGGAGCAAGACCCAGGGCGGGACGCGGCTCTACTCGGTCTCCGGCCGCGTGAACCGGCCCGGCGTCTACGAGGAGTCGTGCGCGATCACGCTGCGGCAGCTCATCGAGCGCGCGGGCGGCGTGAGCGGCAGCGGCGTGCTGAAGGGCGTGGTGCCCGGCGGCTCCTCCGCGCCGATCCTCGCCGCGCACGAGATCGACGTCACGATGGACGTCGACGGCCTCCGCAGCGCGGGGACGATGGCGGGCTCCGCGGGCGTGATCGTGTTCGACGAGACGGTGTCGGTGCCCGAGGCGCTCATGGTGGTCGCGCGCTTCTACGCGCACGAGAGCTGCGGCCAGTGCACGCCGTGTCGCGAGTCCACCGGCTGGATCTACAAGATGTGTCACCGCCTGGTGGAGGGGAAGGGCCGCAAGGACGACCTCGACACGATCCTCGACGTGGCCAAGCGCGGCGCGGGCACCACGATCTGCGCCTTCTACGACGGCGCGATCGGCCCGTACATCTCCTACATCGAAAAGTTCCGCGCCGAGTTCGAGGCGCTGGTGCAGCCCTGATGCCGAAGCTCACCATCGACGGCAAGGAGATCGAGGTCCCGGCGGGCACGAACCTCATCGAGGCCGCGCGGCGGCTGGGCATCGAGGTGCCGCACTACTGCTATCACCCGGGCCTGTCGATCGCGGGCCAGTGCCGGCTCTGCATGGTGGACATCGAGAAGACGCCGCGCCCGACCATCGCGTGCAACACGCAGGCGGCGGACGGCATGGTGGTCCACACGCAGTCGGAGCGCGTGAAGGAGACGCGGCGGTCGGTCATGGAGTTCCACCTGATCAACCACCCGCTCGACTGCCCGGTGTGCGACCAGGCCGGCGAGTGCTGGCTGCAGATCTACTACATGAAGCACGGCCTCTACGACCCGCGGATGACGGACGAGAAGGTCCACAAGCCGAAGGCCGTGCCGCTCGGGCCGCACGTCATGCTGGACGCCGAGCGCTGCATCCTCTGCTCGCGCTGCGTGCGCTTCTGCGACGAGGTCACGCACACCGGTGAGCTCGGCATCTTCCACCGCGGCGATCATTCCGAGATCGGCCTCTTCCCCGGCGCCGACCTCACCAACAAGTACTCGGGCAACGTCGTCGACATCTGTCCGGTCGGCGCGCTCACCGACCGCGACTTCCGCTTCCAGGTGCGCGTCTGGTACCTCGACACCACGAAGTCGGTGTGCCCGGGCTGCGCGCGCGGCTGCAACATCGACGTGCACGTGAACCGGCGCCGCCCCCACCACGCGGAAGGCAAACGGGTGGCGCGGCTCAAGCCGCGCTTCAACGAGGACGTCAACCGCTGGTGGATGTGCGACGACGGGCGCTATGGCTACCACGTGGTCGACGCGCCGACGCGGCTCGCGCAGCCCGCGCAGCGCGAAGCGGGTGCCGTCCGCGCGGTGGGCTGGGACGCCGCCGTCGGCGCGCTCGCCGGCCTCCTCGGGCGCGTGCCCGCCGAGCAGACCGCGATCATCGCCTCGCCGAAGATGGCCAACGAAGACCTCTTCGCGCTGCGGACGCTGGCCGAGGCGCGCGGCATCCGGCAGGTCGGCTTCCGCGTCCCGCCCGCGGTGCCCGGCGACGAGGACGACTTCCTGATCCGCGCGGACAAGAACCCGAACACGCGCGGCGCCGAGCTGATCGGCCTGGACGGCGACGTCCCCGGCATCCTCGCCGCGGCGCGCGCGGGGCGCCTCCGCGCGCTCCTCGTCGCCGAGCACGACCTCTTCGACAGCGTGTGGCCGGAGGCCGAGGTGGACGCCGCGCTCGCGAAGGTGGAGACGCTGGTCTTCGTCGGCCCCAACGGCAACCGGACGAGCGAGCGCGCCCACCTCGTGCTCCCCGCGGCGGCGTGGGTCGAGCGCGACGGCACGTTCACGAACTTCCAGGGCCGCGTGCAGCGCTTCCGCCCCGCGCTCGCGCCGCTCGCGGAGGCGTTGCCGACGTGGGACATCGTCGGGCGCGTGCTGGCGGCGACGGGCGCGCCGTCGACGGCCACCCGCGCGGAGCACTGGTTCCGCGCGCTGGCGGCGGCGGTGCCCGCCTTCGGCGCGCTGAGCTACCCGGCGGTCGGCGATACCGGCGCGCAGGTGCTCGAGGGCGTGCGCCGGTGAATCTCGTGGCCGACCTCGGCATCGCGTTCGGGCGCGTGGCGTTCGTGATGGCGTTCGTGCTGAACACCGCGGCGATCCTCGGCTGGGTCGAGCGCAAGCAGTCGGCGATCATGCAGGACCGCATCGGCGCCAACCGCGCCTCGATCTTCGGCATCCGCGCGATGGGACTCTTCCACCCGCTGGCGGACACCCTGAAGATGCTGACGAAGGAGGATTTCCGGCCGGCCCGCGCGGACAAGCTCCTCTTCAGCCTGGCGCCGTTCGTGTCGGTGCTCTTCGCGCTCGCGGCGTTCGCGACGATCCCCTTCGGCAACACGCTCACGATCGGCGAGCGCGTCATCCCGCTGCAGGCGGTCACCCTCAACGTCGGCATCCTCTACGTGTTCGCGATGCTGTCGCTCGGCGTGTACGGCGTGATGATGGCGGGCTGGGCCTCCGGCAACAACTTTGCGATCCTCGGCGGCGCCCGCGCGGCCGCGCTGATGATCTCCGCGGAGATCGCGATCGGCGCCTCCATCGTCGGCGTCGTGATGGTCTACGGCTCGCTCAACATGATGGACATCGCCCGCGCGCAGGGGGAGCTGCTCTGGGGCTGGGTGCCCAAGTGGGGCCTGATCACGCAGCCGCTCGCGTTCATCCTGTTCCTCACCGGGGGCATCGCGGCGACCAAGCGCATCCCGTTCGACATGCCCGAAGGCGAGTCCGAGATCATCGGCTACAACGTCGAGTACAGCGGGATGAAGTTCGGCATGTTCCTCATGACCGACATGGTGGAGACGACGGTCCTCGCCGGCATGTGCACGGCGCTCTTCCTCGGCGGATGGCAGGTGCCGTTCCTCTTCGCGGAGGGCTTCCTCTTCCCGTGGGGCGCCGCCGTCATGCTGTCGCCGCTCACCGTCACGATCCTGCAGGTCGGCGCGTTCGTCACCAAGGTGGCGGTGATGATCTTCATCCTCATGCTGATCCGGTGGACGCTGCCCCGCTTCCGCTACGATCAGGCGATGAAGCTCGGCTGGCTCGGCCTCTTCCCGCTGTCGATCCTGAACGTCGTGCTCACGGGCGCGGTGATCCTCGCGTGGGGGAGCCGATGAACCTCGGCCAGCACTTCTACCTCCGCGAGGTCGTGAGCGGGCTCGTGCTCACCGCGGGCCACTTCTTCCGCAACCTCGGCCGGCACGTCGCGCACAGCCTCGGGAAGAAGGACGCGCGCGGCGCGGTCACGATCCAGTATCCCGAGGAGCGCCGGCCGCTGTCGCCGCGCCTGCGCACGCTGCACCGGCTCGTGCGCCGCGAGGACGGCTCCCCGCGCTGCGTGGCGTGCATGATGTGCGAGACCGTGTGCCCGGCGCGCTGCATCTACATCGTCGCGGACGAGCATCCGAACCCCGAGATCGAGAAGATGCCGCAGCGCTTCGACATCGACCTCGGCAAGTGCGTCTTCTGCGGCTACTGCGTGGAAGCGTGCCCCGAGGACGCGATCCGGATGGACACCGGCATCCTCGAGTTCTCCGCGTACGACCGCCGCTCGATGGTGTACACGAAGGAGATGCTGCTGTCGCTCGAGCCCGCGGGCGCCAACGGCCGTCCGCGCTCGCCGATTCCGATCCCGGCCCGGCGGAACGCCGGATGAGCACCCTCGCGTTCGTCGTGGTGGCCGTGCTCGCGGTCGGCTCCGCGCTCGGGCTGGTCCTCAAGCGCAACCCGATCCACGGCGCGCTCTTCCTCGTGGTGAACCTCGCGTGCGTCGCGGTGCTCTACCTCATGCTCGGGGCCGAGTTCCTCGCCGCCGCGCAGGTCATCGTCTACGCGGGCGCGATCATGGTGCTGTTCGTGTTCGCGATCATGGTGCTCGTCCCCGGCAAGGAAGAGACGGGCCCCGACCCGCGCCGCTCCACGCGCGTGCTCGCGATCCCGGTCGGCGCGCTGCTGCTCGTGCAGCTCGGCGTGATCGTGGCGACGCGGCGCGGGGATGCCCCGCCCGTGGCGCCGGCGGCGTCCGGCAGCGTCGAGTCCCTCGGGACGCTGCTCTTCACCGACTACCTGTTCCCGTTCGAGCTGACATCGGTGCTGCTGCTCGCCGCGATGGTGGGCGTGCTCCTCCTCGCGCGCCGGAGGCCCTCATGATCCCCGAGCACTGGTTCACGGGCCTCTCCGCCGTGCTGTTCGTCATCGGCGTGATCGGCGTCGTGGTCCGTCGCAATCCGCTCGTGATCTTCATGTCGATCGAGCTCATGCTCAACGCGGCCAACCTCTCGCTCGTAGCCTTCGGGCGCCGCTTCGGCACGGCCGAAGGCCAGGCGCTCGTGCTTTTCGTGATGGCGGTGGCGGCGGCCGAGGTCGCCGTCGGGCTGGCGATCATCGCGGCGATCTTCCGCGTGCGCAGCCGACTCTCGGTCGACGACCTCAGCTTGATGCGCTGGTAGGACAGCAGGAGTCCAGACATGGCTCAGAAGACAGCGAAAGCCGCCCCGTCCTTCGGCGTCGACGCCGAGCTCGCGAAGCGGCTGCTCCACGAGATGATGCTCATCCGCCGGTTCGAGGAAAAGGCGGCCGAGCACTACGCGCTCGGCAAGATCGGCGGATTCCTCCACCTCTCGATCGGCGAGGAGGCGGTCGCCGTCGGCGTGACGTCCGTGCTCCGCCAGGACGACTACGCGATCTCGACGTATCGCGAGCACGGCCACTGCCTCGCCAAGGGCTCCGACCCCAAGCGCGCCATGGCCGAGCTGTTCGGCCGGCGCGACGGCCTCTCGAAGGGCAAGGGCGGCTCGATGCACCTCTTCGACAAGACCGTGAACTTCCTCGGCGGTCACGCCATCGTGGGGGCGCACCTGCCGCTCGCCGCGGGCGTGGGCTTCTCGATCAAGTACCAGGGCGGCGACCAGGTCATCGTGTGCTACTTCGGCGACGGCGCGGTGCCGCAGGGCGAGTTCCACGAGGCGCTGAACCTCTCCGCGCTCTGGAAGCTGCCGGTGATCTACGTCTGCGAGAACAACCGGTACGCGATGGGCACCTCGCTCGAGCGCGCGCTCGCCCAGACCGAGATCTACAAGTTCGGAGAGACCTACGGCATCCCGTCCGAGCCGGTCGACGGCATGGACGTGCTCGCGATGCGGGAGGCCACGAAGCGCGCGGTCGAGCGGGCGCGCACGGACAAGACGCCCGCGCTGCTCGAGGCGCGGACGTATCGCTTCCGCGGGCATTCGATGCGCGACCCCGCGGGCGCGGTCTACCGCACGAAGGAAGAAGTCGAGCGCGAGAAGCTGCGCGACCCGATCGTGCTGTTCCGCGACCGCGCGGCCTCCGCCGGCGTCCTCACCGACGCGGACGTCCGCACGATCGAGAAGGACGTCAACGACATCGTCGACGAGGCGGTCGCCTTCGCGGACGCCTCGCCGGAGCCGCCGGACGAGTGGCTCTTCACCGACATCTACAAGGACTGAGCCATGGCGGTGATGACCTACCGGGAGGCGCTCAACCTCGCCCTGCGCGAGGAGATGCACCGCGATCCGAGCGTGTTCGTGATCGGCGAAGAGGTTGGCCTCTACGAGGGCGCGTACAAGGTGACGCAGGGGCTCCTCAAGGAGTTCGGGCCCACGCGCATCGTCGACACGCCGATCGCGGAATCGGGCTTCACGGGGGTCGGCATCGGCGCCGCGATGACGGGCCTCCGCCCGGTCGTGGAGATGATGACGTTCAACTTCGCGCTGCTGGCGCTCGACCAGATCGTGAACACGGCGGCGAAGATGAACTACATGTCGGGCGGGCAGTATCCGATTCCGCTCGTGGTGCGCGGACCCGGCGGTCCGGCGCACCAGCTCGCCGCCCAGCACTCGCAGTCGATGGAGAGCTACTTCTATCACGTGCCCGGCCTGAAGGTCGTGCGGCCGTCGACGCCCGCGGACGCGAAGGGCCTCCTGAAGTCGGCCATCCGCGATGACAACCCGGTCATCTTCATCGAGTCCGAGACGCTCTACGCGATCAAGGGCGAGGTGCCCGAGGATCCCGACTTCACGATTCCGCTCGGGCGGGCGATCGTGCGGCGCGAAGGCACGGACGTCACGATCGTGGCGTACATGGGGATGATGTACCGCGCGATGGAAGCCGCCGAGGCGCTCGAGAAGGACGGCATCTCGGTCGAGATCGTCGACCCGCGCACGCTGCGCCCGATGGACACCGCGACCATCATCGGCTCCGTGCGCAAGACCCACCGCGCGGTCGTGGTGGAAGCGGGGGCGGGCTTCGCGGGCATGGGCTCGGAGATCGCGTCGTTCATCACCGAGCAGGCCTTCGACGACCTCGACGCGCCGGTCGAACGCGTGACCGGCGCCAACGCGCCGATGCCGTACGCGCGCAACCTGGAGAAGCTCAAGACCCCGACGAAGGAGCGCATCGTCGAGGCGGTCCGCCGCGTCTGCAACGTGAACGGGGGCTGAGCCATGGCCGTGAGCAAGGTCGTCATGCCGAAGCTCTCCGAAGCGATGGAGACGGGCAAGATCATCAAGTGGATCAAGAAGGAAGGCGACCAGGTCGCGGGCGGTGACATCCTCGCCGAGGTCGAGACCGACAAGGCCGACGTCGAGATGGAAGCCTTCGGCGCCGGGATCCTCCGCAAGATCCTCGTCAAGGAAGGCGACCGCGCGCCCGTCGGCGCGCTCATCGCGGTGATCGCGGACGCGAACGAGGACATCTCGGCGCTGACGGGCGGCGACGGCGCGAGCGCCGCGCCCGCGGCCGCCCCGAAAGCCGCGGAGAAGCCCGCGGCCGCGCCGGCCGGGCAGCCCGCGCCCGCGGCCGCCGCGCCGTCGTCGCGTCCCGCCGCCGTGCCGCCCACGCCGCGCACCGAGGATCACGTGACGGTCGAGAAGGC
>Ga0194131_10004870_pt1 | contig 19849 bp, 21 predicted proteins | sample TA2KigO120mmetaG_FD_148631 | JGI IMG/M metagenome (GOLD analysis project Ga0194131, IMG submission 148631) | Freshwater microbial communities from Lake Tanganyika, Tanzania - TA2015053 Kigoma Offshore 120m | ecosystem: Environmental > Aquatic > Freshwater > Lake | place: Tanzania: Lake... | reverse complement strand
GGTAAATTCCACGGCGCGCTCAAGCACCGCGCGGTCGAAGTCGTCGGAAGGGTGGGGTTTGCGGGCCATAAAAATCTCCGTGTGCATGAATGAAAAGGGGGCCGCGCTAGGCGGCCCCCTAATTTTGCGGGTTTAGAGCGAATAGACTTGCTGGTCGCCCTCGCCTTTGCCAGGCTTCAGCTTGCGCCCGAGCTTGCGGGCCATCGAGTTCATTTCACCTTTGCAACCGCCCGGCCACTCGCAGCGCTTCTTTATCTCGCCGTAGGTGGCGCCGCCCTTGCGGGTCAGAAGATCATGCAGGGTTGAGCGCTTGCCGCGAAACTCGCCGTTGCTGGCGGGCGCCTTCGGGGCTTCCTTTTTCTTCGCGGATTTTTTCGCGGCCTCAAGCTCGGCCTTGCTCTTGCCGGGCTTGACCAGCACCAGCGAGCTTCCCTTTATCGGCCTGAGCGCAACGCCGTGGGCCTTGCTTCGGCGTCCTTTCGGTTCGACATGCACGCCGTTCGGCTTCGCGGCGAGCACTTTCTTCTCGATTGCTTTTGATCCGCCCGCCGACCAATTTTGCATGCCCGACCATAACGTCACCTTGACCTTGCGAACGGGCGAGGGCTTGGTGCTGGCCTTGAGCGGGGCCTTCATCTTCGTTGCTTGCTTCGTTTTCATGTCAGAAGTCTCCTTGGTTGATGCGCTGAGAATGCGCGGGGTAGAAGGGATACAAGAAAGCGGAAAGTCGATGGCATATTCGCCCGGCTTTAGTTCAGGCGGGCGCCGCAGGAAGTGCGGAATGTTAAGATCGTCCGTTTTCGTCGTTGCCATATCTGAAAAATCCTCCTTGGATTTGCGCGCCTCGGCATGGCCGCCGAGGGCAGGGAGAATATGAGCTTTTTTGCTCAAGGGAGCAAGCATTCACTCACGGCCTAAAAAAGCCCTAGTAAAAGGCCCCTTCTCGCTGCTAGGTTGGGCTTCATGCGCGGCCCCCTGACCCTTTCATGGCGCGAGCGGCTTACCGGCCGCCTTCGCCCCTCGCCCACAAGCGAGTTCTTGCGCGGGGCCAAATCCTCGCCGCACTTTTTCGGATGGAACCCCGCGCTCCGCGATCCGCGACAGGAACACCGCCGCGCCTACTATGATGTGGTGCGCCGGGCGATTGACGCGATCCACAATTCCGGGTGGCTCGCGGGCGGCGTCGAGCAAGCGGCCACGCAAATGTGCGGCCCCATGCTCGCGCTGAACGCGCACCCTGATCCTTCATTGTTCGGCGGCAATGTCGCCAGCGCGGCGGCATGGTCGCGCAAGGTAGAGGCGAGGTTCAGCGCATGGGCAAGCTCGGCATATGCGGTGGACTTCACCGGGCAGCACACTCTCGGCCAGCTTTGCGCGCAAGCGGTGAAGGGCTGGTTTGCTTATGGCGAAATTCTTGTGCTGGTGAAATTCGACCGGCGCCCCGGCAACACCCTCGGCACCAAGCTTCAGGTGCTTCCGCCGACGCGTTGCCCGCATGAAAAGACCTCCGTAGTCGGTGACACCATTCAGGGGATCAAGGTCGACGCTCGGGGGCGGCCGCTTGCTTATTGGATCGTCAACCCCGGCCCGACGCAATGGTTCCCCGACAGCGAAGTGTTGGTGCAAGCGCGTGACGAGACAGGGCGCCCGGTCGTTGTGCATGTGCATGACAGCCCGGCGACGGTGCTTCGCGGCATGACGCCGCTCGCGCCCGCGCTTCAGGTGGTGCGGCAATTCGATCAGCTTGCCAATGCAACGCTTACCGCCGCTCTCATTCAAGCAATCTTCGCCGCGACAATCGAAAGCGACGCGCCGACCGATCAGCTATTGAGCGCGCTTCAGGACATTAACGAGCAAGACGCCGAGGCGGGAAGCGGCGCGCTCGACGCGCTCATGCAAGCCAAGGCTAGCTGGTATGACCGGACGAACATCGACCTCGGAACCTTCGGCAAGCTCATCCACCTGTTCGTCGGCGAGCGCTTGGACTTCAAGCGCAGCGAGCATCCTAACGATAATTACCTGCCCTTCGCTCGAATGCTCTTGCTCGAAATCGCGCGGTGCCTCGGGATCACCTACGAGCAATTGACCGGCGATTGGCGCGAGGCGACCTATACGAGCGGGCGCATGGGCGCGGCTGAAAATTGGCTGACGAATATGTATCGGCGCAAGCATATCGCCGGGCCGCTCATGCAAGCGGTCTATGTTGCGTGGCTTGAGGAAGAAATAGAGCTTGGCTTAACTCAGTTCCCCGGAGGGATCGACGCCTTTATCAATCAGCGCGAGCTTGCTTCGCTGTGCGAGTGGCGCGGGCCGCCCCGGCCGACCGCCGACGATTATAAGACTTCGAAGGCGAACGAAACCAAGCTTCGCAACAAGGTTATCACCCGCGAAATGTGGTGCGCCGATGAAGGCGTGGACTTTGACGCGGTGCTTGAGCAGCTAGCGCGCGAGGAAGATCGGGCCGAAGAACTAGGCGTTGACCTTACCGTGCCAACCGCGCAAAATTCACCGGGCGGGGGCAAGCGCCCGGCAGACGAGGCGCCGAACGCCGAGAAGGACGAGGCGGCCGACGAGGATCAGGAAGAAGAATGACGCAGATGCGCTTCGCGCAAGTCATGGCGCGCATTGTAGATCGCCCCTTGCTGATCCTTCCCCGGCACGCGATGGCGATGTGGAATACGCTGAGCGCGCGCTTCGGCACCGCGCCCGGCCAGCTCCCCGGAGATCCTCACGCGGAAATTATCGACCAGCGCTTCGCTCAGGCGGCCGCGCCGAGCGCGAGCCGCTTCGCTGGCGACATAGAGGGCGACGATGGCCGCGCCCGGCCCTACCGAGTTCAGAACGGCGTCGGCATTCTTTCGGTTGTCGGCGAGCTTGTGAACCGGGGCGCATGGATCGGCGCCAACTCGGGGCTGGTGTCCTATGAGGGGCTTAAATTCCAGTTAGCGCAGCTTGAGGCTGACCGCGATGTGCGGAACGTCATCCTCGATATTGACAGCCCCGGTGGCGAGGCGGTGGGCTTCGAGCTTGCGACAGACGCGGTGCGGAAGCTTTCGGCCTCGAAGCCGGTCTATGCCGTGGTCAATAGCATGGCGGCCTCGGCGGCCTATGCGCTGGCGAGCGGCGCGCGCCGGATTTTCACTTCGCCGACCGGGCTTACCGGCTCAATCGGCGTTGTCATGCTTCACTTGGACTTCTCGGCACAGCTTGAGGCTGACGGCGTTAAGCCCACCCTGATCTTCGCGGGCGAGCATAAGGTGGACGGCAACCCCTTCGAGGCCCTTCCCCAAAGCGTGCGATCAGACTTGCAAACAGAGGTATTAGCGTTCTACGATGCATTTATTCAAACAGTCGCCGAGGGGCGAGCGGGAAAGACCAGTGCGAAAGCGGCAAGAGAAACAGAGGCGCGCATTTTTATCGGGGCTGACGCCATCGACGCGCGCCTTGCCGACGAAATCGGGACATTCGAGCAAGTGCTTGACGCGCTATCGGCCCGCAATACTCGCAAATCAGCAAGGAGCAGCGCTATGAGCCGCAAAGCCCGCGCGAAAGCCACCACCGAGGACGAGGACGAGACACTTCTAGGCGGCGGCGATCCCGAGGAACCCGAGGCGCCAGCCCCGGAGCCCGCCCCGGCGCCAGCGCCCGCGCTTGTGCAAGAGCCGCCCGCCGCTTCCGGCGCCGACGCGCTGGCCTCGCGGATTACGGCGATCCTCGCCGACGAGCGCAGCCAAGGCCGCGAGCGCTTCGCTATCACCCTCGCATACGAGGCGCGCGACATGAGCGCGGAGAAGGTGCTTGAGCTTGCTGTTGCGCAATCGAGCGCGGCGGCCACCAAGCCTATCGCCGCGCGCGCCGCCGAGACAGGCGCCGACGCGGTTTCAAGCTTGCCCGCCAAGGACGCCAGCGCGAGCAAAATTGGGTGGGCAAAAGCCACCGCCGCTGTTAACAAGCGTATCGAGGCTACCCGATAGGGATACCCGCTCAAAAGGGAGCATGAGGCTATGACCGTTAAAACCGAAGGCCGCCACGCAGCCGAGTTCGTTCTTTCCGAAGGGCCGGGGCAAATCTCTCGCGGCAACATCACCATTGGCGCAAGCCAAACGATCGTGCCCGGCGCCGTGCTTGGCAAAGCCGACGAGGGCCATTACAAAGTCCTCGCGCCCGGCGCCTCGGACGGCACCGAAACGGCGGCGGCGATTGCGCTCTATGGCGTGGTCACTGGCGCTGAAGAAACAGCGAAGATCGCCGCTATTGTCGATCTTGCCGAAGTGAACGGCAAGCTTCTGACATGGCCCGCTGGCATCACCAATGAACAGAAGGCCGCCGCCATCGTCGCGCTCGCGGCTCGCAACATCAAGGTTCGATAAGGGAAGCGGCCCGGCTCGCTAGCAAAGGAACGAGGATCATGCCGAACAACATTCTCGACGTATTCAGCGGGGACGCCTTCAGCGTCAACGAGCTTACCGACGCCCTTAACGAAATCAAATTCGTTCCGGGGCGCATCGGGCAGATGGGCCTATTCTCGGCGAGCGGTGTCACGACAACCACCATCGCCATCGAAAAGAAAGACGGCGTGCTGGTATTGGTTCCGCCCTCGCCGCGCGGCGGCCCCGGCACCACGCTCGACAAGGCAAAGCGCACGCTGCGCAACCTCACCGTTCCGCACTTCGAAATCAACGACGCGGTTATGGCCGAGGAAGTGCAGGGCATTCGCGCCTTCGGCGAGGCCAGCGCAATTGAAACCGTGCAAGGCAAGATTGCCGAGCGCGGCGGCGAGCATTCGCAATCATTGGCGGCGACTTCCGAGTATTCGCAGATCGGCGCCATCAAGGGCCTCGTCACCTATGCCGACAGCACCACCCTCGATTTGGCGGCTGTGTTCGGCACATCGCTCCCCGGCGAAATCGACTTTGAGCTTGACGCCGCCAGCCCGGCGAGCGGCGTGCTTCGGAAGAAGTGCGCGACAGCTACCCGCGTGATCGCCAATGCGCTCGACGGCATTCCGTGGTCGGGCATGTGCCATGCCTTTTGCGGCGATGCATTTTTCGACGATTTGCTCGCGCACAAGGAAGTGCGGGAAACCTACATGGGCTGGCCCGCCGCGCGCATTCTTCGCGAGGGATATGTCGACGCCAGCGGCAAGACATTCGGCGCTTTCGAGTTCGGCGACATAGTGTGGGAAAATTATCGCGGCGCTACCGGGGGCTCGGCCTTCGTGCATACCGACAAGTGCCATATCTTCCCGCTCGGGGTGCCGAACCTGTTCCGCACCTATTGGGCGCCAGCCGATTATGTCGAGACTGTCAATACGGTCGGCCGCCGCCTCTATGCAAAAATGTATGAAATGCCGAACGGCAAGGGCGTCCACTTCGACGTGCAGATGAACGAGCTAAATATCTGCACCCGGCCGCAAGTGCTTCAGCAAGGCAAGCGCACGTAGGAAATTTGAAGCCCGCCAGCCTGAAGGGCCGCACTTCAATCCGGGGGTGCGGCCCTTTTCTTTCGTGGTAAGGTTCCTCGCATGGCAATCGACTGGACTGACGCCTGTGCAAGAGCCGCCGCGCTTCGGGACGCCTACTTTGCGCTTGTCTCAGGAAGCAAGGCCCAGTCTGTCGCCTATCAGGACGCCGGGGTTCAGCGCAGCGTCACCTATGCAAGCTCGAAGATTGATCTTGCCCGGCTTCGCGACGAAATCCGCGCGGCCGAGGAAGAATGCTTAACCGGCGAGCCCGCAAGCACGATCAGCACCAAGCGCTACGCGATCCGAGGCGGGTCGCTCAGGCGGTGAAAGCGGCCCCGCCCCCATGCGGGTGCAAGGGCCGCGCGGCCGCGCTGGCGAGCGCCGCCCGGCATGCGGCAAGGGGCGATCTGACAGGCGCCGCCCGGCGCCTCGCCGTGGTGGGCGCCTCGGCGGCGCTTGAGGCCCGCGCCCGGCTATCGAGGGCGCGCATTGAAATGAACAAGCGGCGGCCGGGGTAATGGTTGGGATCAGCGTCAAGGTCGATACGCGGGACTTGGACAAGGTCGCGCGCGCGCTCGAAGAAGTAGGGCGCGAGGTGCGGGACAAGATCATCGCTCGGGCGCTCAATCGCGCTGGCGACATGGCGGCGACCCAAATCAAGCGGGTGCTGGTTAAAGAAACCGGGCTTCGCGCCGGGCGCGTGGCGGCGGTAATGAAAAAAATTCGCGCGGGCGGCTCGCGGATCAAATTTGAAATCGTGGTGAGGGATGGCTGGTCAACAATAACGGCGGGCAACTTCGGCGCGCGCGAAACGGGGGTCGGCGTCACCCACCGCGCATGGGGCCGGTCGCAGACAGCGCGCGGCGCCTTCATGGCGGGCGGCGTGGCCTATACGCGGCAGGGGCCTCAGCGTTTGCCGATCAAGGCGCTCTATGGGCCTAACATCGCGCGGGAAATGGAACGCGGGCAAAGCTTGACGGTTGCCACAGCTACGGTCGGCCGGGTATTCATTCCTCGCGTGCTTCACGAAATCGACCGCGATCTTCAGCGCGTCAAGGGGAAGTATGGCCTATGAGTTGGGACGATCTAGTGGCGAGCGCGAGCGACGCATGCGACGAAGCCTTCGCCGAGGCATTCGAGTTCCGCCCCATGCGCCAGCTTACGGTCAATGATCCGGTGAGCCCCGATCCCGGCCGCGCGGTGCGCGAAGTGCTGGCGATCTATGGTGCCCCGGCGTCGGACATTGACTTAGGGCAATTGCGCCCGCAAGTCTCGCGCACGCTCGGCGGCGATGCCACCGGCCGCGTGTCGATTGGCACGCCCCGGATCGGCGTCGATCTTCGGCAATTCGCGCCAGGTGAGCCCCCGCGCAAAGGCGACAAATTCATGCGAAAGAAAACCGGCGACGTTTTCAGCGCAAAGGATTATCAGCCGGACGGCCAAGGCCGCGCGGTTCTATCGCTGGCGCACCTTAATCGTGAGAGCATCTAATGAGCCTCAATCGCATGGCGCTCCGCACCGCCGCCGTGCTGGCGCTCACGAATTATTATCAAGAGCCGTGGCCGACGATGGCGGCGGCTCGAGTATTTGACAGCCGCATTGACCCGATCACTGGCGCCGAAAAATCCGAGCTTGTGCCGACAATCTCGGTATATACCGACGCCGACACTGGCGACGATCTGAGCAGCAATAATGGCGGGCCGCCCTTCCGCCGCGTTATCAATCTGAACCTATGGCTCACGCTCGGCATGGTGGGCGAGGACACCGAGCTTGGCGAGCCGACGATCATCTTCCCGCAAACCGACACCGAGCTTGAGGCTTCGCTGGACTTATTCGAGCATCAAACCCGCTTCGCTTTTATGAATTTCCAGAACCAGTGGACGCGCTTGCTTCTAGGCTTCTGGACGAGAATGACGGCGTGGAAATCCGACCGGCTGGCGGCCGAGGCCAACGTGAGACTTGCGGCCCGGCAAATTACCGCTACCATAGAGATCAAGGACGATGATTGGCCCGAGGTGGCCTCAGCAACGCCAGCGGTGATGCCATTGCCAGCCCATGTGCAAGCCCTCTTGAATGCCGTGGAAAGCGCCGGGCCGCCGCGCGGCTCGGTAGCCAGCACAATTGAGTTGATGCGCGGCGCGCAAATACCGCATACAATCGTGGCCGACCAGCTTCGCCGCATCCGGCTTCGTCATAGCCACCCGAACGATGCCGGTAAGAAAGTTAAGCCAATGCCAGTGGCCGAAACGAAGGACTTGTCGCAATGAGCAATCAGACCATGCATGTAAAGCCCGCGCCCGACGCGCTGATCCGCTACCCGCAAAACGGGCGGGTCATGCCGCCCGAGGGCGCCAATGTTCCCAACGACAGCTATTGGCGCCGCCGCCTTCGCGATGGTAGCGTGGTGCCGGTGATCGCCAAGGCCCCGAAGGTCAAGGCACCCGCCGCCAGCGCCAGCGACAGCGCCAGCGACAGCGACAGCGACAGCGACAGCGACAGCGACAGCGACGATGTGTTTCGGCGAGGGCGCCGCCCGTTTGGTAAGATGAAGGCCAAGGTCTAAGCGCGCCATGCCCTGCACCGCCGCTCAGAAAGCCGCAATGGCCCGCTACCGCAAGACGCCAGCGTTCAAGGCGGCTCGCGCGCGCTATGATAATCTTCAACTGCTTTGCCCGCCGTGCAATAGGGCGAAGGCTGGCAAGACCATGAAAGAATGGAGCGCACCATGCCTGTGATGTTCAACAACGTGCCCCACAACATTCGGGTGCCGCTTTTCTATGCCGAGTTCAATCCGGGGGGCACGCCTTATCAGGCCATCGCCCGGCTCTTGCTGATCGGGCAAATGTTTGAGAAGCGCGCGGTGGTTACGATCAGCGATGCCAACCCCGGCGTTGTCACATGGTCGGGGCACCCGCTCAAAGTCGGATCGCGCGTGCGCTTCTCGACCACAGGCGATTTACCTAACGGCCTTGTCGAAGGCACCTACTATCACGTTATCTCGGCGGGCTTCGGCACCAACTCGTTCCAATTGAGTGCCACCAAGGGCGGCGCCGCGCTCAATCTTACGGGCGGCGGGCAAACCGGCGTGCATACCGCGCATGGCATTATCGGCACCGCGACCGAGAACATTCCGATCATCATGCAAGATGGGCAAGAGGACGGTTTTTTTGGCAAGGACAGCATGCTTGCGGCTATGTATAAGACCGCGCGCAACAATGCGCCGTTCCAAGAGATATGGGCGCTTCCCTTGCTTGACGATCCGAGCGGGGTCGCCGCAACCGGCACCGTCAAGATCGACGGCGCCGCTGTCAGCCGCGCGCACACCGGCACTATCTACATCGCTGGCAAGCGCGTGCGGTGGGCCATTGGCGCTACCGATACAAACGACGAAATCGCGGCCGGGCTCGCGGCGGAAATCAATCTCGCCGATGGCGTGCCGGTGACGGCGACTGTCGCCACCAACACTGTCACCCTGACCGCGCGGCACTTAGGCGCGCTCGGCAATTCCATCAAGCTCAACACCGATCTTCTCGGCAACGAGGACGAGACAATCAAGGGTAAGATGGTGATTGCGGCAATGTCGGGCGGCGACGGCGATCCCGACTTCGCCGACGCGCTCGATAACCTCGGCGATGATGAGTATGACTGGATCGCCGCGCCTTATGCCGACCCGACCAACCTCTCGAACATCGACAATTTGCTGAATGACGAGGCGGGCCGGTGGGCGCCGATCAAAATGCTCTACGGCCATTATCTGACCGCGCTCGACGCTAGCCTCGGCTCGCTAAGCTCGACCGGCAATGGCATGAACAATCAGCATGTCTGCATCATGGGCTACTACAACAGCCCTTCGCCGCCTTGGATTTGGGCGGCGGCGGTCGGCGGTCAGACGGCGAAGCATTTGCAAGCGGCGCCCGAGCTATCGCGCCCGCTTCAGACGCTTGACCTTCGCGATGTGGTCGCGCCGAAAATCGAAGATCGGTTCAATGTGCAAGAGCGCCAAGTCCTCTATTATGACGGCATCGGCAGCTATCATGTCGAGCGCGATGGCACGGTCAGCATCGACCGGCTGATCACCACTTACCAGTTCAATGAGTGGGGCTCGCCCGACGCGACATGGCTCGATGTGGAAACGATGGCGCAGAGCATGTATGGCATTCGCTATCTTCGCCAGAAGGTCGAGAACGCGCATGGCCGCCAAGCCCTCGCCGACGAAAATCCTTTCGGCATTCAGGGCGTCACCACGGCCGCCGATGTTCGCGACACAATCGTTCATGGCTACGCCGAATTGACGCGGCTCGCCGTGTTCGAAAATATCGACCTATTCGAGCGCGACATTGTGGTCGAGCGCGATCAGGTGGATGCCAACCGGGTCAATGTCTATATGCCGTTGGATCATGTGAACCAGCTTCGCATCGTCGCGGTGAATGCGACGAGCTATATGCAGCGGCGCTCGGCGGTCGAGGAAGTGATCGGGCTAGGCTAGGCGCCTCGCCTTTAGGAAAGGGACGAACGCATGCCAAGAGAAACGCTGAACGCTGGCGGCCGCGTGGCAATCAAGCTGAACGGCGCATGGTATCACCCGGTCGCCGATGTGGTGGTGGAAAGCACCGGCATCGAGCCCGAGGGCGTGGTCAATCAGGACGGAAGCGTTCAGCGCACGGTCAAGCCGAAGGCGCGCCGGGCGAACATTACCTTCCGCGATTATCGCGGCCTGAGCATGGACGCGCTGGTCGAGGCGGCCGGGTTCGACGTGACAATCAATGAAATCGACATGAAGCGCCGCGTGCTGTTCAGCAATGCCTTCGTCGAGGGCGTGCTGAGCCGCAATACTCAGAACGGCGAAATCAGCGGTATTTCCGTGGTGTCGGATCAGGTGAAAGTGGTCGAGCGGGTCTAGCACTCGCCGCCATCGCTGGTGTAGTCTAGGCCCGCCCCGCCAATGAGGGCGGGCCTTTTCAATTCTGATAAAGGGGAACCCCTAATGGCCGCCGCCAAATCTTCCGCCGCCGAAGCCTCGCCGTCCGATCAAACCACTGTCAAGCTGTCGCGCCCGCTCGCCACGCATGAGGGCGAGGTTTCGAAGCTGGATCTCCGCGAGCCGAGCGCCGCGCTCGTCCTCAAGCACGGCTTGCCTTGGAAAACTATCATTTCAACCAACCGCGACGAGGAAGGCCAGCGGATCGAAGTCGAGTTCGTGCCGAGCAAGATGGTGGTCTATCTCGAAGAAATGTCGGGGCTTGATCGCCAAACGCTGAGCGATGTGAGTGCGCGCGACATGAATAGCCTTTTCACCGCCGTTCTTCTCATGCTTCAGCCAGCGGGAAACTGAGGGAGGTGGCAGACGAACTAGTATTCCTAGTTGGTCTGTCACCAAAGGACGTAATGGAAATGCGGGTGTCCGATGTGCTTTACTGGCATGAGCGCGCGCGCATTCATGTCGATTGGTTGGCGCAGCGCCAGCAACAGAAGCGAAAGCGATAGCCTATGACCGATCTAGTCGCTCGCGTCATAATCGAGGGCGTCAATAAGCTATCAAGCGCCTTTTCCGGCGCGGCCAAGGGGATCGCCGCGCAAGGCGCCGCGATGCAAGCCGCTGGCCGCCGCATGCAATCGGCGGGGCGCTCTATGTCATTCGCCTTCACCGCGCCCGCCACCGCCGCGATCTATGCCGCCGCCAACTTCGAAGAAGCGATGTTGGAGTGGACGAAGGCGGCCGACGAAATGGATCAGCCGGGCGGCTTCGAGAAGGGCCGCGCGGCAATCTCGCGCCTCGCGGCGGTCTTACCTCAGTCGCACCGCGAGCTTGCACAATTGGCAACCCAAGCCTCGAAGGCGGGCGTGGCATTTGAGGACGTAGAGAAGTTCGTGCTGCTTTCCGCCAAGGCGGCGGCGGCCTTCGATATTGAGGCGAAGGAAGCGGGCATTCTGATCGCTGGCATCAAGGAAGGCATGGGCCTTACCAACGACCAGCTACAACTGATGCTCGGGCAAATGGATCTGCTTGAAAATTCCTACAAGACGACCGGCGCGAACCTTATCACTTACATGGCGCAAGAGGGCGCGGTCGGCCGGGCGGCGGGCATGACCACCGAACAATTCATGGCGATGGGCGCGACGATGGAGGCGACCGGCATTAGCTCGGACAAAGTCGCTCGCTCGCTTCGCCGCGTGGCGATGAATTTGGGCGTCGGCTCGTCGGCTACCAAGGCGCAAGTCGAGGCGTTCGACAAGCTCAAGCTCAACGCGGTAACGGTAGCAAAAGCGCTGCAAGAGGAAGGCGGGCTCCCGAAAGTTCTCGCCGCGATCAAGGAAGGGCTGGACGCGCTCCCCGCGCATGAGCGCTTGCCGACGATCAGCGCCTTGGTGGAGGACATGGCGGCGGCGCCGTTCACCAATGTGCTTAACAATCTCGAAATGTTCAACGAGGAGCTAGCGCTAATCGGCGACCATACAAAGGCGATGGCTCAGCTTGACCGATCGTTCGAAATCGGCATGCGCGGCATGTGGAACCAACTGAAGCTTTTGCGCAACGCGATCATGGACGTTGTGTTCGCGGCGGTGAGCGAGTGGGAGCCGGTCATAAAGTCGGTAATCAACAGCCTGAAGGGTTGGGCCGCCGCGCTCAAGGAAATCGACCCGCGCATTATCACCGCGCTTGCGATGGGCTTCGGCGCGCTGGCGGTGCTTGGCCCGGCGCTCATGGTGCTAGGCTTCGCGCTTCAGGGGATCGGCGCCTCGATGACCTTCCTCGCCGCCGCCGTGGCGAGCCCTTGGCTTCTCGTCCTCGCGGCGGGCGCATGGGCGGTCTATAGCGCGTTCAAGCATTGGGATATTGTCGGCCCGGCGCTCAAGGACGTAAGCGCGGCATGGGGCGAGCTTGCTGGCGCGGTCAGCGACACCGGCATCATTGACGCGATCAGCGCCGTTGCGAAAGCCTTTGCGGAACTGGCGGGCCTTGAGGTTGATAACGAAAATTGGTCGGCCGCTCGCGCGACCGCCGAGGCGATGGCGAGCGCGCTGCGAAGCCTCGCCGCCGCCATGCGCACGATCAAGGATTTGATCGAGAACCCGCTTGACTTCGACAAATGGCTGAACCTCGGCGAAAAGCTGAAGGGCGCGGCCAATTCGATAAATCCCTTTTCGTGGTTTGGCGACATGGGCCGCGAGGCTATCGTGGGCGCGCTGGCGCCAGCCGCGCCCGGCGCGCCGACAGCCGCCGCGCCGGAAGCCGCCGCGCCTTGGTATAACCCCGACACAGCACGCCAATGGCAAGACCAGTGGGGCAAGTTTAAGGACATGCTTCCCGACTTTTCGAACCTTGACCTCAGCGGCCTATACGGCGGCGCCGATGGCGCCAAGTCGCCCTTGCTTCAGGACGGCCCGGTCGATGTATCGGGCTCGCGCGTGAGCCTCGAAGACCCGGTGCCGGTCGAGACAACCGCCAAGCTCGAAGGCAAGGGGCGGGTGCAAGTCGATATTATGGTGAAGGGGCCGGGGCAAGTAACAGGCTTGACCGCTTCCGACGATGGGCGGAACATTGGCCTCGATACCGGAACGTCGATGATCGACACAGGAGCGCCGCAATAGCATGGCCCCACCACATGGCGGCGAGGATTGGCGCAAGAGGCTGCGCAACGCTTCGTTTCGCGGCTCGCATTTTTGGGTCGAGACAGACGGCGTAAGCGGCGGGCGCCGGATCGTCGTTCACGAATTTCCGCTTAGCGAGCTTCCCTATAACGAGGACATGGGGCAGCAAGCGCGGCGCTATGAGGTCGAGGCATATGTGGTCGGCGGCCAAGCTGGCGCGCAAGCAAAGGCGCTGGTCGAGGCATGCACCGCGCCCGGCCCGGCGAGCCTTGTGCTTCCGCTATTCGGCACCATTGCGGCGCGATGCCTCGACATAAGCACCAACCGCAGCAAGGATCGGCACGGCTTTGTCGCCTTCCGCTTGCGCTTCATTTCAGACGGCCTTTCCCTTTCCTCGCTCGGCGGAACGCCGCACCGCAAAAGCCGCGTGCGCACCGCCGCGCTTGAAATGCCAGCCGCGATGCGGGCCGCCTTCAAGCAATCGTATCGAGGCGTGCGCGTTCCCGAATTTGTGTGGCGCTCGGCGGTTAGCACCACCAGCCTTTATCTCGACAATTGGATGGTTCAGGCCGACAGCGCCGGGCTTCGCGGCGATCCGCTCGCCAGCTTCGAAGCGCTTGTCGCCGATGTTGACGGCGCGCTTGAGGCGCTATTGCGCTCGGGGGCGGTGGGCAACAAATTCGATCAGACCGCTTATTGGGCTTCCGGCGAAATCATCGACACCGACCCGTTCGCAAATCAGATCGACGCAATCGCGAGCGCCTTCCGCGAGGCGGCCGAGCCTGAAGCGGCGGTGCATGCCCTCGGCGAAATGCTGGAATTTGGCGAAGGGCTGGCGGCGATCCCGCTGACCACGCTTTCGCGCCGCCGCGAGGCGGAAAATCAGGAGAGCTTGCTGGCGCTATTCAATCGAAGCGCCCTCGCGCACCTTGCCATCGCCGTGACCGAGGCGACATATACGAACCGCCGCGAGGCCATTGCCGCGCGCGCAATGGTGGCGCAGCGCTTCGAGGAAGCATTGCGCCAAATTCAAAGCGGGCGCGAGTGGGAGGTAAGCCAAGCGCTGAGCGAGCTTCAGGGGCTTACCATCGAATATCTCTCGTCGCTGATCGCCGACCTAGCGCCGGTCATGCAAATCGAGGCTGGCGCGCTCATGCCGTCGATCTATTGGGGATACCGGCTCTATAAGGACGCGCCGCGCGGCGACGATCTGTGGGCGCGCAACCGCGTCAAGCATCCGGCGTGGATGCCAGCAATTTTCGAGGCGCTTGTGCGATGACGCGCAATCCTGAGAAGGTTTCTGTGCTGGCGGGCGGCTCGGAATATACCGAGTGGGAGCGCGTGGCAGTAAGCTATGCAATCAAATCGGCAACGCGCACCTTTCAGCTTAACGGCACCGAGCGCCCCGGACAGTTCCGCTTTCCGCCCGGCACGCCTATTCAAATCCTCGCCAACGGCACCCTCGTTCTTGACGGCTATGTGAACAAGTATAGCCCGAGCGGCGAGGCTGACGATCATGTGGTGACGATCAGCGGGCGAAGCCGCTCGCAAGATTTTGTCGATTGCGCCGCCGTGCATGACACCGGTTTTTTCGAAAACAAGTCGCCGGATCAGATAGCGCAAGAGCTTGACCTATTCGGCGTCGGCGTCACCGCGGAAGTGCCGCTTGAGAAAATTCCCTACTTTCAAATCTACCAAGGCGAAAGCGCGTGGAAAGCGATTGACCGCTCGCTCAGAACGCAAGCCGCAACTCAGATGGGCAAGGCTGACGGCAGCATTGCGATCACCAACGCTTCCGTTGCGCAAATGCATGGCGGCGCGCTGGTCGAGGGGTGGAACATTCTCAGGTTCCAAGGCGACATTACCGACGACCGGCGCTTCAGCGAATATACGGTGAAGGGGCAAGGCCGCCTCGGGCATGGCGACGAGGCCCTTCGCCCCTTCGGCTTGGCGATTGACGCGATTGTCGGGCGCTATCGGCCGAAAATTCTAATCAATGAAGGCGACACCGATAAAAAGCGGGCAACCTCGCGCGCGAGCCATGAGAAGAACCGCGCGGCGGGCCTGAGCGTATCGGCGCAAATCATGACGCAAGGTTGGCGTGACGAGGGCGGCAAGGTGTGGGAAACTAACCACCTGATCTTCGTGCATTCGCCGATCTTGCTGAAGCTCGTTCAGCCGATGCTAATTGAAAGCGTGACATTGACGCAGGACGCCGGGCAGCAAGGAAGCCTTGCCGACCTATCGCTGGTCGATCCTCGCGCCTATGAAGGCTCGGGCGGCGGCGGCGGCGGATCAGATGCCGCGTGGGGGTAAGCCCCGTGGCCGAAAATAAAATCCCCACTGACGATCAGGAAATTGTCGAAGTCGGCGTCGATGTTTCCGAGGACAGCCGCGCGAGCGGGCCGAGCGGCGCCGGGCGCTATGGCGGCGGCTCGGGCGGCTATCGAGGCGGGAAGGGCGGCCGGGGCGGCTCAGGGAGCCGGGGAGGCGCGAAGGGCGCCTATAGGGGCGGCGGCGGCGACTATGGCGGCGGGGGCGCCAGCGGTTCCTATTTGCCGCCTGTAGGCTCGCCGAGCGGCGAAGCCTTCGCCGAGCGCGCGCCTTGGATCATGGAAAACTTGCAGCGCGACTTTGGGATCACGCGCGAGCAAGCGGCGGGCATTGTCGGCAACCTCGGGCATGAAAGCGGCGGCTTCCGTCATTTTCAAGAGCTTGGCAGCGGGCCGAACACTGGCGGCCGGGGGTGGGCGCAATGGACAGGCCCGCGCCGGGTAGCCTTCCTTCGCTGGTCGCGCGCGCATGGGCTTGACCCACGCAGCAACGAGGCGAACTACGGCTTCCTTCGGCATGAGCTTCAGACCACCGAGGCCCGCTCGCTCGCGGCGGTGCGGCGCGCTGGCACCGCGCGGGAGGCGACCTATGCATTCGAGCGCACATTTGAGCGCGCGGGCGTCAAGGCTTATTCCTCGCGGCTCAGATATACCGCGCGGGCGCTCGCGGCTGGCCCGGTGCGCGCGCCGGTTAATTTGCGAGCGCAAGAGACTGTCGCACCCGGAAGCCCCCGCCTAAAGACGCCCGAGCCCGAGCCGATCACCATAGGCGGGCCAGCGGGGGAAAGCGGCGCGCGGGATCGCGAGCAAGGCGTCGAAGTCGGCGCGCCGGAATTAAGGGGCGGCGCTGGCGCCGATAAACTAAAGACGAGCCGCCCTTACCAGACTATACTTCCCGCAACCATCACGCCTTATAAGAGGACAACAATGTTCTTCCCTTCCGACCAGCACGGCAATCGCAACAGCGTCCGGCGCGTGACCGTCTACCAAGTTGATGACAGCAAGCCGCAACAGACAATTTGGGCGAAGGGGCTCTATAAAGAGGAAATCAAATTCGGCTACCGGCAGCAGGGCTTCGGCCTTTCGACCGTGCCGCCCGAGGGCAGCGAGGGCATGGCCTTTGAGATTGCCGGGCGCCCTGACCAGATGTTCTTCCTCGAAAGCGAGCATAAGGATCACCGGCCGACGAACAAGAAGCCGGGCGAAAGCGTGCTGTATGACGCGAACGGCAATTCAATATCGCTCCTAAAGGACAGCAACGGCGGGCAAGTCGAAATCAAGATCGACGGCGCCGGTAAAGTGTCAATCAAGGGCACCGAGGGAACCAGCGTCGAGGACGCCAGCGGGATCACCTTGACCGGCCCCGTCCATATCGACGGCGATGTGACAACGACAGGAAGCATTACCAGCGCGGGCGCTCATGTCGCTTCGAGCCACGACTAAGGGGCGTTGCGGAAATGAAAATTACGTTCAGGGACAGCGAAGCGTGCCGCCCGCAGCCGCAATTGTTGTGGGATCATGTGTGGGTTCAGGCGCCGATTACCCACCTGACCGCGCAAGGCGGCTTCGGCGACTGGGGATTGAGCAAGGGCGACGAGCCCGGCAATGTCGGCGGCCTTCGCGCGACGGCGGCGCTTCATACCGCGACCCTGATCTGCCTCTTTACCGACAAGCGCGCGCCGGGCGACGCCACGCTCGATAGCGACGATCCGCGCGGCTGGTGGGGCGACAGCATTCCTTATGCGGGCGATCCCTTCGAGCGCGAGCTAGGCTCGCTCCTGTGGATGCTTGAGCGCGGGACGCTGGACGAGCAAACCGAATTGATCGCGCTCGAAATGGCCGAGCAAGCGCTAGCGGTGCTTGCCGAGCAAGGCATCGTTGCCGAAACGCAAGTCGAAGTCGAGGCGCGCCCGGCCGATGGGCAATTGCTGATCGCGGTGCGCCATTTCAGCCATGACGGCGCCAAGGCATACGATCAAAAATTTGAAGTGCTGTGGGGCCAAACAGTTCGCTATCCTGAAGCGCAGCGGCTTTTGCCATAGGGGTTCCGCCATGCCGTTTGAAAAGCCTAACCTTGTCGAGCTTGTAGAGCGCGCCCGGCGCGCCTTCCGCACCGAGCTTCCCGGCTCGGACGCATGGATATGGCCGAACAATCTGAACGTCAGCGCCAAGGTGTTCGGCGCGATGGTTCACCTCAATCTTCAGTGGCTAGACTACATCGCCCTTCAGCGATGGGTCACCACGGCCGATGGCGAGTTCCTTGACCGCCACGGGCAAGTCTATGGCATGCCGCGCCTTGCGCCCGCCTTCGCGCGCGGGCTTGTCGATATGACAGGGACGAGCGGCACGGCAATTCCCTCGGGGCTCACAATGTCGCGGGCCGATGGCTTAGAGTATATCGTGACGGAAGGGGGCGTAGTCTCGGGCGGCGGCACGGTGTCGCTCGCCGTCAAGGCGCTCAAGCCGGGCTCGGATTATAACGCGCTGGCGGGCACGCCTATGTCGCTCACCGCCTCTTTTGCTAACCTCAATTCCGAGGGCGCGGTGGGCGCGGCGGGGATCGGGCTCGGCGCTGACGAGGAAGCCGACGAAAGCTATCGCGCTCGCTTGCTATGGCGGCTCAGGATGCCGCCGCATGGCGGGGCGGCGCATGATTACGTTGCATGGGCGCGCGAAATCGGCGGCGTCACCCGCGTCTTTGTCGATCCGCTGGCGGGCGGCCCCGGAACCGTCAATGTTTATTTCCTCATGGACGATCTATATGAGGGCGGCATACCGCAAGGCGCCGATGTGTCGGCGGTGCAAGCCTATATCGACGCGGTGCGCCCGGTCACAGCGATTGTGCAAGTGCTGGCGCCGTCGCCGGTTGAAGTGACAATCGAAATCGAGAACCTATCCCCGGACACCACGGCCGTTCGCGATGCCATCGCGCTTGAGCTTGCCGATATGTTCCGGCGCGAGGCGCGCGTTTCGACGGCCTCGGCGCCCTTCACTCTTTATCGCTCGAAGGTATGGCAAGCCATCGCCGACGCGACCGGCGAGGATCATCATACGCTTAACGAGCCCGCCGAGGACGTGGAATATGAGGCGGGCGAATTGCCGGTGCTTGGCGACATAGACTTCATTACAGGCGATCCCTAATGCATAGCGTGGCATGCCCCGGCGAGTTTTCCGACCCGTTCCGGTGCCCGACAAAAATAGAATACTTGCAGCAGCTTCTAGCGCTCTTGCCGCGCGGCCGCGCATGGCAAAGCCATGAGGCGGCGACCAGCGCGATCATCGAACGCTTTCCCGAAGCGCCCTCAGAATGCGGCGAGGCGCAATGCGGCACCGCGCAATGCGGCCAGCCTTCGATTGAGGTAAGCCGCACGGTGCTGGCCGCCTATTGGGCGGCCTTTGCGGAAGTGAATGAATTTTTCGCGCAGCGCGCATGCCAGCTTATCAACGAGTTCTTTTGCGAAACGCTGAACGAAACGCGGGATTGGTGGGCCGACGATTATGGCTTCCCCGATCCTTGCGACCCTTGGGAGGCGCTATGCGAGAAGGTGGCGGCGCAAGGCGGCGCGAATTGCGCTTACATAACTTGGGCGGCCGAGCGCCGGGGCTGGTCGATCCAATGCGGCGATTGCGGCTCGGCGACAGCCCTCGCGCAAGCGGGGTGCGCCTTCGCCGGGGCGGCCTACCCTTGCTATGATTGCCAGCCCTATACCATTAACGTCATCATCGACATTCTAGGGAGCCCGGCCTTCGTCACCTATGGCAACACCACCCTCGCCGGGAATGCGCGGGCGGGATGCACGGTGCTTTGCAATACCAATACTCAACAAGTGGAATGCCTGATCGAGCGGGTGAAGCCCGCCCACGTTCAGGCGGTCTATAGCTACGTTCGGGCGCATAAGCTTCGAGCGGTGAACCTGATTATCGAGCCGCCCGAGCATAGCGCCGTCTATCTCAACACCGATCACCTCGAAGGGGCCGACCTTCTGACCGCCCCGCCGATTTTTGACAGTCCGACGCTGACAGAGCTTTAACGCTAGTCTATACTTTGGCGGCACGCCGCCTTTGCAACAGGGAACCATAAGAGCATGGTGAACATTGTTGGCCCCGGCCTTTCCGGCGATCAGGCCACTTCCTCGCGCCCGACCCCCGCCTCGACCGGCTCGGGCGTTGACCTTTGGTTCAAGAATTGCTCGTCCGAGGCCGCGCAAGACGGCACCCGGATCAATGCGATTTGGCTCAACGCCATGCTGGCGCAATTGCGCGAGGCGATCCGGGGCATGGGGGTGCCGGAAAACGAAACCGACGATACGATGCTCTTGCAATGCTTCCAAAAGCTGCAATTCACCAATTGGCTCAATCTTCCGATCTTCCCGGAGATCCTTGAAAGCGGCAACGTCCTGTCGCTTTCGACACCGGCCGGAAGCGTCAGTGTTGATGCCGGTCAGCAATTTTTGCATCGCGG
>Ga0194131_10004868_pt1 | contig 19858 bp, 19 predicted proteins | sample TA2KigO120mmetaG_FD_148631 | JGI IMG/M metagenome (GOLD analysis project Ga0194131, IMG submission 148631) | Freshwater microbial communities from Lake Tanganyika, Tanzania - TA2015053 Kigoma Offshore 120m | ecosystem: Environmental > Aquatic > Freshwater > Lake | place: Tanzania: Lake... | reverse complement strand
GCATTCGCGATCCGCTGGCCGTGGATCTCGACAGCGACGGCTGGCTCGACCTCGTGCTGCCGAGGCACTACAGCGGGTCGAGCTACAGCGTGGACTCGGCGATCTGGTGGAACAACGCGGGCGCCTTCTCCTCTACCGACGTCACCTCGCTGGCGACGGTCGGTACCACGGCCGCCGCCGCGGGCGACCTCGACAGCGACGGCTGGCCCGACCTGGTGTTCAACAGCTACTACACCGGCAGCAGCTACGCGGGCACCGCCTACGTGTACTGGGGTTCCACCAGCGGCTACAGCTCGAGCGACCGGACGAGTGTCGCCAGCAACGGGGCCATGGCCTTCCCCCTCTTGATCGGGGAGACGAGCTGGTAATCAGCCGTTCACGTCGGCGGTGTGCGGCGTCACCCGATGGAACGAGAGCCGACCGTCGGCTCCACGCACCTACACGCCATCGAGGATGATGACGCGATAATTATGGTTCAAGTTCTGTTAAGAACCGGACCCCTGCCGGATCGAGATCGACCCGGTCTTCCCGTTGAGACGTCCCGCCGCCTCGGCGTACCACCGCTCGATCCGCTTCATCGCCACCGCGTCGATCCCGCGCGCCAGCGCTGGCGGGCCTCGCGGGCATCTGGTCGAGGATTCGCGAGGACATCGCCCCGGGGTGCGACACGCGCGGGGCGGCGCCACGGGGCATCGAGGGGACGACCCTTCTCCAAACGCCGCGAATTCGATGGCACGGGTCGTGCATACCCTCTCGCCGGAGGTCCGATGCTCGCGCTCCTGGCCGGATGTTTGGTCGCGGAAGATGAGGGGGGAACCTGCAGCCCGGGGGCGACCCGCGCCTGCGTGGGAGCGGGGGCCTGCGCCGGCGGGCAGATCTGCAGCAGCGACGGATCATGGTCCGCGTGCGACTGCGGATCGGCGGACCTCGGGACGGACGGCGACGCCGACACCGACACCGACGCGGACACCGACGCGGACACCGACGCCGACACGGCGCCGGCGACCCTCGACATGTCCGAGATCACCCTGACCGACAACCCGCCCGGCCTCGCCGACTGGCCCGTCTCCACGCGGATCACGCTCGTCACCTTCGGTGACCACGTCCACGTCGAGTTCTCGAAGCAGGACGGGGAAGATCGGTGGCCGGACGTGACCCCGCCCGGCTGGGACGGGCCGCTCCAGTACACCCTGGGCCTCGCCGAGCAGATCGACGGCGTCTGGTACGGATCGGCGGCGATCCAGTTCTGGTACGGGCTGTGGGAGTCCGGCGGCAACGTCGCCCTCGACGACCAGATCGCGGTGAACTGGTACTACGACTCGCGCTGGGGGGCGCTCGAGGGCCGGCAGCCCGCGCCGGGCGAGACGGTCGGCATCTTCGTGGTGGCCGGCAACCTGCGGGGCGTGACCGACGGGAGCCAGTCCCCCGTGATGGAGCGTTCCAACGTGGTGCTCGTCCCCTTCCCCGACGTCGGCGGCGCGACCTGGACCTTCGAGTAGGCTGCGCCTCGACGCCAACCGCGGTGGCAACCAGTCGGTCGACCTCGTCGGCGTAGGCCGGGTCACGCGCGTACCGGTCACGACGGGGTCCGCCGCCTGCCAGCGGACGGGAACGGTCAACGCGCTCCAGGGCGGGTCGGTCGCGGGCGGCCTCGGTCCAGGCCCGCCGGCTGGTGGGTCCCCACCCCGCGGGCCTTCTCCCACGAGCTTGGGTTCATGGTGCTCCTTCGAGAGTGCGGGCCACCTTCTCCATGCCGGCGAGCGCCGCTTCGATCTCCGCGGGCGCCAGATCCAGGGTCATGCGGTCGTGGACCAGGATGTAGGCGCCGCTGCCCCAGACCCCCGGGGGGATAAGGACTTTGTCTGCGTCTTTTCGGGGTCGGAGGCGAAGACCGCCCTCAAACTCGCGAGCAAAGCTGAGCATCGCGTCGCGCTGGTCGCTCCGGAGGTATTGGGCGTTCTTGTTCTCAAACGCGGAATCGAAGCTGTCGAGGCCCGCCTGGCCGCGGTCATGGCGGCGGAGCACCACGATGTCTGCCTCGGCCTCGAGCTCCACCCGCAGGACCAGCCGCACGGACTCCCGAACATTGGCGGGTTGGCGGCCCGCCTGATTGGTGAGCGTCACCCCCGCCAGCAACCAAGGCCGCCCGCTGCGATCTCCCTCGTAAAACACCGGGTTTTTTGTTCCAGACATCGCGTATGCCGACAGTTTGGCGGCCATCGCCGCCGGTCGCTCCACCACTCTCGCCCGTCGCACCATGCCCCACCAAAGGCCGACCCCCAGCATCAGCACCACGAAGATGCCAGCCACGAGGGAGGCCCCGATCACCGCCACGCTCATCCGGCCATCACCACGCGCGGAGAGACAGCGAAGAAAAAACGCACCGGCGCGCGCCATCGGCGATCCGCGTCGCTCCCATCAGGCCCCAACCGCGCTGAGGATCGGAAACATCAGCCCCTCCCTCCTGCGGTACCCATATCGCGCCGTCCCGCAGCGCGCTCACGAGGCCCCGCGCCCCGACCCTGGAACAGGTCGGATGAACACCTGCACGCGATCGCGCAGACGCATGCCCTCCGGCGCGGACCTGGGCTAGCGCGGGCTTCCGTCGGGCTCCGCCGCGGGCGCCTCCGCGTAAAAGTCGAGGATCGTGTCCGCGACGTGATTGGCGAGCACCCCGGCGCCGGCCAGCGTGTAGTGCGAGAAGGAGTTCGGGTAGGTCGGCTCGAAGAAGTAGCCGTCCGGGTCGGCGTCGAAGACGTGCAGGTTGTCCACGAAGCGTACGCCCTCCTTGGGCGGGGCGTAGAGGTGCAGGGACTCCAGATCGAAGGCGGGGTACTGCATGACGACGAGGCGCGCGCCGTGCTGCTCGGCCAGGGCGTAGAGAGCGGCGTGGTTCGCGCGGAGGCTGGGCGTGTGCTCCACCGCCGACGCCAGCACCTCGGGCACCCGCTCCGGCTGCCCCGCGAGCCGGAAGAGCTTGGCGAGCTCGAAGTACTCGGCGACGCGGCCCTGCGTCTCGAGGAGCTGCCATCGGACGGCCTCCTCCTTCGCGGTCTGGCCCGTCTCGCGGTACACCTGACTGAGCAGCCACATGTTGGAGTGCCGCCCAGGGCTGATCTCCAGCGCCTCCAGCAGGCTCGCCTCGGCCGGGCCCCACGCGCGCTTGCCCATGTAGGCGCGACCGCGCGCCGCCGCGACGAGGAGGCGGATGGGCGGGAGCACATCATGGTACCGGATGCGCACGATCGGACGAATCGCCTCGATGCGGGCCAGGGCATCGTCGTACCCCCCCTCGGAGAGCAGGACCTCCACCAGCCCCATCTCCACGTAGGGAAGGGCCAGTTCGGGCTCCCGCCAGCTGCCCTGATTGGCCCCGGCCGCGGTGAGGACCTCCCGCGCCTCGGCGTGCCGCTTCTGCCGGATGAGCAGGTCGGCGAGCACGACGCTGTACATCGGATCCTCGGGATGCCGAGCGATCGCATCGCTCAGCACGGCGGCGGCTTGATCGTGGCGACCCGCGCCCTGGAGGATGTCCGCGAGCAGGCTGTACCCGACGTCGCGCTCCTCGGTGAGCGTCCGCATGATCGCCTCGGCCTGGGACACCCGACCGATGCGCAGAAGGTAGATGGCCGCCCGGGCCTGGGAGATGGCCACCGCGTCGTCGGCGATCCGGATCTCGCGCAGGTAGTTGCCCAACTGCACGGTCTTTTCCTGCGCGGAAGGGGGGAGATCGTCGAAGGTTCGGATGTCGGTGACGTTGGCGTTCCGTCGCAGGCGGATTCCCTCGGACACCCAGCTCGCCAACTGTACCGTGTGCAGCCCATCCGTCCAGCGCGGGAGCGCCGCGGTCAACGGCACCCACTCGTTCGGCGTGTCCTTGATGCCCATCATCGCCACGATGACGTCGACACGCTGCTCATGCAGGGTCTGACGCAGCAGTTCGAGGGCGGTACCGCTCGTGCCGCCCATGATCCCGTTGTTGAGCACGCGGAAATGGCGCTCGGATTGGCGGGTGTTGAGGATCGTATCGAGCTGCGCCGGGTACGAGGTGCGGGAGACGAGCATCGTGCCCGTCTCGTCGCCGGCCACCGCGGTGGTGGACTCGCCGATGCACACGATTCGCACCTCCCCTTCCCGCCCGGCCTCCGCGTCGTTCTCGCGCCGTTGGGACCACGCGAAGCCGCGGTAGGCCAGCGAGAGCACGAGCTCCAGGCCCACGAGGGTCAGCGCGGTGCCCAGCAGCAGGGAGAGGGCCGGGCGCACGACGCGACGGCGCAGCAGTCGTAGGGCGATCCTCGCCATGACGGGATCCTAACAGTAAGCGGGGGAGGCGGCCTGGGCGGCGGACAGGACTGCCAACGCAGGCCCGGCTCGACGCGTCGCGATGGGCTAAGATGCCCTGATGACGCTCCTCGCCCTCGCCACGCTCCTCGCCGGCTGCTCCGGCTCCGATTCCAAGGACCCCACGGCCACCGACACGGGCGGAGACACCGACACGGGCGGGGACACCGACACGGGCGGAGACACCGACACGGGCGGAGACACCGACACCGGAAGCGCCGGCAACACGGCCACCTTCCTGGTCGGCGCAGGCTCGGAGGGCTCCACGCTCGCCCTGCTGGCCGTGGATGCGGCGGCCCTGGGCACCGGGGAGCTCCTCTTCGGCACGTCGCTGTTCAGCGCCGCCGCGGCGGACACGGTGGATCTCGTGCTGACCGCGCCTTCGTCGGACGCGCTCACCGACATCGGCGGCGGCGTGCTCGTGGCCTACTACGTGCCAACGCTCGTGGTGGACGCCGACGGCGACGGCTCGCCCGGCGAGGGCGAGGTCTTCGTCGGCGCGGGGCTCACCTGGCTCTTGTACGTGGAGGGCGCGGACGGCGCGGGGTCCACGCTGGCTGGCGCGGCGGAGGGCTGGAACGCCGTGACCATGGACTACGACACCCTCACACCCATCGCGCTGGGGGACATCGCGGCCGTCCCCATCTCCCCACTGCCGGTCAGCCCCTCCATCACCGCCTCGGGCACCTGGCCCGACGCCCCGGCAGCCGGCGGCGTGATGTGGCTGTCCCGCGTGTCGGCCGAGGGCGGCGAGGTCGCGGACCGCTCGCTCGCGGAGGCGATGCTCAGCGGCGAGTCCTGGACCCTGTCGGTGACGGAGCCGCCCGCCGCCGACCACTTCGAGGTTCTGGGCAACGGCGACCAGGGCGCGATCGAGTACGGGCTCGCCTTCGAAGACATCAACGGCAGCGGCACCTACAACAAGGGCGACGAGCTGCGCTACCGCCTCTGCGACGGCACGACGCCGATGGCGCTCTTGTACATGGAGAGCCACACCTCGCTCCGCAACGTCCTCGAACTGGAGTCGGTCGGCGGCGGGATCGGCTGGAATGGCTACACCTTCGGGGACGACCGGCACTACGTCTCCCCGGACACGCTGCTCGGGCTCACCACCGGGCCCTCCTGCCCCACCGGGTAGGCGGGGAGCGCGCCGGACCTCCCGTCGGCGCCTACCGGGCCCGCGGGGTGGCATTCAGCGCCTCGCCGCGCGCGGGCTGGAGGTGGGAGCGGCCCACCACGTCGCGGCACCAGGCGCCCATGCGCAAATCTTCCACCCGCGCGCAGGCCCAGCGGCCGCGATGCGGGTCGTCCATCACGAGGCGGAGGAGGAGCAGATCGCGCTCGACCGGATTCTCCGTCGCCTCCACCCGCGCGCGCAGGTCCTGCATGTCGTCCGACGCGTCGAGGCCCCGTTCGGCGCGGCACTCGAGCCGCGCGGCGCGGTCGTAGCGGAGCGCGCAGTCGGCCACCGCGTCGCCGCCGCCACGGAGCCACCAGGCCGCCCCGGTCGCCACCAGTACGACGAGTCCTGCCGCGGCGAAGCGGGCACGGCGCCTCAACGCGCGCATCGACCCTCCACCCCGCGCATCGGGTGCACCGCGAAGCCGCCTTCCTGCGCGCGCCGCACGTCTCGCGCCAAGACGAGGAGAGCATCGTCGAGGCCAGGAATCTTCCCGAGGTCCGGGTAGCTGCGCGTATCGGTGGCGAGGTGCCGCGCGACCGTTCGGCGAACGGCCGGGGATGGGTCGGCGAGCAGCGCCGTCTCCGCCTCGACGGGCAGGTCCGCGCCGGCCGCCCAGCGGGCCTCGAGCACCGCGACGCGCAGGTCGGCCTCCACGTCGGGATCGACAAATCGCTGGCCCCCCCCGGCGGTGCGGATGGTCACGTACTCGCCGTACCCGATGGCGCTGCGCGGCACGAGCCGCGTCGGTAGGCAGACCGCGTCGGCAGGCGCGGCGGAGGGAGGGGGGCGCTCTCCACGCCAGATCGCCGCCACCGCCTCCAGCAACTCGATGGGGGGCGTGGCGGCGCCGATCGCGCGCGTCGCCTCCCAGGCGAACGCCGTATGGGCGAGAGCCGCGTCCTCCGTGCGCGCCCCGCGCGCCGCGATGGGGTCCGCCACTCCGCGCCCGACGTAGACGGCGTGCCAGGCCGCCGCACGCGCCACCTCCTCCGGGCTCCACCGCGCGCCCGCACCACCGTCCTCGCCGACCTCGGGCACCCGGGCGACGAAGGCGTCTACCGCCGCCTGGGCGTCGGCATCCCGAGGGCCAGCCCCTTCGACGAGCCCGGCGCCGAGCCACGCCGCGTGCCCCACGCACATCCGCGCGAAGCCGACCGCGCGCCCGCAGCTCACGAAGGCCTCGTCCAGCCGACCCGCGTTCGCGAGCGACTCCGCGCCCCGGAACCAGCACTCGGCCCGCCAACGCTCGTCCCCGATCGGCGCGCAAGCCGCCTCGACCGCGGTGCTGCCGCCGGTCGCCGCGACCTCGGCGGCCACGTCGATCGCGCACATCGCGGCGACCTCCTCGGTGGCGGGGGCGACGCAGGGGTCGACCGGGCCGACGGCGGGCTCACAGCCCACCAGGAGGACGAGCGGGAGGAGGGGCTGCGGAACGGCCACCTGCCGACCCTATCCGGGTGGGATAGAGCTCGTCGGCGTTGCCGACAGGTGCACGGCGCCCCGGCGGCGGCGCAACGCAGCCAGGAGGGCCCCTTGCTCGACGCCGACGAAATCCTCGACCTCACCGGCGTTCCCTGCCCGCGCAACTCCGCCCGCGCGCTGCTGCGCCTCGAGATGATGGACGGCGGGCAGATCCTCCGCGTCACCGTGGACGACGGGGAGCCGATCGAGAATGTGCCCGGCTCGCTGGAGGCCGAGGGCCACACCATCGCCGAGCGCGAACAGCTCGCCGACAGCCGCTGGGTGCTGTCCGTGCGGGTCGCGTAGCGTCAGCGCGGCGCGAACAGCTCGTCCACCGCCTGGCCCTGCACCGTCGCCGGGATCGGCTGCCCCATCGCGCGGAGGATGGTCGGGAGCTGGTCGATGGCGTGGATGGGCTCCGCGATGCGGTGTCCCGCCTTCACGCCCGGACCGACGATGACGAAGGGCGTCCACAGCCCGGGCGTGCGCTCGGGGTCGACCCCCTGCTTGTAGCCGCTGACCTGCGCCTCGCTGAAGAGCGCGCGATCGTCGGTGAGCTGCTCGGTCCAGGCGTAGCCAGGGGCCGCGGTCAAGAGCAGGTCTCCCACGCGATCGCCCGGGAGCCCCTGCGCTCCCGCCTCCTCCCAGCGCCGCGCGGTCGCCACCGCACGCTCGCCGTCGCGGAGGCCGGCAAGGGCGGCCTCGACCTCGGCGCGGAGCACCTCGTAGGCGGGCCCGCGCGCGCGCGTCCAGTCGCCCCCGAGGCCCTCGGGGTCGATGTAGACGTTGTAGGTGTTGAGGAAGACGACCTTCGAGTCCTCCCAGTCCACCTCGGGCGCGCCGGTGGCCGGGTCGACGGTGACCGTCAACCACCCTCGCGCGGCGAAGAGGTTGTTGAGGTGGACCTGCCGTTCGAGCGGGATGGCCCCGTGGTCGGAGCTCAGCACCAGCACCGCGTCGGGCGCGAGGTTCGCGACGGCACGCCCGAGCGCCTCGTCGATCCCGCGGTACATCCCCATCACCTCGTCCCAGAGCCGGGCCCGCGCCGCGTCGTCGACCTCGTGGTAGCGGCGGCTGGCGGGATCGAGATGGCCTAGCCACCAGCGGCTCGTGAGCATCTGGTTGGGCGTGTAGATCCCGTGGATGAAGACGTCCGGCGTGAAGCGGGTGTAGACGGCGTCCACCGCGCTGCGGTGCCAGGCCAGCGACTGCTGCGACTCCGCGAGGAAGGCGCCCTTGTCTTCCGGGTAGAAGACCAACTGGGCCGGGTAGCTGTCGGGGTAGTCGACCATGGGGCCGGCGGCGCTGCGGAGCGCCTCGGCCGCCTCCGGGGGCTCGGTGACCAGCGCGTTGAGGCCGTCGAACAGTACCCGCACGCGGAAGAAGCCGTCGTCGCCGAGCTTGATGAGCTCCACGCGCTGGTTCGTCGGCACGTCGACGTCCTTCCAGCGCGCCGTGGCGGGGAACCACGCGCTCCACTCGCCGGAGGCGAGCGTACCGAGCAGATGCGCCCGGTCCTGCGAGAGGATGAGCCGCTCGTAGCCGACACGGCCGTCCGCCGGCGGGTCCACGAGGAGCCCGTAGAGCGGCGCTCCGGAGACGCTCAGGTCGATCTCGCGTGCGGGGGTGTCCGAGGGTGGCGCACCCGCCCACGGGGCGGTGGCCTCCGACGCCTCCACGAAACGCGTGAGTTCCTCGCCCACGAGGAAGAGCTTCGCGCTCCGCGCCATCGCCTTCCGACGCTCGGCGTCGGCGCGCTCGAAGATGACCGCGGGAAGCTCGGGGCCCCAGCCTCCCCAGCGACCGCGCACCGTGACGCTCCCGGGGCCCAACTCGGGCGGCGTGGAGCCCGGCAGCGACAGGAGGACCACGCGCTGGCCGGCCTCCTCGAACAGCGACCACGCGGCCGGCACCTTTCTCGCCGCGGAGCTGAAGCCACCGACCGACGGCCGCGCCAGCGGGAAGCCCTCCACGTGCATCGGCCCGTCGGCCACGCCGTGCGTCTCCGGCAGCGCGCCGGTCAGCAGCGTGGCGGTGTTGGCCGGCGTGTGCGAGGGGAAGGCGGGGATGGAGTAGCCGTAGGCGCCGCGCTCCATGAGCGCCTTCAGGTGGGGGAGCTTGCCCTCCCGCGCCCAGCGGTAGACGTCGAAGACCTCCGGATCGGCGCGGAGCCCGTCGGGGATGAACCAGTGGAGGCGGGTCGCGGTGTCGGGATCCGTCGCGACGGGAGTTGACGGCGAGGGCGCGGGATCGCAGGCCGAGAGAAGCAGGGCCAGGGAGATCACGGGGAGGGATCCCCCGGGGCGGCCGACGGGGGCGCACCGCGCGGCGGATCGCGATCCGCGCCCGTGCGCGCCTCCCAGGCGAGGAGCTCGGCCTGCAATTCGGCCGCCACGTCGGGGTGCTGCGCGAGCACATCGTGCTGCTCGGTCGGATCGGCGAGAAGATCGTAGAGCTCCCACTCCGGGCGCTCCAGCTTCGCCCCAGACAGGTAGGTCCACCAGCTCACCTGGGCCTCGATGGCGCGCGAGCGGCGGTGGATGAGCTTCCAGCGCATCGTGCGCATGGCGGTGTCTCCGTAGACGGCACGATCGAGGATCGGGTCGATGCGCGCGACGTAGTCGGCGGGCATGTCGGCGCGGTAGCGGAAGATGTCCTCCCACAGCGGCAGGCGCTGGGTGAAGGCGGGCCGCTCCAGATCGGCCACCCCCGCGCGCAGCTCCGGCGCGACGCTTCGGCCATCCGCGCCCTCGAGCGCCGGCAGACCGACGAGATCGAGGATGGTGGGACCCAGGTCCACGCCCTCCACCTGCCCGCGGATTCGGGTCCCCTCCGTGCGACGACGCGGCGAGAGCACGATGAGCGTGCTGCGCACCTCGGTGTCGTAGACGTCGTAGTGGCCGAAGTAGTCGTGCTCGCCGAGATCCTCGCCGTGCACCCCGTGCAGGACGATCAGCGTCTTCTGAAGGATCTCCGGCGGGAAGGCGGCCATCAACTCGCCGACGAAGCCATCCACCGTCCAGAGCCCCACGTCGTACCGGGCGTTGACGTAGGCGACGTCCGCTTCGTCGAGGGCGACCGGCGGGGCGCCTGCGCTGGGGTACCAGGTGTCGCGGTAGATCCGGGAGAGGGTCTCGAAACCGAGTCCGGTCTCGGCGAGCGGCCCCTCGTAGCCGGGGGGATCGAAGCGGGCGGCCTCGGAGGGTTCGGCCTGCGCACCGTAGGGCCAGTGCAGCGTGCCGAGGATGAGCCACAGGAAGAAGGGTCGGTCCCGCGGCTCGGCCAACCAGCCGATGGCGTCGGTGGGCACGTTGCGGTGCCCCGAGAAGACGAAGCGATCGAAGCCGCGGGAGAAGCTCATCCCGGGGTTCAGCCCGTCGACCCGGAAGCGCAGGTGGTCCTTCCGCTGGGCCGACATGTCGCTCATCACCTCGAACGAGGAGCCCATCGCGAGCGTCTCGTAGCCCGCGCGCGAGAGCGCCTCGGGCAAGGTGGGCACCTCGGGCGGCAGCACCGCGGCGAAGTTCGTGAAGCCGCTGCGGGAGGGGTAGCGGCCGGTGAACATCGACATCATGCTCACGGGCGTCTGGTAGGCGTGGACGATGAAGTCCTCGAAGACGGCGCTGCGGGCGGCGAGATCGCAGATGTGCGAGCCGGTGTCGACCTTGCTGCCGAAGCAGGCAAGGTGGTCGGGACGGAAGATGTCGAGGGAGACCAGCAGCACGTTGCAGCCGGGGCAGGCCGCATCGGCCTCGGTGGCGTCCGGCGCGAGGCGCTGCGCCCAGTCGACCGTCAGCGGCACCGCCTCCTCCGGCGTGACGGGGGGCTCTCCGGGGACGCGTCGCACCCAGACAAGGGCGGCGATCGTGACGACGATCGCGAGGTTCAACACGATCAGCGCGAGGCGGGCATGCTTCCGCTGGTGCCGACTGAGGCGACTCATCGGTTCCACCGGAAGGAGCGGAGCAACTCCGCGCCAACGTCTGCGGCGTCGCGCAGGTCGAAGTACTCGACGCGAATCAGGCGTTCGCCCGCGGCATCCACGAAGGCGCCGTAACTCGCGCGGTAGCGCAACAGATCGTCGGCGCAGCCGCCGTAGGCGAGGCGTTCGTTGGCGAACAGCCGCAGCGCGAAGCGCGCGGCGGGGAGGTCGGGGAGCGCCGCGGGCCGGAGCGCCTCTGGGCACCGCAACGAGGTCGAGAGCGCCCCAGGGTACGGCGCCTGGTGCTCCTCGAAGAGCGCCAACACGCGCGTCCGCTCGGCATCGGCGAGCGCCGTGGCGTCCTGGCCGTCGGTCAAGCGCACCCGCAGGCGCGCCGCGCCGATCGCGTAGAGCCCCTCGGCGAGGCGCCCCCCCGGCGACTGGGCCCGCAGGCGCGACGCGGGCTCCGGCACGGTGAGCGCGGCGCCCGCCGTCGCGAGATCCTCGGCCAGCGGGTCGAGCAGCGTGGAGGCCGCTCCGGCCCCGGTTCCGTCGCTCGGCCAGACGAGCAGGTACGCCAGCGCCGTCGCCCCGATCGCGGCGCTGGCGGCGAGCGGCAGGAGAGAGCGGTCGGCCAAACGCGGGTCTCCGGGAGGTGCGGTGTGCTGTCCCCGCTCTCTATGCTACGAGGACGCCGATGGCCCCCCTGCTGTCCCGCCGGGCGCGCGAGCGCGCCGCCTTGCTCGCGCTCGCGCTGTGGCCTCCCACCGTGCTTGCGGTCCTTGCGGCCTTCCTCTTACACCGCGCGCCGCAACCAGCCGAGCCCACGCCGCCGAGCACCGATGCGCGCACGCTGATCGCGCTGGGGCCGCAGGAGCACGACGCCGTCCAGGCCGCGATGCGACGCAACGTCGAGGCCATCGACGCGCTCTTGCGCGCGTGGTCGGCCAAGGACCGCGCCGGGATGGCCGCCGCGCTGCGCCGCGTCCCGCGCCACACGCCCGCCATGGACGCGCCGTCCCTCCGCGCCACCCTGCCGCCGGCGTGGACGGCGCTCGGGCAGCAACTGCACACCGATCTCGACGCCCTTGCCGACGATCTCGAGGCGGACCTGCCCGACGCCGAGATTCCGGGCCGCCTGGCTACGATCACCGCCAGTTGCGTGGTCTGCCACCGGCAGTTCCGAACCGAGCGCGTGGACGGATCGATCGGCCAGTGACCGCCGCGCCTCAGCGCTCGATGAGGTGGTTGCCCATGACGAGGCAGTCCATGCCCGTCTCCTCGAAGCAACTGTAGGCCTCCGCCGGCGTTCGCACGATGGGCTCGTCCTCGTTGAACGAGGTGTTGAGCACCATCGGCAGGCCAGTCCGTTCGCGGAACGCGTCCACGAGCTCGTGGTAGACGCCGTTCTCCTCGCGCGTGAGCGTCTGGATGCGGGTGCTGCCGTTGTCGTGTGTGACGGCGGGGACGCGGCCCGCGTGCGCCTCCCGCAGGCGGCCGACCTCGAGCATGAAGGGGCTGTCGCCGACCCCCTCGAACCAGTCCGAAACGTGCTCCCGGAGCACGCTGGCCGCGAAGGGACGGTATGCCTCGCGCCGCTTGATGACGAGGTTCAGCCGGTCCTTCATCTCGGCAAGGCCCGGGTGGGCGAGGATGCTGCGGTTCCCGAGCGCGCGCGGCCCGAACTCCATGCGGCCCTGGAACCACCCGACGATCCGCCCCGCTGCAAGCCGATCCGCCACCTCGCCGACGAGGGCCTCGGGGGCGAGCGTGCGGTACTGGGCGCGCTTGTTGCGCAGCACGACCTCGATCTGGCGGTCGGTGTAGGCATTGCCGAGCGCGCAGGAGCGGAGCGGAGCGGCGCGGGGGGCGCCGAGCACGCTGTGGCTGACGTAGGCCGCGGCCCCGAGCGCGGCGCCGGCGTCCCCCGCCGCCGGCTGGATGAAGATGTCCCGGAAGGGCGTCTCGTTGCGGAGGCGGCTGTTCGCGGTGACGTTCAGGAAGACCCCGCCCGCGAGGCAGAGCTGCTCCATGCCCGTCGCGCGGTGCACATGCCGCGCCATGCGGAGCAGGACCTCTTCGGTGAAGCGCTGGAGGCTGCAGGCGATGTCCCGGTGACGGTCGGTCAGCTCGGCGTCTTCGGCGCGCGCGGGTCCGAACAGCTCCTCGAAGCGGCGGTTGTGCATCGTGTCGCCGCGGTTGAACGCGAAGTACCGGAGATCGAGACGGAAGCTGCCGTCCTCGCGCAGGTCGGCGATCTGGCGGAACTGCTCGAGGAATCGCGGTTCGCCGAGCTCGGCGAGGGCCATGACCTTCCCCTCACCCGAAAACACCCGGTAGCCGAGGAAAGCCGTGAAGATGGAGTAGAGCAGGCCCAGCGAGTGGGGGTAGTGCATCTCGCGCTGCACCTTGAGGTCCGTACCCTCGGCCACGCCATAGGAAGCACAGGCGTACTCGCCCACCCCGTCCACGGTGAGGAAGGCGGCGCGCTCGAAGGGGGAGGCGAAGAAGCCGGACGCCGCGTGGGAGAGGTGGTGCTTGACGAACCAGAGCGGCTTCTTGAAGCGGAGTTCCTCCTCCACGAAGTAGGGCACCGCGAGCCGGTCCTTCAGCCAAAGCGGCATCGTCTGCACGAAGTTCCGCAGCGTGAACGGGTAGCCGGCCACATGGCTGAGAATCGTCCGCTCGAACTTGAGGAACATCTTCTCGTAGAAGGCCACCTCGTCCACGTCGTAGATGGTGATCTCCGCTTCCTGGAAGCAGTAGTTCACGGCCTGGATGGGGAAGACCGGGCTGTACTTGTCGCGGTTGAAGCGCTCCTCCTGCGCCGCCGCCACGACGACGCCGTCCTTGAGGAGCACCGCACAGGAGTCATGGTAGTAGCAGGACAGTCCGAGGACGTACACGCGCTACACGCCCGCGTAGATGAAGGTGATCACCACGGTGGGGCCCACGTAGTACACCAGCGCCGACACCGCGACGAGCGCAAGGAGCAAGGGCGCGAGGAAGTAGAGCTTGTGCTCGCGGATGAGCTCCAGCATCTCGGCTGCCATCCTGAGCATGTAGCGAAACTTCTTCATTTGCTCGCCGTCACGCCTGCTTTCGTAGCCGCTGGGGGTCCAGTTCGTATCCCTGAGCCGGCCGCCAGAACGAGCCATCCGTCTCCACGGCCTGGTCGAGGTGAAGCACGTCGCGCCGGAAGAGCATGCAGCCGAGCTTGGTCAGGCCCACGCCCACGACGTAGATGACGAACAAGAACACGCTCACGACGACCGGCTGGACGGCGGCGATCACCCGCGCCGTGACCTCCTGGGCGCGCTCGAAGAAGCGCTCGACCGGGGCGGGGAGTTGCATCACGCCATCCCGCGGGAGTCCAACTTGGCGAGGATGTCGCCCAGCACCTCGTCGCCGTAATCCATGCGGAGGTGCTCCAGCGCCTCCTCGCGGGTCACCACGCCGAGACGGATCATGTTGCTCATCTCGATGTGGTAGTGCGAGTAGCCGAAGTTTTTGACCGCCAGCTTGGACGCCACGAAGTTGAGGTCACAGTTGGTCGACTTCTTGGGGTAGGAGCGCTCGGGGTAGTCCCAGCCCAGCTTCTCCTTGATGACGGGAACGTACTCGTCGGGGCCGCCCGGCACGAACCAGTGCGGCGACAGCACGACCGCCTTGCTCTTGTACTGCGTCTTGGCGATCTGCATGACGTCCTGCATGTTGTACGGAAAGTCCCGGTACTTTGGATCCGTACGGACGTGCTTGTCCATGAACTCGCGCGTGGCCGCGCTCATCGCCTTGAACTCCTCCGGGTTCTGGTCGCACGCACACTTGGAGAGCACCGAGCGGGAGCTTCCCGTCGTCTGTCCCTTGGTCCAGCCCGAGATGATGATCGGCACGTTGAACTGCGCTGCGATCTCGTAGGTCTTGAGCATGTACCAGAGGGAGCAGATGCCGCAGATGACCACCTTCGACCTGGTCTGCACGATCTTGCGGAACATGTCTTTCATGAAGGGCGTCTCGAAGTACACCCAATCCACGCCGAGCTTGTCTACCGTCTTGCGCGCGGAGTCGAGGTGCTCGTCCGGCACGAAGCCCTGGTTGAACGTGAACACCAGGGGGTTGAGCTTGTACTTCTGCTTGACGTAGTACAGGGCCGCGGTGCTGTCCTTGCCGCCCGAGAGCATGCAGAGGCAGTCATACTCCTGCTTGCCTCGGTGCTTGTCGAGGATCTTGAGGAAGTCCGTCTCCAACAGCGGATCCTCGAGGGCGCCCATGCGCTCCTCCGCCTCGTAGTTCCGGCAGATGTTGCAGACCCCCTCGGCGTCGAGGAGAATGTCGGGAGGGGCGTGCGGCAGAACGCAGCGGGTGCACATCGTTCCGGTCATGTCAGATGTCCTTCTGGTTCAGGCCGAGCTCGCCGAGGATGCCCGTCATGAGCTCGTCGCTGAAGTTCATCTCGAGGTTCCTCAGCGCCTCATCCCGGCTCATCACACCCTCGCGCACGAGCTTGCTCATCTCGACGTGGTAGTGCGTGTAGCCGTAGTCGCGCATGGAGTTGTGCACGGACACGAAGTTGAGCGAGCAGTTCGTGGACTTGCGCGGATAGCTCTTCTCTGGGTACTGCCAGTCCAGATTCTCTTGAATGATCTTCACATATTCTTCAGGTCCGTACGGAAGGAACCAGTGCGGGGACAGCACGGTGGCCTTGTTGCCACCGCGCTTGACCTGCTTGAGCATCTGCTCCATCGAGCGCGGGAAGTCCTTGTACTGCGGCATGTCCGACAGCTGCTCGTCGAGGAAGCGCTGCGTCTCCGTCGCCATCGCCCTGTACTCGGGCTGGTGGACGTTGCAGCCGCAGGCGGACATCACCTCCTGCTTCACCGACTGCCCCTTGGTCCACCCCGCGATGATGATCGGCGCGCCGACGCGCGCCGCCATGTCGTAGCCCAGCTTCATGTACCAGATGGAGCAGGGATGACAGATGACCGCCTTCGATTTGGAGCGGATCAGCCGCTTGAACATGTCCTTCATGAAGTTGGTCTTGAAGAACATGAAGTCGATGCCGAGCTTGTCCACCGCTCGCCGGACGTTGGCCACCGCGTCGTTTTGCTCAAAACCGTGGTCGAAGGTGAATGCCAGCGGGTTGAGCTTGTAGCGGACCTTCATGAAGTACAGCGCAGCGGTGCTGTCCTTCCCGCCGCTGCACATGACCAGGCAATCGTACTTCTGCTTTCCGCGGTGCTTGTCGAGGATGCGGATGAAGTCGGACTCCAGGAGCAGCGGCGTGCGCTCCTGCTTGTTGTACTCCTGGCACACCGAGCACACGCCGTTGCGATCGAAGCTGATGTGCGGCGGGTTCTCGGGGAGGACGCACGTAGCGCAGATGCGGCGACCTGCGAGGGTGATGCTGGAGCCGCCGACATTTTGTTCGGTCATGCCAGGGTTCTCCCATGGAGTTCGGTAAGCGCTCGGAGCAAGGCGTCCACGTAATCCGGCGTGGTGGTTCGGCCGAAGGAGACCCGCACGGCCTCGTCGGCCTCCCCGGGGGTGAGTCCCATCGCGGTGAGCACCGGGCTCGGCGTGAGCCTGGTCGAGTGGCACGCTGAGCTGGCGGAAACGCAGATGCCGCGCCGGTCGAGCTCGAGCATGGTGGCCTTGCCGGACCGGCCGGGAATCGCGAAGTTGGTGATGGTCGGGATGCGCGGGACGGATGCGCCGTGGATGCGCACCTGCGGCTGCCACGCCCGCAGACCCGCCTCGAAGCGCGCCTGCAGCGCCGCGACCCGCGCCAGCTCGGCCGCGGTGTAGCCGCGGATCGCCTCACCGAAGCCTGCGATGGCCGGCGCGTTGAGCGTGCCGCCGCGCGCACCGGATTCGTGACCGCCGCCGTGGAAGAGCGGCACGAGCGCGAGCCCGGGGCGCGCGTACAAGAAGCCCACGCCCTTGGGCCCGTGCAACTTGTGGCCGCTCGCGGTCACCAGGTCGACACCCAGGCCGTCCACGTCGAGCGGCGCCTTGCAGAAGCCCTGCGAGGCGTCGACGTGCAACAGGGCGCCGCGACGACGGCACGACGCCACGATCTCGGCAATGGACTGCAGCACGCCGGTCTCGTTGTTGGCCTGCTGCACGGAGACCAGCGTGGGCTCGGCATCGTTCAGGGCACTATCGAGTGCGTCGAGGCGGATGACGCCATCGGGCGTGACCTCAAGGACCGTCAGGCGCGCGCGACCGATGTCCGCGAGCCAGCGCGCGGGCTCCAGGACGGCTGGGTGCTCGACCGCCGACACGACGAGATGAACGCGCTCGCTCCGCCCGAAGGCGACGCCCTTGAGCGCAAGGTTGTTCGCCTCGGTGGCGCCGGAGGTGAAGATGACGCCCTCCGGCGAGGCCCCGAGGGCCCTTGCGACGCGAATCCGCGCCCGCTCCACCTCGCGGGTGGCCTCCACGCCCGCGGCGTGAATCGCCGAGGGGTTCCCGGCGTTCGCGGCGACGGCCTGCGCACGCGCCGCGGCCGCGACGTCCAGCGGCGTGCTGGCGGCGTTGTCGAGGTAGACGCGGGCGCTCACCGCGTGGCCAGGCTCGCGTGGGTCGCGCGCGCGAGGTCGTGGCGCTCCCACGCGTCCAACAGCGAAAGGTAGCGCTGCACGACGGCGTGCAGCAGGACCGCGTTGAGGAGCAACGCGGCCGCTGCAACCCGGTTCATGCGCCTACTACGTGCTGCGGTGAGCGGCCCGGCACCGCAGTTGGATCCGGCATGGGCGCAAGCCACAGCGCAACCAGGGCGAGGAGGTTCAACGCCAGTAGAACCAGCACACCGCGAAGCAGCACACCGTCGAAGGAATCCGCCCGCCCGACCGCTCGATCAGTCGTAGTCAAGGGGCGATCCGTCGGCTGCGACCTTCGTGATGTTGTAGAAGGCCTGGCGGGTGCGCGGGCGGATATCCTCTGCGCCGTCCATGGCCGGGAGCACCTCGAGCGGCTCGGTCCAGTCCCAGATCAGCTCGCCAGCAGCATCGACGTGGCGAACCGAGCCGTGCGCCACGAGGAGCGTTTCGCCGTTCTCGAGCGCGTCCACGTCGCTGATGCTCGTGAAGTTGGGCTCCCGGTACTGGTAGGCGAGCTTGCCGTTCGCAATGCCGACCGCGCGATCCGGGCCGCGCAGCGCCACATGGAAGCCCCGGTTCGGGACCCACTCCGCGCCATGCGGGCGGTGCCCCAGCAGGTTGCCCTCCGTGACGGGACCGGGGGAGTCTGGCGCCGAGGCGAAGCTGATGTTGCGCGCGACCTCGCCGTTCGCCCTCGCGACCACGACGGTGTTGAGGTTCCGGACGCAGATGCTCGTGGTGCCGTCCTCGAGGCGCTGAACGGAGTTGACGTGGAGCCAGGCGCCGCCCTCGTCGATGTAGCCGTCCCACTCGGGGTTCGTCTCGAAGGTCTCGCCGCGCCAAGTCCAGACTTCCTCGCCCGCGGGGTTGACCTCCACGACGGCCACCTCGCCCTGCGCGGCCCACGGCCGGGCGTAGAGGGTGTTTCCGTTGGCTAGGCGGTCCACGTCGTGACCCACCGTGGGATCCTCGTGCTGCCACAGGATGTTGCCGTCCCGATCGAACTCGTAGAGGCCGAGTTGCTGGACGGCGACGAGGTACCGGTGCCCCTCGAGGGGTTGGACGTCCATCAGCAGGGGGGGCGGCATCTGCGAGCCCCACCGCTCGCCAATGACCGCGCTCATCTCGATCGAGCGGATCACCTCGTGTTCCGCATTCAGTTCCACGACCCGAGCGTCGCGCTCGCCTTGCTTGAGGCCCAGCACGAAGGCTACTTCGGTCATCGAGTCGGTCGCCGCCACGTCGCTGCCGACCGCAGATGAGAGTTGGTCTTCAACACTGCACGCGAGTAGGAGAGAAATCATAGGCGACCTCAAGCTCCAGTATCGCATGTGTCGGCGGCCGCTGCAAGCCCATCCCGGTGCGGGTCATCCTGGAGCGGTTCGGTGTAACTCCCGCCCTGCTTCCCCAAAATCTTAACCCCCGTCGAGCTCGTGTCGGCAGTCCTGAGTGGGTTACCTACACGGAGTGCGTCGTGGCCTGCTGATCGTTCAATCCGCGGCCCTCGCCGCGGTCATGATGTGCCCCACGCCGGGTACTCCCGGCGCCCGAGCCCTCGGCAGCGCCGACGCCGACACCGCCAAGCACCTCTGGAACCTCTGGTGGATGCGCACCGAGCTCCTTTCCGGCGAGCCCGGGCTGGGAACGCGTCTGGTCAACTTTCCCGACGGGGCAGCGCTGTACCCGATCGATCCGCTCGACGGGCTCGTGGGGTTCTTCCTCCCCATCCCGGCGGTCTCATTGGCCAACGTCCTGTGTTTCGTGCACCTGACGCTCCTCGGCATGGCGGCGGGATGGCTCGGCCGGATGGTGTCGGGCTCGCGGCTCGGCGGCTACGTGGCGGCGGCGCTCGCCCAGGGGTCGGCGTTCGCGGCCTTCACGGTCCACGTGGGCGTCGGGGAGCTCCGGCAGTTCTGGTGGCTGCCGCTCGGACTCGGATGCCTCCTGCGCGCGCGGGAGACCGGCGCGTGGAGCTGGTTCGTGCGGCTCGGGCTGGTGGGCGGATTCGCCACGTTGGCCTGCTTCTACTACGGGGCCTTCCTCGGGCTCGCGAGCGTCACCATCCTCGCCGTGGATCTCGTGGTGCAGCGCCCCGTCCCCTCGCTCCGCACCCTGCGCGGCCATGGCCTGGCGCTCGCCATCGCCGCGGCCATCGCCGTACCGGCGGCCTCGGCCTTCGCGTCCTCCTACGGTCCGTCCACGACCGTCGCCGCGACCCCCACCACGACCGCCGCAGTCACGGTCGCCGACGCCAGCGGCGCCGCCGCCGCGCTCGAGGATCTCTACCTCCCACGCGCCTGGGCACGCAGCGAGCTCGATGACGACGCGCGCGCCTACACCGGTGGCCGC
>Ga0194131_10004861_pt1 | contig 19872 bp, 17 predicted proteins | sample TA2KigO120mmetaG_FD_148631 | JGI IMG/M metagenome (GOLD analysis project Ga0194131, IMG submission 148631) | Freshwater microbial communities from Lake Tanganyika, Tanzania - TA2015053 Kigoma Offshore 120m | ecosystem: Environmental > Aquatic > Freshwater > Lake | place: Tanzania: Lake... | reverse complement strand
CGTGGCACGTCCAGATGCCGACCTCCTCGAGCTGCTCCAGGTTGATCAGGCCGGAGCGCAGGCCGTCGTCCACATCGTGGTTGTTGTAGCCGATCTCGTCTGCCAGATTGCACAACTGGGCCTCGATCGAGGGTTGCGTGCCCTCGATAAAACGCCGGCCGAGTTCGCCCAGCTCAGGCGCCTTCTTCGGGGAGCAGTGCTTGAGGATGCCCTCGCGCGTCTCGTAGGTCAGGTTGAGTCCGTCGAAGGCCCCATAGCGTTCCTCCAACTGGTCGACCGTGCGCAAACTCTGCAGGTTGTGCTCGAAGCCGCCGTGATCGCGCATGCAGGCGTTGAGGGCATCCTGGCCGGCGTGGCCGAACGGGGTGTGGCCCAGGTCGTGCGAGAGGGCGATGGCCTCGGCGAGGTCTTCGTTGAGGCTCAGCGCGCGTGCCAGGGTGCGCGCAATCTGCGCCACCTCGATGCTGTGGGTGAGGCGGGTGCGGAACAGGTCGCCCTCGTGATTGACGAAGACCTGCGTCTTGTATTCGAGGCGGCGGAAGGCCGTCGAGTGCACGACGCGGTCGCGGTCGCGCTGGAACTCGCTGCGAGCGGCCGGCTGCGGTTCGGGGTGGCGACGGCCGCGAGAGTTCGCCGCGCTGACGGCATGGGGCGCCAGCTCAACCATGGCAGCAGGCCTCGATGGCGGCACGGATGTCGGCTTCGCCCGCTTCCGCGCTGACCACGCCCTCGCCGATCCGCTTGAGCAGGACCAGGCGCAGCTTCCCGGCGGCAACCTTCTTGTCGAGCGACATGAGTTCGAGATAGCGCCCGGCGCCCAGCGCCGGCCCGGCGACGGGCAGGCCTGCCTCCTTCAGCAGGGCGGCGATGCGCTTGCAGTCCGGCTCCGACAGCCAGCCGAGGCGGCGCGACAGTTCGGCCGCCATCACCATGCCGGCGGCGACCGCCTCGCCGTGCAGCCACTCGCCGTAGCCCAGGCCGGCCTCGATGGCGTGACCGAAGGTGTGTCCGAGATTGAGCAGGGCGCGCACGCCGGACTCGGTTTCGTCCTCGGCCACGATTTCGGCCTTGTCGATGCAGGAGCGGGCGATGGCATGGGTGAGCGCCTCGGTATCCCGCGCCAGCAGCCGCGCCATGTTCTGCTCCAGCCATTCGAGGAAAGGCCGGTCGCGTATCAATCCGTACTTGATCACCTCGGCCAGACCGGCACGCAGTTCCCGATCGGGCAGAGTGGCCAGCGTGTCGATGTCGGCCAGCACGAGGCGCGGTTGCCAGAAGGCGCCGATCATGTTCTTGCCGAGCGGATGGTTGATGCCGGTCTTGCCGCCGACGGAGGAGTCGACTTGCGCCAGCAACGTTGTCGGTATCTGGATGAAGGGCACGCCGCGCTGGTAACTGGCTGCCGCGAAGCCGGCCAGGTCGCCGACGACGCCGCCGCCCAATGCGATGATCGTCGTCGCCCGTTCGCAGCGGTTTTCGAGCAGCGCGTCGAATATGCGATTCAGCGTCCTCCAGTTCTTGTGTTCCTCCCCGTCGGGCAAAACGATGTCGGTCACCTTCACCCCTTTCGCACGCAGGGGAGCGGCCAGTCGGGACAGGTATAGCGGCGCCACGGTCTCGTTGCTGACCACCGCGACGAACGGGGCCTTCAGGTGGGGCAGTACCAGGTCGGCATTCCCCAGCAGGCCGCTGCCGATCTGAATGGGGTAGCTGCGTTCGCCGAGGGATACTTTCAGGGTTTGCATGACTTCAGGATTTCCTGCTCAAGCTGCCGGGCGACCGCCAGGGGCGTCCTGCCACCGCCCTCCAGCACGATGTCGGCGATTTCACGATACAAGGGGTCGCGCTGCGCGTGCAATTCGCGGATCCTTTCCTGCGGATTGTCCACCTGGAGCAGAGGGCGGTTGCGATCGTGCTTGGTTCGCGCATAGAGTTCGTCAGGCGGCACGCACAGGTAGATCACCAGTCCCGTCCCGGCCAGCAGGCAGCGATTCTGCGGTGCCAGAACGGCACCGCCGCCGGTGGCCAGCACCAGGCCGCGCTCCTCCGCGAGTGCTTCGAGCACCTGCGATTCCCGTTTGCGGAAACCCACCTCCCCCTCGATGTCGAAGATGACGGGGATGCGCACGCCGGTGCGCGCCTCGATCTCGTGGTCGCAGTCGACAAAGCGCTTCTTCAGCCGTCGGGCAAGATGTCGGCCGATCGTCGTCTTGCCCGCCCCCATCATGCCCACGAAATAGATGTTCTCGCAGGATTTCACCCGGGAATTCTAGCAGGGGGCCGGCACCCGGAAAAAGAAAGGGCCGGCAGGGCCGGCCCGTAAATCTCCTGCGGCTGGCTCAGCGTATCGCCAGTTCCTGGCTGATGATCTTCGGCGTGATGAAGACCAGCAGCTCGGTCTTGTTGTCCTTCTGCTCCTTGTGCCGGAAGAGGAAGCCGACATAGGGCACGTCGCCCAGGAGGGGGATCTTCGTATTGATGACCCGCTCGTCCTGCGTATAGATGCCGCCGATGACAACGGTGCCACCGTTCTCCACCAGCACCTCGGTCTTGACGTGCTTGGTGTCGATGGCCACGCCGGCGCCAGTCGATATCGTGGTGTTGGGCGAGTCCTTGTTGACGTCCACCGTCAGGTTGACGCGGCCGTCGGGCGCAATCTGCGGCTTGACCTTGAGCGAGAGATTGGCCTTGCGGAAGGAAACGCTGGTCGCGCCGGAGCTGGTCGCCTGCTGGTAGGGAATCTCGACGCCCTGCTCGATCAGCGCCTCGACCTGGTCGGCCGTGATGACGCGCGGACTGGAAATGATCTTACCCTTGCCGTCCGCTTCCAACGCACTCACCTCGAGGTTCAGGATGTACTGGTTGGCTTCGGATTCGACCTGCACTTCGAGTTCCCGCTCGCGCAACCCGGCCTGGACGATGATCTTCTTGGTGATCACCGCCGCCGCCGGCAACGCCATGGCGACGAACTTCGTCGAGGTACCCATGCGCTTCCAGGCGCGCTTGACGGCATCGGCGACCGCTTCGAGATTCGTGATGTTCCCATCCACCACGGCGTCCCGCGGCAGGGTCTCGATCGCGTAGCGCTCGATTCGGTAGTTCCCTTTCGACGCCTCCGACAGTTCGACCATCTTCACCGATGACGAACTGATGTCGAGCCCCAATAGCGGGCGCGCCTTCGGGTTGAATATCGAGAGATCTATTTGCAAGGAAAATCCTTTTGTATTCTCGTTAGTTAGGCGCAATACGGATAATTTACATTAAATCCTAGCAACAACTATGCCCCCTGTAAAGTTTTTTTTAGCACGGCATGTCTCCAAATTACGGCACCCTCATAGCAGTCTCTCCACTAATGGTTAATTAATTGATTATTAAGTCACAAACCATCTCGATCGACATCGGGTCGCGGCGCCGCGCCCTGGTCGCAAGCCACCGGGACAGGCAAGGCATATAATGGCGCGCTTTCTTATCATGCGAGTTCCGCTTGCCTGCAGTTTTGCGCTGGGTCGCCTACCCCTTCCTGTTCCTTGCCGGCCTTGCTTTGATCGGCGTTGCGCTGGTGGCGATCGTTGTCGTGCTGGCGTATCCGCAGCTCCCCTCGCTCGAGGTGCTCACCGACTACCAGCCCAAGATTCCGCTGCGGATCTATACGGCCGACGGCCACCTGATCGGAGAATTCGGCGAGGAGCGCCGCGCCCTCGTGCGCATACAGGACGTGCCTCCGGCCATGAAGCAGGCCATCCTGGCCGCCGAGGACGAGCGCTTCTACCAGCACCCCGGCGTGGACACCCTCGGCGTGCTGCGTGCGGCGTATGCCAACTTCACCAGCGGCGGCAAGCGCCAGGGCGCCAGCACCATCACCATGCAGGTGGCGCGCAATTTCTTCCTCTCGAGCGAAAAGACGCTGACGCGCAAGGTGTACGAAGCCTTGCTCGCCTTCAAGATCGAGAACAATCTCAGCAAGGACGAGATACTCGAGGTCTACGTCAACCAGATCTATCTCGGTCAGCGCGCCTATGGTTTCGCGGCCGCGGCCCAGATCTACTACGGCAAGCCGCTGAAGAGCCTTTCCGTCGCCGAGATGGCCATGCTGGCCGGACTGCCCAAAGCCCCTTCCAGCTTCAATCCGGTCGCCAACCCGAAGCGCGCCAAGCAGCGCCAGCTCTACGTCTTGCGCCGCATGCGCGAACTCGGCTTCATCGACGACGCCCAGCTTGCCGAGGCGCAAAAACAGGACCTGCGCATCAAGCGCGACGTCAATGAATTCGCCGTGCGCGCCGACTATGTCGCGGAAATGGCGCGCCAGATCGCCTTCGAGCGATTCCAGGAGGAGGCGTACACGCGCGGCCTGCGCGTCATCACCACCATCCTGAAGGCGGACCAGGAGGCAGCCTACGCCAGCCTGCGCCGCGGCGTCCTCGACTACGACAGGCGCCACGGCTATCGCGGCGCGAAAGGCTATGTTGATCTGGGGCAGCCCGGCACGGCCCTGGACGAGACGCTGGAGGAGGCGCTGCACGACGAGATCGATTCGGACGACATCCACGCCGCCATCGTCCTCGAGTCGGGTCCGAAGCTGGTGAAAGCCTACCGCCGCGGCGGCGAGACGGTGCAGATCTCCGGCGACGGCCTCAAGTTCGCGCAGCGCATGCTCGACGACAAGGCGCCCGCCAACAAACGGCTGCGCCGCGGCGCCCTCGTCCATGTGCTGAAGGACGACAAAGGCAGCTGGCAGATCGTCCAGCTGCCCGAGGTCGAGGCGGCCTTCGTCGCGGCCAGCCCGGTCGACGGCGCCGTCCGCGCCCTGGTCGGCGGATTCGATTTCAGCCGCAACAAGTTCAACCATGTGACGCAGGCCTGGCGCCAGCCGGGTTCGAGCTTCAAGCCCTTCATCTATTCCGCCGCCCTGGAGAAGGGCTACACCCCGGCCAGCGTCATCCAGGACGAGCCGTTGGTCGTTTCCGCCGAGGAAACCGGCAGCCAGGTATGGGAGCCGAAGAACTACGACGGCAAGTTCGAGGGGCCCATGAGCATGCGCACGGGGCTGGCCAAATCGAAGAACCTCGTCTCCATCCGCATCCTGAGGTCGATCGGCACGCACTATGCGCAGGACTACGTCACGCGCTTCGGCTTCGAGGCCGACAAGCACCCGCCCTATTTCACCATGGCGCTGGGTGCGGGCAGCGTGACGCCCTGGCAGCAGCTGACAGGCTATGCCGTCTTCGCCAACGGCGGCTACCGCGTCCAGCCGTATGTGGTGCAGCAGATCCTCGATGACAATGGCAACGTGCTGGCGGAGGCCCAGCCCGTCGTCGCCGGCGACGAGAACCTGCGCGTCATCGATCCGCGCAACGCCTTTCTGATGGACAGCATGATGCACGACGTCGTGCGGCGCGGCACTGCGACGCGCGCCCAGGCGCTCAAGCGCGGCGACCTTGCCGGAAAGACGGGCACCACGAACGATTTCGTCGACGCCTGGTTCTGCGGCTATCAGCCGACGCTGGTCGGCATCGCCTGGATCGGCTTCGATCGGCCGAAGAAGCTGGGCAATGGCGAGACGGGCGGCTTTGCCGCCCTGCCAATCTGGATCGGCTACATGGAGAAGGCCCTGAAGGGCGTGCCCGAATCCAGCATGCCGACGCCGGAAGGGCTGGTCAGCATCAAGATACCGGCGGAAGACTCGGGCGAGGCAGGCAAGGGCACCGAGCTGATCTACAAGGAAAGCCTGCCGCCGCCGCAGGAGCAGGGCGAGCCGGGCGCGCCGCAGCGGATGACCATTCCGCCACCCAATTCGAACATCTCCGGCTGATCAGGCCAGGACGATGTCCTCGCCCGCCTGGCCGGAAGCGAGCCGGCGCAGCGATTCGAACAGCTCCGCGCCACTGCGCGTATCGACCCACCGCCCGCCCTCGAGGCGGAAGTGAAAGCCGCCGGCACGCGCCGCCACCCAGATCTCGCGCGCGGCGGCATGGCGATTGACGATGATCCTGCTGCCGTCGCCAAACTCGATCTCGAGCACGCCGCCGGGCTGCAATTCGTAATCGACGTCGGCCGTGCAGACGTCCAGCGCCTGTTCCAGCCTCGCCAGCACGGCCGTGGCCGCCGTGTCGAATTCGGTTTCTTCCATCTCTGACCTTCTGCTAACATCGCTGCATCATGCGTACACCGGCCATCGTCTTCCGCGCAGCCTGCACACTCTGCGCCGCCCTGCTCCTCGTCGCCTGCGGCACGCGGACCATCCTCAAACTGCCGCCCAAACCCGTCGCGACGGAAAGTGCGCAACCCTCCTCTTCGCCAGCCGCGCCGTCCAAGGCCGATGATAGCAAAGCCGGGGACAACGCCTCGCGATGAACCTCTTCGACTACCGTGACGGGGTCCTCTGCGCCGAAGGCGTGCCATTGCCGCAGATCGCGGCCGAACACGGCACGCCTTGCTTCGTCTATTCACGCGCCGCCCTGATCGCGCGGCTGGACGAATACCGCCAGGTCGTGGCCGAACGCGACGCGCTGATCTGCTACGCAGTCAAGGCCAACTCGAATCTCGCCATCCTGAATCTCTTCGCCCGCGCCGGCGCCGGCTTCGACATCGTCTCCGGCGGCGAACTGGCGCGCGTGCGCGCCGCCGGCGGCAACCCGGCCAAGGTGGTGTTCTCGGGCGTGGGCAAATCGCGACATGAAATGCGCGCGGCGCTGGAAGCGGGCATCCTCTGCTTCAACGTCGAGTCGGCCGCCGAACTCGAAGCGCTGAACGAAGTCGCCGGCAGCCTGGGCCGGCGCGCGCCGGTGTCGCTGCGCGTGAACCCGGATGTCGATCCGAAGACGCACCCCTACATCGCCACCGGCCTGAAGAACACCAAGTTCGGCATCCCCTTCGACGAGGCGCTGCCGCTGTACCGGCACGCCCGCTCGCTGCCGCACGTGGACGTCCGCGGCATCGACTGCCACATCGGCTCGCAGCTGCTCGATCCGGCGCCGGCCGCCGAGGCCGCCGCCAGGCTGCTCGGCCTGGTCGACGCGCTCGCCGCCGAAGGCATCGCCCTCGCCCACATCGACGTCGGCGGCGGCATGGGCATCCGCTACCGCGACGAGCCGGCGCCGACGGCCGGGGAATATCTGGCGCCGCTGCTCGCCGTGCTCTCCGGCCGGCGGGAGAAGCTGCTGTTCGAACCGGGCCGCTCGCTGGTCGGCAACGCCGGCATCCTGCTCACCCGCATCGAATACCTCAAGCATGGCGAGGAGAAGCACTTCGCCGTCGTCGATGCCGCCATGAACGACCTGATGCGGCCCGCGCTCTACGACGCCTGGCACGACATCGAGCCGGTCCGGCAGTGGCCTGGCGCGGCGACGGAATACGAGGTCGTCGGGCCGGTGTGCGAGTCGGGCGACTTCCTCGGCCACGGCCGGCGCCTGGCGGTCGAGGCGGGGGATCTCCTCGCCATCCGTTCCGCCGGCGCCTACGGCATGGCGATGAGCTCCAATTACAACACCCGCCCGCGCGCCGCCGAGGTGATGGTCGACGGCGGCCGCATCCATCTCGTGCGCGAACGGGAACAAGTCGCGCAGCTTTTCGCCGGCGAGCATGTCCTGCCCTGACCGCGATGCCATGAGCCGCCGACTTCCCCTTCTGCTCGTCGCAACGCTGGCGCTCGTCGCCTGCCAGAAAACGGAGGAAAAAAAGGCACCCGGCCCGCCGCCGACCCTGATCACCGTCACCCAGGCCAAGGCCGGCGCCATGGAGGTCGTCGAGGAAACCCTCGGCGCGCTGGAATCGGAACTCGACCCGAAGATCGGCGCGGAGGTCGCCGGCAAAGTCGTCCGGATGCTCGCCTCCTCGGGCAAGACGGTCAGGAAAGGGGAACTGCTGGCGGTCATCGACGCCACGGATTTCGCGCTGCAGAACCGCGCGGACGAAGCCGAGCGCAAGCGCACCGAGGCCCTGCTGGCCCAGCAGGAGCGTGTCGTCGAGCGCCAGCAGCAACTGGTGCAGAAGGGCTTCATTTCGCAGAACGCCGCCGACGATGCCCGCGCCCAGCGCGACGCGCTGCGCGAACAGCTGGTCGCGGCGAGCGCGCGCGGCGACCTGAGCCGTCGCAGCCAGGGCAAGGCGCGCGTGGTGGCCCCCTTCGACGGCACCGTGGAGACCGCCATCGCCTCGGCCGGAGACTACGTCAAGGTCGGCGACCCGCTGTTCCAGTTCGTCTCTTCCAGGAAACTGCGCGCCCACCTGCCCTTTCCGGAATCCGCCGCGCCGCGCCTGAAGAAAGGCCAGGCCGTCATCCTCACCTCCCCCCTGCTGCCGGGCCGGGAGATCCGTGCCGCCGTCAGCGACATCAAGCCCGGCGTGTCGGAGACGGGCCGCGCACTCGACGTCATCGTCGACATCGACAACCGGGCAGGCTACAGGCCCGGCGGCACAGTCAACGCCGCGGTCATCGTCGCCCGACGCGAGGATGCCGTGCTGGTGCCGGAGCAGAGCGTCGTGCTGCGTCCGGCCGGCAAGGTGGTGTACGCCATCGCCGAGGGCAAGGCGCAGCAGCGCATCGTCGAGGTCGGCGCCAAGCGCGGCGGCATGGTGGAGATTCTCAAGGGCCTGCCGGCCGGCACCACCGTTGCGCTGGACGGTGCCGGCTTCCTCACGAATAACGCTTCGGTCGTCGTCAAGGAGCCGGGCAAGCCGGCGACGGCGAAACCAGCGGAAAGTCAGTCCCCGCAGCACGGCGCCGAAGCCCAGCCCGCCGCACAGCCCGCCAGGAAATGACCCTGCCCGAGCTTTCCATCAGGCGCCACGTCCTCGCCTGGATGCTGAGCGGTGTGCTGGTGCTGTTCGGCGTCATCAGCTACCAGCGCATCGGCATGGACCGGCTGCCCTACATCGAATTTCCGGTCGTCTCGATCACCACGGCGCTGCGGGGCGCCAATCCCGACATCGTCGATGCCAGCATCACCAACCTGCTCGAGACCTCGGTGAATAGCGTGCCGGGCATCGAGCACATCCAGTCCACCTCCTCACCCGGCATTTCGGTGATCAACATCACCTTCGGCCTGGAGAAGAAGATCGACGTCGCCTTCAACGAGGTGCAGGCCAAGGTGAACCAGGTGCTGCGCCGCCTGCCCAAGGACGTCGACCCGCCGGTGGTGGCCAAGGTGGAAACCAACGCCCAGCCGATTTTCTGGATGGCGCTGCAGGGCGACCGCACCCAGCAGCAGCTCAACCAGTACGCCATCAACGTCGTCAAGAAGAAGCTGGAGACCATCGACGGCGTCGGCGAGGTGCGCCTCGGCGGGCGGCGCGACCGCACCATTCGCGTGAATCTGCGGCCAGACCGCATGGCCGCCTTCGCCGTCACGGCGCAGGACATCAACGAGGCCTTCGCCCGGGAGCACATCCAGCTCGCCGGCGGCTTCGTCGTCGGCAAAACCACCGAGAGCCTGGTCAAGCTCGACCTCGAATTCCACCGCCTCGACGACCTGGCGCAGATGATCGTCGGGTACAAGGGCAAGTCGGCCATCCGCCTGAAGGACATCGCCGAACTGGAGGACGGGCTCACCGACAACCGCCAGCTGGCGCGCTTCAACGGCGAGACCACCATTGGCCTCGGCATCGTCAAGATCGCCAACACCAACACCGTCGAAACAGTCGAGCGGATCAAGGCGCGCCTCGAGAACGAGATCCGCCCGCAACTGCCACCCGGCATGCGCATCACCGTCGTCTCCAACGACGCCGTCTTCATCCTCGAGATCGTCAACTCGCTGAAGGAACACCTGCTCGAGGGCACGCTCCTCGCCGCGATCGTCGTCTGGTTCTTCCTGCGCTCGGTGCGCTCGACGCTGATCATCTCGCTCGCCATCCCCGTCTCGCTGATGGGCGCCATCGCCGTCATCTACTTCTTCGGCTTCACGCTCAACTCGCTCACCATGCTGGCGCTGCTGCTCCTGATCGGCGTGGTAGTGGACGATTCAATCGTCGTGCTGGAGAACATCTTCCGCCACCGCGAGGAACTCGACCCCGATCCGGTGTCTGCCGCGGTCAACGGCGCCAACGAGGTGGTCTTCGCCGTCATCGCCGCCACCCTCTCGCTGGTGTCGATCTTCGCGCCGGTGATCTTTATGAGCGGCATCATCGGCCAGTTCTTCCGCTCCTTCGCCGTCGTCGTCACCTTCGGCGTGCTGGTCTCGCTCTTCGTCTCGCTGACGCTGACGCCGATGCTCTGCTCGCGCTACCTGAAGGTGGAAAAGCAGCACGGCCCCCTCTATCACCGGCTCGACCGCTTCTTCGAGGGCCTCGACCGCCTCTATCGCAACCTGCTCGACAAGGCCTTGCGCCACCGCTGGAAGGTGGTGGCCCTGACCTTGGCGACGCTGGCGGCGAGCTGGCTGCCCTTCGCCACCATCGGCAAGGGCTTCGCGCCGGAACAGGACGAGGGGCGCTTCCTCGTCTACCTGCGCACGCCGCTCGGTTCGAGCATCGACTACACCGACTCGCGCCTGCGCATGGTCGAGGAGATCCTCGACAGGCACAAGGAGATCGTCACCGAGTTCGCCCTCATCGGCCTCGGCAGCGCGGGTCAGGTGAACCAGGGCACGGTGGTGGTGCGCATGGCGCCGCGCGAGGAGCGCGCGCTCAAGCAGCAGGAGATCATCCCCATCATCCGCAAGGAGCTGGCGACCATCCCGGGCGCGCGCGCCTTCGCCGCGCCCTATCCGCTGGTGCAGGGCCAGCGCGGCGAGCCGCTGCAGTTCGTGCTGGTCGGCGAAAACCTGCAGGAGGTCGGCCGCCTGACGCGGGAATTGCAAGGCCGGCTCGCCGCCGAGCCGGGCATCGGCCGCCTCGACACCGACCTGCAGCTCGACCTGCCGCAACTCGTCTTCCAGCCCGACCGCACGCGCATCGCCGCCGCCAACCTCACCTCGCAGGATGCGGCGCTGGCGGTGAACATGCTCACCGGCGGCATCGACATCGCCAAGTTCAACGACGAGCCGGGCGACGGCAGCCGCTATGACATCCGCGTCAAGGGCCGCGAGGGCGAGTTCACGCAGCCCGCCGACCTGGCGAAGATCTTCCTGCGTTCGAAGGACGGCAAGCTGGTGCGCCTCGACTCGGTGGCGACCTTCAAGGAGCAGCTCGGCCCCGCCGTGATCGGCCGCTTCGACCTGCAGTACGCCGCCACCTTCTTCGCCTCGCCGGCCATCCCGCTCGGCGACGCCGTGGCCAAGGTGCGCGAGATCGCCGGCGAGCTGCTGCCGCCGGGCTACCAGGTCAAGTTCATCGGCCAGGCCGAGGAATTCGGCAAGACCGTCAAGTACATGGTGTTCGCCTTCGCTCTGGCGCTGGTGCTGCTCTACATGGTGCTCGCCAGCCAGTTCAACTCCTTCCTGCAACCGCTCATCATCATGCTGGCGCAGCCGCTCGCCATCATCGGCGGCGTCGCCGCGCTGTGGCTGTTCGGCCAGTCGCTCAACATCTACTCGATGATCGGGCTGGTGCTGCTGATCGGCCTGGTGGCGAAAAACTCCATCCTGCTGGTCGACCTCACCAACCAGCGGCGCGGCGAGGGCCTGGGCGTGGACGAGGCGCTGCGCAATGCCTGCCCGATCCGCATGCGGCCGGTGCTGATGACCTCGGCGACGATCATCCTCGCCCTCTTCCCGGCGGCGCTCGGCTTGGGCGCGGGCAGCGAAACCAACCAGCCGCTGTCGATCGCCGTCATCGGCGGCATGGTCTCCTCGACGTTATTGACGCTGGTGGTGGTGCCGGCGGTGTATTCGCTGGTGGAAGGCCGGCGGGAACGGCGGGCATAGAAAAACGGCGCCCGCGGGCGCCGTTTTTCTATGCCGCGAACGACTCAGTGCTTGTGGCCGTGGTCCATGGTCGCGGGCTGGGCCAGGTCGCGCACCTCGGCCTTCACCTCGACTGTCTGCACCTTCTTGTCCTTGCCCTCGATCTTAAGGGTGATGGGCACGACTTCGCCCTTCTTCAACTGCTGCTTGAGTTCCATCAGCATGATGTGGTTGCCGCCGGGGGCGAGCCTGATGCCCTTGCCGGCGGGCAGGTCAAGCTTGGGGATGGCGCGCATCTTCATCACGCCGTCCTCCATCTTCATGGTGTGGATCTCGACCACGCCGGCCGCGGGGCTGCCGGCGGACAGCAGCACCGCCGCCTCGCTGCTGGTGAGTTCCATAAAGGCGCCGGTGGCCTTCTGCGCCGGCGTGGTGCCACGCACCCAGGCGTCCTTGACGCTGACATCGGCCAGCGCGGAAAGGGAAAAGGCGGCTAGGCCGATGGCGGTGATGACGGCTTTCTTCATTGATTGCTCCTTGAGATGGGTTTGCGAATTGTATCAGGGCTGCTGCGAAGGATCGGTGACGAAGCCGATGCGCACGAGGCCCGCCTTGGCCGCCGCCGACATCACCTGCGCCACGCGCTCGTAGCGCACCTCGCGGTCGGCGCGGATGTGCAGTTCGGGCTGCGGCTGCTGCATGGCGGCGGCGGAGAAGTTCGACTCCAGTTCCGCCATGACCACCGGGGCGCCGTTCCAGTGCAGGCTGCCGTCCTCGCGGATGCCGAGCTGGACGTGCTCCGGTCGGGTGATGTTGGGGCTGCTCGAGGCCTTCGGCAGGTCGATCTTCACCGAATGCGTCAACAGCGGCGCGGTGACGATGAAGATCACCAGCAGCACCAGCATGACATCCACCAGCGGCACCACGTTGATCTCCGCCATCGGCGCTTGGCGGGAAGCGTTGTTGAAGCTGCCCATGGCCATCACGCCGCTCCTTCGGCGCGGCGCAGCGGGCGCACCTCGCCGGCTGGACTGTTGGCCCTGGCGCCGACGGTTACGAGGGCGTACAGGTCGTGGGCAAAGGCGTCCAGCCGCGCCAGCCAGATGCGGTTGCGCCGGTTGAAGGCGTTGTAGGCCAGCACCGCCGGAATCGCCACGGCCAGCCCCAGCGCCGTCATGATCAGCGCCTCACCGACCGGGCCGGCGACCTTGTCCAGCGTGCCCTGCCCGCTCATGCCGATCTGCACCAGGGCGTGATAGATGCCCCACACCGTGCCGAACAGGCCGATGAAGGGCGCGGCCGAGGCCGTCGAGGCGAGCACCGTCAGGCCGTGCTCGATGCGCGCCGCCTCCTGGTCGATGCCGTTCCTCAGCACGCGCGTGAGGAATTCGCCCTGGCCGCCGGCGGCGGCGAGGCGCTGCAGGCCCGGCTGCCCGCGCTCCTCCAGCGCCAGCGCCTCGCGCGCCAACCCGGCGAAGGCGTTGTCGGCGCCCTGCCGCGCCAGCATCTCTTTCGCCTCGGCAAGCGAAGCGGCATTCCAGAACTGGCGCAGGAACGCGGCCGCGCGCCGCCCGGCAAGCAGGTTGGCCGCGCCCTTGGCGAGGATCAGATACCAGCTCGCCACGGAAAGCGCGAGCAGCAGGAACAGCACGATGCGCCCGATGGCATCGGACTGCGAGAGGAAATGGGCAAAGCCGAGGCTTTCATTCATGGCGAATCCCTCAATCTGAAAAAGTCAGTCTCCCGGATACGGCGATCACTGCAGCACGAACCTGAACGGCTGCAGCGCCATTGCCCGTATCGGCCGGCCGTCGCGCAGCGCCGGCCGGCAGCGCCAGTTCCGCACCGCCGCCACCGCCGCCTCGTCCAGGCGCGCATGTCCGCTGCCGCTGGCGACGCGCGCGGCGGCGACCGTGCCTGCTTCGTCCAGTTCGACACGCAGCACCACCGTGCCCTCTTCCCCCAGCCGGCGCGCCGTGGCCGGATAGGCGGGCGGCGTGCGTTCGCCGCAGACAACCGAGAGCTCCGTGCCGAGCGAGACCGGCCCGACCGGCCACGGCGGCTCGGCAGGCCGCGCCTCGACTGCCGGGGCGGCGGGCGGCGGCGCCTCCGCTACCGGATCGCTCGGCGCGTGCGCTGGCGCTTCGGCGATCAGCTGCCGTTGCACCGGCTTCGCTTTGGGTTCGGGCTTCTCCACCGCCTTCGGCGGGGCGGGCGGCCTGGGTTCGGTGCGCAGAGGCTCGACGAAGAGCGTGACGACCTCATACGGAATGGGAACGATGCGCAGGCTCATCAGCGCCCACAAGGCTGCGGCATGCAGCGCGAGAACCAGCGCCAGCCCGGTGATTTGCTCTGCGCGCCGGATGCCGAACATGCGGGCTAGACCGCCAGCAGGATGCGCCGCAGCCCGAGCACCACCAGCACCGAGGCCGCGCCCCAGATGAGCCAGCGCGACAGCCAGGCGCGGCCGGCGCGCAGCTCGCGTCCGAGCCGGCCTGCCAGCGGCACCAGCACCAGAATCGGCGTCATCGCCGCGCCAAGGCCGAAGGCCAATCCGTAGGCCGCGCCCTGCGCCGGGCTTCCGGTCTGTGCCGCCAGCGCCAGCAGCGAGGCGAGCGGCGTGCAAGGCGTAAGCGAGAGTGCCGCGCCGAGAAACAGCGGTGGTACGCTGTCGGCCTTGCGTTGGAAACGCAGCGGCGCGACGGCCGGCATGCTCGGCGTGCGGCAGGCCTTGCCGCCGACAGAATGCAGCAGCAGCCAGAGGCCGGCAAGAATACTGGCGCCGCCGATGAGCGCATTGCCCCAGGCGCCGCCGAGCGCCTGCGCCAATCCCAGGCCGAGGGTTCCGGCCAGCGCCGCCAGCAGGGAATAGCTGGTGACCCGCCCGGCGAGAAACACGCCGGTATGAACGAACGCTTCGCGCTGTCCGCTGGCGCGGCCCAGCGCCCATGTACCCATGAAGGGCAGGCAGGTGACGGTGCAGGCGGTCAGGCCCATCGACACGCCCAGCAACCAGACGGTGGCCAGCGTCACCTGCCCGGCGGCGAGCTCCTCAAGCATCGGCGGGATCCGCTGTCGGCCTGGCGGCATTCCTGACGAACTTCAGCGGCTTCACCGTGCCGTCGGGCAGTTCGCCCTTCACCTTGCTCTTGTAGTAGTCGCGGCGGGAGGAGAACAGCGCGAACGGGCCCCACTTGATCTGGATGGTGCCGTCCTGCGGGCAATACTCGGCGCAGCGCCCGCACAGCGTGCAGTCCTCGTGATAGGCCTTGCGGCCTTCCTCTTTCGCAATCTCGGTGATGTCCATCGGGCAGGCTTCGCTGCAGATGCCGCACTTGCCGCAGTTGTCGTGCATCTTCTTGGCAAGCCGCATCGGCGACAGGCGTTGAAACACGGCATTCATCGCCAGCAGCGGGCAGATGCGGCAGAACGGCTGGCGGATGGCCATGGCGCCGACCAGCATGAAGCCGATCAGCAGGTTGGCGATGGCGCCGAGGCCGAAGCTGACGTTGTCACCGAGCCGCAATGCCAGCTGCTCGGTGTTGCCGGTGAGCAGCGTCGTCGCGACGCGCGAGGGACAGATGTCGCAGTAGGGATTGCCCAGGGAGTGCGGCGTGACGCCGAGCCCGGTGGCAAGCGGCAGCACGAACACCAGGGCGAGCAGCAGCAGCCACTTCACCGGCCTTACCCGCTTCACTTCGCCGAGATCGTCCTTCTCGAAGCGGCGCAGGCCAAAGCCGAGACGGCGGCCGAGCTTGCCAATCAACTCCTGCAAGGTGCCAAGGGGGCAAACCCAGCCGCAAAACATCTTGCCCAACACAAAGAAAAAGGCGAAGAAGGAAACGAAGGTCATCAGCAGCGGCAGCACCATCTGGAAGGTGAGCTGCTGGGCGCGCACCATCGCCTCGCCAATGCGATGGTGAATGATGTGCTGGGTCGGCACCAGGACGCAGTAGCCGCCGTTCATCTGGTCGTAGGCGCAGGACAGCGCCGGCAGGGCGTTGGATATCTTGTCGGCCATGTAGTTGCCGACGAAGACGCTGCCGTAGACGGTGACGAACAGCATGGCGATTTGCACCGTCATCCGGAATCGGGACAGGGTGGGACAAAGAAGCTTAAGCATTCCCGTTATCTCCCTTGTTGCGCCTGCGCAGCAGCGGCAATGCCGCGGCCATGCCGACCAGGCCGAAGGCGGCGCCCCAGCCCAGGCTCTTGTCGCGGTCGCCGTCCTGGCCATATTTGTGGTTGAAAGCAGTGAGATAGCGGCGGCCATCTGCATCCTTCGTCGTGGATAGGACGAAGGCGGCGCGGCGCGGGCCGTGTCCGCTGCGCTCACCCGCCGCGGCCGGCTTGAAGTCGCGCGGGAACAACACCGTGGCGACGCCCGCAGGATCGGTGACGAAGGTGCTGCGGCTGCCGAACTCGGTCTCCAGCATCAGCGGATGTCCGGGCAGAGGCTGGCCGTTCAAGCGCACCAGGAAGCGCCACTTTTCGCTCTCGCGATAGCTAGAGTGCTCGCGCGGCAGCGGCTCCGGCACGATTTCCAGTTCGTGCCGCACGGCCTTCAGCAGATCCTTCGGCGAGTCGCCGGGATTGCCGAAATACCAGGCGGCGGAGGCGACGCGCACCTCGCCGCCGCGTTCCTCACGCGCAACGACCCAGTGGTAGTTGCCGATCTTGGGTGTCACCGATTCGATTTTCGCCCCTTCGGCGCCGACCGCATAGTCAACCTTCAGTCGTTCGGCCGGCCCTCCCGACGCATACACCGTCACCCGCTCGACCGTCAGACCTTGCGGCCGCAGCATCGCAGATGCCCGTTCGCCGCGCTCCATCCTCCCCGGCAGCAGGAGCGGCTGCTGCGTCCAGGCGCGCATTGCGGCAGGCTCAGGCTTCGGGGCAGCAGGGGCGGCCGCATGGTGCTCGTGCTGCGCCGCAGCCGCGCCGACCAGACAGGCAAGCGATGCCGCGCAGAATGCCTTCGCTTTCATTATGCGGTCTCCTCAAAAGGTTCCAGTCAGGCCGACCAACCAGGCGCGCGGCTTGGCGACGATGATCGACATGTCGTTTGCGTTGTAGACGCCGTCGTAGAGGTTGGTGTAGTTGCTGCGCGCGTCGTTGGTGCCGCGTGCGATGGTCCAGTACTCCTTGTCGAACACGTTGTCGACGCGGGCAAACAGCGACCATTTCGAATTGCCGAGCACGCCGGCGGGCTTGAAGTCGTAGGTCGCGTGCAGGTTGAAGATGGTGCGGCCCGGAAGCCTCTCCTGGTTGATCTCGTCCGCGTAGGACCGACCCTTGGCGTCCATTTCCAGACGCAGCACCAGGCCTGGTGCGGCGTTCCAGCCGAACGTGGCGAAGAGCTGGTGCAGCGGCACGCGCGGCACGCGGTTGCCGGTGTTGTTGTAAGCGACGGTGCGGTAGCAGCGCCCGCTCTCAAGGTTATTGGCACCCGCACCTCCGACGGCGCAGGCCGCGCTATACGTCGCCTGCGTGTTGCCCAGACCAAGCAGGAAGTTGTCGTAATTCGTGAAGCGGGCGTCGATCAGGCTGTAGGCGGCATCCAGCCAGAGATCGCGCTGCTTGTCCGTCTTCAGCGACAATTCGAGGCCGCGGTTGCGCACTCCGCCGATATTGTCGTAACGGTTGGCGAGAGCCGTCCCGCTTCCCGATCCGCTGTACTGGCCGCTGGTGGCGAGTATGAAATCCTGGCGATGGATCTGGAACAGCGCCAACTCGAGATCGCTGACATTGCCGAGCAGGTTCAGCTTGCGGCGCCAGCCCACCTCCAGCGACAACGATTTCTCCGGTTTCAGGTTCTCGTTGCTCGCCGTCGAGCCGGTCGGGGAGATGCTGCCCGCGTAAAGCTGCTCGGCCGTCGGCGTCCTGAAGCCGGAGGACAGGCCGGCGAACAGGTCGCTCGCCCTTTCGAGCGCGTAGGTGCCGCCCAGGCGCCAGGAGGCCACGCCGAAGTTCTTCGACTTGTCTATCGTGGTCGCACGGTTGTAGAGCGGGTTGCCGTGGTAGTCGAGACCGATGCGATCGTAGCGGGCGTTGGCGGTCAGCGTGAGTTTCTGCGTCGTCGCCCATTTCGCCTCGCCATAGAGGGCGGTGACCTGCTCCTTCGTCATGTCGTCCGCCAGTACGCTGCCGGCAGCCACCGTAGGTGGCGCCGGCGAATTGCGGTAACTCACCATCGCCCGCACGTTGTTGAGGTACTCGTTGCGGCGCAGGTCGATACCGCCCAGCCAGCCCAGACTGCCGCTGCTCGTGCGCCACTCGCCCTTCACGCCGCGCTGGGTCTGGTTGTAGTCGTTGCCGGCGGTGTAGGCATCCTGGCTGGTCACCACCGCCCCCGCGCTGGTGTACCGCTGCGGCGCCGACCAGTAAAGGGTGTGGTCCTTGTACTGATATGCCAGAAGCATTACATTGCCGCGATCGCTGTAGTCGTTGGAGTAGCTGACATTGAACTTCTCCAGGCTGACGTCGTACTTGCGAGTGAAGTCGCGCCCCAACTCAGCCTTGGGATCGAGCTTCGCCTGCAAAGCCCCGGTCACCGAGCCGTGCTTGTCCTTGAGTCGGTCGGATTTCTCGAAACCGAATGTCAGGTCGGAACGTTCGGTAAGGAAGAAGCGCAGGTTGCCGTCTATATAGTTAGTGCGGTAGGGCGACTGCCAGTAGTAGTCGTCGCTGGCGCGATGACTGGCCTGCAGATGGCCCGTGCCCCATTCGCCGGCAAGACCGGCGCGCACCAGCTGGCGGTTGTAGTCCCAGCTGCCGGCGTCGGCGGATACGGTCACTCCCGCATGCTTGGCGCCACGCTTGGTGGTGATGATCACCGCGCCGGCGAGGGCGTCTTCGCCGAACAGATAGGAGGCGCCCCCCTTGATGACCTTGATCGATTCGATATTGTCGAGATCGACGTTGACCTTGCCCGTACGCTCGAATACCGGCACGCCGTCGACGACGATGGCCACCCCGGGTTTTTCTCCCATATAGCGCTGGTTTTCGATCCCGCGCAGTTTGATCTTGATCTCGTCGCCGGAGGAAAGATCGGCCGTCACGCCCGGGATGGACTGCAGCATCTGGATCATGTTCTGCGGCCGTTTCTCGTCAACGGCACTGCCGCTGATCACGTGCACGCTGGATGGCTCCACGCGCTTGCCAGCAAAACGGTCGTCGATGGTGGTGGAGGTCACCTGGATTTCATCGAGGCGCACTTCCTGGGCCGGCAATGAGCCGGGAAGAATCGCCATCGCGCTCACGAAAAGCCTGCGTGGAAGCGGCATGGTTTCAGTCCTTGATATATGCGCAAAAGGTCGGATTCTAGAAGCTGGCGCACGCCGGCCTATGTGGCATAACGTCGCACGCAAGCCTGCCGGCAGGCAGGTCAGACAACAAAGCGCACTACGAAGACTGCGGCAAATTGCCGCAGGGCCGCCGGGCGACATCGGCTAGAATCGCCGCGGACACTCCGCCCATGCATTCCACCGCCAATCCGCCCGTCGCGGGCGTCGATCCGCTCAAGCGCCTGCTGCTGATGCGCTGGCTGGCCGTGGCCGGCTGGCTGGCGCTGATCGCCGGCGCCGGGCCCCTGCTCGACATCGCCCTGCCGCTGGCACCGATGCTGGGCATCCTCGCCCTGCTCGCCGCGTTCAACCTGGCCACGCATCGACGACTGGCGCGCGGCGGCGAAGTGGCCGACGGCGAGCTGTTTGCCCAGATCTGCGTGGACATCACGGCGCTGACGCTGCTGCTCTTCTTCAGCGGCGGCGCCGCCAACCCCCTCGTCTCGCTCTACCTGCCGACGGTCGCCATCGCCGCCGTGGTGCTGCCCGGCCGCCGCCTCTGGTGCGTCGTCGCCCTCTGCGTCGCGGCCTACTCGCTGCTGGTTTTCTGGAACGTGCCCCTGCCCGTGTCCGACGCCGAACGCGCCACGCGCCTGCACCTGGCCGGCATGTGGCTGATCTTCGTCGCCTCCGCCGCCCTCATCGCCTGGTTCGTCGCGCGCATGGCCGCCGCCATCCGCAGCCGCGACCTGGCCCTCGCCGCGGCGCGCGAGGAGGCGCTGCGCAACGAGCGCGTCGTCGCGCTGGGC
>Ga0194131_10004856_pt1 | contig 19881 bp, 19 predicted proteins | sample TA2KigO120mmetaG_FD_148631 | JGI IMG/M metagenome (GOLD analysis project Ga0194131, IMG submission 148631) | Freshwater microbial communities from Lake Tanganyika, Tanzania - TA2015053 Kigoma Offshore 120m | ecosystem: Environmental > Aquatic > Freshwater > Lake | place: Tanzania: Lake... | reverse complement strand
GCTACGCGCACCGAGAAGCAGGACTACAAGCTTGCCGACCCGCGGCTGCTCGACACCGTCGAGGAGTTCGGCGATCGCATCCAGCTGCAGATCCTGTCGGTCTTCCCGGCCCTGATCGTCCAGCAAATCTACAACTGCCTGGCGGTGCGCCAGGTCGTGCCGACCGGTGTCGACAGCATGGAGCTGCGCTGGACCTACTTCGGCTATGCCGACGATCCGCCGGAGATGACCAAGCGGCGGCTGCGGCAGCAGAACCTGGTCGGGCCGGCAGGCTTCGTGTCGATGGAGGATGGCTGCGTCGGTGGCTTTGTGCAGCGTGGCATCGCCGCGGCGGGCGAGCAGGTCTCGGTGATCGAGATGGGCGGCCACGGCGCAGAAAGCCAGGCGACGCGTGCCACCGAGGCCTCGGTGCGCGGCTTCTGGAAGGCCTATCGCCACCACATGGGTTACTGAGGGCGGCGATCATGGATGCCGTGCGTCTGGTCGAGCTAAATGCCGCCTATGCGCGCATCATCGACAACGAACGATACGAGGAGTGGCCGGGCCTGTTCCACGACCCCTGCCTCTACAAAGTGACGACCGCGGAGAACCTGGCGACCGGACTGGAATCCGGCATCATCTACGCCGACTCGCGCGGCATGCTGGAGGATCGCATCTCGGCCCTGCGCCAAGCCAACATCTACGAGCGCCAGCGCTATCGCCATATCGTCGGCCTGCCGGTGGTGACCACTCACTCCCAAGATGTCGCCGAGGTCGAGACGTCGTTCCTGGTCGTGCGCATCATGCGCGACGGCAAGATGGAGCTGTTCGCGACTGGTTGCTATCGCGACAAGGTCAAGCCGGATGCAAATGGCGCGCTGCGCTTCGTCGAGCGGATCGTCGTCTGCGACGGCGGCCGCTTCGACACCCTGGTGGCGATTCCGCTTTGACGTCGGACGCCATGCGCATCGCCGTCACGCTGGGCGATCCCAACGGCATCGGTCCCGAGATCGCCATCAAGGCGGCCAACCATTTCAGCCGGCACGAGGCCATTCGGCCTGTGCTGGTCGGCGATGCACACGTCATCCGCGCCACGGCCGAACGGCTGGGCGTCGCGGCGCCCGACTTGATCGACGCCCCCGCGCTCGAACCCACAGCCTTCGCGCCGGGCACACTGGATCCGCGCGCCGGCAAGGCCACCGTCGCCTATGCCGCCGCGGCGGTGAGGCTCGCTCTCGACGGCGTGGTCGACGCCGTGGTCGGCTGTCCCCATTCGGAGACCGCGGTCAATCGCGCCGGCATCGCCTTCAGCGGCTATGCCGGCCTGATCGCCGACCTCACCGCAACGCCGCGCGATCGGGTGTTCATGATGCTGGCCGCTCAGGGGTTACGCATCGCCCATGTCACCCTGCACGAGTCGGTGGCGGCGGCGCTCACGCGGCTGACGCCCGACCTGGTCGTCGCCGCCGCCGAGGCGATCGTCGCCACGGCGCGCCGGCTCGGCGTCGAGCGACCGCGCATCGGCCTGTTCGGCATCAACCCGCATGCCGGCGAGGATGGCCTGTTCGGCGACGACGACGAGCGCATCACCAAGCCGGCCGCCGCGCACCTGAGCCAGGCTGGCCTCGCGATCGACGGCCCGATCGGCGCCGACCTGCTGCTGAGCCAGCGCCGCCACGACTTCTATCTCGCGATGTTCCACGACCAAGGCCACATCCCGATCAAGCTGCTCTCGCCGCTGCGCGCCTCGGCGCTGCTGCTCGGACTGCCGGTGCTGTTCTCCAGCGTCGCCCATGGCTGCGCCTTCGATATCGCCGGCAAGGGCGTGGCCGACGCCACGGGCGTGATCGAGACCGTCGAACTGCTGGCCGGGGTGGCGTAGCCGCCTACCTGTAGACGAACGCCGTGTCGTCGAGGTCGATGGCCGGAAACTCGTTCTTCTCGCGCCAGTAGTCCTGGGTGTGCTGCCATTCACGCTTGTCGCCGCGCTTGGGCAGCAGGTGCATGCCGCGCGTGACGTAGCCCGGATTGAAATTCTCGGCGTCGATCCAGGGCAACAGCGGCATGTCCTTGTCCTCCGGTCTCAACGCAACCTCGACCCGGCGCGCCTGCTTGTTCCTCATGTGGCCGAGCAGACGGCAGACGAAGTCGGCGACCAGGTCGGAGCGCAGAGTCCAGCTGGCGCGGAAGTAGCCGAACACCCAGGCCATGTTGGGCACGCCGGTGAACATCGTGCCGCGGTAGGTGACGGTTTGGGAGAAGTCGAGCGGCTTGCCATCGATCTCGAAGGCGATGTCGCCCAGCACGTTGAGATGGAAGCCGGTCGCGGTGACGATGATGTCGGCTTCGAGCTCCTTGCCCGATTTCAGCCGGATGCCGTTCTCCGTGAAGCGCTCGATATGGTCGGTCACGACCGACGCCTTGCCGCTCCTGATGCCGCGGAACAAGTCGCCGTCGGGAACGAAAGCGATGCGCTGCCGCCACGGCCGGTAGCTCGGCGTAAAATGCGTGGCGATGTCGTGGTCCGGGCCGAGATGAGCGCGCACGCCGGCCAGCAACTCGGCCTTCACCTTCTCCGGCTCCTCGAAGGAGCGCCGGGTGAACTCCGACTGGTCGTGCAGGATGCGGCGACGCACGATCTCGTGGATCCACGTTTCGTCGACCTCGAGCTTGCGTAACTGATCGGCGAGGTCGTTGGCGTTGCGTGCCGGGATGAAGTAGGTCGGCGAGCGCTGCAGCATGGTGATGTGCTCGACGTCGTCGGCGATGTTGGGCACCAACGTCGCCGCCGTCGCGCCCGAACCGATGACGACGACTTTCCTGCCTTTGACGTCGAGGTCCTCGGGCCAGGTCTGGGGATGCACGATGCGCCCCTTGAAGTCGGCCATTCCTTTCCAGTCCGGCGTGTAGCCCTCGGAGTGGCGGTAGTAGCCCTGGCACATCCACAGGAAGCCCGCGGTGATGCTGAATGGCTCTCCAGTGTCCAGGCGCACGCCGTCGATCGTCCAGCGATTGTCGGCGCTCGACCAGGCGGCGCGATCGATGCGATGTCGGTAGCGGATATGCCGGGCGAGATCGTTCTCCTCGATGACCTCGCCCATGTAGTCCAGGATCTCGGCCGCCGTGGCGATCGGCTTGCCGGTCCACGGCTTGAAGCGATAGCCGAACGTGTAGAGATCGCTGTCGGAGCGGATGCCGGGATACTTGTGGGTGATCCAGGTACCGCCGAAGGTTTCTTGCGATTCGAGCACCACGAAGCGCGTGCCCGGGCACTGGTGCGTCAGGTGGTAGGCGCCGCCGACGCCGGAAATGCCCGCGCCGACGATCAACACGTCGAAATGCTCGGTGGCCTGGGAGGGCGAGGACTTCAGCGCAACGGTGGTATCGGGCATGGACCTGTTCCTGGGAGTCGAACGCGGGGAGGCCGGACTGTCATCTCCATACGACGGGCGTCCTTGGCCGAGATCAACGCGGCAGTCGGTCGCCCCGCGTACGCGTTACAGCCGCGTCACCTTGGCATGGAGCACCGCCGAACGGCCGCCGCGGACGGCGGCGAGGCAGCGCGCGATCGCCCCCTCGACGGCAGCCGGATCGGACACCAACTCGCCATGAGCGCCAGCGGCTTCGGCGACCTTGGCGAAGTCCATATCGGGGGCGAGCGTGGCGCCGAACTCGCTGCGCGCCTTGGCCTCGCCTTGTGGGTAGACGCGCAAGGTCGCCTCCTTGACCGCAGCCCAACCCGAATTGTCGAGCACCACGGTCAGGACCGGCAGCCCGTAGTGGCGCGACACGGCGAGGGTCGACTGCGGGTTGGAGAAGTAGAAGGTGCCGTCACCTGCGACCTGAACCACCACGCGGTCGGGCTGGGCGAGCTTCAGGCCAAGCGCCATGCCACCGGAGAAGCCCAAGCCGCCACCGGCCAGGCCGACCAGCGTGCCGGGCTGGGTGCGCGGCATCTGCTGGAACACCGCCGGGCCATTGCGGATCGCCTCGTTCAACACGACGGCCGACGGATCGAGTGCCCGCGCCAGAGCCGCGCACAGGAAGTGCGGGTTGATCTCGCCCGCGCGGCCCGGATCGGTCGCCGCTTTGGCCGCCGTCTCGCGCCGCGTCTTGCCTTCCGCAGCGAGCGCGCGAACCCGCTCGGCGGCGCGCGTCTTGAAGGTGGCGTCGGCCTTGGCCTGCAGCACCGCCAGCAGATCGGACAGGATGCGATGGCTGTCGCCGGCCAGCCGCAAATTGCCCGGGAAGGTCCACATCGGGAAATTGCGCTTCTCGGCATCGACATCGATATGTGCCCACCAGGTCGCCGGGTTGTCGGGCATGTCGCTCGGAATCCAAGGCACATCGACATCGACCAGCAATCCGAGATCGGCCTCGGCCAATGCCTTGGCCGGCATGAAGCCGCCATGACAAGGCGAATCGTGCGGTAGGTTCACATAGAGCGGATTGAACTCGACCACCCGGATGCCGGCGAAGCGCGCCAACTCGTCGAGTACCGCCACGGTCGCGTGATTGCGGCCGGCATAGGCGGAGATCAGCAACGGTCGCTCGGCCACGAGCAGCTTGGCCGCGATGGCCTCGACCGCGGCGGCATCGGCGGCGCCCGCGGTCACCGGACCGAAGCGCTCGGCCGGGTAAGCGCGGATCTGGCCTTCCGACCACAGCTCGGTCAGGGTTTCGCGCGGAAAGGTGAGATAGACCGGTCCGCGCGGGTCGCTCATCATGACGCTATGGGCGCGGCGCAGCGCCTCCTTGGCGATCACGCCCGACGGCAGATTGTACTCCCACTTGGTGTAAGGCCGCACCACGCTCGCTTGGTCGAACGGTTCCTGCACGAAATGCACATAGGTGTCGCGCGTGCCCAAGAGCTCGCCGCGCGTGGTGAACGGCGCCTTGCCCGCCATCAGCATCACCGGAATGCGCGCACGACAGAGATTGTGCAGCGCCATCGCCGAGTTGGCGGTGCCGGCATCGACATGCACCATGACGCCCTGGCCGCGGCCGGTGGCTATGGCATAGCCCGCCGCCATGTGCACCGCGGTGTTTTCGTGCGGGCACAGGATGGTGGCGGGTGCCGGCCGGTCGGCCCGCTTGAACGCCGCCATGGCCTCGATCAGCGGCGCGTGGTCGGTGCCGAAGTTGCAGAACAGGTAGTCGAAGCCGATCTCGTTCAGGCCTTCGAGAAAGTAGTGAGCCGCCGAGTGGCGGGCCTCGTTGCGGCTGTCCATGACGGTCACTCGATCTTGATGTTGGCGGCAGCGGCGACCGCTTTCCAGCGCACCGCATCGCGGGCGATCAGGGCGCGGTACTCGTCGGGCGTCGTGGCGCGCGGCTCGACGGCGATGTTCTTCAGCGCCGTGCGCACCTCGGCCATCACCAAGGTCTCGCCGACCGCCTTGTTCAGGAGCGACACGATCTCGACCGGCGTGCCGGCCGGCGCGACCAGCCCGGTCCACAGCGAGATCGCCATGTCCGGCACACCTGCCTCGGTCAAGGTCGGCACCGCGGGGAACGCCGGGTCGCGCTTGTCGGTGGTGATGGCGAGTGCGCGCAGCTTGCCCGCGCCAAGTGGTCCGGCAACCGGGCCGGAATCGGCGATGGTCATCAGCACCTGTCCCGCCATCACGGCCTGCACGGCATCGCCGCTGCCGCGGTAGGGAATGTGCTGGAACTTCGAGCCGGTGCGCTGATTGAACAGTTCGGCGGCGAGCTGGAACGGCGTGGCGCTCGAGGCGTAGTTGGCGAGATTGGGATGGGCGCGGCCGTAGTCGACCAACTCGCGCACCGACTTGATCGGCTGGTCGGCGCCGACCACCAGCAGCAGCGGAAACTCGGCGAGCAGCGAGATCGGCGCGAAATCCTTGTCCGGCGCGTAGGGCAGCTTGGCATAGACCGCCGGATTGATGGTCATCGGACCCGACGGTGCGATCAGGAGCGTGTAACCGTCGGGCGCCGCCTTGGCGACCAGCTCGGCCGCCACGATCGATGCCGCACCGGGCTTGTTATCGACCACGATCGGCTGGCCGAGCTTGTCCTGCAGCTTGGCCGCGACGATGCGCGCGATCAGGTCGTTGCCGCCGCCGGCCGAGTAGCCGACCACCAGGCGGATCGGCTTGTTGGGATAGGACTGCGCGACGGCGGGACCCGCCAGCAGCAGGGCGGCGCAGATGCCGGCGATCAGACGACGCATCATGATGCCCTCCCTGGATCGGCGTAAACGACGTGCTCGTGACCGAGCCACAGCGGCGAACGGGCGAGGTCGATGAACTTGGCCTCGTCGGCGACCAAAATCTGGCCCGCCTCGCGTCCGGCCGGCGTTCGGCCGGCGGCACGCCACGCCTCCTCGTCCTGCCACCACAGTTCGGCTACGCCATCATAGGGTTCGGGCGCGCCGCGCTGGCGCCGCAGGCCGTCGGCCAGATCGCCGTCGTGGCGATGGACCTGCACATAACGCACCATGCCGAGCGCCGGCTGCAGGCTGCGCACCAGCGGCCCATGCTTGTTCAGCCAGTAGTCCTGGAACTCGGCCAAGCTCAGCCTGGGCAGCCGGCGCAGGCAGAAGGTCAGTTTCAGCACGGTGTTCCCCCGATCCTCGGTGGGATCATAGGCTATAAGCGGCTTCAATGAATGCACTTCCCGTCGACGAAGCCCTACCGAAGCTGAAGGAGGCGCTGGCGGCACGCAATACCGCCGTGCTGGTGGCGCCACCCGGCGCCGGCAAGACGACGCGCGTGCCGCTGACGTTGCTCGATGCCGCCTGGCTCGGCGGACGGAAGATCGTCATGCAGGAACCGCGGCGGCTGGCCGCCCGCGCTGCGGCACGGCGCATGGCGGCGACCCTCGGCGAAGCGGTCGGCGAAACGGTCGGCTATCGCGTGCGACTAGACACCAAGGTGGGGCCGCGCACCCGCATCGAGGTCGTGACCGACGGCCTGTTCCTACGCCTGCTGCAGGACGATCCCGCTCTCGACGGCATCGGCTGCGTGATCTTCGACGAACTGCACGAGCGCGGACTCGAGACCGATCTCTCCTTCGCTCTGGTGCGCGAAGCCCAGACCGCGCTGCGCGACGATCTGCGCGTAATCGCCATGTCGGCAACGCTCGATCCCGGACCGGTGTCCGACCGATTGGGCGGCGCGTCGGTGATCGAATCGGCCGGCCGCCAGTTTCCGGTCGACACGCGCTATCTCGACCGCGAACCGGCCGGCCGGATCGAAGACACCGTCGTCGCCGCCACACGCCGCGCGCTCGCCGAGGAAGGCGGCAGCGCGCTCGTCTTCCTACCCGGGGTCGGCGAGATCCGCCGCGTTGCCGAGCGGCTCGAGCTCGGCAGCGCCATCGACGTGGCCCCGCTCTACGGCGACCTGTCGCCGGCCGAGCAGGACCGCGCCATCGCTCCCGCGCCGGCCGGCCGGCGCAAGGTCGTGCTGGCGACCTCGATCGCCGAGACCAGCCTCACCATCGAAGGCGTGCGGCTGGTGATCGATTCGGGGCTGATGCGCGTGCCGCGCTTCTCGCCGCGCTCGGGCATGACGCGGCTGGAGACCGTGCGCGTCAGCCAAGCGTCCGCCGATCAGCGCTGCGGCCGCGCCGGCCGGCTCGAACCCGGCGTCTGCTATCGCCTGTGGCCGGAAGAAGCTCATCGCGGCCTGCTGCCATTCACGCCACCCGAGATACTCGACGCCGACCTCGCGCCGCTCGCCTTGGAGCTGGCACTGTGGGGCGCCGACGCCACGGCCCTGCCCTGGCTGACACCGCCACCTCCGGCGTCGCTCGCGGCGGCGCGCGCGCTGCTGGTCGATCTCGGTGCGCTGGACACGAACGGCGCGATCACGCCGCACGGCCGGGCGATGGCGCGGCTTGGCCAGCATCCCAGGCTCGCCCATCTGGTGTTGAAGGGCCGCGAATGGCGCCAAGGCCGCATCGCCGCCCTGCTGGCGGCGATCCTGGGCGAGCGCGACTTCCTGCGCCTGCCGCCCGGCCAACGCGACGTCGATCTGCGTCATCGCGTCGACCTGGCACTGGCCGGCAAGCGCGACGGCGCCTTGCGCCTGATCCTGGAGCAGGCTCGTCGCCTGACGCCGCGCGACGTCGCCGGCGAAACGCCGGACGTGTCGCAGACCGGTGCCTTGCTGGCGTTGGCCTACCCCGACCGCATCGGACGGCGGCGCACCGGCGCTGCCGGCCGTTATCTGATGTCGGGCGGCCGCGGCGCGGTGCTGCCCGAAGGCGATCCCATGGCGATCGAAGAGTTCGTGGTCGTCGCCGACCTCGACGGCGCGGCGCAGGATGCCCGCATTTTCCTCGCTGCGCCAATCGCGCGAACCGAGATCGAGGAGCTGTTCGCTGACCGCATCACCAGCGAGGACATCGTGCAGTGGAGCGAACGCGAGGGCGCGGTGCTGGCGCGCCGTCGGCGCCGGCTGGGCGCGCTCGTGCTCGACGACAAGCCGTTGGCCGAGCCCGATACCGACAAGGTCGCGGCGGCGATGATCGAAGGCATCCGCCAAGTCGGGCTCGTGGCGTTGCCGTGGTCCGACGATCTTGCCCGGTGGCGGGAGCGCGTCGCCTTCCTGCGTCAGCTCGACGACAGCTGGCCAGACCTGTCGGACGCCACCCTGCTCGCCGCGCTCGGGCAGTGGCTGGCACCCTTCCTCGCCGGTGTGTCGCGCCGCAATCATCTGGCTCGCGTCGACCTCGGCGCCGCGCTCAAGGCTCTGGTACCATGGGACAAGCAGCGCGCACTCGATCGACTGGCGCCGAGCCATGTCGAGGTGCCGAGCGGCTCGCGCGTGGCGATCGACTACGGCAATCCTGCCGAACCCACGCTGTCGGTGCGCCTGCAGGAGATGTTCGGGCTCCTCGATGCACCGCGTGTCGCCGACGGCAAGGTGCCGCTCACTCTCCACCTGCTGTCGCCGGCGCGCCGGCCGGTGCAGGTGACGCGCGACCTCGCGAGCTTCTGGGCGAGTGGCTACAAGGCGGTGAAGGCCGAGCTGAAAGGCCGCTACCCCAGGCACTACTGGCCCGACGATCCGCTGATCGCCGAGCCGACGGCACGGGTGCGGTCGCGAACTACGCCGACACGGTGACGTGGACCGCCAGCCATACCGTCGGCGGATCGGCCCGTGTGGCCTCGACGCGATGACGGCAATGCGCCGGGATCTCGACCCAGTCGCCAGGCGCCATGCCGAGGCGGCGGTCGCCTTCCTCGAAACGCAGCACGCTAGAGCCCGTCAATAGGACGACGAATTCGGCCTCGGCCTGATCGTACCAGAAGCCCGGCGGACTCGCCTGGCCGGTCGACACGATACGCTCGATGCGCAGGCCGGAACCCTGCTGCAACACCTCGACCAGCTCGCCATCGTGTTGGGGGGTCGGCGTGGACAGAAGGTTGCCGCATCGTATCGGCGGGCTTTTCTCGGGGAGTTCCTTCACGGCGGCCCCGACAATATGGTACGGCCTTTGTCGTCGTCCACCGCGCCTGGAAGCCCGACCATGCCGCTCGCCCTGCCTTTCCAAACCGCCAAGCAGCTCGCCGCCGCCATCCGCAAGAAGAAGATCGGCTGCGTGGAACTGCTCGACCTCTACCTCAAGCGGGTCGAGGCATATAACCCGGAACTCAACGCCATCATCGCCACCGACATCGAAGGCGCGCGCAAGCGCGCCAAGGCGGCCGACAAGGCGGTCAAGGCCGGCAAGACGCTCGGCCCGCTGCATGGCGTGCCGATGACCATCAAGGAGTCGTTCGACGTCGCGGGCCTGCCGACCACCTGGGGCGATCCCGCCTTCAAGGACAGCATCGCCAAACAGAACTCGCTGGTGGCGCAGCGCATGATCGACGCCGGCGTGACGCTGTTCGGCAAGACCAACGTGCCGCTGAACCTCGCCGATTGGCAGAGTTACAACGAGGTCTACGGCTCGACCAACAATCCCTGGGACCTGTCGCGCACGCCCGGCGGCTCGTCGGGCGGCTCGGGCGCGGCCTTGGCCGCCGGCCTGACCGGCATCGAGGCCGGCAGCGACATCGGCGCCTCGATCCGCAATCCCGCGCACTATTGCGGCGTCTGGGGCCACAAGCCGACCTGGGGCGTGGTCTGCCCCAAGGGCCACACGCTGGCCGGCAATGTCGCCTACGGCGACATCGGCGTGGTCGGACCGTTGGCGCGCGGCGCCGAGGATCTCGAGATCGCCATGGACATCATGGCCGGGCCGGACGAGGTCGACGGCCGCGGCTGGACGCTCACCCTGCCGCGGTCGAAAAAGAAGAAGCTGCGCGACTTCAAGGTCGCGGTGGTGCTGACCGACCGCAATGCCGAGGTCGACCATTCGGTGCAGGCCGAGATCCAGAAGCTTGCCGACTTCCTTGCGAAGAAGAAGGTCAAGGTGAGCGACAAGGCACGGCCGGCCTTCGACACCACCGAACTGAACGACGTCTACATCCGCCTGCTGCGCGCCGCGACCTCGGCGCGACTGAGCGACGAGCTGTACAGCGCCGCACAGCGCGACGCCGCCGCCCTGCCCGACGACGACATGAGCTACTTCGCCCAGATGCAGCGGGGCAACGCGTTGCCGCACCGCACCTGGCTGCGCCTCAACGAGAAGCGGCACCGCATGCGGCTCGCCTGGAACGCCTTCTTCAAGGACTACGATCTGTTGCTCTGCCCAGTCGCGGTGAGCGCCGCCTTCCCGCACGACCAGCAGGGTCTACGCCATCTGCGCACCATCGTGGTCAACAACAAGAAGGTGCCGGTGGTCGATCAGATCTTCTGGGCCGGCTACTCCTGCGTCACTTGGCTGCCGGCGACCGCCGCGCCGATCGGACAGAGCAAGGAAGGCCTGCCGATCGGCGTGCAGATCGTCGGCCCGCAGTACGGCGACTACTCGACCATCGCCTTCGCTAAGCTCCTGGAGAAGGAGTATCGCGGCTTCGAGCCGCCACCGGCCTACGGCTGAGCAGGAGACAGCATGTCCACCGTCATCGATCTCAAGAAGCACATCCGCTCGATCCCGGACTTTCCCAAGCCGGGCATCCTGTTCTACGACATCTCGACCCTGCTCGCGCATCCCAAGGCTTGGCATGCCGCCATCGAGCGCCTGGCCGACACGCTCCGCCCCTACAAGCCCGACGTGCTGGCGGGAATCGAATCGCGCGGCTTTCTGCTCGCCGCGCCGCTTGCCATCGCGCTCGGCACGGGCTTCGTCATGCTGCGCAAGCAGGGCAAGCTGCCCGGCACCACGGTGCGCCACACCTACGCACTGGAGTACGGCACCGACACGATCGAGATCCAGCAAGACGCCATTGCGAAGGGCACGCGTGTCGCCTTGGTCGACGACCTCCTGGCGACCGGCGGCACGATGGCCGCCGCGGTGACCCTGCTGGAGAGCGTGGGCGGCATCGTGCCGGCCGCCGCCTGCATCATCGAGCTCACCTTCCTCGATGGCCGCAAGCGGCTGAAGGTCCCGGTCGAGACACTGCTCAAGTACGATTCATAGCTATCGCTGATCGGCGCGATTGAACGCGCCCGCGCCGTCCGGCAACACGGCGAAGGTCGACAGGACCTGCGCGATCGGATCGAGCGAACCGTCGACGAACAGGTCGACCTCGCCGAACGCCGTCGTGCGGCCGACCTTCACGGCGCGGGCTGCGGCCGTCACGTCCTGGCGCACCGCGGCGCGCAGGAAGTTGGTGGTCTGTGAGATCGTCGCCAACGTGGCGAAGCGGCCGAGCTTCTCGCAGATCGCCAGCACCATGATGGTGTCGGCCATCGCCATCATGGCCTGGCCGATCACCACGCCGCCGGGACGCGCAATGCGATCGCTGTAGGGCAGCCGAAGCCGCACGCCGCCGGGACCGACCTGCTCGGCCTTGAGCTCAAGATCCCAGATCCAGGGCCCGAAGTTGCCGCCGGGAAGGAGCTGCGCCTGCGCCGTCTCTAACGTGAAGAAACCCATGCCGCAGCCATGCTAGCATGGTCGGGGGAGGACATTCATGGTCTTGGTCTCGCAGTGCTTTTCCGAAAGCTACGCCGAGGCGCGGCCGAAATTCTGTGCCGCGGCCGCGGCGACTGGCGGCGCCATCGGCTCGTGGCTCAATCCGAAAGGCCGCGGCCCCAACGGCGAAGCGCTCTTCCTCGACACCGCCCGCTTCGGCCCAGCCGACCCCGAGAACATGCTGGTGCTGATTGCCGGGACGCACGGCGTCGAAGGCCATTGCGGCTCAGGCGCGGAGATCGCCTGGCTGCGCCATGGCGGGCCCGACGCGCTGCCGTGGAACACCGGCGCGCTCCTGATCCACGCCATCAACCCGTACGGTTTCGCATGGACGCGCCGTGTCACCGAGGACAATGTCGACCTCAACCGCAACTTCGTCGACCACGACAAGGCTTACCCGAAGAACGACGGCTATGTCGCCCTGGCCGACGCCATCCTGCCTCGCGACTGGAACGAAGCGACGATGACGGAGACCGAGCGCGTCTTTGCCGCCTACGCCCAGACGCATGGCGCCTTCGGCCTGCAGGGCGCCCTCAGCAGCGGCCAGTACACCCATCCCGACGGCATCTTCTTCGGCGGCAGCCGGCCGACCTGGAGCAACCGCACGGTGCGCGCCGTCGCCCGCCAGCAGCTCGGCCGGGCGCGGCGCGTTGCCGTGATCGACTTCCACACCGGCCTCGGCCCGTTCGGCCATGGCGAGCTGATCTGCGCCGTGCCGCCCACCGCCAAGTCGTTCCCGCGCGCCAAGGCGTGGTACGGCGACGAGATGACCTCGCCCGAGGGCGGCACCTCGACCTCGGCGGTGGTGGTCGGCATCATGACCGATGCGTTCTCGCAGGAGCTGCCCGACGCCGAGGTGACGCCCATCGCCATCGAATACGGCACCTATGCCGTGCCCGAGGTGCTGCGTGCGGTGCGGGCCGACAACTGGCTGCACCAGCGCGGCGATCTCGGCTCGGCGCAGGCCAAGGCGCTCAAGGCCGATATGAAGGAGCGCTTCTTTCCGGCCGGCGACAAGTGGCGCGAAATGGTATGGGCGCGTGCCGAACAGACCATCGGCTGGGCGCTCAAGGGCATGTCCAGCCGATGAGCGAGCGGTAGACGACGCATGACCGCCGTCGTGCCCGGCGAAAATCCGGCCAGGCTGCGCCTGCGCAAGGCGCTGCAGCAGGCGCCGCTGTTCGCCGATCTCGAAGCGCACAGCCTGATGGCCGTCGAACGCGAGTTGTCGCTTCTGGTGCTGCCGGGCGGCGCACCGCTGTTCCGCCAGGGCGAGCCGGCCGATGCGGTCTATGTCGTGGCGAGCGGCTGCCTCGGCGTGTTCCGACACGAGGACGAGGACAGCGCCGATGAGCCGATCCTGATCGCCGAAATCCCGCCCAGCAACATCGTCGGCGAGATGTCGCTGCTCACGCAAAGCCAACGCACGCGCAGCGTCGCGGCGCTCCGCGACAGCGAGGTCTGGCGCCTGCCGCGCAACAGCTTCGACACGTTGACCGCACGCCATCCCGAAGTGCTGCCGACCCTGATGCGCAGTGTCGCGGTGCGCAATGCCGCCGGTCCGATGAAGCGCCGCCGCCAGCCGCGCACCTTCGCCATCCTGCCGACCGGACCCGGTGTGCCCGCCGCTCGGTTCGCCGTCATGCTGGCGTCGGCGCTTGGCCGGATCGGCAACCAGGTGCAGATGCTGGGGCCGGAATCGATCGACCAGCAGCCCGAATGGTTCGCCCGTCACGAGACCGAGTCGTCGTTCGTGCTCTACCGCGCCGACGCCACTGCGACCGAATGGACCGAGCTTTGCCTGCGCCAGGCCGACTGCCTGGTGGTGGTGCGCTCGGGCGACGACGACACGCCGACCCGTCTGCCGTTCGAGATCGAAACAGTGCAGGCCGGCGCGGTGTTTCATCGCCGTCGTGAGCTGGTGCTGCTGCATGAAGGCCGCGACCCGCCGGCCGGCTCGACCACGCCGCTTCTCGCCGGCGGCATGTACGGCCAGCACCACCATGTACGACTCGACGTCCATGCCGACATCGACCGGCTGGCGCGGCTGCTGACCGGCCATGCCGTCGGCGTGGTGATGGCCGGCGGCGGCGCGCGCGCCTTCAGCCACATCGGCGTCGTGAAGGCATTGCGCGCCTCGGGCGTACCGATCGACCAGGTCGGCGGCGCCAGCATGGGCGCTATCGTCGCGGCCGGCGTCGCCGCACGCTGGGACGACAAGGAGCTGGAGGAGCGTTTCCGCGTCGCCTTCGTCGACCGCAACCCGCTCAGCGACTACACCCTGCCGCTGATCTCGTTGTTCGCTGGCCGGCGAGTCACGCGGCTGCTGCGCGTGTCGTACGGCGAGCGCGACATCGAGGATCTGATCCTGCCCTTCTACTGTGTCACTGCCAATCTCACGACCTCCAACGCCGACATCCATCGCGTCGGCAAGCTGTGGCGCTGGCTGCGCGCCTCGGTGTCGATTCCCGGCGTCATCCCGCCGTTCAACGAGGCCGGCGAGGTTCATGTCGACGGCGGCGTAATCGACAATTTCCCGGTACGGCCGATGCGCCGCACCGGCCGCGGCATGACGATCGGCGTCGACATCGACACCGGCGGTGCTTTGGCGGCCGGCGTCGACGTCATGGAACCATGGTCGGCCTGGCAGTTCTTCCGCCGCCTGCTGTGGAAGCGCAACGAGACCCTGCCGATTCCCTCGATCGTCGCCATCCTGCTGCGCTCGGCGCTGGTCGCGAGCACGGCGCGCGCCCTCGAAGACCGCCAGGCGGCCGACCTCTTGATCATGCCACCGATGACCCATGTCGACTTGCTCGACTGGACGAGCTTCGATACAGCCGTCGAGATCGGCTACCGGACCACCATGGAAGCGCTCGACAAGGCGCGGGCGACGCCGACCGGGGCCCGGCTGTTCCTCGCTTGACGGCGTCCCCGCAACTGTCTTATTTCACCCAATGGTTAACAGTCGTCCCGATCGGCTGGGCGATACGCTGGCGGCGCTGTCCGATCCGACGCGGCGCGCCATCGTGGCGCGGCTGGCGAAGGGCGAGACTGCGGTCGGCGAACTGGCGCGGCCGTTCGCCATGTCGCTGCCCGCCATCTCCAAGCATCTCAAGGTGCTGGAGCGTGCCGGCCTGATCGCCCGCGGCCGCGACGGTCGCCGCCGACCCTGTCGGCTGCAGGTCGCCGCCCTGCGCGAGGTTGCCGACTGGGTGGCGGGCTATCGCCAGCTATGGGAGCAGCGGCTCGACCGGCTGGAAGCCTATCTCAAGGCAACCGAGGCGCGGCCGCGCGCCGGCACCACGAAGGGAAAGAGCCATGGTCGCCCCGGCAGGTGACGCGCTCGCATTCGAGCGACGCGACTTCACGCTGATGCGGCTCGTCAGGGCGCCGCGGCCCGCCGTGTTCCGCGCCTTCGTCGAACCCGAGTGCATGAAGCATTGGTGGGTGCCGCGCGGCTACACGATGCTTTCCTGTGCGCTCGACCTGCGCGAGGGCGGCGCCTGGCGCATGCGCATCAAGGCCGACCAGGGCGGTCCGGTGCAGACCGAGGTCGGCGTCTACCGCACGATCCGTGCGCCCGAGCTGCTGACCTTCACCCACGCTTGGGTGCGGGCGAACGGCACGCTTACCCGGACGACGCTGATCACCGTGCGCTTCGAGGAGCGTGCGGACGGCACCGAGGTGAGCTTCCGGCAGGAGGACTTCGCCAGTGCCGCCGCCTGCCGCTCGCACGAGGACGGCTGGGCGGTCTCGCTGTCGCAACTGACAGACTATCTCGGCGAAAGGAAGTCGTCATGACCGACCAGCCGCATCTTGCAACCTTGCGTGAGCTCAACCGCAACTACGTGCGCTCGGTCGACCAGGCCGATGTCGCCTGGTTCGACCGCCACCTCGCCCACGACTTCGTCAACATCAACCCCGACGGCACACGGCTCGGCCGCGCCGCTTTCCTGGCCCAAGTCGGCCGGGGCTCGGTGGTAAAGGACATCCGCGAGCACGATGTGCAAGTCCACCTGCTCGGCGACTTCGCCATCATCCACGCCCGCACCGCCTACCAGAAGCCCGACGGCTCGACCGGCGCCGGCTGGTACACCGACGACTGGCAGCTCGGGCCGGAGGGCTGGCGCTGCGTCTCGGCCCACGTCAGCCGCTCCTGACACCGTCGGTGTCGGTTGCCGTCGATTCCACGCCCGCCGGATGGCGGGTGGTGCTCGCCTGCTTTCTCTCGGCGGTGTTCGCCTGGGGCTTCGGCTTCTATGCCCACGGCATCTACCTGGTCGAACTGCAGAAGGCGCACGGTTGGTCGACCGGCCTGATTTCCTCGATCGTCACCGGCCACTACGCCCTGGGCGCGCTCCTGCTACCGCGCATCGCCGAGGCGATCGCCCGCTTCGGGCCGCGCGCCGTCTTCCTGGGCGGACTCGGCCTGACCGGCGGCCCTCTGCTGTTGATGCCTTCGGTCGAGGCGCCCTGGCAGCTCGCGTTGCTCTACGCCGTGATGGCGCCGGGCTGGAACGCTACCAGCGTCGCGCCGATCGCCGCCACGATCGGCCAATGGTTCGACAAGAAGCGCGGGCTCGCGATCAACCTCTCCCTGAGCGGCGCCACGGTGGCCGGCCTGGTCGTGGCGCCAGCGCTGTTGGCGGCGATTCCACGCCTCGGCTTTGCCGACGCCGAGCGGCTGCTGGTGGCGATCGGCTTGATCGTCACCGGCCTCACCGCCACCTTGTTCATCCGCCGTGGCCCGCTCTCGCCCACCGCAGCACCGCCCCGGCATAGCCGATGGGCGCCCGTGAAACGCTGGCACTTCTGGAGCATCGCCGCACCGTTTGCCTGCGTGCTGGTCGCCCAGGTCGGCTTCCTGACGCACATGGTGCCCTTGGTCGCCGAGCGCGGCGGGTCGATCCAGGATTGGCGGTCGCCGTCAACGCGACGATGGCGTTGGTCGGCCGCGTCGGGCTGGGCTTCGTGGTCGATCGCCTCGACCCACGCTACACCGCGTGCCTGTCCTTCCTGGTGCAGGTCGCCGCCATCGTCCTGCTGGCTCGCGCCGAGCAGCCGGCCGCGGTTTACGCCGCCTGCGCCGTCTACGGCCTCTCGGTCGGCAACAACATCACGCTGGCGCCGCTGATCGTGCAACGCGAGTACCCCGCCGCCGACTTCCCCGCCATCGTGGCGTTGTCCACCGCCGTCGGCCAGTTGCTCTACGCCTTCGGCCCCGGCCTGCTCGGTGTCCTGCGCGACGCCTTCGGCGGCTATGGTGTGCCGCTCGCTGTCTGCCTCGCGCTCAACCTCGTTGCAGCGGCGATAGTGCTGATGCGCCCCCAGCCACCGCCGGGTCCGGGAGGTTGATGGGGTTTCCGACATGCCCGCTGATCCGTGGACGGGCCGGCTACATGTCGAGCCGGTAGCGTCCCTCGGCATCGAGCGGCGTCGACGACAGCCAGCCGCGTCGCGTGCCGGCCAGCGTCGAGGTCATCATGGTGCGCAAGGCGGGGATCCGCCCGGCCGGCCCCATGAACGCATCGCGCAGCCAACCGAGCGGCGCCAAGCGCGACTGGAAGAACGGCGTCAACAAGTGGCTGGCGCGGCGGTAGTAGTTCAGGGTCGCCGCGCGGCGGTGCTCGTAGGCGATCAGGGCCATCAGCAGATTGTCGCTTTCGGCCAGGCAGCGTGCGATGACATAGGCATCCATCAGGCCGAGATTGGCGCCCTGGCCGAGCTGCGGGCTGGTGCCGTGCCCGGCGTCGCCGATCAGCAGCACTGCCCCGACATTCCAGCGCCGCAGCGCGACATGACGATAGGTGGCGCGCGACAGCTCGGACCGCGCGGCGCGCTCGATGACAGATGAGGCTTCCGGCCACAACGCGGTGGCCTGGCGGCGGAAAGCGTCGAGGTCGATCGCACGCTTGGCGGCAAGAGCCTCGACGGGCAGGCTCCAGTACATGGTGAGTTGGCCGGGCGCTACCGGCAACAGGCCCATCATCAGACGCGTGCCGCGTACACGCTGGCGCAGCCGTCCGCCATCGCCGAGTCCCTGATCGTCGGGCACGGTGGTCCACAAGCAACCCCAACGATAGAGCGGCGCGCGGGCTTGCGGCAGGAGCTGACCGCGCAGCCGCGAGTTGGCGCCATCGGCGACCACGATCAGCTCGAACGGGCCATGGCGGCAGCCGCTTTCGTCTACCAGCTCCTGGCGCTCGATCGCGGTGATCTCCGCGCCGGTGACGAGCCGCGCGCGCGAGCGCTTGAGCCGGCCGTACAAGAGATCGAACAGGTCGGGCCGGCGAATGCCGAGGCCGAAAGCGCCAGCGTGCAGATCGGCGTAGCGAAGATCGAGCACCGGACGGCCACGATCGGTCTCTGTCTCTAGGCCCACGACGCGCGCGCCGCGCGCCGCCGCGGCATCGGCTAGACCGAGCGCGCCGAGCACGGCGAGGCCGGTCGGCTGGAGCAGGAGGCCCGCTCCCAACGGGCGGGGCTCGGCGAAGCGCTCGAACAGAGTGACGCGATGGCCGGCATCGGCCAGCAGGATCGCCGCCGCCTGGCCGGCAACGCCACAGCCGACGACGGCGATTTCTAGCGGCCCTATCATGCGCCGTCAGTATCCGACGAAGAGCGGCGCAGTGAAACCGCCCCTTCTTGAGGAGCGTCAGGACGTGGTCGTTCCCGCCTTCGAGGCGCATCGCTTCGCGACGCTCCTCAGGGTGAGGTGAGCCTCATGTCGAGGGACGCGCTAGCGAAGGCGGCAGGTTCAAAGCCCGCCGTTCACCACCAGGCATTGGCCGCTGACATAGTCGCTGTCGGGGCTGCAGAACAGGTAGACCGAGCCCGCCGCTTCCTCGGGCAGGCCGCCGCGGCCGAGCGGGATCATCTGGTTCATGGCGGCGATGCGGCCGCCCTGCACGCCGATCTTGACCTTGCGGCCCTGCACTTCGATCTCGCCCTCCTCGCCCTGGTTCAGGGGCTTGGTGAGGCGCGTCTGGATGTAGCCGAAGGCCACGGCATTCACCGTGACGTCGTAGCGGCCGAATTCCTTGGCCAGCGTCTTGGTGAGGCCGACGATGCCCGCTTTGCCGGCCGAGTAGTTCGACTGGCCGGCATTGCCGTTGACGCCGGAGGTCGAGGAGATGTTCACGACCTTGCGCACGATGCGCTTGCCGGCCGCGCGCTCCTTCTCGACTTCCTGGCGGAAGTGCTGCTGAAACGCACGCAGGATGCGGAACGGCGCAGTGAGATGGACGTCGAGGATGGCGTACCACTGCTCGTCGCTCATCTTCTGGATGACCGAGTCCCAGGTATAGCCCGCGTTGTTCACCACGACATGGCAGCCGCCGAAGGCATCGACCGCAGTCTTGACGATGCGATCGCCGAAGTCGGCCTTGGCGACGTCGCCATTGCAGGCCACCGCCTTGCCACCCATCTTCTCGATTTCGGCGATGGTCTCCTTGGCGGGCGCCTCGTCGATGTCGTTGATCACCACCCTGGCGCCGTCGCGCACCAGACGCAGCGCGATTTCGCGACCGATGCCGCGCCCCGATCCAGTGACGATCGCCACCTTGCCGTCCATCTGACCCATTCTCTTCTCCTCTTTCATCCGGGACCGCGGGCCTCCAGGCCCGCTTCATGATTCATGAGCGGGCCTGGAGGCCCGCGGTCCAATGACTAATTCAGGGCGACTGTCGCGTCGCCTTGCAGCGTGTCCTGGCCGTTCTGGTTGGTGCACTTGACCTCGAGGTCGACCAGCTTCTGGCCACCTTCCTCGCGCTTGCCGGTGACCTTGCCGCTCACTGTGATGACGTCACCCACCCAGGTGATGGACGTGAAGCGTGTGCCGAGCTTCCTCACCTGCGCCTGCGGCACGTAGGACGTGACCAGACGACCGAGGAAGGCCATCGACAG
>Ga0194131_10004855_pt1 | contig 19882 bp, 20 predicted proteins | sample TA2KigO120mmetaG_FD_148631 | JGI IMG/M metagenome (GOLD analysis project Ga0194131, IMG submission 148631) | Freshwater microbial communities from Lake Tanganyika, Tanzania - TA2015053 Kigoma Offshore 120m | ecosystem: Environmental > Aquatic > Freshwater > Lake | place: Tanzania: Lake... | reverse complement strand
CGGCGTGTCGGTGCCGCGACGCCGGACGAAGCCGGCAATGAGGTTCCGGGGACGCTGCCGCGCTTCGGGCAAATTGCGTCCCCGGCTTGCCTCGCCGTCCCGTCGGACGGTTTCTGGGCCAGGACCTGCCCGATCGCGCGTTGGGAAGAAATTGGAGGCGAGCGATACCGTTGTGTGCGGGGACATGATACGATGGGGGCGATAGCGTCCCCGGGGATTTGAGATCTGGAGTACGTGGTGCCAATGAACAACGCCAGCGCTGTTCTGCCGGTCGGTTTGCGCGGAAATCCGCACTTCTTGCGAGGGTGGTGGCAGCTTGCCCGAGCCTGGAAGACCCGGGCGTGGTGGCTGGCGGTCTTTCCGGGGACGTTTGTGGCCATTGTCCTGATGTCGATGATGGCATATGTTCCGTTTTCAGGCGCCATTACGGTCGCCTTGATGGTCGGTGGGGGATGCTGGCTCGTCGTTCTCTCCATCATGGCCGCGGGCTCCACCGTGGGCGCCTACCAGCAGGAACGCGACATCGGTGCGCTGAGCGTCGGGACCGTCAGCGGGCTGTCCGCGGAGCGTGAAGTCTTCGGGCGCTGGGGTGCCGTAATGCTGCAAGTCATTCCCCTGTGGCTGTCCGCCGGGCCAGTGGTCCTCCCACTGGCGCTGTTGCACTGGCTCCCGTGCGAGTGCGGTGCCGGCGTCGACCTCGTCATCCCCTGGATCTTCAGCGGCCTCTGGGCCTGCGTGCTGGCCGCCCTCGGATTGTATTGCTCCGCCCGTGCGCGGACCTCAACGGCCGCCACCGTCGGAACCATGGCCATCGTCCTGGGCGCGCCGATGGTCTACCCGTTTGTATTCATCATGTGGGCCGCCTTCGCGACCGCGTGCTTCAGTTTCCTCAGGCCGATGTACGTCCTCAGAGACGCGATCTGTACATTCCGCCCAACCCCGCCGCGTTCGGGCCGGTGGTGAACAATCCGTACTCGCCCGCTGGCGCCATCGTGGTCTTGCTGTGGGTGCTGGCCACCCCCTTCATCCTGCGCCGTGCCGCGGCCGTTGTCGCGAGCGGCGCTCCCCTCCGCGCGGCGGACGCTGCCATGAAAGGGCCTACCGGTCTCGTTCTCACCGGCCCCGGTGCCCTCATCCCGCCCCCGCCGCGGCAGGTGCAGCCGCACTCCGGCGTGGCCGCCTGGGTGCTTCGCCGCTTCGAGGCCAACCCGTTCTATCTCGCGTACCGCCGTGGATTCATGCGGCTCTACGCCGGCCAGTACGCCCTGCCGGGCAGCGCGCTGCCGCCCGCCTTCGCCTTCATCGGAGGTTTCACGTACCTGCTCGGCAGCCTCACGCACGGCCTCGACGCGGTCGCCACCTTCAGCCTGGTGACGCTGTTCATTGCCATCCTCTTCAGTTGTCTGGAGGCTGTCCACCTGGGCAGCCGCGCCATGGCCGCCGAACGGGATCAGGCCACCTGGCCCATGCTCATCGTCAGCGGCGTCTCCCCCGAGCGGATTTTGCAGGGGAAATTCGCCATGACCTTTTACGCCGTCTCAGGCGAGTGGACCGTAACGCTGCCCCTGTGGATCGGCAGCGCGATTCTCACCTTGCAGCCCAACGCGCTGCTCCTCGGCGCCCTGCAGCCGGCCTGCGTGGCACTCGCCATCATGCTCGGATTGTGCGTGTCCGCCCAACCGCGCTTCCTGGTCATCAACTTGAAGAGGACCGCCGCCGTCGGCGCCGCCCTCATCGTGATCGCCGCCGCCTTCGGCAACGTGATCACGACGTTCGTGCGGGTAGCTTTCACCGACTTCTTTGCCACCCTGTGGCTCACCACCGCGAGCCCGACCCTTTCCTCGAGCGCCCACTTCATGGTCTGGCTGGCCGCCGCCGCCGCGCTCGGCGTGGCGCTGTACCGACTGGCCGTCCACCGGCTCACGCGGTTGATGCGGGGAGAATAAGCCTTTAGTCCCGGGGGAGGATATGCACGCAAACCCGGCGATGCGTTTGTACCTTGGGGCTCGCGTGAACGACTGGCGCTCCGCTTGCATCGCACCGCCTCACGCGCCTGATCCAACGTCTAACCCGCGCCGTTACGCCCGGGGAGGAAACGCGCCCTGATTCGGGAACCCATCGCCCGACTCCATGCGTATTGTCATCGTCGACGACGATCCCGCGAACCTCTTCCTGATACAGCACATGGTGCAGGGCCTGGAGGAGGGCGATCCGGTCACCTTCACCCACCCGGTCGAAGCCCTGGCCTGGTGCGAGCAGAACGTGCCTGACATGGTGCTGGTCGACTACATGATGCCAGAAATCGACGGTCTGGAGTTCCTCCGCCGCTTCCGCGGGCTCGACGCCCTGGCCGACGTCCCCATCGTGATGATCACCAGCGCCGGCACCCGTGACGTCCGCCAGAAGGCGCTGGAGCTGGGCGCCTCCGACTTCATCAGCAAGCCCATGGACCGCGCCGAGTTCGTGGCCCGCGCGCGCAACATGCTGGCCCTGGGCGCCAGCCGCCGCGCCCTCGCGGACCGTGCCGCCTGGCTGGCCGACGAGGTCGAGAAAGCCACCGCCGAGCTACGCCAGAGCGAGGAGCGCTACGCCCTGGCCGCCCGCGGGTCCAACGACGGCCTCTGGGACTGGAACCTGGAGACCGACGAAATCTACCTGTCGCCCCGCTGCAAGGCCATGCTGGGCTATGCCGAGGACGAGCTGTCGAGCACGCCGGCCGCCTGGTTTGACCGCATCCACCCGGAGGACGTCGAGCGCGTCCGCTCCGAGATCCACGGCCACTGTGAGGGCGGCTCGGAGTTTCTGCAGAGCGAGTACCGCATGAAGCACCGCTCTGGCGAGTGGATCCACGTGCTGTCGCGCGGCGTCGTGGTGTGCGATCCCGGCGGGAAGGCCACCCGCATGGCCGGCTCGCAGACCGACGTCACCGACCGCAAGCGCGCCGAAGAGCAGATGCTGCACGACGCCTTCCACGACGCGCTGACCGGGCTGCCCAACCGGGCGCTCTTCATGGACCGCCTGGGGCAGGCCGTCCAGCGCACCCGCCGTCGCCGCACCGCGACCTTCGCTGTGATGTTCCTCGACATCGACCGCTTCAAGCTCATCAACGACAGCCTGGGGCACAAGGCCGGCGACGATTTCCTGAAGGTGTGGTCGGAGCGGGTGACTGCCACCTTGCGCCCCTCCGATACCCTGGCCCGCATGGGCGGTGACGTGTTCTGCATCCTCCTGGAGGACGTCGTGCAGATTTCGGACAGCACGGCCGCCGCCAAGCGGCTCAACGCGGCCCTGACCGATCCGTTCACCATCGCGGGAACCGAGCTGTACGCGACGGTGAGCGTCGGCATCGCGATGGGCTCGCCCACCTACAAGTCCGCCGAGGACCTGCTCCGCGACGCCGACGTGGCCCTCCACCAGGCCAAGGCGGGCGGCGCCGGGCGTTTCCAGGTTTTCGAGCAGGCCATGCACGAGGGTGCCCTCGAGCGCTTCGAGTTGGAGACCGACTTGCGCCGCGCGGTCCATAAAGGGAACGAGCTGGTCCTTTACTATCAGCCCATCGTGCGCCTCGACACCCTGGCCATCGTGGGCTTCGAGGCGCTCCTGCGCTGGCGCCATCCGCGCCGCGGGCTGGTCCTTCCCGGCGACTTCATCCCCATCGCGGAGGACGCCGGCCTGATCGTCCCCATCGGGGACTTCGTGGTGCGCGAGGCCTCCCGCCAGCTTGAGGACTGGGACGAGAAATTCGCCTACGGGGATACTCCGGCCGACGGCCGCCCCCATCTGCAAACCGCGCCCTACATTGCGGTAAATCTCTCCACGCGCCAGTTTCGTGACCCCGCCCACATCCAGAATCTGCTCGACCGGATCGGCGGGCTGCACGACAACCGCCGCCTGCAACTGGAAATTACCGAGAGCCTGCTGATGGACAAGCCGGAACAGGTCGCGGAATTGCTCCGCAAGATGAAGGAAATGGGCGCCCGCATCAGCATCGACGATTTTGGCACCGGGTATTCGTCATTGTCGTATCTGCACCGATTTCCCATCGACATCCTCAAGGTCGACCGCGCCTTCGTCGGCCTCATCGTCGAGGGGGACAGCAACATCGGAATCGTGCGCGCCATCATCAGCCTGGGCCACGAGCTAGGCATGAACGTGGTTGCCGAAGGCGTGGAAACTTCCCGGCAGTGCTACGCGCTGCGCGATCTGGGCTGCGAGTTCGGGCAGGGATATTATTTCTCGCACCCGGTTCCGGGCGCCGACGCGACCGAATTAATCATGCTTGCCGCCGTCCGGTAGAGCCGCGCGATGGCCGCCGGCGATCAAACTCAGGGAACGAGGCCGCGCAGCGGGCCGGTAATACCGGCCCTGGCGCCGGCTCTGGCGGTCCGTGCCTGATAAGGTTTCCCAGCTCCTGGACGCGCTGCGCCAGCGCGAGCGCCAGATCGCGGCCATGCAGCTCGTCTCCGAGGCGCTCTTCGCGCAGCACGGCGAGGAGGAACTGCTCAAGCAGACGCTGCAGCGCGCCATCGACGTCCTGGGCGCGGATGCCGGCACGGTCATGATGCTGCGCCCCGACGAAGACGTCCTCGAGTTTTGCCACGTCGTCGGCCTCTCGACGGAGACCCTCACCGGATTTCGCATGCCTGCCTCGGCCGGCATCGCGGGCCGGGTTGGCTGGGCCGGAAGCCGCGAAGCTCGTGGAAGAGCCGCTCTCGTTCGAGGAGGAGGAGGAGGAGCCGCTGCTGCCCTGGCCGGAGCCGCAGCCCTCCGCGTCCCCGGAAACGCAGCCGGAGGCCACGCCCAGTCCGCGCGACCTGGGCGCGGAACCCTGGAGCAGCCCTGGGGAACTGGTGCCCCCCAGCCCCGTGGAACTCGAGCGGGTTGTGCCCCCCAGTCCCGTGAAAGAAGTCGCCGAGATTCGTCCGCTGTCTCCGCCCCAGGGCGTGGGAGCCTTTCCCGTCGTGCCGCCCTTCTTGGAAGCCCCCACGCTGATTCGGCACTCGCAGACGATGACCATCTCCTCGCCGCGGTTGCCGTCGTCGGCCGACATCACTGCCGTCTTGCCTGCTCCGGCCTGCCTGGAGCCGCTGCGCATCGGCCGCCGCCTGCCGGAGCCCGCGGGGACGCTTGCCGAGCGCCGTCGCTTGCCCCGCTACGAGTGCAACATGCGCCTCAACTACGAGATGGTGCACAACGGCTGCGTGGTGAGGGGCGAGGGCACGCTCGACGCGCTCAACCTGATCGTCGGCGGTCTGAAAGTCCACACCGAGCACCGCCTGGAAATCGGCGGACAGTTGCGCGTGCAGCTGCCCCTGACGGACGGCCTGCTGGAAACGGAAGCGAAAGTGGTCTGGGTGGATCACAGCGAGAACACCGCGGGTATCGAGTTCCAGGCGCTCAGCGACAGCGAGTGCTGCCGCCTGCTGGCCAGCCTGGAGGGCGCCGCTTAGTGGTCCGCGGCACAAGTAGCGTCGCCTTGCGGGAAATCAACTGACCCGGGCGTGTCGCGCGACACGACCAGACCGATTCAGGCGGGGATCTTCCGCCGCCGCCGACGTCCCCTGGCGCGGCGCTTGCACGTGCGTGGGAAACAACCCACGGGAGCGGCCGCGGGCTCGTCTTGCAGTTGAGCCGCAGCCTCTTCGGTCTCCAGCGCGGCCAGCTCCTCAGTGGACAGGCAGGCGAAGGCAAGCGCCTTTACGCGCTGGCCGCGGGATCCCATGCGGTCCATCTCGACGATGTGAAGTTTCTCGGAGCGGGACAGGGATTGCCACCGGAATCCTTCCCGCTGGGCCTCGTCAAGGCTGCTGAATACGATCATTGCGCTCCTGTGTTGCGTGCGAAGTCTCGCGAGAAGCTATAAGCCAAGGATGTTATCGGCGTCGGGCTCCTGGTAGATAAGAGGTGGCCGCATACGGAAGGTTCCACGGCTTTGAGATTTCCTCAACACAGCCGCCCGTCCTGCGAGGTCCGCCCCAGGGGTGCCGCGAGGTTTAATCCAGGCCGGGTGGAAATCCTACGCTCGGAGGTGGATCTTTTCTTTGCTCCAGCCGGGCGCGTCGCTGCAACGCGGATACCTCATCGAGTGGGTCCTGGGGAGCGGTGGCATGGGCGCCGTGTACCTCGCCCGGCAGGCCGCCCTCGGAGGACGCCGGGTGGCGGTCAAGGAGATGTTCGCGCACCTGCCTGACCCCGGGGATCGGCTGCGGGCCTCTGAGCAGTTCTGCGAGGAGGCGCGGCTGCTGGCCTCCATCGAGCACCCGGGCGTGGTGGACGTCAAGGATTTCTTTGAGGAAAACGGCTCCCACTATCTCGTGATGACCTTCATCGACGGTCGCACCCTCGACGAGGTCACCAACGACGCGCCCCCGTTTCTCCGTCTGGAGCAGGTGCTCGACTGGGGCGACCAGATCTGCGACGTCCTGGAGCGCCTGCACACCAACGACCCGCCGGTGCTGGTGCGCGACCTCAAGCCGAGCAACTTGATGGTGGACGGCCAGGGTCGCATCCGCCTGATTGATTTCGGCATCGCGCGCGTGTTCGAGCCCGAGGGGCAGACGAAGGCGTTCCTGAAAGGCGCCGGCACTGCAGGCTTCGCGCCGGTGGAGCAGTACGGCAACGGGACCACCGATCCGCGCACCGACGTTTACGCGCTGGGCGCCACCCTGTATGCCACGCTGACCCGCACGCTGCCGCCCTGGTCGGTGTCGCTGGCCACCGGCGAGGCCGCGCTCACGCCGCCGAGCGCGATCAATCCGGGGATTCCGCCCGCGGTGGAGGCGGTCATCCTGCGCATGATGGCGCTCAAGAAGGACGATCGGTTTGGGACGGCCGCCGAGGCGAGGACGGCCTTGCGGGAGGCGCGCTCGGCTCCGGCGCCACCGAAACCAGCGCCCGTCCCGCGCTTCTGCGTGGCCTGCGGCAGCACGCTGGTCCCCGCCGCCCGCGCCTGCGTGCGCTGCGGGCAAATGATCGACGCTCCGCTCCCGGCCCGCTTCGACAATCCCCAGGCCGCCGTCGCCACGCTGCCGCCCACGACCATCCCCCCGATCCCGTGGACGCCGCCCCCGCGGCCAAAGTCGTCCACGCCCACCGTCGTCACCGTCGTCGTCCTGGTGGCCGTGCTCGCGCTGCTGGCCTGGAGCCCGTGGAAGCTTCCCAAACCGAGCGCGTCGCCGTCCGCCTCTCCGAGCGGCATCAGTGGAACCTGGCGCGGCACGCTGCACGGCAACGATCCCAACGTGGCCATCCAGGTGATTTTCACCCAGAGCGGCGACGACGTCAGCGGCCTCCTCACCTGGGATTCCCCGCAGAGCGGAGTCCACCAGCGCCGCATCGCGGGCTCGTACCAGAACGGGGAGTACGTCCTGCACGACGTGGCGCTGGTCGGGGCCACGCCCGCCGGAAATTTCCGTTTTTGCGCGGTGGACTGTTACGTTTTGCAGCGTCGCGTGTCAGATGAGCTGACGGGAACCTTCCAGTCGGGCGAGTGCAATGATGCAGGAGACCTATCGCTTCTGCGCCGGTGATCGGTTACAATGGAGGGGACCGCGCTGCTTGTCTACTGGGTTATACCGCGTGTTGGTCAACACGCTCACCGAGGGAGAAGTGTGCCCATGCGATTGTTTGTAGCCTCTCTGGTTGTGGGGATCTTCATCGCCGGCGCCGCCACCGCGGCGTTCGCCCAGAACGAAGGTGGGATCGGAGACTCGCCGCTGCCGCCGCGCGCGCCCGCGCCCGCACAGACGGACGGGCAGCCTCCCCAGCCCCTCGAGGAACCGCCGCGCCCGCAGATCGGCCCGCCTGTCGGGGGGAGCACGCCAAGCGCTCCGCCGCCGGTATCGTCCACGCCGACGCGGGTGAGCGCGCCGGGCGCCGGCTACGATCCCTATCGCCCGGGCCACACCGGTCAGGTTATCTACGTGCAGTCGGGCGGCCCCACGTGGTCCTCCAGCGAGCCGACGGTGTGCACGACCAGCGATCTTCCGAGCTGGCTCCCGAGCAGCGTGCTCGCTGCCAAAGCGGCCGCCCGCAAGTGGGGAGAGCGCAGTTATTCGGGTCCGCTGATCGTGAAGTACCCGAACTGTCCGCAGATCGTGAAGAAGAAGCGCTGGTAGTTTTCAATGACGTAAGTCACTCGCCGGGGCCAATGTAACACCTGTCACTAACCGGCCCCGCCGCCTCCGCCTATCATAGGGACACGGACCCCGAACAAAAACACACGGGGACCGCGGGGTGGAGGAGACTACCAATGTAACTGAGGCGCTCGTCGATACAGCTGACCTACCTCCCGTCCGGCGCCGCCAGCGCGACGCCCGCCGGCATCCTCATCAACGACCGCGTCCTGATGGAGGCGCCCCCCACGGCGCTCTACCAGCTCAAGCGGCTGCGCAAGGACATCGGCAACCTCGACGTGATCTTTATCTCCGGACTGGAAGGCGAGCGCACCTTTGGCCTGCCCTTCCTGCTCGCCGAGCGCGCGCTGAGCCGCCGCACCGGCCGTCCGCTGTGGGTGGTCGGGCCGCGTGGCATCGCCGACTACGGGATGGCCCAACTGCGGGCAGCCTTCCCCGGAATGGCCGACGAGATCGCGGCGCAGTGCCGCGTGAAGTGGGAGGAAGTCGACGACGATTTCAGCCGCAACCAGCTTGTGGCCTACCTCTCGATCCGGCTGCCCGGCAGCGGGGTGGCCTATCGGATCCTCGTGGAAGGCCGGGCGCTGGCCTACGCGCGGGACGCGCTTTGCAGAGAAACCCACGCGCTGCTCGATCGCGGCGCGGACGCGTGGGTGCTCAACAGCGGGGAAAAGCCCAACATCACGGGCGACGGCCTGGAGTTGTGCCTGGCCATGGCATAAAGGCTTCCGTACCGGGTTGCTCCAGGGAGTCGCCGTCGGCGCCCCCTGGTCCCCCTGGGCGCGGAGGGTCGTATCAGTACCGGTCTCTTTCGTACAGTGTGCCGGCTCCTGGAAGAGGGGAGCCGGCACATTCTTTTGTACGGGTTTCCGATCGCGAACGCGCGCGGGTAACGACGGTTTCAGTCCGAAAAAGGTTGGCGATCCGTTCACATCTCGTGACTTAACCGGCCCACCCCTTGTCGTCATGGACGGACAAGATGATTGCCAGCACCTGCACCGATCCCCGAAACGGCTTGCAGCGATTCAACGAGGCGGCTTCCCGCCTTCAGTCGCTGGGCGGCTTCGCGGGCAACAATTCCGCCATCACCCCGGCCGACGGGTACGCCCGCGGCGAGATGTTCCTGGGCAGCCACTCCGAGCCCGAGCGGGACGTGATTCACCTGATGAGTTTCCGCCAGGAGACCGACGGCGAGCACATCCTGCACGAGACGTTCCTGCGCCGCTCGGAGCGCGGGTTCGGCGACTGGATCACCCGCAAGCCCGCCCACGACGTGGTCTATCATCTTCTGCAAGAGCACGTGCGCGGCACCTCCGGCAGCGGCGTGGTGGACGCGGTTCTGGCCGCGTATGACCCGCGCAGCGGTGCCCTGATCTCTCGCGAGGTCCACGGCGAGGCCTACGATCGGGTCGAGCGCCTGGAGGCCGAGACAGGTTTGCGCCTGACCTGATAAGGCGGACGCCGAGGTCTAACGCAGGGCAGCGTCCAGTGCCCGTCGCAGGGCAACGGCGTCGTAGCGACGGCTACCGTACAGCAGACGACCCTGGCGGTCCACCACAAACTGGCGTGGAAACGGTGCCACACGGTTGGCTCCCGCCAGCGGGTCGTATCGCCGGTAGGTTTCAACCGTCAGATCGAGCGCAACCGGCATGGTCAGTCCCATGTTTTTCGCCCAACGCCGGGTCTCGTCTCGATCCACGGGCCCCATTTCGGCCGTGGCCACGGCCAGGAAGGCCACACCGCGATCGCGATATTCGCGCCACACCGCTTCGATGTCTGGAACCTCCAGACTGCAGACGGGTCAACCGTCGCTGAAGAAGAACAGCATCACTGGACGGCCGCGAAACTGGCGCAGCGACACGGATGAAGCGTCAATGACCGGCAGCTCGAAGTCCGGGGCCATAATGCCCGGAGCGGGAGGTGGCCGCTCGTCCGCGGCCCCGCTTTTGTCCGGGCGCGCCTGGTCGAGCGCCAGAAGGTGGAATCCGTGCCAGGTCACGGCGAACGGTCGGGAGCCCACGAAACCCGCGGCCGTGATCATGGCGTGCGTGTCCGGCCCGTCCGCGAGACTCGCGGTGGCCGAAGCGACCAGTCCGCTTTTGCCATCCCGCACCATGCGGATGCCCTCCCACTCGGCCGCAAGGACGTGATCCTTGTGGACCGCCAGATCCACGACCGCGTGGCGGGAGGGAAGCAGTGAAAGAAGCCGCGGCGTATCTGGATCTGACACGTCCACGCTGGCGAGGCCGAAGGCGCCGAGAGCGACGTAGACACGGCTCCCCCGCGTCTGAATTCGGCTGACGATTCCCTTCAGCGGGAGACGTCCCACTACCGCTGGATTGCCGCTCGCGTCCACGCGCAGCATGCGAAGGCCTCCCTTTGCCAGGCCAAGCACCAGACTTCCGTCGTCTTTCCACGCGACGTCGCGTGCGTCCCCGTCGGCGGTGTGACGCGCTTTTAATTGTGGGGCCTGGTCCGCTCGCGGCCAGTCCATGAGCAGCAAGCCCTCCCCGGCGGCCGCGAGGGCCAGCGTCCCGTCCCGCGCCGCCATGCCGTAGACCGGCGCACCCGCGTGATATGCCCAGAGCCGTCGAGGAGTCTGCGGCTGGCTGACGTCATGCGCCACCAGACCCCCACGGCGGTCGGCCGTCAGCAGGACGTTGCCCTGGAGAAGCATGCGGTAGGGGACGCCGGCATCCTGGCGTGTGGCGAGGGTTGGCACGCCGTCTTCGTCGAGTTTCAGGACAGTGATTCCGCCGACACCCCCGAGAAAGATCCAGGGGGCACGTGCCGCCGCGGTCATGTATTCTGATAAGACCTGCGTGCTGTACCTGGAAACGGCGCGCAGCCGACCGCCCCGGTCCGCCAGTGCCTCGCCACGTGCGGGTTGGGACGACTGCCACGGCTGCGGCGGCTGCGACGACTGCGACGGCTGCGACGGCTGCGGCGGCTGCGACGACTGCGACGGCTGCGACGGCTGCGACGCGCTGGGCGCCCGCGGCGAGCGCGTGAGAAAAATCCCCAGCACGGCCAGCACCAGGTTGCAGAGTATCAGGCCTGGCAGGACGGCTCGCAAAGCCAGGCTCGGGCGCATCGCAAGCCAAAACAATTCGCCAATTTGGCTCCCGGGTCCTTCGTGCCGTCGCCGAGGCCACGCCGCTGGCGTCGCCCTTGCCGCGCCCCGCCAGAAGGACGACCGCGCTCATCTTGTGGGCTTCGATTTCACGATGCCATGACGGCCCGGTCAATAAAATAACAGGCGCGGATGGTAGGATGCCGACAATGAAACGCTGGAGGTCAGCCCATGGTTAGCGCCACCACTCTTATTCCCGAAGGGATTCGCGACAAGGTCAAGTTCGTCCGCTCGTTCTTCTCCTTCGTGGAGGACACGCGGCGGACGGAGGATATCTTCGAATTCGCCGAGACGAAGACGGCGCGCAACGGCGACGGGGCCCGCCTGGCCACCGAGTGGGCGCGCCGGCAGCCCGAGATCCGGGCGCTGATGGAGGCCCGGCACGGGATGGGCAAGGTAGACCTGGACGCCCTCGCGGCGTTCAGCCAGACCCAGCTCCCCACCGGGCCTCTGTCCACCATCATCCTGGCGGCCGGGATGCTCAACCGGCTGCGGGTGACGCCGCGCGAGCTCGAGGACCTCATGGACACGGTTGCCGCGGCGTGGAAGCGCGGACTTGGGAGCGAGTCGCTCATGGGGTACGCCTGGGAGCAGCACTTTTCGGATCCCATCGCGCGGGTGCGCGGCGATCTTCACCTGCGTCCCCGGGACGACGGATTCCCACCGGAGTCGGCCGAGCACACGGGAGACGCCACCCACTGGGAGCAGCCTGCCCTGCTGGAGCGGCTGCGGACCCTGCCCGAGCGGGCTGCCTTCGTGGCAAAGTTCATGGCTGCGTCGGAGGACCTGTCAAAGGCCCCGGCCCTCGAGGCGTTGCGGGGCAGCATGACGCTGGGCGGAGTGGAGGCCGAGGACGCGCTCGTGGCGCGCACCGTAACCGAAAGCAGCAAGGCCGGTGATGGCCAGGCCGACGCCGATGCCGGCCGGCAGCATGGTGGCTGCGAGGGACTTCAGGACGGGCCCGTGCTGGTCGTCGTAGTAGAGGGCCCGGGAGACCTCGCGGACGGCGCTGGGCAGGTGCAGCAGGGCGGAGCCGGTGACGCCGGCGGCCTCGAGGGCGGCGCACGGGGCGGCGGCGAGGACGCCCTTGGCGAACTGGCCGAGGGTGATGTCGTCCACCGGCGCGGCCGGAGCGGCGCTTGCGGCCGGGGCGGGCTGCTGGGCGGTGTAGAGCGGGCGGTGCATGGTGAGAGGGGAGATCATGGGGTAGCTCCTTCTGTGTGAGTTTGATCGGGCCGCGGGGGCCTCGTGGCGGTAGGGTATGGGGCCGTCGCAACCCGCGCGTCGATGCGTCGTCGCGGGAGCGTCAACCGGGGGAGCGCCGCGTGAACATTCGTCGAAATCCACGCGACGCAGGCCTGGGGCGTCACCAGTGTGCTTCTCTGCTCGCGGATCGCCACGCACGCTCGACGAGCCAGAAGAGTCGTTCCGCTTGCGCCGGCAGGATTAGCGCCTTCTCCAGGACAATCGAAGGCGACCATGGAGCGCCGAGAATCTCCCCGCGTATCCCTTGCCGGACGCCCGCCCATCCGTGCCGCGGTGTCCATCGACGGCGTGATGGTGCCCACCGCCGTGAGCCCCTACGACCTGTCCCGCAGCGGCATGCGCGGGCGGTTTGACAGCGAGCTTCCGGAAGGCGCGAACTTCCCGCTGCAGCTCGAGCTGGCCGGCGCGGTGCGCTTCACCGCGCGGGTCGCGTGGCAGCGGCGGCTTCCGCGCAACGCCGCGCTGGCCGGGATCAACTTCGTGCGGCCCTCCAAGGCGGCCGCCGCGGCCGTCGACAGATACCTGGAGTCCGTGCAGCAAGAGTCCCGCCGGGCGGACCAGCGCGTGGACGACGTGCTGCCCCTGGAGATTATCCGCGAGCGATCCGACGAGAGCTTTACCAGCATCGCCACCAACCTGAGCCGCTCGGGACTGCAGGTGATCAACGACTTCGAGCTTCCCCTTGACGAGCCGCTCACGATTCTGCTGCCGCTGGCCTGGGCGCCGCCGCTCGAGCTGGCGGTGCAGGTGCGCTGGCAGAAGAAGACGGTGTTCGGGGGATACGACGCGGGCCTGCATTTCGTCGATCCGCCGGCCGCCGTGCACAAAGCGCTGGACGCCTATTTGAAGCCGATTTCCGAGATTCCGTAAATCCCTTTTGGCACGTTGGGCCGCGGCTGCATGGGGGATGAGGTCAGAATTTCCAGCTCGGTGCCGGGCGGCTCCAGCGCCAGACAATATTCGAGGATTTCCTCCGCCGTCTCGGCCACCGCGTCGCAGGCCACTTCGAAGCGGCGCCCGCCGGGCCACGTCCCGCGCAGCCGCGCCTGGAAGTGGAACGCCCCGGCCGAGCGCGCGTCGCGCAGCGCCCGCACGACGAACAACGCGGTCGGCTCGCTCTTGTGGATGTCCAGGGCGCGGGCCGCCTCCGTTGCGGCGCCGTCGCGGTCGTGCAGCGCGAAGAGCGCCCTGGCGAGTTGGCCGTGCAGGCGCGCGCGATCCTCTTGCAGCTCGGCGCTCGGTGGGAGGGCCAGCGCCTCCTCAATCGTCTGTCGGGCGACTTCCTCGGCGTCCTCGTGACGGCCCAGGTCGTTGAGCGCGGCGGCCTTGAACGAGCGCGCGCGGATGCGCAGCGCGTCGTCGGTAACCAGATCCAGGACGTGGCTGGCTTCCTCGAAATTCCGCGCGCGCGCGTAGGCCAGCGCGCGGTTGAAGTGGACGGCGCTCTTGTCGGCCTTCGGCGCCACGAGGGCGCGTCCGTAGGCAGCGTGCGCCTCGGGGTAGCGGTCGCGCTGCACGTACAGGTTGGCCAGCGACTGCCAGAGCAGCCACACGTCGGGCGCAGCGCGGACGCCCTCCTCAAGGGCGGCGATGGCGTCGTCCCAGCGCCCCAGCGCCGCCAGCGATTCCGCCTGGATGTCGAAGGACGACGAGTGCCGCATCTGCTTGAGCTCTCCGGCGATCTGGAGGGCTCGGTCGGGCTGTCCGCGGTCGAGAGCGGCATACGCCTCGTGCATCAATTGTTGCGCCTGGCTGTCCATGGGGCGGAGCATTCGAGCAGCGTTCGGGCGGACCTCTCTAAGCGCGGACGTCGATGCGCGATCCGTAGCCGGGGATCACGGGTGGTGGCGGTGGCGGAGGAGGTGGAGGGGCTTCCACTTCCCGCGACGGCCGTCGCTTCGGTGGCGTGACCGGCCCGGCCACGCTCGGCGCGCAAGCGGCTCAAGATGTTTGCATGTCAGTCTCAACCGCCGCGGGGCGGAATTGGTTCCCCGCGCTGCTTCATCATGTCGAAAATCACCAGGTACGCGGCGCGCTTGTCGCACATTCCCCCGCCGGCGCCGCTCAGGCGGCAGGAAAGCTCTTCCAGGGCGAGCTTGCCCACGAAGTACGACTTCACGTCGCCGAAGTCGGCGGGCTCGATGTCTCCCAGCAACTCGGTTACCTCGTCCCGGTAGCGGTTGTCGTGGCTGCTGCAGGTGCTGGCGATGCGGGGCACCGCGGGATATTTCTTGTGCAGCGCCGTCACCCAGGGGAGCGACTCGAAGCCGCGCCAACCGACCTTGTCGAGCTCCCATCGGGAAATGGCCTGACCGATGGCGCGGTCGCTGACCGGGCTCCAGGCGTCGGCGCGCTCGGGCCCGCGGGAATTCGGGGACGTGCGGTCGGGCTGGATCATCACGGATGCGCGCCATCCGTCGTCAAGCGCAGAAGTGCGAACATATGTTCTCCAAACATGCAAACATGCGTTCGCATCATGGAATTGGCTCGCCGGGCACGTCGCTGAGCACTTCCGGCGAGGCCACCACCAGCGTGTTGCCGTCCATCAAGCGGCCCTGCAGGTTGGTGAGCCGCAGGACCAGGATGAGCAGGCGCTGGGCCGGCACGTCCTTGAGCGACAGGGTAACCACCCCGACCACCGTCTTGTCGGTCACGAGATTGTAACCCAATTTCTTGGTGATGAGCTTGAGGACGAAGCCGACGTCGGCATTCGCCACGTCGATGGACATTTTCGGTCCCTTGCCGGCGGCGTGGCAGGGGGCCAGCAGCATCAAGACAAGTATTCCTGCGAATACGGCGCGCATACGCCCAGTATAGCACAAGGAGTCCATGGATCTTTTCCGCATCACCCATCGGCTGACCCGCGACCTCAAGCCCCTCCGCTTCGGCTCACCGGTCAGCCATGTCTACAATCCCCTGGAGTATGCCCGCGACTGCTACGACGAGTACCTCCGCAAGTACGGCCAGGGCACCCGCGAGACGGTGCTCATCGGAATGAATCCGGGGCCGTGGGGTATGGCGCAGACCGGGGTTCCCTTCGGCGAGGTGAAGATGGTGCGCGACTGGCTGGGGATCTGCCGGCCGGTCGCCCGCCCCGGGAACGAGCACCCGAAGCGACCGGTGGAGGGTTTCGACTGCCGGCGCAGCGAGGTGAGCGGCGCCCGCATCTGGGGATGGGCGCGCGAGCGGTTCGGGACGGCGGAGCGGTTCTTCCAGCGATTCTACGTGACCAACTACTGCCCGCTGCTTTTTCTGGAGGAAGGCGGAAAGAACCGCACGCCCGACCAGTTGCCGGCCGCCGAGCGCGCGCCCTTGCTGGATGCGTGTGATCGCGCGCTGCGGGCCACGATCGAAGTGCTGCGGCCGAAGCACGTGGTGGGCGTGGGCAAGTTCGCGGAGTCGCGCCTGTACGCGGCCCTCGACGGGCTGGACGTGCACATCACGTCGGTGACCCATCCCAGTCCCGCGAACCCGCAGGCGAATCGGGGCTGGGGCCCGCTGATGGATGAGAAGATGCTCAGTTTGGAGAGGAACGGGGGGCCTCGCGTCTAAGACCGCAACCCCGTGCTTCCCGCTTCCCGCTGGCTGCTGCTGGCTTTTATCCTCGTCTTCCTGCCCAGGCCCGCGCTTTCCGACGAGAACGCCGCCTATCCCGAGTCGCTGCGGCTCCCGGTCGACCTTCGTTTTCTAAAGGATCCGCGCGCCTTTCAGCGCGGCTTCCTGCGCGTGGGCCGGGCGGGCCACTTCGTGTGGGCCGACGGCACCCGCGCGCGGTTCTGGGGAGTGAACATCGCCAACAAGAATCTCTGGATCGGGCACGAGGAAATCGACCGCGTGGTGACCACGCTGTCGCGCTCGGGTGTCAACCTGGTTCGCTTCGAGGCCATCGATTCGCGCGGCGGGATACTCGAAATCGGGGGCCAGCCGGGATCCCGCCAGCTCGATCCGGTCAAGCTCGAGGCGCTTCACTACTGGATCTACCGCTTGCGCCAGCAGGGAATTTCGTATTATTTGAACTTGATCGATTTTCGGGATTTCACCGAGGCCGATCAAGTGCCCAACGGGCCGGCGCTGGGCCGTGCCGCCAAGCCGTATGCGGTATTCGATCCCTACCTGATCACGCTGCAAAAGGAATATGCAACGCAGTTGCTGGGCACCGCGAATCCCTACACCGGGCTGGCGCCGGTCGACGACCCCGCGCTGGTGATGCTGGAAATCTGCAACGAGCACGGTTTTTTTCTGAATTCCGAGCGGCTTGAGCGCCTGGTGGACCCGTATCGGGGTACCCTCGAGAAAATGTGGGGACAGTGGCTGATCCGCCGCTACGGCTCGCGCGACGCCGTGGCCCGCGCCTGGGGCCGCTGGAAGGATCTTGCGGTGCTGGAATCGGTGGAGGATCCGCGCGACGGCACGGTGCGCCTGCCGCTGCTCAAGCCGCCTTCGGACGCGGCGGCCAGCGCCGACGACGTCCGCTTCGCGCCGGCCCGCATGCGCGACGGCATCGAATTTCTCTACCAGGTGCAACGGGCGTATTTCAAGACCATGCGCGATCACGCCCGCGGGATTGGCCTGAAAGTGCCGGTCACCGCGGTGGTGAGCAACGACATCGCGGCGGATCTGGCCTCGGTGGCGGCCGAGTGCGATTTTCTCTCGGAAAACCATTATGCGGACCATCCGCGGTTTTCCGCCAAGGACTGGGAAGGCCGCTACCACTATTACAACCGCAATCAATTGCGCGACACCACGGCGGGCGCGTTCGCGCCGCTGACCGCCGCGCTGCGCTGGGACAACAAGCCGGTCGTGGTGCGCGAGTGGGGCACGGTGTGGCCCAACCGCTATCGCGCGGTCAGCGTGCCGGAGGCGGTGGGCTACGCGCGCTTGCAGGACTACGACGCGATGATCCTGTTCGGCTACAAGACCGGAGAAAATGCGGATCGGCTGGTGGAATTCGGCTATCAAGCGGATCCGCCGGTCTGGGGATTGTACGCGCTGGGCGCGCTGGCGTTCTTGCGGGGCGACGTGCAGCCGTCGGACGTGGCGGCGCTGCTGGTGTACACGCCGTCCGCGCTGTTCAAGGGCGCGGGCGGGCCGAGCGATTTATTGCGGCTGGCATGGTGCGTGCGGCTGGGGACGACGTTCTCGCTGTCGGCCATCGTGCCGCGCGGCGGGCGGGTTGCGGCGACGACGGTTCCGCCGCTGCCCGGGCGGCAGCCCATCGTGATTCCCATGGACCAGCCGCCCACCTCGGAGGTCGTGCTGTCGCGCGTGAGGGTGGCCGGCGACCGGCGGCCCACGCTGCAGAACGGCACCTACACCAGCACGACCGGCCAGTTGATCCGCGACTCCTCGGCGGGACGGATGCTCATTGACGCGCCGCGCCTGGCTGCGGTGGCCGGGGAATTGCAGCTTGAGCCGGCCGTGTCCGCGGGAGCGCTGTCAGTGGCCAGCGCCAGCGAGATCGGCACGGTGATGGCCATTTCGCTGGACGGGCTGCCGCTGGCGCAGTCCAAGCGTTACGTGGTGAAAATGGTGACCGTCGCGGAAAATACCGGCCAGAGTCTGGTGCAGGCGGCGCCCGGCGCGGCGGCCCCTTACGTCCTGGCGACGCGGGGGCAGGGGCCGGTGCTCACTCGGGGGATGGCGTCGGTGAACGAGACGGTGGTCAGCCTCAACGGCAGCCCACTGGTTTCCATCGGAATGGCGAATGGGACCTGGGAATGTTTCGTGGACGGCCAGAGCGTGTATTTCTGGTGCGACACGCCGGGAATGAAGGCGGTGGTGGCCGGGCGCCCGCTGATCACCGAGGCGCAGGCGGTGCAAGTGCGCTAGCCGTCTGTTTCCGCGGATGTCAACACGATACTGAGGCCCTAACAACCCACGTTCTCGAAGTCGGCGACCTTCTCCAGCAACCGCCCGGCGCGGGCCTTTGACGACAAAAACAGCGTCCGCCGTGAGAGGTTGTAGTGGCTCGACGCGTCCAGGAAGAGGTCGAGTCGGCCGTCGCGGTCCAGGTCGCCGGCCCACAGGATGCGTGGGACGTCGGTGGCGTCGCAGCGGGGGACGCGGAGCACTTCCCGGGTTTTGTCCTGATACGTCAGCGTGAGTCTGTAGTTGGTGCAGACGCCGTCCTTCACGCTGTCCGCGCGGGCTTCCAGCACGTACTCGCGGCCTTCGAGTTTTTGCACGAGCCGCATTTCCGGCGCCATGCGCAGCTCGCCGCAAAACGTCGTGGAGACCGGGCCGGGGCGCAGGCTCACCCCGCGGAGCAACAGCAGTGGCTCGCCCTCGCGGTCGATCTTGATCGCGCGGCCGGTTTTTTCGGTGGGCTTGCTGTCCACGATGGGATCGTGTGCCAGGCTGATGCGGACACGGCATTCCCTGAGATCGGTGCCGCTGCGGCCGGGAAATAATCCCCAGTAGCTTCCGGGCGGCGCCTTCACTTCATCCCCGTGGTAGATGCCGGTGCCGAGCAGCCAGACTTTTTCGGACGCCTGCGCGGCGCAGGTGAGCAGAATGAGCAGCGCGATAAGCGGTTTCATCAAGTTAATCTCCCAATCCGAACCACGCGCGGATTTTATCGTGAATCTCCTCAACGCCGCTGGCGAGAAACTGGTAGAAGGGCACGGCCTCTTCTTCGGCTACCTGAGACAGCAGCGTGAGGGGGAGGCCGACTACAAAGAGACCAAGCGTGATAAGCGCCATGATCCCGATGTCAGACCACGATTTCATCAAGCCCATGGAAATTCCGGTCACGTTCTGGATCACGCACGCCAGGAGGCCCAGGATGAGTCCCGCGCCCACGAAAAGCAGGATACCGGCGGCCATCTGCAGCGGAATCAACAGGAAAACGATGGGCCAGGCGATCAGGTCGAGAATGAAGTCGCTCAGTTCATAGAGGTAGCGCTTCAGCACGTGCCACGGTCGCAGGGGAATTTCCCGCGAGACCACCGCGGTGATCGTTGCGATGGCCGGCGGCGCCAGCAAGATTCCCAAAGCGACCAGAGCCAGCGGCGCGAATTCGATCCATGAGCGCCAGGTCAGCGCGGCCGCCACGATCGCTCCCACGCCCAGCACCCGTTTTATGGTGAACATACTGCTCATGCTACCTCCCCCGGCGACGAAAAGAAGTGTGCTGCCCCACAAAACTCAAGGCTGCGGCGTGACGCGCATCAAGCGTCGGTGAATCAGGGTGAGGGGATCAATGAGCCCGGCGTACCACGAAATCCCCAGAGATTGTGTGGCGAAGAAGTGGGCGGCGATTTCGTCGACGCACTCCGGCGCGACGACGTGAAACGTCTCGTGGGCCAGCACCACGTCGCGGGCCGCGACCTCGAGCGCGAAGTTGAGC
>Ga0194131_10004854_pt1 | contig 19882 bp, 16 predicted proteins | sample TA2KigO120mmetaG_FD_148631 | JGI IMG/M metagenome (GOLD analysis project Ga0194131, IMG submission 148631) | Freshwater microbial communities from Lake Tanganyika, Tanzania - TA2015053 Kigoma Offshore 120m | ecosystem: Environmental > Aquatic > Freshwater > Lake | place: Tanzania: Lake... | reverse complement strand
CGCGAAGGTCAATCGAATAGGGCTTTCCCATCCATGCTGGCCTCCACTGCCCAGCTAGCATCTTGAATCAGATTTCCGATTCCTTGGGAATCCCCCTTCGATTCCTATTTCACGCGCGACGCTCTAGACGAACCGTGCAATGAAGGTTCAAGGAATTGCGCCGAGGAGCCATGCACGTGATGACGCGCCGCCATGCCGCACGGTAGTCTCCCGGCCCATTGCAGGGAGTTTGGCGATGAAGCGATGGAAATTCCGCCCGGAGGGCTCGACCTGGGGCGACTGGGGCGACGACGATCAGCTCGGTCGCCTCAACCTCATCACCCCGAGAAAAGTGCTGGAAGGCATCGCCGAGGTCAAAGAAGGCCGCTCGTTTTGCCTCAGCCTGCCGCTCGACCTGCCGGGCGGGAACGTGCTGAACCCGCGCCGGCTACCGCCAGTGCTGTCGCCGACCGGCGACGAGAACGGCTGGCGATTCAACTTCCACACCCGGAGCCTCAATCCGCTGTTCGTCGATGTCGCGAGCGATGACCGCGTGATCCTGACCCTGCAATACTCCACCCAGTGGGACACGCTCGCCCATGTCGGCGGTTTTTTCGACGCCGACGGCGACGGCGTGCCCGAGCCGCTGTACTACAACGGCTTCAAGGCCGGCTCCGATGTCGTCGGCCCGCAACCCGATGCCGGCCGCGACGGTTGCGGCCATCTGAGCTACGCCCACAAGCTCGGCGTCGAGAACATGGCGGCGAAAGCGATCCAAGGGCGCGCCGTGATGGTCGATCTGGAGAAACACTTCGGCCGCGACCACAAGTACGTCGGCTACGACGACCTGCGGCGCGTGCTCGACGCCGACAAGGTCGTCGTCGAGCCGGGGGATATGTTGCTGCTCTACACCGGCTTCACCGACGAGATCGTCAAGATGGACAAGAAGATCGATCCGGCGCGCGTGCACGCCATGTGCTGTGTGCTCGACGGCCGCGACAAGCGCCTGCTGCAATGGATCTCCGACAGCCAGATCGCCGCGCTGATCGCCGACAACTACGGAGTAGAAGCGGTGCCGGCCAAACCCGGGCCGGACGCCGCCGAGCATCCATCGCTGCCGTTGCACAACCACTGCCTGTTCAAGCTCGGCCTCAACCTCGGCGAAATCTGGTGGCTGAAGGATCTCGCTCTGTGGCTGCGTGACCATGAGCGGTCGCGCTTCCTTCTGACGGCGCCGCCGCTGCGCCTGCCCGGCGCCGTCGGCTCGCCGGCGACGCCGGTGGCGACCGTTTAGCCGCCGCATGGCCGCGTCGTTTCCGGGCCTCATCGCCAACCGCCTCCAGACGGAGCGCTTCCGCTTGGTCGATGTCGGCTGCTCGGGCGGCATCGATCCGATATGGCGCGCCTTCGAGCCGCGCCTGGCGGCGCTCGGCATCGATGCCAGCGAGACCGAGTGCCGGCGCCTCAGCGCCGCCGAGCGCAACCCCGACGTCTGCTATGTGGCGGCCTTCGCCGCGCGGTCGGCGGACCGACCGATCGACATCTCGGCCGGCCCGGCGGCTCCGCTGATCATGCGGATGCGCGATCGCCTGAGCTTCATGCGCACCCGCGAGATTCGCGACGCGCGGCTCAAGCACAGCTCGACGGCCGAGCAGTTGCGCAACAACGCCTGGGAGTTGACCGGCCTTGCCGACCCGGCCCGGCCGGTGGTCGTACCCGAACTCCTCGCCGAACGGCAGTGGGCCGATCTCGACTATCTCAAAGTCGACGTCGACGGCGCAGACTTCGATATCCTGCAGTCCTTTGCCGGACGGTTGGCGTCGCTCGGCACCCTGGCAGTACAGCTCGAGGTCAATTTCGTCGGCACCGAGCAGCCCGACGACCATACCTTTCACAATACCGATCGGTTCATGCGCGCCGAAGGTTTCGACCTGCTGCGCCTCGACGTCCGTACCTTCTCCTCTCGCGCCCTGCCTGCGCGCTATATCTGGCCGACCCCGGCCGAGACCGTATCGGGTCGACCATTCCAGGGCGAAGCCTACTATGCGCGCGACGTGCTGGCGCCGCATCGCACCGCTGCCAACGCCGGCCTCGGCCCGGAGAAACTGGCCAAGCTCGCCGCGATCTTCGCGGCATGGGACGTGCCAGACGCGGCGGCCGAACTGCTGCTTGCCAAGCGCGAGACGTTGACCCGATTGCTCGATGTCGAGGCGGCTCTCGATCTGCTGGCCGCGCAGACGCAGCGCCAACGCCGCCGTCCGCTGCCCTATCGACGGTACATGGCGACTTTCGAGGCCGACGCTGCGAGCTTCTATCGGCCGGAGGGACCGGTGCCGGTCCGGGAGCGACTGAGATCAGCCTGGCGCGGCTACTGGTTCCCGCGCGAGAAGCGACCTTAGGCCTTCTTCTCCCAACTGCCGCCGGCCGTCTGCTGCCAGTAGACGACGACATGGCCGGCGGCTTTGTAAGCTTTCCACCGCTCCCTGGCGTCGGCGACGGCCATGTCGTCGCGACCGTCGAACAGCTCGAAGCAGCGCTTGTAGTCGCCGACCCGCTCGGAGCGAGCACGGTCGGCGACGAAGAGAAAGCCCGCTTTGTTGGGATTTTCGTCGAGATGCGTCAACCAGACCGGCTGCCGATCGGCCTCGCCGTCTCTCGCCGATCCATGCGGCAGGAAGCTGTTGGGGTCATAGGTCCACAAATGGGTGTTCAGCGCATCGACCCGCTCGGGCGAGCCGACCATGACGACTGCCCGCTCGCCGGCCTGCAGTGTCTTGACCAACAGACGAGGCAGCGCGTCCTCGAGCGAAGATCGGGTCAGATGATAGAAGTTGACCTCGGTCACCGCCGGCACTCGCCGCGGATCGTCAGCGCTCGTAGGTTTCGGCGATCCACGCGTCGAGCAGGCGCACGCCGTAGGCCGTCGCGCCTTTCGGCGTGGTGCTGTCACCCTTGCTCGACCAGGCGACGCCGGCGATGTCGATATGAGCCCAGGCTACTCCATCCTGAACGAAGCGTTGCAGGAACTGGGCCGCAGTGATCGAGCCGCCGTCACGTCCGCTTCCGACATTTTTCATGTCGGCGATATCCGAATCGATCAGCTTGTCGTATTTGGGGCCGAGCGGCATGCGCCAAAGCTTCTCACCGATGCCGGCACCGGCCGCGCGCAGCTTGTTGGAAAGCGCGGTGTTGTTGCTGAACAGTCCGGCGCGCTCGTGCCCAAGCGCCACGATGATGGCCCCGGTCAGGGTCGACAGCTCGACCATCGCTTGCGGCTTGTACTTCTCCTGGGCGTACCACATCGCGTCACACAGGATCAGCCTGCCCTCCGCATCGGTGTTGATCACCTCGACGGTCTGTCCCGACATGCTCTTGACGACGTCGCCCGGCCGCTGGGCATTGCCGTCCGGCATGTTCTCGACCAGGGCGCAGACGCCGACGACATTGACGCGGGCCTTGCGGCCGGCCAGCAAGCGCATCGCACCGGTGACGGCGCCGGCGCCGCCCATGTCCCATTTCATGTCTTCCATGCCACCGGCAGGCTTTAGCGAAATGCCACCAGTATCGAAGCACACACCCTTGCCGATCAATGCGACAGGCTTCTGGTTTTTGGGCCCATTCATCCAGCGCATCACCAGGAGCTGGGATTCGCGCTCGCTGCCTTGCCCTACGCCCAACAAGGTATTCATCCCGAGCTTCTTCATCTCGGCTTCGCCCAGAATCTCGACTTTGACGCCGAGCTTGCCGAGGTCGCGCGCTCGGCGAGCGAACTCGGCGGGGTAAAGCACATTGGCAGGCTCGCTGACGAGATCACGGGCGAAGAATACGGCATCGATGGTGGGCGCCAGCCTCTCGTGAACGCGGCGTGCTTCGGCCGGCCCCGCCACGAAGATGGTGATCTGCTCCAGCGAGTGCTTCTGTTCGGGCTTGTCCTTGGTCTTGTACTTGTCGAACCGGTAGTTGCGAAGTTGAGCACCGAGCGCAATGCGCGCGGCAATTTGGCCGGGTGTCAGGCGGCTGCCCTTGACGGCGTCCACGGCGACCGCGACGGCCTTCTGACCGGCGGCGTTGGCATCGGCCGCCAGGATGCCGCCCAAAGCCTCGGCGGCACGGGCGTCGAGTTCACGCGCCTTGCCGACTCCCAGCAGGGTAAGCCGAACGACGCCACCCGATTGGCCCAGCAACGTCAGCGATTGGCCCTTGGCACCGCTAAAGCGGCTGGCGCCGATACCACGCGCGACGGCGCCGTCGACGGTCTTGTCGACGGCCTGCGCGCTTGCCGAGAGTTGCTTGTCGGCGGCGACGAACACAGCCAGATTGCCCGAGAAGGCCCTTGGAAAGGCCGAAAATTCTACTTTCATCCGCTCCCCTCGCTCTTGGCGCGCACTTCCGGCTTTTAGTTTTCACCCCTGCGGCGCGACAGCGCAAGCCGTGAATCGACGCCATATCGCTGCAAATTCGGGGTAGCGCTGCGGCGTCCGCGACAGTATCAGTACCGGCCCCCCGCAAATGGATATGGAAATGACTACAGCTGCTCTTCCTCGCGTGTCGGTCGTCGGTCTTGGCAAGCTCGGAGCCCCTCTGTCGGCGGTGCTGGCCAGCCGCGGCTTCACCGTGATCGGCCTCGATGTGAGCAAGGTCCTGGTCGACGCCCTGAACGCCGGCAGGATGCCGATCGTCGAACCTCAGCTCAATGAGCTGATCGCAGCCAACAAGAGCCGCTTGTCGGCAACGATGGACCCCAACGAAGCGATCGAAAAAAGCGACGCAAGCTTCGTGATCGTTCCGACGCCATCGGACAGCACCGGCTTCTTTTCCAATCGCTTCGTGCTCCAGGCGATGGGGTCGCTCGGCAAGGCGCTGCGAGCCAAGCGAGGCTACCATATGGTGGTGATCACCAGCACCGTGATGCCGGGCACGACGGGCGGCGAGATCAAGGCAGCGCTGGAGGCGGCGTCGGGCCGCAAAGTAGGGCCGGACCTCGGGCTTTGCTACAATCCGGAGTTCATCGCGCTCGGCAGCGTGGTGCGCGACATGCTCTTTCCCGACTCGATCCTGATCGGCGAAAGCGATGCCAAGGCCGGCGACATGCTGCAGACCATCTATTTGCAGATGTGCGAGAAGAAGCCACCCGTGCAGCGCATGAACTTCATCAACGCCGAACTCACCAAGATTTCGGTCAACACCTATGTGACGACGAAGATTTCCTACGCCAACATGCTGGCCGACATCTGCGATCGCCTCCCGGGTTCGGATGTCGACGTCGTGACCAAGGCGCTGGGTGCAGACACCCGCATCGGCGCCAAGTATCTGAAGGGCGCGATGGGCTATGGCGGTCCCTGCTTTCCGCGTGACAACGTCGCTTTCGCGGCGCTCGCTCGCAAGATCGGCGCACGGGCCGACGTCGCGGAGGCGACCGATCGCATCAACAATCACCAGATCGACCGGCTGTCGGACCTGGTCGCCAAGCTGGCCATGGCAGGCACCCGGATCGCCCTGCTCGGCCTCTCCTACAAGCCGCAAACGCCGGTGGTCGAGGAAAGCCACAGCGTCAAGCTCGCCGCCAAGCTCGCCGATGCGGGCTACGTCGTGGCCGTGCACGATCCGCTGGCGCAGGATGCGGCGATCGCGGTATTGGGCGACAAGGTCGTCGGTGCGTCCTCGGTCGAACGCGTCGTGCGGGACTGCGACCTTCTGATCGTCGCGACCGGCTGGCCGGACTACAAGGAGATCGATCCGGCTTGGTGCAAACGCGACGGTCAGCGGCTTACTGTGCTCGACCTCTGGCGCACGCTACCAGCCCAGAAATTCACCGACGTGGCCGACGTCCTCTACCTAGGCGCCGGGCGCTGAGCCGACCCGGTGCAATAGCGCTTCACGACAAGACTTGCGTCGAAAGCCTGTATCACCTGGAGCGCGCCGCCGTTCCGCCTACCAGGCTTGACGGGCGCGGAACTTCAAGACCTTTCCCTTGAGTGATTCATCCTCGCGCGGGAAACCGGCGAGAACCTGACTGCAGAAGGGATTGATGTTGGCGCCGACGTAGTTCGTGAAGGTGGTCCAAAACTTGTTGAAGATCACATTGACGCCGATGAAGCGCCGCGGCAGGCGCCGGCCTTCGGGGCGCGTCTCGGCCTCGAGCGCTACCGCCCGCTTGAACAGTCGCTCGATCACTTTCAGCCGCTTCTTGTCGATTGCCGTCATCGGCCTGCCGATTCGCACGGGCTCGGTCGCGGTCTGGGTGGCAAGGCCGAATTCGAAGATGAACAGATCGGCCTTCGGCAGCAGATCGGCGAAGGGTGCCCGCTCGACACCGGACAGCTCGGTCGGCAGGCCGTCGCACTCCATGGGGACGAGGATGGGACCAGAAAAGCCCATCCCGTGCCAAGCCTTGACGAAGCCGCCGACGAAGTCCGAGCGGGCCGCTACCAACATGAGCGCGGTCGAACGCGGGAACGTCACCATCTGATCGCAAACGAACGGTAAGGTATGCGGCAGGTCATAGGTCAGATCTTGAAAAAGCTGCCACTCCACGCTGGTCTCGACGAACGGCTCGGTTGCCGGGTCGATCGCCTTGTCGAGCCCCGCGGTGAAGCGCTGGTAGGCGGTGTCGCGATCGAGCCGGATCTCCTCGATCTCGACGTCCGGCCAGCCCCAGTTGTCGGCCTGCGCGGGCACGTATGGCGTGGCGACATTCCAGATGTAGTGGTCCAGGTCGTTCATCCGCGTGGCGCGGCCTTTGTTGTTGGCGGCCGCCACTCGCGTATGGTCGCAGTGGTAGCCGAACACCTTGTCGATCAGCGTGTCGACACGACCGCGATAGAGCGCCAACCGCGCCGCCAGATTCGAATCACAGTGCCAGCCCAGGATCATGCTTTCGTCGAATCCGTGGATTGCGAACATGTCCTCGCGCAACGCCGCCTGAAAGTCGCCCAACGCGTCGTATTTCATCGGCATGTAGTTGTGCACCACCTGGTTCAGGTGGAATCGGACCGCCCAGTCCCGCAACTTGGCCAGATTTCCCGCTGGATCCCGCCGGTCGAACGCCGCCTCCCACAGCATCTCGGGAATCTCGAATCGGGGCACCTGATAGAAGCCGTCCGGGACGGCCCCCAGAATGTCGCTCAAAGACTCGCCTTCCTGGCGCGGCACCAGCAGCATGTCGGTGTTGGTGTAGAGAATCCATCGGTTGCGCGGGTTCGAGCGCCTGAGCGCCACATTGCGCGACTGTGCCTCAAGTGCCACCAGATGCGTCTTCAGCCGATGACGGACATGCTGATCGGGGCGCACGCGCAGGATGCGCAACACCTTCTTGGCTTTGTCGGTCAGCGTGTCGTGGATCGCCTCCGGGAAGGTCGGATGATCGTCCGGCGTGTTGTAGTCGACAAAGAGGATCTCGTCGTCCGCGTCGGACATCACTTCGGCCAGGGCATTGAAGCTGATCGCAGCCCGCTTGTGCAGATTGTAGCCGTGACTGTCGTTGCGTCCGTAGAGAATGACGGAAAACATGCTGCCCTCGCCCGCGCCGGAGCTAAGCGTTCGACCGGGCCAGCTTGTTGCTGGCCGCGGCATACTCGATCAATGCTGGCGGCCCTTGATCGACGACGTCCTGCCAGTGCCGGCGCGCCGCCGCCGGGTTGCTGCCGGCAATCAGCACGCCCATCTGAAACCTCGCTTCGGCAAGACGGGCTGGCGTATCGGCTCGGCAGAGCAACGCTTCTTTCGTCACCTGGCCGACGTGAAAAGCCAGCAGAATCGCCGGCCATCGTTCGCCACCATCGACAGGGGCCGACTCGGCTGGCGCGCCGGCAAGCCGCGCTGCCGTCAAGGTATAGAGCAGCCAATAAGGATTCTTGGGGGCCTTCGCGCGGGCAAGCTCGAACTCATGGAGAGCCGCGTCGTAGTGCCCCTGACGCATCGCCACGCAGGCCCGCGCCGCCGAGTTTGAAAACGGCAAGAGCTCGAATTGCCGGCGCCAGTCGTCATTGGCTTCGGCTATTCGGCCAAGAGCGAGGCGCGCGATGCCGCGGCTATTGAGGGTCTCACCGTCCTTCGGATTGACGACCAGCACTTCGTCGAAGAGCTGAAGCGCATCCTGATAGCGGCCCAACGCCAGCAATGCCTCACCCTTGAGAGCAAGTGCCTCGGGGAGCTTCGGCTTCACCTTCAGGGCGCGTTCGTAGCTGTCCAAGGCCTCCGACGCCCGACCACGGGCCAGCAAAGCGTTGCCGTGCGCGAGATGCGGCAGAATCCTGCTCCTGACGTTACTGCGCACGAGGTCGTAGGCCTCGCTTTCGAAGGCAAAGTAGCCGCGCTGGCGGAACAGATAGCGCCGATCCGCAGCGCCGGGCGGCAGCGCCGACCAAATGCGACGCGCACGCTCATACTCACTGCGCGCTTCCTCGCCGCGGCCCAGACGGTCGAGAACTTCGGCACGCGCCATCACCGCGTCGGCGAACTCGGGAAGCAGAGCCAATGCCCGGTCGAACGCCGCGAGCGCGCCCTCGCCATCCCGGCTACGCATCTTCATCAGGCCGTCGCGAAAATGAACTCGCGCGCCCTGTTCGCCGTCACCGGCTCCGTGCGCCATTTCGACCGTCACAGGCCGCCGCCACAGCCGCTTCATTGGTGCAATGGCCGCCCTAAATATGCCGCTGTCAGCCAATGGTGGCTCTCGAGGTCGTGGTCCGGGCAATCAAGATGAGAACTTTCACCGCTGGCGGCGCCGCAGGAAAGAAACCAATCCCGCAAGTTTCCCGCTAGCCCAACCGCCAGGGAGCGTCAAGCCGGCGTCAGGGCCGCCACTTCAACGCACGAACGACGAAATCCAAAGAAAATTTCCTACCAAAGACAGTGGAAAAGCCCTGCCATGGCCCTATCGAGGCTACCTCTACCGAATTCCCTATGCTATGCGACCTGCCGCCATCTCCCCAGCAAGCGTCTTTGCCATATCACGACCGGCCATGGGATCGCCCCTTCTACTTCAATGACCAACGTGAACGATCGCCAGCAACTCCCCGACGCACCAGTCATGCACATTCTGGACGGCAAGACTGTCGAGGCGCGGGACTACAATTGGCTCGAACGCGCCATCAGGTTCCTGTTTCGGCCTTTTGCAGAGGCTTGGCACCACCGTGATCTCATTGCGGCGATCCTGCGCCGCGAGTTGCGCGAACGGTTCAGCGGCTCCATGGCTGGATGGGTATGGGCGGTCGTGGCGCCGCTGATATCCCTTGTGACCTACACGATCGTCTTCGGTGGTTCGGCCAAACTTCCCAACAAAGCCGATTCGAGTTCCTCGCTGGACTATGCCCTCTTTGTGTTCGGCGGGTTGGTGGCCTTCAACTTCTTCACGGAAATGGCCTACCGTGCCCCCTCGCTGCTTCACGAGTATTCTCACTATATCAAGCAGACGATGTTTCCGGCGGAGATGTTGCCGATCATCTCGACCCTGCGTGCCACCACCTATGCGACCATCGGTCTGGCCCTGATGCTGCTGTGCCAACTGCTTTTCGTCGGCTGGCTGCACTGGACCGTTCTGCTGCTGCCCCTCTGGTTCATCCCGTTTCTAGGCTTTCTGATCGGCATCACCTGGCTGTTGTCGGCGATGGGAGCATTTACGCGCGATACCGCGTATTTGATGGGTACCATCGCACCGGTCCTGATGTTCGCCACGCCGGTGTTTTATTCGCACGAGACACTAAGTCCAAACATGAAGCTCTTGATGTATGCCAACGTCCTCACAGGCTTCATCGAGATCATTCGCGACCTGGTCGTCTTCGGGAAGGTTTCCGACGGGCTGGTGATCGCCTGGACGATGTTTATTTCGATGTTCTTCTTCTGGTTCGGCTATTGGTTCTTCCGACGCCAGCAGAATGCGATCGCCGATGTCATCTGACACCGAGGTCGCAATCAGGGCGACACACCTTGCGAAGGCCTACAAGCTCTATGACACTCCAGGCGACTGGATGAAGCAACAGCTCCTGGGCTCGGAAGAGCGTCCCTACTACAAGTCGTTCTGGGCCCTGAAAGACATCAGCTTCGAGGTTCGACGCGGCACGAGCATCGGCATCGTCGGACGCAATGGTTGTGGCAAGTCCACGCTGCTGCAGATTGTCTGCGGCATGACCCGCCCGACGAAGGGCGAGATCTGGGTCAAAGGGCGAGTCGCGCCCGTACTCGCCCTTGGTGCGACGTTCGACTACGAGGGAACAGGGCGCGAGAATGTGCTGATCGGCGGCGCTATCCTGGGGTTGAAGCGCCGGGAGATTCTGGACAAATTCGACTCGATCGCAGAGTTCGCCGGCGTCGGCGACTTCATGGAACGACCACTGAAGCAATATTCCATGGGCATGCGCATGCGCTTGGCCTTTGCGATTTGCGCTCATATCGAAGCCGACATCTTGATCGTCGACGAGGCGCTCGCCGTCGGCGACATGGCTTTTCAGAAAAGGTGCGTCGCCTGGATCAACAACTTCCGGCGGACTGGCACGCTGCTTTTTGTCAGCCACTCCACGAGTGAACTCTCGCAGCTCTGCGAACAGGCGATATGGATCGACGACGGGCGCGTCCGCGAAGCCGGCGACGTTACCGACGTCGCGCGAGCCTATCATCGGTCGACGCTCTTCGAGCGAGATGACATGAAGCGCTTCGCAGTGGCGTGATTGGCAGCCCCCATGCGATCCGACCTGTGGTTCTGCGCGGGATGCAGAAACGTTGCTCGCCCCTCAGGGGACACAGCCAACGACCATCGCCAACAGCGGACGGCCGCCTCTTGCAGTACGATACCAAAGGCTGACAATATGTGGCGCGTGCCGCGCTTGGAGCTGGTGGCACCGCGTCGCCGGCGTCGCGCCCATTGCCGGTCGACCTCGGCAGCAGCCTAGACAAGCTCATGACAGCGTCGGCCCCCTACATCAGCATCGTCGGATGGTTGCGAAACGACGGTTACATCGATCGGTATGTGGAACACATCCGTCATGCCGTCGGTCTGCTGGCGCGACAGCTACAGCGTCATGCGGTGCCGTCGGAGATCATTCTCGTCGAATGGAACCCGCCGACTGATCGCCCACCCATGTCCAGTCTGCTCGAAGGCGTTGTCAGTGGCGGCTCGGTGAGCCTGCGCATGATAGTCGTCGACGGTCGCTACCATCGGCCGCTGGTCGGTTCCGCCTACAAAGGAATGCACAGCTTGAATGCCGCGAACGCCGGAATGCGTCGCGCACGCGGTCGCTTCATCGTCCCCAAGGCGCTCGACACCTATTTCACGGATGACATAATCGAGAGAATTGCGCGCCGACAGCTCGATGAAGACGAGGCATACCGCTGCGACCGGTATGACGTGCATCTCGATTCCAACGACTGGCTACACTGGGGCGAAACCGAGCTGTTCGAGCGAATGTCGGAGAACATTGTTCAGCATCACGCCCGGCTCACCCAGAGCCCGTATTGGGGAATCCGCGATCTTCACACCAACGCCTGTGGCGATTTCATGCTGATGGCGGCGCGCCACTGGCATGCCATTCGCGGCTTCCAAGACGATCCGACCGTTCTGTGCTTGGATGCCGATTCGATTGCCTTGCACGCCGCAGCGGCGCATGGTGTGCGAGAGGTGTGCTGGCCCGACACGTGCCGTGTCTACAAGATCTCTCACGACCACACCTTCACTCAGCGAGTCTCACAGGATTGGCAGAGTTGGCAGACCGGACTCGAGCGACTGCTGATAGGGGGTATAACGACCGGCCTGGCGATCGAACTCAGAATTCTGTTCGACTATCCGCGCCGCCGCATGCGTGGCGTCGACGGCATTCTGGGCCCCTCCGTCGAGCGCAACTTCGTGGTCAAGGCCCGCCGCTATGCAAAGAACGACACGTCGCTGATCACCAACACAGACGATTGGGGACTTGCCGGTGAGCCGCTGATCGAGCACGTCTTGGCGAGAGCCGAATGGGACACCTCGCAAGTGGCCGGCGCATCGTGACTGTCAAACAGGCGGTCTGCCTGGTCGGCGGTCGCGGCACGAGACTTGGCGCGCTCACCGAGCAAACTCCCAAGCCGCTGCTTCCGGTAGCGGGGCGGCCGTTTCTCGACTACCTGGTGCATGAGGCGCGACGCTTTGGGTTGCAACAGCTCTTGCTGCTGACCGGCTATCGCTCTGGAGACATTGCCGAGCGCTACGCCGGCCGTTCGTTCGGGCAGCTGGCGGTGGACGTCGTGGTCGAGCCCAAGCCCGCCGGAACCGCCGGCGCGCTCGCCAATGCCGGCGACCGCCTCGACGACACGTTCTTTCTGTTGAACGGCGATTCGTTTTTCGACTTCAACTGGTTGGCGTTGTCCGAAGCGCTGCCGCGCGATGATTGGACGCTTCATGCGGCGCTGGCACTTGGCGTCGTCGGAACTCGTTACGGTCGGGTCGAGCTTCGTGGCCAACGGGTCCACAGTTTTCAGGCTGAGGGAGAAACGACCCAACCTATCAATGCCGGCGTCTATCTGACGCGCCGCACGGTCTTGGAGCTGATCAAGACGATGCCGTGCTCTCTCGAGCGCGAAATTCTGCCCGGCCTCGCAGCGAGTGGACGCCTGCTGGGCAGTGCAGCCGCGAAGACTTTCATAGATATCGGCCTGCCTGACGACTTTGTGCGTGCCCAGTCGGTGTTGCCGGCTTCCATGTCGAGGCCAGCCGTCTTCTTCGACAGAGATGGTGTTCTAAATCGCGATGACGGGTACGTTCACAGGCCCGACAAGTTCGTGTGGATCGATGGCGCACTCAAGGCTGTCCGGTGGTTGAACGACGCCGGCTACTACGTCTTCGTCGTGACGAATCAGGGCGGCGTCGCCCACGGCTATTATGGTGAGCAGCAGGTGAAGGAGCTGCATACCTGGATGCAGGACGAATTACAGCGGCATGGCGCGCACATAGACGCCTTCGAGTACTGCCCCTATCACCCCGATGGAGTGGTCGACCACTACCGGAGGATCTCGGACTTTCGAAAGCCGGCCCCCGGCATGCTTCTGAAGCTGCTACGAGACTGGACGCCCGCCATCGATCGTTCTTTCATGATCGGCGATCGAGACACCGACGTGCAGGCCGCAAAGGCGGCCGGCATTGCCGGATACAAGTTTGACGGCGGAAGCCTGCTCGACTTCGTCAAGCGCTGCGCGCGACCATGAATTCGCGGTTGCGGTTGATCGCCAAGACCGCCTCTATGGCTGCGGGCGGCAAGGCCCCTAGTGCGCTTGCCTCCGAGTTCTCGTCGACTTCCCGGGGAGTCAGAATCCCAGGAATGACGCTTGAGACGGCGGGAAACGACAGGCAGAAGCGCAACGCACTGTGAACCGCCGACTTACCCGGTGCTGCGGACACGGCGGCCAGGAGTTCCGCCGCGCCGTCGATCCAGTTGTCGATTTGGGCGCGTGACCAGCCCAGCCGATGATCGCCGGCGGGAAACACAGCATCGCGGCGAATCGTTCCCGCCAGGAATCCAAAACAAAGCGGCGTGCGAGCGATAAATCCCGCCTTGTGACGCTCGACCTCGTCGAACAATCCACACGTTAGTGCCCGGACGTCCATCATGTTGAAGTTCGCTTGAACAATGGGCGCGTCCCACAGACACACGGCGTCTCTTGCTTCGATCGGCGACTTCGCCGAGACACCCCAAGTTCGAATCTTGCCGGTGCGGGTCAACCGTGACAGGGCTTCCCGAAGTTCGCCAGTCTGCCAAGCATCACGCGGTGGATTGTGCAGCTGCAAGACGTCGATATAGTCGGCGCGCAAACGCGCGAGACTTCGTTCCGCCGACGCCACTATGGCGCCAGCCGAGAAGTCCGGTTGACGATCCCAGCTGTCATAGCCCGCCTTCGTCGCAACGACGACACGCTCTCTCTGTCCCGCGAAGGCCTGGCCGATCAACTCCTCACTATGGCCGCTGCCATAGGCACTCGACGTGTCGAAGAAGGTGACGCCGCGTTCGACAGCGCGCTGCAGCGCGGCAATCGACTGGGTATCGTCGGTCTCACCGTACGACGTGTGACCGACGGTGCGGCCGCCAATGCCCCACGCCCCAAAACCAATTTCAGAGACGGCGAGACCGGTCCGGCCGAGGATCCGGTAGTGCATTTCAGTGGCCTGTTTCGCGGTCAGTAGTGGCCAGCGAGTTCCTTCGTGATCTCGACCGCCCTCGGCGAGTAGAGATAGGCACCCTTCTTGTTTCCCCACCACACGATCTCTCGACACCACTTCTGAAAATCGTCGTAGGGTTTGCTGGTTCGGTCGACCTCAATGACCATGTCGGTCTGGCGCAAAGGCGCCTGCTCCCCGTTGCGCACTTTGTGCCAGTAGTCCAGCAAGTCGTAGCGCAGGCGCACCTCGACGTTCGTCTTCTGGAAGGGTTGATGGACGAGTGCGTGGTTGAGCTTGACGGCTTCCTCGATCACGTCCATCGGCAGCCCTGCACTGCGTGCTCCGACGATCTCGGCCAGCAGCCGCCCCGCTTCGGCGTAAAATGCGTCGAACCGGCCTTCGGCCGTCAACTTCACGAAGATATACTCGTCCGCCGGCCAGTAGATGCCAAGGTACTCCTTGGAGAACACATATTCCGGACCGCCCTTCTGGATCGACTCGGCTTCAGCGTGGAAGAACGCGTTGATTTCATCGATCAGAGGATAGCGGTCGGGATCCGCCGCCATGAACGCCTCGATCATGTCCCGGTACGAGATCCCCGAGACGCCGTGCGTCAAGATCAACGGAATCTGAAATAGTTTGTCGAAATGCAGGAGCGCGGTCATCCAGCAGAAGACGCGCGTTCGGCGCCAGTCGGCCAGCGGAGTCGCCGCTGTCGCGATGACCAAATCCTGGACTTCCGGCACGTCGTCGTCGAGCTCGACGCGTTCGCCATGAATATTGATGATCTTCGACTCGACCGTGACCATGCCGTACTTGGCCTGATAGGCCGGATCTCCCATCTCGGCGTTGGGCAGGATCGAAAGATTGTTGAACTGAATACGATTGTGCTGGCCATTCTCCATGAGCTGATCGACGCCGCGCACAAAAGATTCGTAGGTCTCGCCGGGCAGTCCGAGGATCAAGTCCGAATAGGTTTCGACCTTGTCCTTCGTGAAGCGCCGCTGCAGCTCCATGTAGGTATCGAGCGAAATATTGTCGCGCTTGATCGCTTCGAGGGTTGTCATGTCGACGCTCTGCATCGACAAGGCCACACCCTTGTTCAAGCCGGCGTCGGATAGGATTTTCTGCGTCAGATAGGCTCGCTCCGTCGCATTCTTCGTGTTCTGCACCGAAAGGGCCACGGGATAGCCGGTACTCTTTTTGATAGCGGCCACATAACTGGCGATGTCGACATCGCGCTTCTGTATTCCGAAATTCGCGTCGCAGCAGAAGATGTACTCGATCTTGTTCTTGGCAAACCAATTGACTTCCCGAAAGAGCCGCTCTTCGCCGAACTTCGTCACCTTGGCGGCAGTGGCCGACCCCCAGTCACAGAAGGTACAACGGAACGGGCAACCACGGTTGGTTTCCCACAGGCCGATCCAGCTCTCGTTCGGATTGGCGGCCATGATGGTGTCGAAAGCACCTTCGAGAAACGGCGACGGAATCTCGTCGAGATCGCGTACCCGCTCGACGTTCGGCTTGCGCACGAATACGCCGTCCTCATCGATGAAACTCACGCCGGCTAGATCGGCCCAATGGCGTGCCGGAAACATTTCCAGGAACTTGAGAAAGGTCCGCTCGCCCTCATTGTGGACGGCAATGTCGATTTGCCGATTGGCCCGCAGAAAAGCCTCAGGCTGGTCAGGTACGTGGGGCCCTCCGAAAACGATGACGATCCCGGGCTTTACGGCCTTCAGACGGCGGGCGATCTCCAATGAGATGCGGCCGTTCCAGACGTAGGTGCTGAAGCCCACGACATCGGCTTCGAGCAGTGCTTCAACGGCATCGGCGATACGGATCCGCTTGTAGAGCGGCGGCAGGAACCTAAATCGCTCTGGGTGTCTTGATTTCTGCTGCAGGTATGTCTGCAACAGCGCGACAGAATAGGGCAGATAATTCTGCCCGGAGAATGAATTGTTGATCTGGACCAGGCCGACCGTTACAGCAGCCATCGTCTGCCTGTTCGACGGCTGGAGCGCCTCAGCGGCGCTGGTAGAAGCCGCCTGAGCTTGGCTCCCATTTGGACTGGTCATGCGCACTTGGCCTGAGCTGTCGTTGTCATAAAACTGCAATCCTGGCTCTGCTTCCGTCCGCTGTGGGCTCACGAAGCAACAGGGATATGCAGCGTCCCTAAAGCAAGAGGTAGATGAACACCTTCAGAGACGCAACACAATTGCATCCCTAGTCGATTGAAAAAACGACGTAATTTCCTTCGGCCGACTAGGGAAACACGGGCAAGTGGGGCTGTGGTCTCAGCCCACTGTAAGGAAACCAGGCTCGCCAATGGACTTCACCGACAGGAAAATTCTCGTCGCCGGCGGAGCCGGCTTCATCGGAACCAACCTGGCACTAAGGCTAACGCGACAAGGCGCGCGTCTGCGACTGACCCTCCATGACAAGCCTCTGCAAGCGGCGTTCCCCACAGCCGAGGTCGTGAAACTCGACTTGCGCCGTCTGGAAGACTGCGCGCGTGCGGTCGAGGGCATGGACTATGTGTTCATTTGCGCCGCTCATACATCAGGGGCCGCCGTGATCCGCGCTACGCCGCTGGCGCATGTCACACCGAACGTGCTGATCAATGCCTCATTGCTCGATGCTGCCTATCGGGCTCGCGTGCAAAAAGTTTGCTTCATCTCGACCGGCGCCGTCTATCCGGATACCGGCGCGCGGCCCGTCGCCGAAGCGGAGGGGATGATGGGCGACCCCCATGAAGTCTACTTTCCGGTCGGCTGGATGAAGCGCTATGTCGAGATACTCTGCCGCACTTACGGCGAAAAGATCACGCCATCGATGCCGACGGTCGTTGTGCGGCCCTCCAACATCTACGGTCCCTACGACAAGTTCGACTTTGCCGTCAGTCATGTCACCGCCGCACTCATTCGACGTGTGGTGGAGCGCCAAACGCCTTTGGAGGTCTGGGGAACCGGCGAAGACATCCGGGATCTCCTGTACATCGACGACTTCATTGACGGCCTGCTTGCAGCCTTCGCCGTCGATCGCGCCTACTTCGAGGTCAACATTTGCGCCGGCAGGGGCCATTCGGTCCGGCAAGTCCTTCAGACACTGCTCGACGTCGACGGCTTCGGCGATGCCGACGTCCGGTTCGATCCGTCGCGGCCCAGTACCATTCCAGTCCGGTTGATGGACAATCGATTGGCTCGCGACCTGCTCGGGTTCGAAGCCAGAACGAGGCTACCCGACGGGTTACGCCGAACCCTCGAGTGGTATCGGACGACTCACGATCCTAAACAAACGCCTAAAACGGTCCGCGAAACTTCTTGAACGCTTCGGTCATCGACCGTTCAGTCGGCAAAGCGACGCCGTGACCGACGCCGCGGACTTGCGCCAGGATCGCGTCGACCGTCTCGTGCTGGCTGGGGTAGTAGAGGTCCTCCAGGCTCTTTGCCGTCGGACAGGGCGCCGAGGCCATGCCGAGCATGGTTGGCGGTGCGGCCAGGGCTCTCGGCTCGCGTAGCATCAACTGGCGACACACTTCGGCAGCGACCCCGTATTCCAGCCAAGAGGTGTCGGCGATGACCAATCGGCCGGTCTTGCGGACGCTCTGCACGACGAGCTCCCAATCGGGATGACTTATCGAATTGAGGTCTATGACTTCCGCCTCAACTCCGGCGGCTTCCTTGACGTACTGGGCCGCACGCAACGCCTCGACAACCATCACCGAAGTGGCGACGACAGTCACGTCCTTGCCCTCCCGCGCAATGTAGGTAGACAGCGGAATGGCCGGCGCGTTGGACGAAACCGTGAAATCGAGATTGTAGAGCAGTCGGTGCTCAATGCTGATCACCGGGCCGGGGTGGCGCGCGATGATCTTGGGGTACATGTCGAGAATCGCCTGACTCGTGGCAGGCATGACGACTGTCAGGCCGGGGAAGTGCGCGAAGGTCGCCTGTGGACTCTGCGAGTGTTGTGCCCCCTGCCCCCAGCTACGGCCGACAACCAGGCGAATCAGCATCGGGCAACTCATGGAGCCGCCGAACATGTAGCGATACTTCGCAGCCAGATTGATGATCTGGTTCATCGCCAAGAACGAAAAATCAGCACGAATGTGCGTGGTTATCGGATAGTCGCCAACCAACGCAGCACCGATCGCCACGCCGGTCATTCCTTCTTCCATCAGTGGAACGTCGAACACACGCTCTGCGCCGTACTTTTGCGCAAGGCCGGTCGTCGACCCGAAGATCCCTTTGAAGTCGTCGACGCCCTGCCCCATGATGAAGACGTTGGCATGATTTGCCAGAGCTGCATCCATCGTTTCAAGGAGAGCGCCGGCATAGGACAGCACACGGGTCGGCGCTTTGCGTTCCTTGGTCGCTGCTAGGGTCATGCTCTGGTGCTTTCGAACTTAGATGATGTCGGTGAGCAGTTCGTCGCGGCCGGGCGCCGGACTCCGCTCGGCAAATGCGACTGCAGCCTCGATCTCACGCTCGAGCTCCGGCCGCAGCGCTTCAGTCAATGCCTTGTCGACAACCAGTGGATCGCGCGCTTTCCAGGCATCGACGGCGGCACGATCGCGGTACTGAAAGTGGAAATCCTCGCCGACGCCTACATGCTCCATGTAGCGGGAGGTCGCTATCTCGAGGAGAAAAGGCCGGCCGGCCCGTACATGCGCCACAGCTGCAAGGCTCGCCTCGCGAATGGCCAGCATGTCCCAGCCTTCGTCGACCCGGCACGAGGCGATACCGTAGATCTCCGCATGCTTCTGCAAACGATAGGATTGCCGAATGTGCCGATGACTATGGACTGCGAGGCCATTGTCCTCGCAAACGAACAGGACAGGCACCTTCATCAGTGACGCAAAATTGATGCTTTCGTGGTAGACACCCTCTTCTGTCGCACCATCGCCGAACACTGCGACGGCGATACGGTCGCTCCCTTGTCGCTTGAAGGACATTGCAGCGCCGACAGCGTGCGGGATGGTGCTGGCAACGACCGCGGACGAGCCCATGAGCCCCACCTCAGGCGCCGACAAATGCATCGATCCGGCTTTGCCTTTGGCGCCGCCACCGATGCGCCCATACAGTTCAGCGAACATTCGGTCGAGGCGACCGCCCTTGGCCAAGTAGAAGCCGTGTGACCGATATGTGGCGAACACCAAGTCATCCGCTCGCAGGGCGTCGCAAACGCCGACGGCAACCGCCTCCTGGCCGATCGACAGGTGAACCGGGCTCTGAATTCGATCCGACGGATAGAGCTCGATGACACGCTCCTCAACCAGTCTGATCAGGAGCGTGGTTCGGAAGAGCCGGCGATACAATTCGTCGCTGTTTGCCAAATCCTTACTCTCCAACGGTTCGGCCGCCCCTTGGGGCGCTTTGCTGGGTTGGTGGTACAGAATGAACCGCGGACTTGCAATCAGTCCCATTGGTCAATCCGCGAATACTCCCACCTTCAGGCAATCACACTGTCGGTGAGAACCGGTCCATAGTGTCCTTCTCGACCCTGGTCGCCCTTGAATAGGCGCGTACGACGTCGGCGGAGCTGCCCATTTGACGGACACGGCCGTTGTCGATCCAAATGGCATTGCGGCAAAGGCCGGTGATGTCAGCCGGAGAGTGGCTTACGAGCAGCAGCGTGCCCGTTTGGCGGAACTTGTCGATCCAGTCCATGCACTTCTTCTGGAAATTTGCGTCGCCGACGGCCAACGCCTCATCGACAATCAGTATGTCCGCGTCGACGTGAGCACAGATCGCAAAGGCCAAGCGCATGCGCATGCCGGTC
>Ga0194131_10004851_pt1 | contig 19898 bp, 16 predicted proteins | sample TA2KigO120mmetaG_FD_148631 | JGI IMG/M metagenome (GOLD analysis project Ga0194131, IMG submission 148631) | Freshwater microbial communities from Lake Tanganyika, Tanzania - TA2015053 Kigoma Offshore 120m | ecosystem: Environmental > Aquatic > Freshwater > Lake | place: Tanzania: Lake... | reverse complement strand
CGGTTGTGCGTCTGGTCCTGAGTCAGAGGCGGCGTGTCGTAGTCAGTGGCTCGCTGGAATTGACGGAAGGCAACCCGGAAGTTCTCCGGGCCGTAGCCGGTCAGTGGATCATCGGCGAACGCCTGAAGCGCCGCGCGCGCTGAGACCGTGCGCCCCTGCTCGGTCAGGCCGCCTTCTACCACCCTTTGAATCAGCGGATTGGTGCTGGCCAGCCACTGCACGGGACCGGAGGAGCGCGCGGCAAGGAAGACCAGGGCGAAAAGGACAAGCCCCGTCGCCAGGCCTGTTCCCAGGACGCGGAGCCTCTTGTTCTGCCCCCATAGCCCGTACGCGTAGCAGGCGGCGATCAGACCCGCTGCGAGGGCAGCGGCTGCGCCACGCGAGCCGCTTTCCGCGAGGATCCAGATCGAAAGGACGGCAGTGAAGCCGTAGAGGAGTCGCAGGCGGCCGATCAGCTGGATCAGGACGACCAGGGCGGTTGCCGCCAGGGCTCCCAGGAACGCGGTAGACCGGCTGGTCCCGATGGCGATCGCCGGTACCGGTATCGCCCAGATGGTGGCATAGATGACCGGCCATACGATCCAATTTTCCGGCTCGGTCGCTATCCGCCCAACCCGCGTAATGGCACGTTTCCGCAGAGTATGGCCGGCTTCGGTAGCAGGACCGTTTGCAGTCTCGCGCGGATCTTTGGCCCGCCTCTTCTCAAACAGCGAATCCAGGAGCAGGCCCAGAGAGACCATGGCGATCACCGCCATGTGCGCCCCGACGTAGGTTGCGTTACCCAGCGTTCCGTTCAGCCGCTCAACACCCCCCAAGAACTTGATCACCGGGATGTCAAACCGCTCCGCGACCCCCAACAGTGCCGATACGAGGCCGACCCCAACCACGATGTTGAAGACGATGAGCCACTGGCGCCGCCCCCGAATTACCGAGAGCATGACCGCGAACAGCGCGAACCAGTGGGCGAGATCCAAGATCCCCTGCATCCGCTCGTAGTTGCTCCAGAAGCTCCGGTTGAAGCTGACGCCGGCGAACGCAGCGATCAGGGAACCCAGGAGGAACAGCGCGAAGAGGATCGTCAGCCAGGACTTACTCGGGCGGAATTCGGGCCGCCGGAATGCCAGGACCACCCACATCCCGAACACGATTTCGATCACGCCGCGCGTGAACAGGGCCTTGCCGACGATGAACGGGAACATCGTGTCGGCGGTGATGACGAAAGGCGTGAAGTACAGGAGGCCGATCCCGAACCAGATCGACCAGAGGAGCGAACGATCGAGCCCGCGCCCCGCGATGATTAGCGCAGGCAAAGGCGCGGCCGCGGCGGCCCATAGTGCAAGGACCAGTCGGAAGTCCAATTAACGCTCAACCCTCATGAAGTAAGAAGGCCCCGTGCTACAATTCCAAGCCTGTTTCGCAAATCTGCGCAGCTTTGTTCAACACGCACACCTCTCGTGGTCCGCGACCACCCCGACGATGACGTGATCGGAGTAACTCGATATGGCGGCTGGTATCAAGAGCGTGGCCAACCCGAGTGTTACAAGCGCCAGGGGGTTCAAAGCAGGCGGCGTATATGCAGGACTCAAGACCCCCGGACCGAACAAGCTGGACCTCGGCCTCCTAGTATCCGACTCCCCAGCCGTCGCTGCAGCCACTTTCTCGCAGAATACCGTGATTTCACCTTCCGCCGTATTGAGCCGCGACACGATCAAGGCAGGTGGACCCGTCAGGGGCGTGGTTGCCAACTCCGGATGCGCCAACTGCTGCGTCGGTCAGCAGGGTCTTACCGATGCCAGGGAGGCGGTAGGGCTGGCCGGCAAAGCGATTAACGCTCCCGCCGGGCAGATGCTGATCTGCAGCACCGGTGTGATCGGAAAAGAATTGCCAATGGGCGTGATTCGAGAGGGCATGCCGAAAATCAAGGTCTCTGCGGGCGGGGGCCACGACTTCGCCAGGGCGATCATGACGACCGACACCCGGCAGAAGGAACACGCTGTCGCGGTCGACATCGGCGGCAAGAAGGTCACGGTGGGAGGCTGTGCGAAGGGCGCCGGCATGATCCACCCGAACATGGCGACCATGCTTGCTTTCATGACGACCGACGCCGCGGTCGACCAGGCGTTCCTCAGAAAAACACTGCTTGACGCAGTCACGGTGTCCTTCAATCAGATCGACGTCGACACCGACCAGAGCACGAACGACACCTGCATCCTGCTCGCCAACGGTGCGGCAGGGAACCCGACCCTGAAGGGCGGCGACGCGGGCTCGAAGCTCTTCGCGTCCGCGGTCGAGGCCGTAGCGGTTCACCTCGCCCGAGAGATCGCGCGCGATGGTGAAGGCGCGAAGCACCTGATCGAGGCACGGGTGGACGGCGCCCGCAACGTCAAGGATGCCAGGGCATTCGCGCGCTCGATCGTGTCGTCGCCCCTGGTCAAGACTGCCGTCTACGGACGCGACCCCAACTGGGGCCGGATCATGATGGCGCTCGGCAAGACCGGGCTGCCGCTGGACGAGTCGAAGATCCAGGTCTTCATCGGCGACATCCAGATCGTGGAAGCCGGTATCGCTATTCAGTATTTCCCGCAGGCCGTGATCGCGGCACTGGGCCAGGACGAGGTGCGTCTTCGTGTCAACCTCAACGCTGGAACCGCATCTGGCACCGCCTGGGGCTGCGACCTTACGGAAGGCTACGTGGTCGAAAACTCCGCCTACACCACGTAGGGCTGGAAGGCCCATGATCGTTCCCGTGGAAGCTTCGATTCCCGCGCGTCGGCAATCCGGCCAGCAGGGCGCGTGCACGGGATCGCGGCGATGAGGCAGCGGTCCCCGGACGACAACATCGTCGTAGTGAAGATCGGCGGGAGCACGCTCGGCGAGGGCGATAGCACGACGCCGGACATCGTCGCCCTCCACAAGAAGGGGCTGCGAGTGGCCGTCGTCCATGGTGGCGGCAAGGTCATCTCGGACTGGGTCAAGATGCAGGGCATACGGCCCGAGTTCGTCCGCGGCCTGCGCAAGACGGACAAGGCGACGCTCGATGTCGCGGTCGCGGTACTGTGCGGTCTCGTGAACTCACAGATAATCGCCGAGATAATCGGGGCCGGGGGTGACGCGGTAGGACTCTCGGGTATCTCGGGCGGCATGCTCAAGGCCGAGATCCTTGACCCCGAGCTTGGCTATGTCGGCAAGATCGTGGCCGTCGACCCTTCCCCGATCCTGGCGGTCCTCGACGCCGGAAAGATCCCGGTAATCGCACCAACCGCCCTGCACGCTCACCCCTCTAGCGACGGCGGGGACCGAATCCTGAACGTCAACGCCGACACTTCCGCGGGCCAGATCGCACGCGCACTGAGCGCGAACCGGCTGATCTTTCAGACCGACGTCACCGGGGTCCTGGACCTTGAAAAGCGGCTGATCCCTCAGATGTCGCGACGCCAGGCGTTGGAGCTGATCGAAAGCGGGGTGGCCGCGGGCGGCATGATTCCCAAGATCGAGGCGTGCGTGGACGCCCTCGAGACGGTTGCCTCCGGACACATCATCGATGGCCGCGTTGCGGGCGCCCTGGTCCAGTGCTGCGCGGGCGAACCGGTCGGAACGAGGATCGTCTAGCTACCCGCTGCCCGCCGCATTTTCATCCCCTCGTCGTGCGCCCGGGGTGGGCATGAGACGTGCACACCTTCGAAGCTGAGGGCAGGCTGCCCGACGACCGGCGCCAAACACGCTTTCGAGCCGCGGCTCCCTTCGAGGAAGATCGGGCAACCAGGCGGAGCCATGCGCCCATCCTTCACCCGATTCCCGCCGTAACACAAGCGTAAGGCTGGCGGCCCCAAGATCTTGCAGGCGGGGCAAAGCGCAGCAACTGGCAGCGCATCTCGGGGTAAAACGATGAACAGAGCAGCGACTGAACTACCCGGAAAAGGCCTCGAACTTCTTTTCATGGGCGTGGGCGCTCACGAAGTGGAATGCGACGAGCACACCCAGCCCCAGACCCGAACTATCGACGAACAGGGCGCCGGCGTTCGCACACCCAGCGCCAGCGAACTCGAGCGTCTGTTCAGGGGCGCCTGAACCCCCGGCCTTCACTGGCGTTCCAGCCAGGTGGCCGGGTGAAGCGCGGCTGGACCGGGGCCTCGACCCCTCAATTTGCGTCCCCGGTGCAGACGCCACGCCCGGCGTCCAGACACACTCCGCAGCGTTCCGGGTAGCGGACCCGCATATCGCTCGGCATAATATCGCCGTGGCAGCCGCGGCTTTTCGTCGCAGCCGCCCGACCGCAGACGTCGCCTTGCAGCCGGGGTCTGCACGCGAACCATTAGCCGTGCGAGGAACGAAATGACCAACGCGACCGACTGGAAGGCGATCGAGGCGAAGTACTACATGCAGGTCGTCCGACGCCGGCCGCTGGTGCTAGTTCGCGGGGAAGGGACAAAGGTCTTTGACGACCAGGGCCGCGAATTCCTGGACTTCACCGCAGGCTGGGCGGTCTTGAACCTCGGCCACGCCCATCCCGCGGTCACCGCCGCGATTCGTGACCAGGCCGGCCAGATCATGCAGATGTCCAACCTGTACTACACAACGCCGCAGCTGAAGCTGGCGCAGATCCTTATCGACCACTCATGTTTCGATCGGATCTTCTTCGCCAACTCCGGGGCGGAGGCGAACGAGGGAGCTTCAAAGCTCGCCCGAAAGTACGGCAAGCAAAGGCTCAACGGCGCCCACGAGATCATCACAACCTTCAACTCGTTCCACGGCAGGACCCAGGCGATGATGGCGGCCACCGGCCAGCCTCACTACCAGGAGAACTGGAAGCCACTGATGCCGGGATTCGTGAACGTCGAATACAACAACATCGACGCCATCAAACGCGCGACGACCGACAAGACCTGCGCGGTGCTGGTCGAGCCGGTCCAGGGCGAAGGGGGCGTGAACGTCCCGGCGCCCGACTACCTGAAGAAGGTGCAGGCGTGGTGTAAGGAGAAGAAGCTGCTATTCATGGTCGACGAGGTGCAGACCGGGATGGGCCGCCTCGGCACGCTGTTCGGATATCAGCAGTTCGGCGTCGAACCAGACGTCATGACCCTGGCAAAAGCCCTCGGTGCCGGCGCTCCACTGGGCGCGTTCCTCTGCAAGCAGGAGTTTTCGGTGCTCGAACCGGGCGACCACGGCTCGACCTTCGGGGGCAACGCGTTGACGACCGCGGCGGGGTGGGCAGCCGCAAAGGTCATGGTCGACGAAAACATCCCCGCAAAGGCTGCCAGGACGGGCGTGTATTTCATGGGCAAGCTCGCAGCGCTGAAAGAGAAGCACAGCTTCGTACGCGATGTGAGGGGCATGGGACTTCTAATCGGATTCGAGCTGGCCGACAACCGGTCTGCCGCCCTCATGCAGGAGTGCGAGAAGAACGGCCTGCTCGTGAATTCGGTGCGGCCCAATACGATTCGCTTCATGCCGCCCCTCACGGTCAGCAACGCCGAGATCGATCGGGCGGTGGAAATCTTCGACCGGGCACTTTCGACCGTGCCTGCCCCGAAACCTGCCTGACGGGTCGCCACCAACGCCACTACCGTCGATCGGAAGGCCGGACAAGGAGCAACGTGCCTCGAGTTACGAAGGCGAGTAAGACAGCTCGAAAGCCTCAGCCGGGCGCCGCACCGCGGAGTAAATCCCTCGCTTCCGGCTACACGGTTTCGTTGAGCTACGACCGGCGACTCTTCAAGGAGGACATCGCCGGGTCGATCGCGCACGCCCGGATGCTTGGCAGGACGGGGATCATCCCGGCCGCCGACGCGCGACAGATCATCCGCGGGCTGCAGCAGGTCGAGGCGGAGATCGCCGACGGCAAGTTCAAATGGCGTGACGACCTCGAAGACATCCACATGAACGTCGAGGCCCGGCTTTTCGACCTGATCGGCGACGCCGCAGGCAGGCTGCATACCGCCCGTTCACGAAACGACCAGGTAGCGACCGACACCCGGATGTATGCGCGGGACCGGGCCTCTGAGGCGATCAGTGCCCTGGGCGCTCTCCAGCTCACCCTGGTCGACGTGGCGGAAAGGAACCAGAACGCGATCCTTCCGGGTTACACCCACCTGCAGCGAGCCCAACCCGTCCTGCTGGCGCATCACCTCCTCGCGTACTACGAGATGTTCGCGCGAGATGTCACACGCTTCCAGGCGGCAGCCCATGCCGCAAATGTGATGCCGCTCGGCAGCGGTGCCCTGGCAGGACTCCCCTACCCGATCGACAGGGCTGGAGTGGCCGAGGAGCTCGGATTTACGCGGGTCTCGCGCAACAGCATGGACGCCGTCTCGGATCGAGACTTTCTGCTCGACTGGCTTTACGCCGCGGCGGTCGCGATGATGCACATTTCACGGCTCGGCGAGGAGCTGGTCCTCTGGTCGTCCGACGAATTCAAGTTCGTTCGGCTGGCCGATGAGTACACGACCGGCAGCAGCATCATGCCGCAGAAACGGAATCCGGATTTCGCCGAGCTGGCCCGCGGCAAGACCGGACGGGTCTACGGAAACCTCATGGCGGCCCTCACGATCCTCAAGGGCCTGCCGATGACCTACAACCGGGACCTGCAAGAGGACAAGGAACGGCTGTTCGACACGGTCGACACCGTCCTTCCGTCGATCTTCGTGGTCCAGGGGATGCTGGCCGGCGCGACTTTCGAGACCAGGAGGATGCGGGCCGCAGCCGGCGCCTCCTATGTGCTCGCGACCGACGTGGCCGACTACCTGGTCCGGAAAGGCATGCCGTTCCGCCAGGCCCACGGCGTGGTGGCCGACCTCTCCGCCGCCGCGGCGGCAAAAGGTAAGTTTCTCCACGAGCTGACGCTCGCCGAGTATCGGAGGGCGTCGAAGCTGTTCGACGCCGCAGTTTTCAAAGTGACGGTCGAGGCTTCGATCGCGGCCCGTGGCACCGAGGGAGGGACCGCCCCGGAGCGGGTTCGCGTGGCGCTGAGGGATGCGCGCGCGCGGCTGAACGAACCCGGTGGCCAGGCTTGACCGACGTCCGGATCTCCGCCTCAATCCTCTCTGCCGATTTCGCCAATCTCGGCCGGGACGTGGCGGCGGCTGAAAGTGCGGGATGCGACGAGATCCACTTCGACGTGATGGACGGGCACTTCGTGCCCAATCTGACCTTCGGTGCCCCTGTGCTGCAAGCGATCCGGTCGATCACAAAGCTCCCGATCGCGGCACACATGATGGTCGAACGGCCTGACCTCTACATCGAAGCTTTCGCCAGCGCGGGCGCAAACACCTTCATCGTCCATGTAGAAGCCACCCGCCACCTGCACCGGACTTTCGAGGCGATTCGCGCCGCAGGCATGAAGCCGGGCGTGGCGCTCAATCCGGCGACCTCCCTGGCGACGATCGAGGCAGCCCTCGACTACGTGGACGCGGTGCTGCTGATGACTGTGAACCCGGGTTTCGGCGGACAGAAGTTCATTCCTGGCGTAATGCCGAAATTGAAGCGTCTGGCCGAAACGGTTCGGACCGAGAAGCGACAGGTCGACGTGGGGGTCGACGGCGGGATCAAATTGGACACGGCCAGGGTCGCAGCAGCGAACGGCGCTCGCACGCTGATTTCTGGTTCAGGGATCTACGCTCACCCGCAGGGGTTGCAGGCGGCCGTCAGGGAACTGAGAAGCGCGACCGCGGCGTGAGCCCGGCGGTTCAGGCGCCGGACTTTGTCAACGCGCGCACGCAGCGCATGCAGATGTACATCTGCCGGTACTTCCCGTCGACGGCGATGCGTCGCCGCATGACGTTCGGCTGGAACGTGCGCGGCGTAGCACGCATGGAGTGGCTGCGATTGTGGCCGAACATCGGCCCCTTGTTGCATTTCTCACACTTGGCCATTGAAATGCCTCAGAAAATTGTGGGGTACAAACGACTAAGCTAACATGCGGCACAGGGTTCAGCAAGCTTGGCGCGAAGTCTGGATAAGGACGTCTCCGGGCCTCCGCGAGCAGGCGATTAGGACGCTGCATGGCAACACGGGCCAAGAATCTGCCCACGCTTGACGGCCACGCCCTGATCGCGGCGATCGCCGCCGGGAATCGCGCGCTCGAACACAACCGCGACATGATCAACGCGCTGAACGTGTTCCCGGTCCCCGATGGCGATACCGGAACCAATATGACTTTGACCGTGCGGGCGGTGATCAAGGACGCGCAGTCAAAAGCGGACCCGAGCGCCAGCGTGGTGGCCGCGGGCATGGCCAGATCGGCCCTGCTCGCCGCGCGCGGTAACAGTGGCCTGATCCTCGCCCAGTTCTTCAAGGGGATTGCGGGCGCAACCAACGGTCACCATGCGATCGACGCTGATGTCCTGCGAAGAGGCCTCAGGCTCGCCGTAGATGCGGCGTACAGGGCGGTGCCCGACCCCAAAGAGGGCACCATGCTGACCGTCTTCCGCGAGGCGGCAGAAGCTGCAGAGGCGAGCTCCTCCTCGGACCTCGTCGACGTATGGGGATGCGCTGCAGAGCGCGCCCGTTCAGCCGTTGGCCGCACGCCCGAGATGCTCGACGTACTGCGCGAGGCCGGCGTCGTAGACGCTGGCGGGTTTGGCTTCGCCGCGCTGCTGATGGGCGGACTCGCCCACCTCAGGGGGGAATCCGACGGAGAACTGACCCTGAAGGTGCCGGGATTCGAAGTGGCATCCGCGCTGGGCGTCAATATCAGTACGGAGTTCATGCAGAAGGCGGGCTCCGAAACCTGGGGCTACTGTGTGTCGTTTGCGATCGAAGGTGAGCACCTCTCTCCAGACGAGATCCGCGCGCACGCGGCCGTGATCGGCAAGTCCTGCGTGGTCGCCGGCGACGAGCACCAGGTGAAGGTCCACCTGCATTCCGAGAGCCCGGGAGAAGTGCTCGTCTACGGCGTCGGATTGGGCGTTCTCTCCAACATCAGCATTCTCAACATGGATGAGCAGCAGAAGGAGTGGAGCGACAAGAGGGCCTCGGGTGCCGCGCCGGGAGGCCACGGCTCCCCGTCCGCGCCGGAGCCGCGCCGGAGCCTGCCGGTATCCATTGCCGTCATCGCAGTGGTCGCTGGAGACGGCCTGCAGAAGCTCTTTATCGCCAATGGGCTGGGCGCGTGCAGTGTGGTGCACGGTGGCGACACGATGAACCCGAGCACGGGTGACCTGGTATCGGCGGTGGAGGCGGCGCCTTCCAACACGGTCATCATCCTGCCTAACAATAAGAATGTGGTCGGCACCGCCCGGCAAATTGCGTCGTTGACGCCCAAGCGGGTATCAGTGGTGCCGACGGTATCTATCCAGGCCGGCGTTGGCGCCCTGCTCGCATTCTCGCCAGATCAGACGCTGGAGGCTAACCTGCGAGCGATGCAGGCGGCCGCAGGGGAAGTTCGGGCCGGTGCCATCTGCCGGGCGATCAGAAGCTCGACCGTAGACGGTCGCAGCGTCAGTGAAGGTCAGGTAATGGGGATGATCGACGGACATCTGGTTGCCGTAGGCGATCACCTGGAGGAGGTAGCTGCCAACATGCTGGGTGCATACAGATCGAAAGCCGACCTGCTGACCGTCTACAGGGGCCAGGGCGCGACGCGCCCGGAAGCTGAGCGCCTGGTTCGAACCCTGAGCCAGCGGCTACCGGGCACCGAGATCGAGATCGTGGACGGGGATCAGCCCAACTACCCGTACCTCTTTTCAATCGAATGACAGTCAAAGTCGTCACCGACAGCACTTCAGATATCCCGCGCGCGCTGGCGGAGAGCCTCGGCATCACGGTGGTCCCGCTGAATGTCCATTTCGGAGAAGACACGTACCTGGACGGGGTGACCATCGGCGCCGAGGAGTTCTTCCGCCGGCTCCAGACCAGCGCCGCATTCCCGAAGACATCACAACCGTCCGCAGGACTGTTCATCGATACTTACCGGAAGCTATTCGACGGCGGAGCCACCGCCATCGTCTCGATCCACATCTCGTCAAAAGTGAGCGGGACCTTCAACTCCGCGGTCCAGGCAAAAGCGGACCTGGGCGATAGCGCGCCCATCTCGATCGTGGACACCGGGCAGGCGTCGATGGGGCTCGGTCTGATCGCGATGGCCGCGGCGCGCGCGGCATCGCGCGGGGAGAGCGCTCCCGCGGTCTCGGACCTGGCGTCTCGGCTGTCTGGAGCCGCCCGTTTCTTCGGGCTGCTGGACACCCTCGAGTACTTGCACAAGGGTGGCCGAATCGGCAAGGCCCAGATGCTCCTGGGTTCGCTCCTTAAGATCCATCCCATCCTGACGATGCAGGACGGTGTCGCACATCCCCTGGAACGGGCGCGTACCCGGGCGCGCGGCATCGAGCGAATCAAGGGGATAGCCAGGGAGTCCGCCCCGCTGTCCGGGCTTTCGGTACTCCACACGACTCAGCCTGACGAGGCCCAGTCAATTGCGAACGACCTCAAGGCCATCGCGCCGAACGGGGAGATCACCATTGCGCAGTTCGGTCCAGTGCTTGGCACATACCTCGGTCCGGGCGCCCTTGGCGTTGCCTTGATTGGCGTGGACAAGGCCTCCCGGTGACCGGGTTCGGCATGAGAAACAGGGCGGGGTGAAAGCCGGCCTCCCGAAGAAGGTCGAGGCACTGAGGAAGATCCTCGACCTCGAAGCAAGGCTCGGCTTCACCGACAAGGCGGTCGCAGGCGGCCTCGACCGATTCCTGGCCAGGTGGCAGGCGGAACTGAAGGACAGCATCGGGAGGGACCCCCTCCCGGCGACCGGCTACGCGCGGCTTACGGTTGCGCAGCGGCGGGACTGGGCAGCCCGGGTCTTGCGCCCGGAGGGAACCGCTTCTGCTCCCAGGTCGCCGGCGCCCAGGCCTGCTGCCAGACCGACCAGCGACGCGCCCCCGCGAAGGCGCCCTGCCGATGTGACCCTGCAGACGCCGCTGTCGGCCCTCAAGATCGTCACGCGACCCACCGCAGAAAAGCTCGGCCGTCTCGGGATCGAAACGCTCCAGGATCTGATCTACCTGTTCCCGACGCGCCACATCGACTATGCGCAGGTGACGAAGATCCGTGATCTCATGCCGGGTGTCGAAACGACCGTAGCGGGGACGGTAAGAGAGTCGTCCGCGGTCGACATCGGGCCCGGCGGCGCAACGCGCGCCGTGGTCGCGGACGGGACCGGGACGGTCGTCGTCACATGGTTCAGGCAGCCATACCTGGCGCGACGACTGCAGCCGGGCACGCGGCTGGTGCTCAGCGGCAAGGTCCAGGAGTTCAGGGGCCGCGCGCAGTTTCAGAACCCGCAATACGAGGTCGTTACACCCCACGAGAGCGCCGAAGATCGCGTCCATGCAGGCAACCTGCTACCGGTGTACCCATCCACCGAGGGGCTCCAGCAGCGGTCGCTCAGGACCGCTGCCAAGAAAGCACTCGACCTGGGAGTCCCACTGATTCGGGAGTTTCTGCCGGCTTCCGTGATAGAGGCGCAGCAACTCCTGCCGTTGCCCATCGCGGTGCAGGCGATGCACCTGCCTGCGACCCAGGAAGCCCGCGAGGCGGCCCGTCGCCGCCTCGCATTCGACGAACTGTTCCTGAACCAGCTGGTCGTTCAACAGCGGAGGCTCGAGTGGCGCCAGCGGGGCGAGGGCGTGCCGGTCGCCTTCGACGAGAAGGTGCCGCGTGCATTTCTGTCGTCGCTGCCATTCAAGCTAACGGCCGGGCAGGCTGCCGCCCTGGCCGAGATCCTGCGGGAACTCAGGTCGGACGTTCCGATGAGCAGGTTGTTGCAGGGTGAAGTTGGCAGCGGCAAGACCGTAGTTGCGCTGTCCGCGATGCTGGCGGTCGCAGCCGGGGGTTACCAGGGTGCCCTGATGGCGCCAACCGAAGTACTTGCGGAGCAGCATTTCCTCAACGTCTGCTCCACGCTCCAGGCGCATGCTGCGTTTGGCGAACCGGACGCCGTCAGGCTGGCCGCGTTGCCGGGGGCCGACCGAGAGATCCGGGTCGCCTTGCTCATCGGCGCCCTCCCTGCCAGGGTGAAAGCGGCGGTACAGCGACGGATCGCTGCAGGCGAGATCGAAATATGTGTCGGCACGCACGCACTGATCCAGGACGCGCTCGAGATCCCTCGCCTGGCGCTCGCAGTCGTGGATGAGCAGCACCGGTTCGGCGTGGAGCAGAGGGCGGCCCTCAAATACAAGGGACTGAAGCCGCATCTGCTGGCGATGTCGGCGACGCCGATCCCGCGCAGCCTGGCCTTGACGCTCTACGGTGACCTTGATCTCTCTACGCTGCGTGAGCTCCCGCGCGGCCGCCGCCCAATCGAAACCCGCTGGGCGACCGCCGCGGCCGATCGGGCCGCCGCTTACGACCTGATTCGAAGCCAGGTCGCGTCGGGTCGGCAGGCCTTCATCGTGTGTCCGTTGATCGACCCTTCAGAGGAGCTGAAGGCCCGTGCCGCGGTGGACGAGCACCGCCGCCTTTCCGCAGCAGAGTTGTCGTTTCTCAGGGTGGGGCTGTTGCACGGCCGGATGTCGCTGACTGAGAAGCAGGCGGTGATGGAGCGGTTCCGGGCCGGAGACCTGCAGGTACTGGTCGCGACGCCTGTGATCGAGGTGGGTATCGACATTCAGAACGCGACCGTCATGATGATCGAGAGCGCCGACCGGTTCGGCCTGTCGCAACTCCACCAGTTGCGTGGTCGTGTGGGCCGCGGGGAGTTCAAGAGCTACTGCTTCCTGATGGCTGACGAACCGTCCGCCGATGCCCAGGAACGGCTTGGAATCGTGGCCCGAAGCTCAGACGGATTTGACCTTGCGGATGCCGACCTTCGAATGCGCGGGCCAGGCGACTATGTAGGCACCAGGCAGAGCGGTTTCGCAGATCTAAAGGTGGCTACCCTGGGCGACCTGGATCTCCTGGCGGTATCGCGGGCGGAGGCCGAGAGAATCCTGGCCTCCGATCCGGGCCTGCAAAGGCCGGAATACGCTCCGCTCAGAGCTGAACTGCTCCGCTCGGCGGCGCGGCGCCCTGCCGAGATCTCGTGAGGTCGGCGTCCGCACCAGGCCGAGGCCTAGGTTTTCGCAAGCTCCACTTCGTCCGATATTTCGGTCTCATCGGAAACCAGCTTGCGCACGGGGCAACGAGCAGCGACGTACTCGAAGCGTTGCCGCTGCTCTTCACTCAGGTCTCCGAAGAGTTTGATCCTTGAAAGGATGCGAGGACGGTCTTCTCCGTGCCCTCGTTCTCTTTCGAGCTCCACGGTAACCTCGACGCGTTCGAGCGGCCACCCTTTGCGGGCGGCGTACATCCTGAGGGTGATCGACGCGCAGGCGCCGATCGCCCCAAGAAGAAGCTGGGTTGGGGACATGCCGAGATCATCTCCGACACCTTGCGGTTCGTCGGCCAGCAGCTGATGCTTCCCCGATATCACCTGGGTCTGGTAATTGGCCCGGCTGCGGACGGTGACGGTTTGTGGCATCGGTTCCTCGTTTGCATGCTAATGACGAGGGTTATATTGTCTCGTCATGCTTGATGGTCTGTAAGGCCTCCAAGGGACATCAACTCGAGATATGCCTGACAACGAGATTGCGGACGTACTAGTAATCGGTTCCGGGGCGTCCGGTGGCGCGGTCGCATGGCGACTTGCGGAAGCCGGGTTCAAGGTGGTCTGCCTCGAACAGGGCAGCTGGATGGACCCATCGCAGTACGTGACCAGGGACCTCGACTGGGAGTTCCGGGGCATGACGGACTGGAGCTTCGACCCTAACGTCAGGCGGCGGCCCGAGGATTACCCCGTCAACGACACCGGTTCGGCGATAACCCCGTTCATGTTCAATGCCGTCGGCGGCAGCACGATCCACTGGACGGGCCATACGCCGCGATTCCATCCATCGGACTTCCGGGTGAAGTCGCTCGACGGCGCGGCTGACGACTGGCCGCTGTCGTACGACGAGCTGGCGCCCTACTACGAGTTGAATGACGTGATGATGGGTTGCTCGGGAATCAATGGCGACCCTGCGAACCCGCCCCGTAGTCCCAGGCCGATGCCTCCGCTGCCCCTGGGGCCTGAGGGGATTCGAATGGCTCAGGCGTTCGACAAGCTCGGATGGCACTGGTGGCCTTCGGATAGTTTCGTGAATTCGACCGAGTATGACGGTCGGGGCGCGTGCAATAACTGCGGCCCCAACGGTCTCGGGTGTACGACCAGGGCCAAAGGCAGCACCGACGTCACATACTGGCCGAAGGCGATCAAGCTGGGCGCGGTGCTCAGGACGAGAGCCCGCGTTTCCGAGATCACCGTCGATTCGCGCGGGCGGTGCACCGGCGCCGCGTACTACGACCGGGACGGCCGGGTGCAGCTCCAGCGGGCGCGCGCGGTCATCGTGGCGTGCAACGGGATCGGCACACCTCGGCTCTTGTTGGCTTCGCAGTCAGGCGCCCATCCCAACGGGCTCGCCAACCGCTCCGGACTCGTGGGTAAGAACCTCATGTTCCACCCGTACGCGATCGTCGTGGGAGCTTTCTCCGACCTCGCCGAAGCCTGGAAGGGCCCGCTCGGTAACATCCTCATGTCGCAGGAGTTCTATGAGACGGACCCGAAGCGGGACTTCATTCGCGGCTACTCCTACCAGATGGGACGGAGCCCTGGACCGGCCGGCACTGCGGTCAGCTGGGCGGGGAATCTGGTGCCATGGGGCGAGCGTCACCACCAGGAGTTCAAACGGCGTTTCGGGAAGCTGATCAGCCTTGCGGTCATTTCCGAGGACCTCCCGGAACACCACAATGCGGTCACACTCGACGACAAGCTCGAGGACTCCAACGGCATCCCGTCGCCGAAGGTCTCTTACAAAGTCAGCGGGAATACGCGCCGGCTCCTGGACCATGGCATCAGCAAGGCTCGCCAGGTGTTTGACGTAGCTGGGGCGCACACCGTGATGGTGAATCCGCTCCTCAGGGGTGGAGGCTGGCATCTGATGGGGACGGCGCGCATGGGCACCAGGCCCGAGACGTCCGTGCTCGATCGCTGGGGCCGTGCCCACGACGTCGACAATCTGTTCGTCGTCGACGGAAGCACTTTTGTAACCAGCGCTGCCGTAAATCCCACCCCGACGATCCAGGCCCTGGCCCTGCGCACCGCGGATTTCATAATTCGAGAACGACGGGAGTTTCGGGGCTGATGCCAACCCCAGATGGACAGCTAACGCCTGCTGACATGGTCACGCTCAAGATTGCCCTGGACCGGCTCATCCCGGCGGTCGATGACTTGCCGGGCGCCGGCTCGTTGGGTCTCGCCGAGAACCTGGAGCGCTTTTCGAACCGTTCGTCGGCGATGCGTTCGGCTCTGGTTGCGGTCCTGGACGCGCTCTCCCTCGATCCGGGCCTCCACGTGTCCGGAGGGTTCCAGGCGCTCAAACCCGAACAACAGGACGAAGCGATCCGCACCGTTGAAGTCGCGCTGAGCGAGAAGTTCGGGCAGTTCCTGAAGCTTGTCTACGTCGTCTACTACATGGATTCCAGGGTTCACCAGCGGATTGGATGGGAGAGCCGGCCCCTCCAGCCGCGGGGCTTCGACCTCATTCCTTTCGACGAGGCGGTTCTCGAAAAGGCGCGGCAGCGCAAGCCCTTCTGGCGGAAGGCGCCCTCCTGAGCGGACCGGCGGGGGTGTTGCCTACTTGCTGGTCAGCTTGAACGGAATGCCAAGCTCAGCGCACGACCCCTTGAACCACTCCACGACTTCAGGGTGAAGCGGGATCCCTTTCTGGGATCGGACCTTCTCGGTTTCATACTCGGGCAACCCCGGATAGAGCACGCGGTCGTGACCGGGCGCGGGCTTGGTCGCCCGCAACGTGCCGAGGAACCCGTCCATCGTCTGCTTGAACTGTTCGGCCGGGATGAAGGCGTCGATGCGGTAAGCGGCCACGAAATGGCCCCGGCGGCTCCGGTCGAGCGTGTCGAATCCAGCCGCCCCGCTCAGCACCCCGCACAGGATGTCGACGATCGAGGCCAGGGCGTAGCCCTTGTGAGACCCGAGCTCGCGTGTCGACCCGAGCGGGAGCTGCATCCGGACCGATCCGGCCTCGAACTCCGGTTGCTGTCCACCGGTCATGTCCGGGGTCCCGTCAGCGAGCGAGACCCAGCCCGGCTCGAGCGGCCGCCCCAGACGGCGCAGAAGGCCGATCTTGTTGCCGGCGATGGTCGTCATTGCTGCGTCGAAGAGGAAGAACGGCTCCTTTGACGCAGGCGCCGCGAACGCGATGGGGTTGGTGCCCAGCCTGGCCTCGGCGCCAAAGGTCGGAACCATGGCGTTGCCGCCCCCCGTCATCGCCCACCCGATCATGTCCTGCTTGGCGGCCATCATCGCGTGGTAGCCGACTGCGCCCGCGTGACCGGAGTTGTTGATCGTGACCGCGCCCATGCCGTAGCGGCGGGCCTTCTCGATCGCGATCTCCATCGCCTGTGGGCAAGTGATGATGCCCAGGCCATTGTCGCCGTCGACGACGGCCGTCGTTTCGGTTTCCTTGACGATCTTCAGCTTCGGCCTGGGGTTCAGGCGCTTCTCGTTGTAAGCCTGTACATAGGCGCGCAGCATGTTCGAGACGCCGTGGGTGTCGACGCCCTTGAGGTCGGCGAACATCAGCACGTCCGCCGCGGTGACGGCCTCGGTCTTCGGGACGTTCATCTTCATGAAGATCTGTTCGATCGTCGCCCTGAGGTGTGCCGGTTTGACCCGCACCGCGATGGAATCTGGAACCTGGAAGTGCTCTAGCAATTTGTCCGCCTTATGAAGAACAGCCCTGCCCCGCGGCCGGTCACTATGCCGGGGGCCAGGGACTCAGAAATGGGGCACATTTGTGCCATTTTTGAACCCGGCGGATTTTAGCACCAGATCAGCCGGGTTCACCCGCCTGCCGGACAGCCGGGTGACGGCCGCAACGGCTATGGCGCGCGTCCGCAGTAGTTGCAGACGCGCGTGGGTTCGCGGGCGCGTGCCGCGCGGCTCCTGGACGGGCCTTCCGCGTTGCGTGGCATATGGCGCGGTGCTACGCTCACAAGTGGTCCGCGTGTCGGGGATGTAGCTCAACTGGGAGAGCGCAGCGTTCGCATCGCTGAGGTTGGGGGTTCGAGCCCCCCCATCTCCACCATCTGGTGTCCCTCTGCCGCCGACCGTTTCGCGCCCCGGTAGCTCAGTGGATAGAGCAGAGGTTTCCTAAACCTTTGGTCGGGTGTTCGAGTCACCCTCGGGGCGCCATATTCACGCCAGATACAGATCGTCCCCGGTACGGTATGGCCCTCCGGGGGCGTTTGGTCACTAATGGGTCGCTATCGGTCGGACGGAACACCGGGGTACTCGTTACAACCCGCTCGCAGCTTTAAGCTGCGCTCCGGTGTGTGGCGAAGAAGCAGAATCCGGGTCGGCACAGCCGCCCATTGAGTAGCCGTGGGCTTCCGTAGCGGTGCGTGACCAGGTGCCTTCCGGCGCTGCCGCAGGCTTGCACAAATCCCCGGTACTCAGGGGTACTCCTGGCGGATTCGCGTGCCCATGAGAAGGGGTACTACCGTTGCAGTGCGTTACGGTGTCACGGAGGTGGGAATGAGAACACCTGGATGCGGTGGTTAAGGCCGTCTGCGACGTAGACGCTGCTGTCGGGCGCGACCGCGACGTGCGCGGGGCTGCTGAATTGGCTGTCGCCTGAGCCCTGGGTCCCCCACTTGGTCACGAATGCGCCTGAGGCGGTGAATTTCTGGACGCTGTTGTTCGACATGCCTGCGACGTAGACGCTGCGGTCGTACGCGACTGCGACGCCACCCGGGAGGCGGAATTGGCCGTCGCCTGAGCCTTCGGTCCCCCACTTCGTGACGAATACTCCCGAGGCGGTGAACACCTGAATGCGGTGGTTTGATTGGTCTGCGACGTAGACGTTGCCGTCCCGCGCGACCGCGACGCCATTCGGTTGGCGGAATTGGCCGTCGCCTGAGCCTTCGGTTCCCCACTTGGTCACGAATGCGCCTGAGTCGGCGAACTTCTGGATGCGGTGGTTTGATTGGTCTGCGACGTAGACGCTGCCGTCGGGCGCGACCGCGACGCCAAGTGGGTATATGAACTGGCTGTCGCCTGAGCCTCGGGTCCCCCACTTGGTCACGAATGCGCCTGAGGCGGTGAACTTCTGGATGCGGTAGTTATCGCGGTCTGCGACGTAAACGCTGCCGTCGGGCGCGACCGCGACGCCATTCGGGACGCGGAATTGGCCGTCGCCTGAGCCCTGGGTCCCCCACTTGGTCACGAATGCGCCTGAGGCGCTGAACTTCTGGATGCGGTGGTTTGAGTGGTCTGCAACGTAGACGCTGCCGTCGGGGGCGACCGCGACGCCATACGGGACGCGGAATTGGCCGTCGCCTGAGCCTTCGGTTCCCCATTTGAGGAGGAACTTCGCAGCCAGGACTGGCGTGGGTGTGGGTATCTGAGTCGGCGTAGCCGTAGCTGGCGCGGGTGTGGGTATCTGAGTCGGCGTAGCCGTAACTGGCGCGGGTGTGGGTATCTGAGTCGGCGTAGCCGTCGTTCCAAGTGTTGTTGAGAACACCTGGATGCGGTAGTTCAAGGTGTCTGCGACGTAGACGCTGGCGTCGGGCGCGACCCCGACGCCAGCCGGCCACCGCAACTGGCCGTCGCCTGAGCCCACGGCCCCCCACTTCGTGACGAATACTCCCGAGGCGGTGAACTTCTGGACGCGGTCGTTATCGGTGTCTGCGACGTAGACGCTGCCGTCGGGCGCGACCGCGACGTCATTCGGGAAGCTGAACTGGCCGTCGCCTGAGCCTCGGGTCCCCCACTTGGTCACGAATACTCCTGAGGCGGTGAACTTCTGGATGCGGTGGTTATTGGTGTCTGCGACGTAGACGCTGCCGTCGGGCGCGAACGCGACGCGCCGCGGGTAGCCGAATTGGCTGTCGCCTGAGCCCTGGGTCCCCCACTTGGTGGCGAATGCGCCTGAGGCGGTGAACTTCTGGATGCGGTGGTTAAAGGTGTCTGCGACGTAGACGCTGCCGTCGGGCGCGACCGCGACGCCACGCGGGCTGTTGAATCGGTCGTTGCCTGAGCCTTCGGTCCCCCACTTGGTGACGAATGCGCCTGAGGCGGTGAACTTCTGGATGCGGTGGTTCAAGGTGTCTGCGACGTAGACGCTGCCGTCGGGCGCGACCGCGATGCCATACGGGTCTTTGAATTGGCCGTCGCCTGAGCCTTCGGTGCCCCACTTGGTCACGAATGCGCCTGAGGCGGTGAACTTCTGGATGCGGTTGCTCCAGGTGTCTGCGACGTAGACGCTGCCGTCGGGCGCGAACGCGACGTCATGCGGGCCGTTGAATTGGCTGTCGCCTGAGCCCTGGGTTCCCCACTTGCGGACGAAGTCCGTAATCAGAACTGGCGCGGGTGTGGGTATCGGAGTCGGCCTAGGCGTCGGTCCAATTGTTGGCTCAGGGGTGGCGGTCGGCGTCGGGGTGGCGGTCGGCGCCGGGGTGGCAGTCGGCGTCGGCATTGGAGTTGCCGTCGGCATCGCAGCCGGAGTCGCAGTCGGCGTCGGCACTGGAGTTGCCGTCGGTATCGCAGTCCGAGTCGCAGTCGGCGCAGGCGTGGCCGTAGCGGTCGGCATGGCCGCAGGGGACGGCAGGCTGGTCGGGATGGCGGCCGCGGTCGCTGCCCGGGGAGCTGAAATCGTCGCAGTGAGTGAAACCTCGATCGTCGCTGCGATGTTCGGCGTCGGGGTGAGCGTTGCGAATGCCTGCGTGGGAAGTTGCGCCGGGGCGCATCGCACCGCCATCAGACAGACGGTCAACACAATACACGCGGCAGCGATTCGCCTCATTGGCCATCCCACTTGCAAACGCGATCCGGAAACGATTGCACGAAATTTATCACCACCTGCTAACCAGAA
>Ga0194131_10004847_pt1 | contig 19924 bp, 18 predicted proteins | sample TA2KigO120mmetaG_FD_148631 | JGI IMG/M metagenome (GOLD analysis project Ga0194131, IMG submission 148631) | Freshwater microbial communities from Lake Tanganyika, Tanzania - TA2015053 Kigoma Offshore 120m | ecosystem: Environmental > Aquatic > Freshwater > Lake | place: Tanzania: Lake... | reverse complement strand
GAATTCTCACACTTAAAGACATATACTATCCATACTCATAAAGGAGGGATAGCCTAGCGGTTAAGGCAAGGGATTGCTAATCCCTGGCTCGAAAGGGCCTCGTGGGTTCGAATCCCACTCCCTCCGCAAAAAATCAAAATCGTATTTTGAAGCCGAATCGGGGTCGGCATCAGCTCAATCTTTTAAATAATCTAATGAAATTATTTTTAGTTAGGCATGGTGAGACAAAAGAAAATGAGACCAGTGTTTTAATGGGTCATTATCATGGTATTTTGACTGAAAAAGGAAAAGAGCAAGCTAAGGAAACCGCCATGCTTCTCAAAGATAAAAAATTTGATCATATTTATAGTTCGGATTTAAATCATTGTGTTGATACAGCTGAGATAATCAAAGAATTTAACCCAGACACCCCTCTTACTTTTACTAAAGAACTCAGAGAGCGAAATTTCGGTATCCTTCAAGGCCTAATAACAAAAGAGATTGATTGGCTGAAAATGACCGGTGATGCTAAGGGTTTGGGAAAACCAGAAGGTGGCGAATCCATCGATGAACTTAAGATTAGGGCTTTAGACTTTTTAAGAAAAATATATGAACAACATCCACAGGACACTATCCTATTTATTACCCATAATGGTTGGATCAAACAAATCTTGTCTCACTATACTGGAACCCACTCGGCAGATATTCCAAAAGTAGCTAATGCCCAAGTTATAGAAGTTGAAGTTGGTGTTAATTTAACCGGAAGTATTTTAAATTTGGAAAATCAAAACATCGAAGAAAGATACGTCAAAATAATAATCGAGGATGAGAATCAAAAGATTCTCAAACATCATTATATTCGAGAAAATAAATGGGATGTACCTGCTGGAAAAATAGAAGTAGGAGAAACTGTTTTGAAAGGGGCTATCAGAGAACTAATCGAAAGAACTGGCTATATTATTGAGGATGCTAATTTGCAAACAATGCCTAAAGAGGAAAAATTTTTTGTATTTAAAGGGAATAAAAAAGATTTAGTTCAGGTGGCAAGGCCAGGTGAAAAAGGAGGTTACATAACTGAGATTAGATGGGATTGAGTTGTCACGACCAGTGAACGGAGAGACAGAGTTCCAAACTACCACCAAATGCTGAGAGGAAACGCATCGTCTCGCCGCGAGGAGAAGGCGTGCATCATTCTGCGCCATGATTAATTTCAAAAAATGTTCAAATTTTGTACAATAAATACCGCAATTCATTGATATTTTTTGTGGTTCTTGTATTTCTGTCTTAAGTCGAAGATAATAATACGCATACATCGTTCTGATCTAGAAAAGTAAATAATATCTTTTCTTCATACATATGAAAGGATTTATTAATGTTGTACCCGAACAAGGTGTTGTAGGATTTGCTGTTGGTTTTATTCTTGGAGGTGCAGTTTCAAAAGAATAACGTGTCAGTTTACTACACCGCGAAGCGAACAAAAGGAACATACGACTCACAATCGCATGAGTCTTTTAAATTATCTCGCTCAAAAATAGATTTATTTATACAATGCCCGCGATGTTTTTATCTCGATCGTAGATTAGGTATTAGCCGCCCACCGGGCTTTCCATTTGCACTTAATTCAGCTGTAGATAATCTTCTTAAAAAGGAATTTGATATACATCGAGCGGCAGGCTCAAAGCACCCGCTCATGGAACAGTATGGAATAGATGCTATACCAGCAAAGCACGACAACCTCGATGAATGGCGACATAACTTTACCGGCGTAGGAACACTACACGCCCCCACAAACTTTTATGTCTTTGGCGCAATAGATGATTTATGGATAAATGGAAAAGGGGAATACGTTGTCGTCGACTATAAAGCAACAGCAAAAGAAGAAGATATTACCGCACTTGATAAAGAGTGGCACGACGGCTACAAGCGCCAAATGGAAATATACCAATGGCTCTTACGACAAAATGGATATCCTGTTTCGAATACCGGCTACTTTGTGTACTGCAACGGAAAGACAGATAGAAAAGCATTCGACGGTAAACTCGATTTCGATGTGACACTCATTACTTACACAGGGGACAGTAGCTGGGTTGAAAAAGCTCTCATAGATGCCAAAGCATGTCTTGATGGTGATACTACACCAAAAGCTGATCCTGCGTGCGATTATTGTGCGTACATTAAAGCTATTGAAGGTGAGGTAAAACACCCAACTACGGCATCACATATAACGGTAGGTGACTTACCACAACAACCCACACCAAAATCAAAAAAGAAAATGGCACCACCAACACTTTTTTAAGACACATATTCGTTTTGCTATACTACCTGCATGGCGATCGCTTTACATATAATCCGCTACGGCATAGCACTTATTCTAACCATCGTAACAATCGCGCACGCAGCAGAAACGAAGCCTAAAAAACAAACAGTAAGCACAATACGTATTAATAATAAAACCGTTACTATACGATGCGCGCCAAAGCCAAGCTCAGATATTGATAGCGCGCTCGCAGAAAAAATAAACAACGAGCATGAGCGTATATACAAAGAACTAGAACAAGTAACCACAGATCTTATAAATAAGGAGGTTGAAAAACAGGGTATACCGCTTGAAACAATAAAAAACGAAAGCTGGAATCTTGCAGATATGAGCGATAGCTATGCTGAGCAGATCTATCTACTTGGCGATGAGCTTGCCGAAATCACTGCAAGGCTCGTGCGTATAGAATCAAACAAAGCGCGAAGCACATTTCTTCTACATAATATTTTCACGCGCATAAGCATTCATAAACTCACTGCACGCAAAACACATATCGAAAATAAAATCGCAGATCTTATATCTGTGCGTATTGAACTTGAAGGAGGTATCGAGAAGAACCAAGAGAACACAGAAAAAGTACGGGCAATGATAGCAACAACATTTAAAACACCTCATATTACAGAACTCGAAGAATTACTCGCCGCACATGTTGCAGAAGATGTTAAAGCAAGGGCTTTTTGTAAAGAACAAGCCTCCCAAAAGAGTACCTCAAAGAAACGATAAGATAGTGCCAACAATCTTGCCATTTTAATAAAACCCTGCTATTATATAGATACTTGTTCGTTGTAGTGGCTCATATAATTAACCAAAACGTATGCCGTATATAGCAAAAGCAAATTCACCGCTCACCGCCCTTTTTAAGGAGTCGGGAGCATTAACATCCCTTAAAAATGGGGAACTTATAAACGCCGCTTACATCGGTAAAACTCAACACGCCCATTTCTTTGATCTTGGTCGATCAGGCACTGGTATTGTCTACGGCCTTGAACTCACGAATGCGTACGATATCTTAAAAACCATTAAAGCAGGTGACACGATACTTGCTAAGGTTATTGATGTTGAAAATGAAGAAGGGTATGTCGAGTTATCTATTAACGAAACGGGTAAGCACAAGGCATGGCAGGAAATACAAGACATAGAAGACAGTGGCGAACCTATTAAACTTATGATTGTAAGCGCAAACACAGGCGGTCTTGTTGGCATGCTTCATGACATAAAAGCATTCTTACCTGTTTCTCAACTTACACCTGATCATTATCCACGCGTTATAGATGGCGACCGCCTCAAGATATTAGATGAGCTTAAAAAATTCGTTAACACGGAACTTACCGTTAAAATAATCGACTGGAACGCACGCACTGGAAAACTTATTGTTTCAGAACGCGGTGTGCTCGACGAAAACATGAAAGAGCAGATCAACAAATACTCAGTAGGGGAAACTGTTAAGGTTATTGTTTCGGGTGTTGCAGATTTTGGTGTCTTCGTAAAATTTGCCGACAACATGAACATTGAAGGACTTATTCACATATCAGAACTCGATCATCGCCTCATCGAAGATCCACGAGAAGTAGTTACCACAGGCGATCTTCTTACAGCGCAGATAACCGAAATAAAAGATGGTCGTGTTTCGCTTTCACTTAAAGCACTCAAACAAAATCCATGGGATATGGTCATGGAAAAATATAAGGAAGGACAAAAAGTTTCAGGTGTGGTGCACCGCTTTAACCAACTCGGTGCAGTTATTAAGATCGACGCTGACTTCCAAGGTTTAATCCGCGCAACTGACTTTGGTGGTACAGATGAAATGGAAAAGGCGATACCAGTCGGGTCAAATGGTACATTTATTATTGAGGCTATTAAACCCGCCGAAAAGCGTATCATACTTACAATGGCCGAATTAAAAAAATAAAAAACATATGCTTACAGCACGACAGAAAAAAACAGTGGTTAATGCAACCAAGAAGCACGAAACAGACACTGGTTCAACTAAGGTCCAGATCGCACTTCTTACAAAGCAAATCGAGGAGCTTACCGCTCACTTGAAAAAGCACGCAAAAGATCACCATTCGCGCCGCGGCCTTTTACAGATGGTTGGCCGACGCCGCCGTCTTATGAAGTATGCTGCACGCCATGACGCGAAATAAAGAACATCGCGTCGGCATTTTTATAGACGTACAAAACCTGTACCACTCAGCAAAAAATCTCTTTCAGTCTCGCGTTAATTACAAAGAGCTGGTAAAAGAGATAACTGCTGGCCGCAAACTTATTCGCGTAATCGGCTACGTAGTAAAAACAGAAACGACAGAGGGTGAGTCCGCCTTTTTCGACGCACTAACAAAAGCAGGCGTTGAGCTTCGCGTAAAAGACATACAGATATTCCAAGGTGGTGCAAAAAAAGCAGATTGGGATGTTGGTATGGCGGTTGATGCTATTCGCATGGCAGATTCATTCGACACTATTGTTCTTGTGACAGGTGACGGAGATTTTTGCCCGCTTGTTGAATATTTACGTTGGGGATTAGGCAAAACAGTTGAGGTGGCAGCCTTCTCGCGCAGCACCTCATCTAAATTAAAAGAGACAGCAGATACTTTTATAACACTCGATGATTTTGGAGGTGTAATTCTCGGTGCTGGCCGTGTACGCCGAACAACAGCACGCACATCAGCAAAGCGCGCAGGCCTACCCGTACCTGAAGCTGAAATACAAACACCCGAAGATCGGGAAACATATACTGAATAATATACATAGTAAAAAATCGCATGGACCTGAATCGAAAAAAATTTGAAACCGAACTTGATGGTAAAAAAATAACGCTCGAAACATCACGACTCGCCGAACAAGCAAACGCTGCTGTAATTGCCTCATGGGGTGGCACAACAGTACTCGCAACAGCCGTCATGACAGGGGAGGATAGCCCTAAAGACTATTTACCACTCACAGTTGAATTCGAAGAACGTTTTTATGCCGCAGGGAAAATATTGGGTGGTAGGTATATGCGCCGCGAAGGCAAGGCAAGTGAAAACGCCATACTTTCAGCGCGTATTATCGACCGCACCATACGCCCACTATTTGATCAGCGCGTACGACGAGATATTCAGGTAGTTATTACCGTACTTTCATACGAAGAAAATAGCAGTCCTGTAGTATTGGGACTTATCGCGGCATCCGCAGCACTCGCTCTATCTGATATTCCATGGAAAGGACCTGTAGCAGGCGTTGCCATACACAAAAATAATTGGACATCGTTTGTTGCAGGTACTGCAGACAAGATTAATATGATCGAGCTTGAAGGCCTTGATGTGCCCGAAGCTGAAATCGTAAACACCTTCAAAGACGCGATGAAGGTAATACAACATCTTGTTGAATTCCAAAACGCAATGGTTCTCAAGATAGGAAAGCCTAAGGCAGAAGTCCTTCTTAAAACACCTGCACCCGAACTCGTCGCTACAGTGCGCGGATTTCTTTCAGACAAACTCGAGCCTGCAATGTATGTAGAGTCTAAAATCGATCGCGTGGCAAACGTATCACATATTCAAAAAGATCTAGTAACTTTTTTGAAAGAATCTGAAGCAACGGAAAGCGATATAAATGACGCCAGCCGTATATTTGAGGACTATGTAGATGAAATAGTACATAAAAATATTTGCGCGGCAAAAGACGGCGAAGAAAAACGCCCCGACCACCGCAAGCTCGACGAAGTACGCGACTTGCACGCTGAGGTTGGCGTATTAGAACGCATTCACGGATCCGCATTATTTATTCGTGGTAACACACAAGCACTTGCAACCGTAACATTAGCGCCACCGGACACGAACCAACTTGTTGAAAATATTTTCTTTACTGGCGAAAAAGCATTTATGCTTCACTATAATTTTCCGCCGTACTCAACAGGGGAAACAGGTAGCTTCCGTGGACCAGGGCGCCGCGAAATTGGTCATGGCAACTTAGCAGAAAAAGCATTAGCACGACTCATTCCTACACAAGATGAGTTCCCCTACACTGTACGCGTTGTTTCCGAAATTTTATCATCCAATGGCTCAAGCTCTATGGCTTCCGTATGCGGTGGCTGCTTAGCACTTATGGACGCAGGTGTACCTATAAAGAAAATGGCAGCAGGTATTGCCATGGGTATGATGAGCGACGAAAAAAACGGCGTCTATAAAATCTTAACGGACATCCAAGGGCCGGAAGACCACTATGGTGACATGGACTTTAAAGTTGCGGGCACTAAAGACGGCGTTAATGCCGTACAGATGGACGTAAAAGTAGACGGCGTAACACCCGACATTATTGCTCGCACACTCGAACAAGCAAAGCGCGCCCGACTCCATATTATGACCGCTATGGAAAAGGCGATCACAGCACCACGCACAGATATTTCAAAATATGCTCCGGTGGTTATGAAGATTGTTGTGAACCCTGAACAGATTGGTGAAATAATTGGCCCTGGAGGAAAAATCATTAAGGGTATTATTGAGGCAACAGGCATTATTAATATGGATATTCGCCAAACAGGTGATGTATTCATCTATGCCAACGATAAAGAAGCAGCACTCGCCGCAAAAAATTGCGTTGATGATATTGCTCACGAATATAAAGTAGGGGACATTATCGAAGGCACCGTGGCGCGCATTTTGGAATTCGGCGCGATTGTTGAATGGGGTAATGGTAGGAGCGGCATGATCCATGTTTCGGAATTAAAAAATGGCTACGTGAAGAGCGTAGAAGAAGTCGTTAAACTTGGCGACACCGTACATGCAAAAATTATTCGCATGGAAGACGGTAAGATAGGACTAAGCTTAAAAGGACTTTAATATACATAAAAAATCGAGGCGCGCGCCTCGATTTTTTATGTATAATTATTCTAAAATCCTCAGACCATCCTTACAAGGACCACATAAAGTTGGATCTGGATACAAAGCGCTACAATAAGCATAATCACCGACATTTTGCATGCATTGAATAAAATCAGCTGATGATGGCCCAAGACACTGCGCAGGGCAATTCATAGGAGGTGTAGGTCTAGCTAGAGAAGTATCTGGACCTGCTGGCATCCCACGTAAGTGTCCTTTTGGCAATGACAATCCATCCTTATTTGTTATGCGCTTAATCTGTTGTTGCTGCACACGTTGCATCCTCTCATACATTAGAGGTGTAATTGGACCAGGTGATCCAGGTGTTGCTTTAGGGCCAGTATATTGTGGTCGTGGTAAAATTGGAACCATTTTTGAAACCATTTCTTGAATTGTGATTATCTCATAAAGTTTCATTAGAGCAGCTTTCTTTTTTTGAACGTCCCTTAATTTAAGTTCTCTTTTTTTTATTTCAATTTCAAAATTTTTAATATCTTTTTCAAAAAAATTAAAAATTTTATTAAACCAAGAATTCTTTTCTTTATCCAGAGCACGATTCATATCGGTGATTACCTTAGAATAGTATATTTCTTTTTCTTCTTCTTTTATTATTGCTTCTATAAGTCTTTCCTTATCTTTTTTAAAATCTTCAGTAATTGCTGGCGACGATATTAGTGGTTGCTTTTGGTTTGGTTTTTGGGCCATTACCCCCGTCGCAAGCAAACTTCCGAAGATAATCAAAATACATAAGAATTTATTCATAATAATAAGTATTACACATCAACTTTATAAGACAAAACTTATCCACAGCACCCAACAATGCTATACTTTTAAGTACTATGGATGAACTAAACCCTAGAGCAATACCGCAAAATAATCCGCAACAAAATACACCTAATATTGTTCCGCCTCCACCGACTAATACTGATGTACGCGTACGCACTATGGAAAGCGACGCACAAGCAGTTGCACGAGGCATAGAGCCAGTAGCGCAAGTAGTTACACCACCCCCAGCACCTCAAGGTCCGAGCATTGGAACACAAACACCTATGGCAACTATTCCAAAACCAGCTGCCGTAGAACAAACACCTACACCAGCACCATTACCTGATGTGCGCGAAAGTAAATCAGGTAGGCTTTTGTTGTGGTTTATATTATTCATTCTCATTATTGGTCTTGGGTGGGGGACATATAAATACGGCCTACCGCTCTACCGCGCAATGATGCCAGCCGCACCCGAAGCAACAACAGAGCCAACACCAACTCCTGTAGAAGCAGTAATTCCAACTCCACCACCAGCGCCTCCAGCAGTAACTCCGCTCGGCACAATGCGTGACACACTTCCTAAAATAGAAACTGACGGAACAGTATCTTCTATTACAATGGCACTTGCAGCAGAAGCAGCAAAGGCAGGAGTAGTTAGTGGCACGATTACAGAGATCGCTATAATGAACGCGGGAGCTCCAATGAGTTTTGATACCTACATAACCGCGCTTCTACCAGAAGCACAAGCAAACGGACTCACGGGTATACTTACCGCTGCTCTTGATCCTGTATTTTCCGCTTATATATACCATGACGAACGTGGTGCATGGCCAGGATATATTGCAAAAATTAATCCTGCATCACAAATAGACCCTGTAACACTTACAAGTCGCATACAAGCAATAGAAACAAGTTCGTACAAAAATCTATTTCTTGCTGACCCAGGAACACCATCCACATTCCGCACTGGCCAAGCGCGCGACAAATACATAGATCGTTTTGTTTCATTTACCAAAGAAGGTGCGCTCTTTAATTACGGTATCTTCGGTGATTATCTGATAATAAACACTTCGAACAACGGTCTTGTAAAAGCCCTTGATCTCTTAAAACTCTAACGCCTAAAACCCAGTCTATTGTTCGCGCAGGCGATACGCAAACGCCTCAGCAACGTGTGCTTCGGTAACCGCATGAGAACCCTCAATATCAGCTATCGTACGAGCAACCTTTAGCAGTCGATAATAACCACGAGCGGAAAGCATCGCGCCTTTCCATATCTTCTCAAAAAAAGAACGTGCTTCGCTCGTGAGCGCTACATGCAAAGCAACTTGTTTTGATGATAGAGCGCTATTTAAAGTGTGTTGTCGTGCCATCTCTATAGCGCGCACACGAAGAACAGTAGCGCGCATAGACGCAGAATTTTCAATAGTAGCTCGCTCAGGTGAAGTAGTAGAAAGATCTGCAAGTTCTACATGCGGTACAAGCACCTGCAAATCAATACGATCAAGTATTGGTCCAGACACTTTCTTTTTGTAGCGCGCGATTTCATGTGCGCCACACGCGCAATCACGACGACTATCTCCATAATAACCACACGGGCACGGATTCATTGCTGCCACAAGCATGAATCGTGCGGGGAGCGTAAGACTACCATGCGAACGCGCAACCGTAACGCGCCCGCTCTCTAATGGTTCACGCAATGACTCAATAACGTCGCGATGAAACTCTGGTAATTCATCAAGAAATAAAACACCGCGATGCGCGAGACTTATTTCACCAGGGCGAGGATTTGATCCACCGCCAACAACAGCAACAGAAGAAGCTGTATGGTGCGGTGAACGAAATGGCCTATCAAGTACTGCATGCCGACCAGAAAGAGTATTAGACGCAGAATAAATACGCGTCACCTCTAAAACTTCATCATAAGAAAGTGGTGGTAAAATACCCGCAAATGCCTGAGCAAGCATTGTCTTACCACTACCCGGACTACCCGTCATAAGCACATGATGTCCGCCACAAGCAGCTATAAGAAGTGCGCGCTTTGCTGCAGACTGGCCACGCACATCAGCAATATCAATAGCCGGCACCGTATCACTGCTATGTATAGCCGAAGCTGTAACAGGGGATAGATATGCACGACCTTCAAGATGTGCCATAAGCTCCGCAAGAGTACGTACCGGAAAAATAGTAATACCACCAGCAACCGCCGCTTCAGAAGCATTAGTCTCGGGCACATATATTTCTTCAAATCCCTTTTCCCGAGCCATACACACAATATTTAAAACTCCCGTAACCGGACGAATACTACCATCGAGCGCAAGCTCACCTAAAAACATTTTCTTTGCAGGATTAAATTTTTTAATCTGCTCGGTAGCAAGTAAATAACCAATAGCTATTGCAACATCATACTGCGATCCAGTCTTTTTAATATCAGCAGGCGCTAAATTAACAATAATTTTTCTATTCTCCTGTGATGGTGGTTTTGCACCACTATTTTTTATAGCTGCACCTACACGTTCTCGTGCCTCTGTTAAAGCTTTATCGGCTAAGCCTACTATTAAAAAAGAATGGAGGCCGACATGTAAGTCGACCTCCACCTCAACGCATCGCGCATCAATTCCCGAAAGCTCTCCCGAATATACCCGAGAGAAGCGCGTGCTCATTTGCAACTTGGGCAGTATGCAGAATCAGGAACAACATCAAGTACATCCGTACTAATAGAACCACCGCATTTAAGACATATACCATAGGTTCCTGCCTTAATACGGTCTAATGTATCAAGTACTGCATGCAACCTACCTTTTAAAGCAATCTGCTCAGCATGCGCTATACCATATTCTTCACTAGCATCAGCTTCTTCATCTCGATTACCAATATCACCCATATCACTACCACCGCGTATAACGTCTTTTATCTCTTTAGATAAAGTAGCTTGTAAATCAGAGAGTATTGCTTCGTATTTTTTTAATTCTTCTTCTTTCATAGATATAGACATAAGCATATCACGCATCCGAACACTTCTCAATTATTATTGGCGCCACAGAATTACCATGACCCCACGTATAACCAAGTGCAAATGACAGCAAAGATATAAGCACTACTAGGGCACGAGCTCTACGTGAAATACAAACGTCTTCCATCTTATCTTAAAACAAAGGGATTTATAATAGAAACAGGTCCAAGAACCTCAAAATGCAAATGACATCCTGTTGAGTTACCCGTATTTCCTACATATGCAACCACATCTCCTTGCGCAACCATTTGCCCTTTTTTTACAACAACAGATTCCACATGAGCATAACGTGTGACAACGCTATTACCATGATCAATATCAACATAATTACCATAACCACCCTCCCAGCCAATTCGCACATCTACTATTTGACCAGCAGCGGCAGCGTATATACGAGATCCACAAGCGCCAGCAATATCAATAGCATTGTGCCCATGAAGAACACCCCAATTAATACCACGCGCAGGAAGTGAAAAGCGACGAGTAAAATCATGCACATCATCCACAACAGCAATAGAATCCGTTTGACCAGAATTCTCAGCCAATGCATTATGCATTACGGGCTCAGCAATAATTACCGTACGATCATATGCAGCTGAATCAATACCAAGGAATGCACTATGAAAGGGCGATTCAATAGATAAGGGCGCTGAAAAAGATGTTGTGCGCGGTAAAGCAGCGGAGGCAGGTAAAGCAGCGTTAATAAACGAAATAAGCGATAAGAAAAGAGCCGTTAGTACGGCTTTATTCTTCAAAAAAGGAAGTTGTGTAAATAATCTATTAATACATGAATACTAGCAAAAATATGAACGATCGGCAAGCAGAAGCTGCCTTTCACGGAGGTGGACCACTACTTATTGCCGCAGGTGCCGGAAGCGGTAAAACACACACCCTAACACAACGACTACATTACCTTATTCACGAACGTAAAGTTCCGCCTGAGCGCATACTCGCCATAACATTTACCAATAAGGCAGCAGAGGAAATGAAAAAACGAGCAGCTGCACCCAAAGAGCTTTTTATTGGTACATTTCATTCGTTCGGCGCACGACTCCTACGCGCCGAAGCGCGCCACCTTGGCCGTAGCGCTGGATTTACCATATTCGACGAAGATGACACGGGATCACTCCTTAAAAAAATCGGGAAGAATCGCAATTTACCCAAAGAAACATGCGGGCCAGCAGTACTCGCGCGCCTTATGGGTAAAGTAAAAAATGAATTCATTGCGCCAGAAATGGCGGCAAAAGACACACGCAATTTAGACCCCGACACAGCACGTGCCTGTTACGAAGACTACGAAAGTCTATTGCGCGAAAATAATGCATTCGATTTTGATGACCTCATCGAAAAGCCGGTGCAATTATTCCGTAATCATTCAGCAATACTCGAATTATATCGTGGTAAATACGACCACGTACTCGTTGATGAATATCAAGATATTAATGCCGCACAATACGAACTCGTACGTTGCATTACAGGGAATCACGGCAACTTATCTGTGGTAGGGGACGATGCACAATCAATCTACGCATTTCGCGGAGCAGATTTTCGCAACTTTTTAAACTTTGAAAGGGATTGGCCAAACGCAAAAATAGTCATGCTCGAAGAAAACTATCGCTCAACACCCCTCATCCTTGAAGCGGCGAACGATGTGATAGGTAACAATACAGTGCAGCGTAAGAAAAATTTATGGACGAAAAATGCACAAGGAGAAAAAATACAAGTTTTTGCCGCAGAAAATGAATATGCAGAAGCAGAGTGGATTGTAAAAACAGCGGTGTCGCATATGCGCAAAGGCAAGCCACTTGAATCCATTGCTGTTATATACCGCACAAACGCACAATCACGACCAATAGAACAAGCTCTTATCTCTGCAGGCCTACCATATCGCATGTTTGGTGGTATTCGCTTTTATGAACGCAAAGAAATTAAAGATATTGTTGCGGGTCTACGCCTCGCCGCAAATCCCGCCGACTCCGTAAGCGCTGATCGTCTAGATAAAAATTTTTCGAAAGGAAAAAGTCGCATCCTTATACAATCTCTTCCTACTATGGGGTCCGCCGCACCCGCAGAAATAATCGACTACTTTATATCAAACACCAACTATCTCGACTACCTTAAAAATAATTATAAGAATGCACAAGAACGCATTGAGAACGTGCAAGGACTATTAACTTTTGCGCGCGACTTTAAAGAAGAAGGGCTTGCAGCATTCCTTGAGCAAGCGACCCTTGCACAAAGCCACGATAACCCACACGGAAAAACCGGTGTAAATCTTATGAGTATCCACATGTCAAAAGGACTTGAATTTGAAACCGTTTTTGTTGCGGGTGTGGGCGAGGGAACATTACCGCACCACCGCGCACTTTCAAATGGCGGTGAAATGGAAGAAGAGCGTCGACTTATGTATGTAGCAATTACACGCGCAGCAAAAAATCTTCATATGTCATTTGCTCATATTCCATCACGATTCCTCTATGAGATATCTGGAAATTTAGTAGAATTTGTACATAACAAAGCGAGCGCAGGGCGATCCCAAAGACAGGGTATGCCCGACGAAGAAGACATGTGGCTTGATTATGACTAATATTCCACCACCTAAAAAATCCCTTGGTCAAAACTTCTTACAAAATAAAAAGGCTCTTTATACGATTGCCGAATCACTCGCAATAACACCCAATGAAACCGTTATTGAAATTGGCCCTGGTCACGGCGAGCTTACCGACATACTCATTACCTCGTCCGCAAAAAAAATTATTATTATCGAAAAAGATCGTGAGCTCGCAGAGCGCCTTAAGCTCACATACGCAGATCAAAAAGAGCGTATTACGGTTATAGAGGGGGATGCACTTAAAGATCTTTTGCCGATTATAGAAACTATATCCACACCCTACATTCTCGCAGGCAACATACCGTATTACATAACAGGCTATTTACTTCGCATTATAGGCAACGCAAACCATAAGCCCTTACGCACCGTTTTTACCATCCAAAAAGAAGTTGCGGAACGCATATGTGCTACAGCCCCTAACATGAACCGCCTCGCTGCCTGCGTACAAATCTGGGGAGCGCCTCACATTGCAATGAAACTTAAGCCGGTCGACTTTAACCCACCACCATCCATAGATTCGGCAATTATCGTCATCGAAACAAAAACAAATATGCTCAGGGACACGCACCTCGCCACCTATTACGAAACCGTCGGTATTATATTTCAACAACCACGCAAAAAAATCCTTAATAATCTTACTGATGGCTTCGGTATTGATAAAGAAAAAGCCCTTATTATCCTTAAAAAAGCAGGTCTTGAGGGCAATGAACGACCCGAAAACACAACTATCGAAATCATTCAACATATTTCTACACTTATCCACTAACTTATTGGGTATTTTTTGCGCTATTCTAAGAAGGTGTTAGGGCTTAAAACAAAAGCAGGCCTATTGTTTTTCATATCCGTTGGCATCTTTGCCTGCATTGTTGTGTTTGGTAATACTATAGCCTCTAAAAAAATACGCTCTGTACCCGAAGCGGATCCCTACGAGCGCATCGGAAAATCTGAAGATATACCACAAAACCCCATAGGAGTTACTGTGCCACTTAACACCGAAAACGAAGTAAGTAACAGCGAAAAAATACCGACGATTACATCGGAAATGAGTGCTAATATAACACAAAGCCTCGCCTCGCTTATTGGTAAAAATATTGTCGATAAAAATCCAGAAGGACCAACGGGGGAAAATCTTACTGTTATGGGTGCCGATGGTATGGCTGATATGGCAACCAAAGAACTACTTAAACAGTTTAATCCCGCATATTTTTTACCTGAAATATCTACAGATGAAATTATTATTGATAACACAGAAAATAGCGCTACGTACCGCACATTAGCCGAAGCGATAATCGCCAAAGCAGAGTCAACTCTACCGCAAGATAAAACATCTGTAACCGAAAAAATGAAGTTTTTTGCTAAAAATTACGAACGTGCCGTAACCGAACTTCGTGCGCTTGCCGTACCACAAGAAATCGCTACAGAACACATTAAAACTATCCGTATCACAGAAGGCAGGCGACGCATATTTGAAGCAGTAGCTGATTACGAAAATGATCCGATATATGCAATGCTCGCGCTTACATTATGGAACACACTCAAATGAAGCGGATATACATTATATTCGCCATAACGTTCGTTATGTATGGCATATTACCATTTATCCCTAAAGAGCGCGCACATGCTCAATTTGGTATCGACTTTGCTCTTTCACAAGCAGCTGAAGCAATACAAGAAGCTATAAAAAAACGTTTTTTCGATATGATTGTTGATCAAATGGTTAATTGGATACAAGGCGGTGGCAAGCCTTTATTTATACAAAACTGGAATGCATTTCTTGCTCAGTACGGCAACATTGTAACGGGCGATCTATTAGCCGAAATGCGGATCGCCGGTATTTGCCAGCCTTTTGGTATACAATTACAACTCGCTGTACTTCAACCACCGCGCTTTTCTAGTCCGGTACGATGCACGCTCGACCAAGTAGTGCGTGACATGGTCGGCTTTTATAACAACTTCTCAACAGGAGGCTTTGTTGCATACAGTGAACAGTGGCAACCGCAAAATAATTTTTATGGAAGCCTTTTAATGCTCATGGATAAAAAAGAAACCATGATAGCCGATCGACGATTTGCCGCATTACAAGAAGCGCAGGCCGGCAATGGATTTCTTGGTACACGTAAATGTGATAAATTTGGTCGATGTTACATAACAACTCCTGGCATGCAAATAGGCGCAGCAGCAGCAAAAGTTATCGGCGCCGACCTTGACTACATCATTAACTCAAAGAGCATGGCAGCATATGTCGCTGCAATATCCGATGCATTTATTAATCGCCTTATCCGTGAGGGTGTGAGTGGTTTTCAGGGCACGGTCTCTGCAAACGCGCCGAAGATTGGCTACCTACCCGCACAAGCAAAAAATGTGGCTCCATGCGCAGGCCTTACGGGAGACTCATTAAATGCCTGTAAGGCACTTGAAGGATATAAAACAGGCAATGCAGAGATCGTAAAAGCAAGTTATATGGCACAAATAACCGACACGCTCACCCCACTTCTTGCAACACAAACAGATTTACTTGCTATACAGTCTGCAGAACAAACACTCGTAAACCGCACAAGCGAAGTAAATAATTGCCAAGCTGGCAGGGGAACAAGTGGCAGAGAGGCAACTATAGCAGCGCTTGCAACCGAACAAAAAGCACTCGCTGACGTTACTGCGGCAATCGCCGATTTACAGCGAATTACAACTCCTATCACAAACGCTAAAAATGCTCTCATGAATGAAATAAGCACCGACTTTACGGTACTTTCAAGTTATATGACAGGCCCTGCGGGAGTTGCACAGCTTCTTAACAAAGCACAGGCAGAAGCATATGCTACGCAAGCAAAAGCCCAAAAAGAAACGCTCACTGCACGATCGGCAAAACGCCTACCAGAACTACAAGCATTACTACAACAATGCATAAGCTCATAATTACAACTCTCATAGCGTCTACTATTCTTTTTCCCGGAAAAAGTTTTAATGCATACGCACAAACAGCAATCGAGGATAGTATTGCACAAAGGCAAATAGATCTTGAAAGCGGCGTCGATCCAGGTATTGGGTTTGCAAGAGGTCATGGACTACCTCCAGATGTAACCGAAAAAATCACTAATGCCGGTGGCGAACTTATTAACTGGATTAACAATAAAGCGATCGACAAGGTCTTATTTTATGTCAACTTCTGGATAGGTCAGGCTGGTGCAACGCTCTTTATAATCGCAGGACTTCTTGTACAATTTGGCTTATTTCTTAACACCACCATACTCGATAGCCAAGTAGTGCAAATCGGCTGGCGTTTTTGTCGCGATCTCGCCAACTTAGGATTCACTATTGGCATTATCGTAATAGCGTACGCCACCATGCTCGGTATCGAAAGTTATGGCCTTAAAACATTGTTTAGAAAGTTCTTAGTTGCGGCAGTACTAGTTAACTTTAGTTTTTCTATAGCAGGTGTAATGATAGATGGCTCAAATCTTTTAACTAATTTTTTTGTTTCCGCTTCAATCGGCGGGGGAATATCAGATGTAAAAAATAATATTCCACGCTTTGGCGAAAAACTTGCAGGCGCTTTTGGCCCTCAACGACTTTTAAGAGTAACTGGCGAAGGCGACATAGAAAAAATACCAGACACCTTTCGCTCAAGTTCAGAGGGCATGTGGGGGGCAACACTCTCTATATTCTTTATTGCATTCTTTACCATATTTTGTGCACTGGGAATGCTTTCGGTGGGTATTACTATGTTTTGGCGCTTTGCAAACTTATCCGGACTCGTTATAGTCATGCCCCTTGCGATACTTGCAAGCTCCTTCCCTGATACACAAAAAAATTACAATAAATGGAAGGATGAGTTTTTTTGCCATCTCATACACATACCAACACTCACATTTTTTCTATATCTCATTATTATGTTCATAGACATAAAGGCGAGTGCTGGACTATCCGCAGAAAATATAAGCGCTGCAGATATTGTGGATGCGTTTGAGAAAGCAAAGGGTGCAGGTGGGGGAGTAGGAGCGCTCGCTTTAATGGCAAAGCCATTCCAAGTTGTTACAGACATGACAATTATACTTGTTATGGTATTTATGGGCGTTATCGAATCACGCAAAGTAGGCTGCGCTGTAGGTGGCTTTGCCATAGATTGGATGAAGGGTGTTAAGGGGTGGGCGATTGGCACCATACAAGGCGCACCTGGATGGGCTGGCCGTAAATACTTAAGCGGTGGCGTACGACCAGAAGAAAACAAAGAAAATCGCGGCAAGCGACTTGCAAATGCATTATCTGCAATACCGTTAGTACGGCGACTTGTGCCGCGCCTTAATCAGTTTACCGCAGGCACCACAAAAAATGTTGGTAATTTTGAAACAGAATATAAGGGATTAGGTGACATACAGCTCCTCAACAACATGCGTAGCCTCGAAATCCGCACAAATGCCGAACGTATGGCGGCGGCAGCCAAAGTTGCAGCAGAGCGCGGGCTCTTTAGCGAAACAGACGCAGAAAAAGGCTTAACCCAAAAAGAATTTGAAAGCTTTATTCCATCCATAAAACGCTATGGCATGGAAAAGGATATTTTAAAAAAATTACCACACCTCTATCGTAAACTTGGCATTGATCCCGAAACAGAAGATGGCAAGAAAAAACTTGACGGTTTCATGAAAGACTTTAAAGCGGACGACATCCCAAACCTCACCGAAGAGGCGTTCGCTGACCCCGAAATAGTCTCGCGCTTCACAAGCGCGCACCTCGAAAAACTACCTAAGAAAAAAGAATACAGGGACGCATTCGCACAAACATTTATCGGGCTCGAATCGCGCTTTGGTCCTGAAAAATTTGGTGAATTTGTAGCAAAATCATTCTCAAAACCAGAAGCTGACAATGCCTTACTACCCGCACTCCTGCAAAATCCGATTGTGGTAAAAAATCTCACAGCCGCTAATCTTAAACGATTAGAAGGATCAGATAAAGAAGATCACCGAAAGGCTCTTATTGAGACTATAAACGATACAAATAAAATAAGTGACAAAGAATTTACGGAATTTGTTCGTACAAATTTTGCTAAAGCAAGTAATATCGACGAAATACATCCAGATATTATTCGCAATAAACGCTTCTTTGCGGAACTCGACGAACGACACATAGCTCGTAAAAATATTGAACCTAGCGAAAGTCAGCAAGAGGCGATGATAGAAAGTCTTCGTGAATCATATAGATACTTGTATGGAAAAGCATACACAGAAAATGAAACACCTAAAGCCGAAGCCCTGGCCAGACTTGATCGTATGGCAAAGGTAATAATAGAAAAGAAGAATGATTGGCAATGGAGCACTCTTGTTCAAAGCGAAAAAGCTAAAGAGTCTTTTGCGCAAATTGAATCACATTATCGCGACCGCAACCCAGAAAATCCAACACAAAACACAACACGCGCACAAATAAAGGATGATGATGCATATGGACCATCAACGCCACCTATACCACCACCTAAAAGCCCTTATCCGCCAGCAGGTGGAGGTCCGAGCGCCGGCAACGAACCGCCTAAGCCACCGCTACCACCGAGACCACCCATTATTCCTAAGAGTCCCTATCCAGCAGGTGGAGGTGGCCCGAGTATTGCACGTAAACCAACAGGCGCATCAGAACCCATACAGACACAGAAGTCTATTGATATAGGAGCTGCAATGGACAGTGTATTAGGTGCGCCTAAATCACCAGAGCCGCCATCCTTGCCGAATACATCCGCATCCGCAGATAATTAACATGTTAATGCTTTAAAAAATCCATGACACTCGAACACATCGCACGCCTTTACGTAATCTTTAAAACACTCGCCCCTGAAATAAAAGAGTGGATAGCATCCGATGACACAGCAGCTATAATTAAAGCAATTTCAGCGCGCTTTGTATTATCTAATGAACAAGAGCCAAAATTACCAATCCTTGTATTACGCCTTGTCACTCAAGATCTGCCACCCGAAAGCTTTAAAGCAGAACTCATAAAAGAAGTGGGCGTTGATGAAAGCCTTGCGAAAGAAATAACAGAAGCTATTGCAAAAGAAGTTATAAATCCCATTGCTGCTGCACTTCGCTACTCTGGCGTAGATACCAACTTAATCGGCTTTAATGCTCCAGCACCTACACCAACACCAGAACCCACACCACCAATAGCACAAGCAATACACAACCCTCAACCAGAAATAAGCGCCACGCCCACCACACAAAAAGCAGAAGCAGAAAAACCCCAATCAGAAACCATAAAACCATTCATACTCCATGAAGAGCCAACAATAGGTCGCGCCCCTAGTGCTGCACGAACCTTTAACTATAACCAACAAACAGAAAAAGCACCTGCACAGGTCACCATAGAGCGCGTTGTTCATTACAGCAACTTACGCACACCACTCAATATTGCGC
>Ga0194131_10004840_pt1 | contig 19943 bp, 11 predicted proteins | sample TA2KigO120mmetaG_FD_148631 | JGI IMG/M metagenome (GOLD analysis project Ga0194131, IMG submission 148631) | Freshwater microbial communities from Lake Tanganyika, Tanzania - TA2015053 Kigoma Offshore 120m | ecosystem: Environmental > Aquatic > Freshwater > Lake | place: Tanzania: Lake... | reverse complement strand
ACCGTTTCGAACATCCCGGTGGTGCTCCGGATGCCGCAGACCAAGGCGTTCTACGCGGGTGCCTCGGTGAACGTGCTGCGGGCGGACGCGCTGGCGGCCGCGCGGACTTTCGACGCACAGAATGGCGGCACGGGCGCGTTCAACCCCGACCGGTATGACCTCGACACGGTGGCCTTCAGCAACATCAACGGGGCGGCCTACGGGTTTGCAGGACTGGCGACGCTCGGTGGCAAGGGCATGTGGGTGAATGGCGCGTTCGATCTCCGCGTGCTCGCGCACGAACTGGGCCATAACTACGGCTTGTCGCACGCGAACCGGTGGGATGTGACGGGGACGGATCCAATCGACCCGAACGGGACGCACAACGAGTATGGGGACAATTATGACATGATGGGGGCGAATAATTTCGACGAGTTCCTGCATTTCAATGAGTGGTTCAAATCCTACCTGCTGTGGATTCCCGCGGGCACGGGCTGGCGATCGGCGAGCACGGGAGGCGTCTACCGTATCTTCCGTCACGACTCGACGCTGGTGAGCGGGGTGCGCGCGGTGACGATCGGACAGCAGTCGGATCGGGCTTACTGGCTCGGCTTCAGGCGGGCCGATCCGACGGACACGTTCCTCAGCAACGGTTTGGAAGTCCGGTGGGGCATGCAGCCGCCGGGGCTGTCCTCGGACATGACGCAAGGGAGCCGGCTGCTCAACATGACGCCGGCGGTGGCCAACTTCTCGCAGCACGCGCTGCCTCTCGGACGCACGTTTGGCGACACGAACATCGGGTTCTTCATCACGCCGACGACGATCAGCGGCACGTTTTCGAACGAGTTCATCGACGTCAACATCTCGTATACAATCCCGCCGCCGACGATCACGACGAATCCGGTGAGCCAGACGGTGCTCGTGGGCGGCAGTGCCACGTTCAGCGTGGCGGCGTCGGGCGCGGGGCCGTTTACGTTCCAGTGGTTTTTCAACGGCACGTTTCTGCCGGGGGCGACGTCGTCGAATCTCACCCTCAGCAACATCACGACGAACCAGGCGGGGAATTACACGGTGTCGGTTGCGAATGCGGCGGGCTCCGTCGTGAGTTCGCCCGCCGTGTTGACGGTGCTGGTGCTGCCGGCGATCACCGCGCAACCGCAAAGCCAGACCGTCGGCTTCGGCTCCAACGCCACCTTCACGGTCACGGCCACCGGCACCGCGCCGTTGCGCTACCAGTGGGACTTCAACGGCTCGATCATTCCCAACGCCACCAACGCCACGCTGGTGCTCACGAACGTGCAACTCGCCCAGGCCGGCAATTACAGCGTCGCCGTCACCAACCTCGCCGGCGCGACCAACAGCGCCGTCGCCGTGCTCAACGTCACCGGCGGCACCGGCCCTCCCGTGATCGTCCAGCAGCCTTCAAGCCTGATTCTGCCGCCCGGCCAGACCGCGAATTTCTTCGTCGGGGCGACGGGATTGATTCCGCTCACCTACCAGTGGTTTCAAAACGGCGTGGCAATCCCGAACGCGACCAACAGCGCGTTGTCACGAGTCAACATCTCCCCTGCGGACGCCGGGATTTACAGCGTGTTTGTGGCCAACACCCTCGGCACGGCGACCAGTTCGAACGCCTTCCTGACCGTTGGCGCTCCGCCGACCCTGTTCATCACACCTTCCAACGTGCTCGCATCGCTCGGCGAAAATGTGACGTTCACCTTCACGCCGCCGAATGGCACCATTGACATCCAGTGGTTTCGCGGCCCCGCGCCGGCACCGCTCCCCGGACCGTCGCCCATCGCAGGCGCGACGAACTCCACACTCACCTTGACCAGCGTCACCGTGACGAACAGCGGTCCGTATTCCGTGCAAACCAGGGGCTCCTACGGCCATGCCGCATCCACACCGGGAGGCGACGCCGTTCTCACCGTGGTCCCCTTCGTCCTCACCGGCAGTCCTTCACCCGTTGCCCACTGGCGGTTCGATGAAGCCGGTGGACCCGTGGCGCTCGATTCGGCGGGCAACAACCACGGCCTGCTCTCGGCCACGGGTGCGGCATTCGTCACCAACGGCATCCGCGGGAATGCCCTCAGCCTCAACCGCGCGGCGGGCGGCTTCGTCAACGCCGGGCGCGTGCTCGACTTCACCAACACACCCTTCACGATCGTCGCCTGGTTGAAGCTGACCACCAACGACACGCAGAACGTGGTCGTGGTTGGCAAACGCACGCCTGGCGGCGCCGACGGCTACGAACTCGGCGCGAACGTGTCGCAAGTCCCGGCCTCGCCCGCGCCCATCACCATCGGCCAGACCAACCGCGCCCGGTTCCATGCGGGAGCCCCGACCACCACGCCCATCTCGACAACCGCGGTCACCGACGGGAGCTGGCATCAATTGGTCGCAAGCTATTTCCCGCCCGTAGTGCCGGGCCTCCCGGGCCTCAAGCTCTACGTGGACGGCGCGCCAGTCGAAGGCGCTGCCACCAATGTGACCATCGCGGGCAGTGCGGCGGACTTCCTGTTGGGCGGCATTTCGACGGTCACGGGGCCGGCGAGTGCGCTCGACGGGTTGCTCGATGATGTGCAGGTTTACAACCGCACGCTTAGCGACTCGGAAATCGATTTTCTATTCCAAAACCCCGGCCAGCAGGCGCAGAACGCGACGAACGCGACGGTGCAGGCGCCGCTCATCATGATGCAGCCGCAGGGGCTCACGGTCAGTGTCGGCACCCCGGCGTCGTTCGTGGTCTCCGCCGTGGGCGCGGCGCCGCTGTCTTACCAGTGGCTATTCAATGGACTCCCCATTCCGGGGGCCAAAGCGAGCAACCTGGTTCTTGCCGCGGCGCGGCCTTCCGACGCAGGCCCCTATCGCGTGGCGGTGTTCAGCACAGGCGGCATGGCATTGAGCGCCGATGCTCCGCTGGTCGTGATCGAGCCACCGGTCATCATCTCTCCACCCCAGAGTCAGACGGTCGCTGCCGGCAGCACGGTCACCTTCGACGTCGCCGCGGGCGGGACTGGTCCGCTCAACTACATCTGGCGCAAGGGCGGGCTGAACCTGAACGCACCCTCACTCCGCACCCTCACGCTGCCCAACGTGCAGCCGGCCGATGCCGCATCGTATGATGTCGTGGTCTTCAACGCCGCGGGCGCGATGCTCAGCCCGGCGGCCACGCTCAGCATCCTCGGTGCGCCGGCCATCAACGTCCAACCCGCAAGCCAGTCCGTCCTGCCCGGCGCGACCGTCACGTTCACAGTTGGCGCCACCGGCACCGCGCCGCTGGCGTATCAGTGGCGCAAGAACGGGGTGAACATTCCCGGTGCAAACGGTTCGTCGTTCCAAATCCCCGGTGTGTCCGCGTCGGATGCCGCGGCGTATTCCGTCGTGGTCAGCAACGGCGGCGGCACCGTCACGAGCCAGAACGCCCTGCTCGGACTTGTCGGCGCGCCGCTCATCACGGCGCACCCGGCTTCGATCAACCTGCCCGCCGGCCAGAATGCGTCGTTCTCCGTGACCGCCACCGGGACGGCACCGCTCGCCTACCAGTGGTTGTTCGAGGACTCGCCGCTGCCCGGCGCGACGAACGCCGCGCTCGTCGTTTCCAACGCGAGCGTCGCCAGCGAAGGGAGCTACCGCGTGGTGGTCACCAACAGCATCGGCTCGGCGTCCAGCTCCGCCGCAGAACTCACGGTGACAATCGCACCGGTCATCCTCCAGCAACCCCAATCGCTTTCCGTTCCGGCAGGTGCCACCGCCGTGTTTTCCGTGGTCGCGCTCGGCACGGCGCCGCCGCTCACTTACCAGTGGCGGCTCAACGGCACGAACCTCGCCAACGCCACCGGTCCGTCCGTCACCATCCCGAGCGTGTCGCCGGCCAGCCTCGGTTTCTACTCTGTGGTCGTCACCGACGGCCGCGGCACGGTGGCCAGCGGGCCAGCGCAACTCAGCCTCGGCAACGCCAACCCCGAAGTCATCCTTTTCGACGGCTCGACCGTCACCAATTTCCACCCGCGAGGGTTCCCATCCCTGCCGGTTCAGTGGCAGATCGTCCCCACCAACGCGCTCGAGGTTGCGCCCGCCACCGGCGACCTCGACTCGTTCGCGCTCTTCAATGACTTCCAGCTCCACGTCGAGTTCCGCACCGAGTCGCCGCCGAACATTTTCCAGAGCGACGTGGGCATCCACCTGCAGGGCCGATACGAGGTGCAAATCCGCGAAAGCTTCGGGCAGACGACCCTCGACAGCACGAACTGCGGCGGCATCTTCGGCGTGCGCGCGCCAGATGTGAACGCCTCGTTGCCGCCCGGCCAGTGGCAGAGCTTCGACATCACGTTCCGCTCCGCGCGCTGGAACGGAAACACCAAGATCGCCAACGCGCGCGTGACCGTCATCCACAACGGCGTGCTCGTGCAGAACGACGTCGAGATCCCGGACCGCACCTTCAACGCGGATTTCGAGACGCCCACGCCCGGTCCCATCCGGCTCATGGGCGGCATCCCGCGCGTCCAGTATCGCAACGTGCGGGTGACGCCGCTCGACGTGCCGCCGGTGTTCCAGTTCGCGACCGCCGCGGGAAGCGTGGGCGACGACTTTGTCCGCGGACTCGCGCGCGACCCGTCCGGAAACCTCTACATCGCCGGCGCGTTCAGCGGCTCCGTCACGCTGGGCAATGTGACGTTCAACACCGCGGGTGGGCGCGACATTATCGTGGCCAAGCTCGACGCCGCCGGAAACGTGATCTGGGCGCGGCAGGCGGGAGGCGCAGGGGACGACTTCGGGCACGGCGTTGCAGTGGACAACGCGGGGAACGTATTCCTCGGCGGCTCGATTCAGTTCACCGCGCAGTTCGGCACGACCACAGTGACGAGCACCGGGCAGAGCGACGGCTTCCTCGCGAAGTATGACGCCGGAGGCAATCTCCATTGGGTCCGGCGCGTCGGCGGCGCCGGCAACGACGCTGTTTACGCCGTCGGCACGGACGACGCCGGCAATGCGACCATCGCCGGCGACTTCTCGGGCACGGCGAACTTCGGCGCACTCGTGCTGGTCAGCGCGGGCGGGCTCGACGGTTTTGTCGCGCGCTTCGATGCCGCGGGCAACCCGATGTGGGCCGTCCGCCACGGCGGCGCCGGCGACAACAACAATCCCGGCCTGCGCGTCGATCCGACCGGCGTCGCTTATGTCGCGGGCTCGTTCCCGAACACGGCCACCTTCGGCGTGACGACGCTGACGAGCCGCGGCTCCAACGACGCGTTCGTCGCGAAACTCGACAACACCGGCGCGTTCCAGTGGGCGCGGCAATTCGGCGGTCCGGGCGACGACCAGGGCAACGACGTGGCGTTCGGTCCCGGTGGCGCGGTGCATCTCGCCGGGCGGTTCCAAGGCACGGTGACCAACGGCACGAACGTCCTCACCACCACGGGCGGGAACGAAATCTTCCTCACAAAACTCGACGCCGCCGGGTCGGTGTTGTGGACGCGACAGGCGGGCGGAATATCCAACGACGTCGCGTTCGGCGTCGCGGCGGATGGCGCGGGCAACGTGTTCGTCACAGGCACGATCGGCGGCCCGGCGACCTTCAGCAGCACGCCGGTCGCGAACGCCGGGCTCGATGACTTGTTCATCACGAAGTTCGACGCCGCCGGCGTGATCCAATGGGTGAAGACTGCGGGCGGCACACTCGCCAACTCAGGCCACCGCGTCGAGACGGACGCCGCCGGCAACGCCTACGTCGCGGGCGATTTCTCCGGCGCGTGGTCGCTGGACAGCTTCCCGCTCACAGCCGGTGGCGGATCCGACTTCTTCATCACCAAGGTCGGCAACGCCATTGCGAACACCGTCCCGCCCGCCATCGTCCTGCAGCCGCAAGGCCGAGCCGTTGCGCCGGGCTCGCCCGTCACTTTCGCCGTCTCCGCCACGGGCACGCAACCGCTCGCCTACCAGTGGAAGCGCAACGGCGTGGACATCGCGGGCGCAACCGTATCCACCTACTTCATCCCCGTCGTGCAACCCGGCGATGCCGGTTCCTACAGCGTCATCGTCTCGAACGCCGCCGGCGCAGCGCTCAGCGCACACGCCGTGCTGACAATAATCGGCCCGCCGTTCATCACGCTCCAGCCCGTCCCAAGCCAGCTCGTCAATCCGGGCGAGACGATCACGCTCACCGTCGCGGCGACGGGCTCCGACCCGCTGACTTTCATCTGGCGGCGTAACGGCACAAACCTCAACGCCCCGTCGCTCCCCTCGCTCGTGCTCAACAACATCCAGCCCGCGGACGCCGGCACTTACGACGTGACCATCTTCAATACGGCGGGCGCGCTCGTCAGCGCCACGGCCACCATCTCGGTGCGGCCCAACCCCGTCGTCACCGCATCTCCCGCCCCGCAGACCGTCGCGCTCGGTGGCACCGCGGTCTTCTCGGTTTCAGCCGCCGGCACGGGCGCGCTCAACTTCCAGTGGCGGCGGAACGCGCAGCCCGTTGCGGGCGCGACCTCCGCGACTCTGACGCTGAACAACGTGCAGGTCGCCGACTCCGGCACCTACGATGTGGTCGTCACCGACACCATCGGCGCAGCCACCAGCGCGGGCGCGCAATTGGCGGTGCTCATCCCGCCCGCGGTGGTGGTCAACCCGCTCGCGCAATTTGCCGTCGCGGGCACCAACGTGCAGTTTGCGGCGCAGTTCTCCGGCAACCCGGCGCCCGGCTACCAGTGGTTCCGCAACAGCGCGCCCGTCGCGGGCGCGACGAACGTCACCTTGCTGCTCACCAACGTCACGACCAACCTTGCCGGCATCTACACGATCGCCGCGACCAACCTCGCCGGCGGCGCGACCTCCGCGCCCGTGCAACTCGCCGTCGTCACCAGCATGGTGTTGCCCCCGCCGCCCACGCCGAACGCGCAATTGAAGACCAACGGCTTCGCCTTCAACGTCGCCCTCGAACCCGGCCGCATCTATCGCGTCCAGGCCTCCACGAACTTTGTCACGTGGACCGACATCGGGTTCGTCGTCGGCAGCGGCGGGTTTGTGCAGTCGTTCATCGACCGCGCGGCCTCGAACCGCCCGAACCGCTTCTATCGCGTGGTGACCCCGTGACGCCCGGCCCGCGCAGGATTGCGCGTTGACTCATCCCGCGCTTTCGGGCAGTTCTATCCGCGAGCCCGCACCCGAAGATTGAATCTCGAACGGATGCGGGCGCCTTTTTGCCATGCAGCCCAAACATCTCGTCATCCCTCTCCTCCTGCTCCTCCTCGCGGCGCCCGCGCGCGCGCAGAAAGTCCCCGTCGCCGAGCGCACGCTCCCCAACGGCATGAAGCTCCTCATGGTCGAGCGCCATGACGACCCGTCCATCGCCGGCGGATGGGTCGCGCACGTCGGCAGCGCGAACGAGCGGCCCGGCATCACGGGCATCGCGCACCTCTTCGAGCACATGATGTTCAAGGGCACTCCCGCGCTCGGCACGAAGGATTACAAGAAGGACCTCGAGATCATCGCCGCGCAGGAGCGCGTGCGCGAGGAGATGCGCCGGGAGGACGTGAAGATGCGAGCGATGCTGCGCCGCGGCGAGATTGATGACCTGCTCAAGCCCGAGAACAAGACGCCGCGCTACCGCGAACTGGACCGCGAGTTCGCCGACCTCATCGCGAAGCAGCGCGAGATCCTCGTGAAGAACGAGTTCGACCGCATCTACACCACCGGCGGCGGCTCGGGCATGAACGCCTTCACCACGCCGGACATGACGGGCTACTTCATCACCGTGCCCGCGAACAAGCTCGAGCTGTGGATGTGGATGGAGAGCGAGCGCCTGCTGCGGCCGGTGTTCCGCGAATTCTACGCCGAGCGCGACGTCGTCTTCGAAGAACGCCGCATGCGCACCGAGGCCACGCCGCTCGGCCGCGTCGAAGAGGCCTTCGAATCGCTCTTTTGGGAATCGCACCCGTATTCGTGGCCCACGGTCGGCTGGCCGAGCGACATCCCCGCCATCTCCAAGGCGCAGGCCGACGAGTTCTTCGCACTCTACTACGCGCCGCAAAACATCACGCTCATGCTCGTCGGCGACTTCAAGGCCGCCGACGCCGAGAAACTCGCCGCGCAATACTTCGGCCGCATCCCGCGCGGCAGGGCCGACGCGCCCGATGTCGTCACACTCGAGATCAAGCAGGCCGGCGAGAAGCGCCTCATCGCCGAGGCCGACGCGAACCCAAGCGTGGACATCCTCTGGCACACGCCCGCCTTCGGCCACAAGGACACTTACGCGCTCACCGTGCTCGGCTCCGTGCTCTCGGGCCGCACCGGCCGCCTCTACAAGGGGCTCGTGCTCGGCTCGAAGACCGCGACCGAGGTGTTCGCACGGCAAGACTCGCGCAAGTGGGCGGGCGTCTTCAACGCCGGCGGAGAATCCAAGGACGGCCACACGCCCGAGGATGTCGAGAAGGGCATTTACGCCGAGCTCGAAAAGCTCAAGACCGCCGACGTGCCGTCCGAGGAATTGCAAAAGGTGAAAAACAATTTCGCCGCGAGCGAATACCGCCGGCTCTCCGCGAACATGCCCATCCTCATGCAGCTCATCCGCACCGATGGCCTCGGCGACTGGCGGGAGATCAACGAAGCCGGCCCGAAAATCCAGGCCGTCACACCCGCGGATTTGCGCCGCGTCGCGAACACGTATCTCACGAAGGAAAACCGCGCGGTCGCCATCGTCACGCGCAAGGCCGGCAAGTCGACTGCCCCGGAGGATCCGGACCTTGCGTCACTGCCCGCGGAACTGCGCGCCCCGGCGAAGCAGGCTGCGGCGCAATTGAAGAATGCGACCGACGTCGCCCAGCTCAAGCAAAGCCGCGCGGCGCTCGAATCGCGGCTTGGGAGCGTGACGGACGAAAAACAAAAAGCCATGTTCACGTTCATGCTCAAGAAAGCGACCGAGCGCATCGCTGAGCTGGAGAAGAAGTAGGAGCACAGTCGACAAACCCTTTCCCATGAAACTCGAAGCAACGTCCACGGTGGTTGCAACCAGTCTGTTCGCGGCCAGTTCATTGCTTGCCGCCGACATCCCCGACCGGCCGGAGAAACTCAAGTTCCCGCCGCTCACTTACGAGCCGCCCCGTGCCGCGGACTTCCGCGTGCAGCTCAAGGCCGGCCCCGTTGCCTACGTCGTGCCCGACCGCGAGCTGCCGCTCATCCACATCGCCATCACCGTCCGCACCGGCGACTACGTGCAACCCGCGGGCAAGGAGGGACTCGCGGACCTCACCGGCTACCTGCTCGCGCGCGGCGGGATCAAGTCCAAGTCCGCCGAGGAACTCGAGGAACGCCTCGCCCTCCTCGCCGCCGGCCTGAGCAGCAGCGTCGGCGACACACAGGGCTCCGTCTCGCTCAACCTGCTTTCCAAGGACCTCGATGAAGGCCTCGCCCTCCTGCGCGAGGTGCTCACCGCGCCGCGTTTTCAGGACGACAAGGTCCTGCTCCGCAAGCAGCAGATTCTGCAGGACATGAATCAGCGCAACGACCAGTCCGCCGCCATCGAGCAGCGCGAGCGGCGCTTCCTCAGCTACGGCGAGAACTTCTGGGTCAACCGTCACGCCACCGCGGCCTCGATTGATTCCATCAGCCGCACCGACCTCGAGGGATTTCACAAGCGCTGGTTCCACCCGGCGAACTTCGTCGTCGCGGTCAACGGCGACTTCGACCGCAGCGCGATGCTCGCGAAGCTCGAGGCGCTCTTCGCCAACTGGCCCTTCAAGGGCGAAACGCCGCCACCGGTGCCGTCGGACGTCGCGTTCGCCAAGCCCGGCGTTTACATCGTGAACAAGGAAGTCAACCAGGGCCGCGTCTCGCTGCTCATGCCCGGCATCACGCGCGACCATCCGGATTACTTCCCGTTGCAGGTGATGAACGACATCCTCGGCGGCGGCGGCTTCACGTCGCGCCTCGTGAACCGCGTGCGCTCCGACGAGGGTCTCGCCTACTCGGCCGGCTCGGCGGTGCCGGCGGGCACGTATTACCCGACCATCGTCGTCGCGGTGTTCCAGTCCAAGTCGCGCACCGTCGCCTACGCCACCTCGATCATGGTCGAGGAAATGCGCCGCATCGCGACCGAGCCCGTCACCGATGAGGAACTCAACACGGCCAAGAAATCCTACATCGAGACGTTCCCGCGCACCTTCGCGACCAAGTCGCAAATCGCGGCCACATTTGCCGGCGACGAGTTCAGCGGACGCTTTGCGAAGACCCCCGACTACTGGAAGACCTACCGTGACAAGGTCAGCGCAGTCACCAAGGACGACATCGTGCGCGTGGCCAGGAAACACCTCGCCCTCGACCAGCTCGCCGTGCTGATCGTCGGCGACAAGAAGGAGATCTTGCTCGGCCACCCCGACCATCCCGTGAGCCTCGAATCCCTCACCCGCGGCAAACTCACCGACATCCCGTTGCGCGACCCGTTGACGATGAAGCCGCAGAAGTAGGCGGCGCCACGCACACGCAGGGCGGGTTCAGAACGGCAGGAAACGGAGCGAACGAAGGCTGGCATCTTCCGCCGCGCCCGAACTTCCCCTTCACGCATCACCCGTTCCCCGATACAACTGCCCCGTGCCCGAGCCGTCCATCCTCACCACCGTCGTCGGCAGCTACCCCGTGCCCGCGTGGCTCGCCGCGTTCCCCACCACGCCCGCCCTGCGTGACGCCATCCTCGTCGTGCTGAAGACGCAGGAACTGTGCGGGCTCGACGTGATTTCCGACGGCGAACTCTCGCGCTTCAACACCAGCCATCCCGAGACCAACGGGATGATCGAGCACTTCATCGCGCCGATGAGCGGCATCACCACCGGCCTCACGCGCGCGGAAGCCGCGGCGTTTCGCGCGCAGCAAGGCATGGGCTTCCGCGCCCGGCCCGCGGGCGTCGTCCGCGGCCCCGTGGACGAGGGCTCGCTTGATCTTCCCGCGCAGTGGGCCTTTGTGAAGGGCCTCACGCCCCGGCCGCTCAAGTTCACCTTCACCGCGCCCTACATGCTGGCGAAAACGCTGCTCGACGAGCACTACCGCGACGTGCGCGCGCTCGCGATGGCGCTCGCCGAGGTGCTGCGCCGCCAGGTCGCGGAGATTGACGCGCCGGTCATCCAGATGGACGAGGCCAACCTGCCCGGCCACGCCGCCGACGCCGCGTGGGCGCACGAACCGCTCAACCACGCCATGAGCGGCGCGCGCGGCGCGAAGGGCCTGCACCTGTGCTTCGGCAATTACGGCGGACAAAGCATCCAGCGCGGATTCTGGCGCGACCTCGTGCCGTTCCTCAACCGGCTCAACGTGGACCACCTCGTCCTCGAATTTGCACGGCGCGGTTACGACGAACTGCCTGCGTTCCGCGACCTGCGCCCCGGCGTCGCGCTCGGCGTCGGCGTCATTGACGTGAAGGACAACGAAGTGGAGACCGCGGACGAAGTCGCGCGCCGCATCGGGCACGCCGTCTCCGTGCTCGGCGCGGAACGCGTGAAATGGGTTCACCCAGACTGCGGCTTCTGGATGCTCCATCGCAGCGTGGCCGACCGCAAGATGTCCGCGCTCGTGGCGGGCAGGGACAAGTTTCTCGGGACGCGGTGAGGCAATCGATCGGGCGCGACCCCGCATCACCTCGCCCCAAGCGTCGGGTTGTTCGCCCGCGTGTAGATTGCCTGAACCACTGTGATGTGCCGTTGCGCGAAGGCCGCTTCGCAGTAGCCAAGGTAGTAGTTCCATTTGCGCGCGAACCGCTCGTCGAACCCCCGCGCGCGAACCTCCGGCCACCGCGCGTTGAACTGCTCGCGCCACGTCCGCAGCGTCCGCGCGTAACTCAGTCCAAGGTCTTCGAGGTGGTGCAGGAAGAGGTCGCCCGTGCGGTTCAGCGCCACGTTCACGCGGCCCACCGACAGCAGCAGCGAGCCGGGAAAGATGTGCTTCTGAATCCAGTCCACGCCGCGCCGCAGTTCGTCGTAGCGCGAGTCGGGGCACGTGATGTATTGCAGCCCGAGCAGGCCGTCGCGCTTGAGCAACTCGTGGCACTTCGCGAAGTAAGTTTCCAGGTAGCGGTCGCCCACGGCCTCCAGCATTTCGATGCTCGCGATCTTGTCGAACCGCCCCGTGACGTGCCGGTAATCCTGCAGGCGGATTTCCACGCGGTCCGCCACGCCCTCGCGCGCGAAGCGCCCGCGGGCGAACTGAAACTGCGCCCCGGAGATCGTCAGCGTCGTGACGCGGCAGCCGTAGGTCTTCACCGCGTGGCACGCGAAGCCGCCCCAGCCCGAGCCGATTTCCAGCACGTGATCCGCGGGCTTGAGCCGCAGCTTGCGGCACAGCGCGTCATACTTCGCGACCTGCGCCTGTTCGAGCGTCAGTTCCGGCGACACGAAGTGTGCGCTCGAATACGTCATGGTCGGGTCGAGCCACAGCGCGTAGAAATCGTTCCCGAGGTCGTAGTGCTCGCGGATGTTGCGCCGGCTCGTCGCCACGGAGTTCGGCCGCAGCACGTGGGCGGCGCGATTCACCGCGCGCAGCAGGTTGAACATCAGCGGCCGCGCGCGCGAGCCGGACATCGCGGGCGCGGCCTCGACGTTCGTGATGAACCACGCGATGACCGCGGTGAGATCGTCCGTGTCCCAATCGCCGTCTACGAACGCCTCGCCAAACCCGATGTCGCCGTGCAGCACGCAGCGCTTGAAGAACTCCGCGCTCTGCACGCGGATGACCGCGGTCACGTGCGCGCCCGGCTCGCCGAAGAAGTGCGCCGAGCCGTCGGGAAGTTCCATGCGCAGCCCGCCGCGCCGCATCTGCGCGAACGCCCGCAGCACAAGCCGCCGCCACAGCGACGGAGCGCTTCTTGTCGCCGCCAGAGGTTGCGAGGTGTCCGCCGTCGGGGCATCCGGCTGACAGCCCGTTCCACCCGTCCGACCCGGTTCATGTGGCGTCACTGGATTCATGGAGCGTGCGAAGGGGTGCTTTCGACCGGTGCAACTCCACCCGCGCGGCGCAGCGATTCATGCGGGCGCATCACGTCGCGTTGCAAATGCGGATTCGCCGCCTTGCGGTGCCACGGCACGTTCTTGAGCCAGAGCCGCAGCGCATTCCAGTGGATCATCGAGATGACCTTGAGCGTGACCAGCGGGCACTTGAGCGTCTGCCACGCGAGCTGCGCGTCCGTGAGCGGCACGCGCCGGCCCGCGAGCGTGGTGAGCAGCACGCGGCGGCCGTCCTCGCGGTCGTCAATGTGAATCTCGAGCGACTCGCCCGGCACGCGGAGCTTGAAGTCGAACACCAGGTCGAGCGCGAAGAACGGCGAGACGTAGAAGTGCTTCGGCACCGCGCGCCGGAACACGCCGTCGGGCTGGAGATCCTCGCGCCGCAGCAGGAAGGGCTTCATCTCGCGGAACGTGTTGCCCACCTCGGCCACGGCGCAGAGCGGCGCGCCCGCGGCGTCGGCGCAGAAGTAGAACGAGACCGGGTTGAAGACGTAGCCCATCACGCGCGGCAACGTGAGAAGCTGGATGCGCGCGTCCGGCGGCAGCGTGACGCCCTGCTGCGCGAGCCACGAAACTACATTCTCCTTCACCGGATTTGAACCACGAGGGCACGAACGCACGGAGGGAACGCCCTGGTCAGGATTCTCTTCGTGTCTGTGTGCGTTCGTGGTCTTCAGCACTGCCGCTGAAAGGTGGTCTTCATCGCGGAACGAGTAGAGGTTCGCGCGGTTGCGGCTGAAGAAGCGGAGGCGCGCGGCGACTGCATCCAGTTCGTCGAGGTCGAGCGCGAAGAGGAAGATCTTGTAGCGGAACTGGTGCTCCTTGGGCGCGAGCCGGTGGTGCATCACCGAGCACTCGAAGAGGCCGGAGCGGAACGGAATCGCACCCGCCCCGGGCGTTGTTTCCTGCGCCACCGCAGGAAACGTGGGCGCGAGTGAGCCGCGTGGCGTCTCAGATGCCGAACCCATCCCGCAGCCCGCCGCGAGGGCGCGATTGGCCGCACCCGATGGCGGGCGCGCTCTCCAAGCCTCGCTGGGACTCACGTCCAAATCCTCTCACCGGTGAGGGCGCGGCACAAGTCCAGCGCGGACGCGAGCGCGTCCTCGTGGAAGCCATGTTTGAAGTAGCTGCCGCAGAAATAGACCGCCTGCGACGGCGAGCGCTGGTTGAGCTTCGGCAATTCCGCCTGCGCGCGAATCGCGCCGAGGTTGAACAGCGGATGCTCATACTCGATGCGGCGCAGCACGCGTTCCGGCGCGATGAGGCCGGGCGCGTTGATGGAGACGAAGTAGTTCTCGTGCTCGCTCACGCTTTGCAGGCTGTTCATCCAGTAGATCGTCGAGGGCGCGACGCGGCCCGCGGCGCCGTGCTCGATGCGGTAGTTCCATGAGGCCCACGCGAGGCGGGCGCGCGGCATCACCGAGCCGTCCGTGTGCAGTGTGGCGAGGTTCTTCTGATACTGAAACTCGCCAAGCAGCGCGCGCTCCGGCACGTCGGCGTCCGCGAGCAGGCGCAACGACTGGTCCGCGTGGCACGCGAGGATGACCTTGTCGAAGTCCTCGCTGCGACCGTCCGTCGTGGTCACGCGCGCGCCGTTTGCGAGGCGTTCGACGCGCACGACAGTCGAGCGCAGGCGGACGCGTTTGCGCAGCGGTGCGACGATCTTCTCGACGTAAGTCTTCGCGCCGCCCGAGACGGTGCGCCACGGATGCTGCGTGTGCAGGCCGAGGAAGCCGTGGTTGTGGAAGAAGCGCAGCAGCGTTGTGGCCGGAAACTCGAGCATTCGCTCCGGCGGCGTGCTCCACACAGCGGCGCTCATCGGCACGAGGTAGAAGTTCAGGAAGTCATCGCCGTAACCGCGTTCCGCCACGTAGCGGCCGAGCGTGTGGTTCGCGAACGCAGGATCGTCCAGGGCGACGGCTGCCTCGCCATTGAAGCGGTTGATTTGCCGCAGCATTCGCCAGTAGCGCGGGCGAAGCAGATTGCGGCGCTGCGCGAAGAGGTGATTCACACTCGACCCGCAGAATTCCAATCCGCTCGGCACATGCTGCACGCTGAATGACATCGAGGTCGCCTTCGTCGCCACGCCCAACTCGCGGAAGAGGCGCGTGAGGCGCGGATACGTGACTTCGTTGAAGACCATGAATCCCGTGTCAATCGGCACCGCCCGGCCGGGTTCCTCCACCGACACGGTGTTCGTGTGGCCGCCGGGATAGTCATTCCGCTCGAACAAGGTCAGATCGAAGCGCGACTCGAGGAAGTGCGCGCACCCGAGCCCCGCGATGCCGGTGCCGATGATGGCGATGCGGGTCATTGAGAGGAACTAGGGCGGCCTGTCCGGCGGACAGCTGACATTGAGCAGGCGATGGGACGCGCGAGAGGCACGCGAATGACGAGGGACACACGACGAGTGCACTGGAGGTCTGCCGGTTCCATCGCGCAACGCGTCATCGACACACTGAGAGTCTAGCCGGAGCGCAGCCACCGAAGAAGCAATACTAGTGAGTCGAGTCGGATAATGTCGGGTGCCAGACGGGTGAGAAGAGCGGCTCAGAATGAGCATTTCGAACAAACGCTTGCACCGAAGATTCACTCTCGTATTGTTTGCGGCGCCGCGGCGGGGTAGCCAAGTGGTAAGGCAGGGCTCTGCAAAAGCCCCATTCGTCGGTTCGATTCCGACCCTCGCCTCCAGGTTTTGCCGCTTGCGCGGCAAGGAGTTGCGACAATCCGAGGGGCCACCTGTCAGTGAAGCCGTCGGTCAGGGGCGAGTGCAACGACCACTCTCCACTGCTTGGCAGAACTTCACGACCAACGGCCCACTACGGGTTAACGCGCGGGTGGTCGCCGGGGCCACGATTCATGGAAGAAAGACCGCATCATGAATCCGCAGTTCACCCTGTTCCGCCGAGGCAGCGTCTTCTACTGCCAGGACTCCAAGACCGGCAAGCAAACCAGCCTGCGCACCAAGGACAAGGCCGAGGCGCTCACGCTCCTCCATGCACGCAACGAAGCGGTGCGCCAGCCTGCGCTCAATATGCAGATCGCCCGCACGTATCTCACGGTGGCCGACCCGTTGAGCGTGTCGCGCACCTGGGAGCATGTCCTCGCTGAGATCATCCGCACCCGACAGGGGGAGAATCAGCACCGCTGGCGAACCATCGCCAAGTCGCGGGCGCTCGACCCGCTTCGTCCGCTCAAGCTGGTCGAGACACAGGCCGAGCACTTCCTGCGCGTGCTCGACGGCTGCAAGGTCTCCACGAACGTGTTCCTGCGAAGGATGCACAACTTCGCGCTCGACATGAACTGGCTTCCGGCGACGGTGATTCCCAAACGCCAGTGGCCTGTGGTCCGCCACAAGGAGAAGCGCGCCATCACGCTTGACGAGCATCGGCGGGTCATCGCCGCCGAGGTCAATCCCGAGCGCTGCGTCTTTTACCAGTTGTGCTGGCATCTAGGCGCCAGCCAGGGCGACCTTGCCGCTCTCACGGGCGAAGACATTGACTGGCAGAACAAGACGTTGAGCTTCTTCCGGCGCAAGACGGGCACGCCCGTCGTGCTCCACCTCGGGCCGGAGGCCTTGAGGCTGCTGGAGGACTTGCCGGGTGAGGGGTTGATCTTCCCGTATCTGGCCAGCGTGCGGCCCGGCGACCGTGCCACTGAGTTCCGCCAGCGTTGCAAGCAACTTGGCATCGATGGCGTCACGCTCCACAGCTACCGCTACGCGTGGGCGGAGCGGGCCAGGATCGTCGGTTATCCGGAGCGTTTCGCGCAGGAGGCCCTCGGGCACAACAGCAAGGCCGTGCATCGAGCCTATGCGAGGAAGGCCTTGGTGAAGGTGCCTTCGCTGGAGGAATACGAACAGCGTGCGGCCGAGAAGCTCACCGTTCTAACATAGGCGATTCTCCGTTCGATTCGGCCGCACCGAGCAGCACCGGATCGTCATTCGGCGCTCCGTTTCGTGTGGCATGGTGCTTCCGGGCGTTTTGCGTGCGCCAGTGTCCGCAAATCGCAGCCGTGACCCGCCCAAGCCACTTGACGTCGTCGGAACGCTCGATGACCTCGGAGGCCGCGAAGAACTTGGTGCCGTTCTGCGGCGGATTGCCCAGGGGCTTGAGCAGCCCGGCCGCGACCAGAACGGGCACGTCGTGCGGCTGGCAGTTCAGCACCCAAGCCGTCTGCTCGGCCGTCAGCCGCGACGGCACTCGTCCGAGCACTGAAAGAAACTGCCGTTGGTCTTCGCGCATTTGCAGTGCCCGAAACGTAACCCTGAGGCTTGACAAATCAACCGGAAAGCACACATTTAAGGCATACCTACGTTGCCCCATGCCTGCCCACTCCAAGAACCAGCACGTTCTGGCCACGTTGCGCCGCGGCCTCGCCCTCGGTCAGAAGGAACTGGCCGCCCTCGTCGGCCGCAGTAAGACCGCCATCCAGCGCATTGAGTTGGGCTCGCTCCTGCTCGGCGAGGAACTGGCGCGGCGGATCGCTCAGGAAACCGGCGTTGACCTCCGGTGGCTTTTGGCAGGCCATTACGAATCCGAGCCCATCGGTGCGCACGGAAGACGGTTGACCAGGGAGGACTTCGACCGGCACCGCATGTGGCGAAGCCAAAGGGTTGCCACGGATGCGGAAATGGGGCGGTTCGAACGATGGTCAAAGGGTTGCTCGGTCGGTCTGGCGGGTCAACGAACGCCGTATCACGCCACCATGGCAGAACGTCGCGAGCGCTTGGTCGCGGTCCTAGGGGTGTCATGGACCCTCGATGTGACGCGGAATGGCAAGCCGGTGGATCTTCCCAGCAACATGGACTGCAAGGCGATTGCCCGCCGCTTGGCAAAGGAAGAGGACAAGTTGTTTCGAAGGGCTCAAGCGGTGGAGGTGCTCGCGCGCGCGGATCGGTTGGTCCGCTCGGCGTTGGAGCACAAGGACTGCGACCTGATCCTGTGGCGTCTGGAGAAGCAACTGAATGAATTGGGCAAGAACCACGGACTTTGTGTCGACAAGCAGCTCAGAACCAATGGCTTATAATGGGTTCGAGTTGCGGGAAGGCGGCGACGGTTCACCCGAGCGACATCAGGTCGAATTGGTGTCTGTCCACGGCTTGACCGGTCGGTGCGGTAAAGCGGAGGTTCGGGACGGCTTGCAACGTCGCTCCATTCCTTTGGCATCATGATCCAGTTGATGAACTAGACGGACACACCTGCGGCCGGTTCTCGTTCGCTCGGTGACCTCGACGGCGGTTCCACGGGTTCCATGGAGTTTTCATGGGAGTTACATGGAGTTTCCATGGATTCCAATCGTGTTTCGACGTCCGCCAGCGCAGATCGTCCGTGGATCGAGACAGGACGCCATGTGCGCAGCCGCAAGTCGTGAATTGAATCTTCTGCGTCGATCGACCGTGCGACGTAACGGGCACAACCGCCGACCGTTTCCTGCACCACGCGCATGTCATCGTTTTCACCGGCGAGAGCTACCGGGTGAAGGACGCGTCCAGACCCTCCCGCCCTGCGCTGCGCTGAATGAAAACAGCGAAGGTTGGGCTGAGGAAAACTGGGCTGGGAGAGCAAAGAAAACGCTGCCCGCTCAAAGTGAAGGAGTCGCTTTCTCGCGATTCCTTCTCTTTTAGCTGTGGGTGGGCGGATGAAGGATTGACGTGCGAATCACTAGCTGGTTTTTAACTGCTCGGTGACACGACATGGTCATCATTGATGACATGGGGTTGAAACAGTTGCCCAAAAACTCCGGCGAATACCTGCTCGAAGTGGTGATGCGCCGCTACGAGAACCGCTCGACGATCATGACCAACAACCGGCCGCTGGAGGAATGGGGCAAGCTCCTCTCCGACGTGCCCACGGCCGGCGCGATCCTCGACCGCTTTCTGCACCACGCGCAGGTCATCGCCATCACCGGGCGCAGCTACCGCGTGAAGGAAGCGCCCGGGATCACCCAGGAACCCAAGAAGGGCCGGAAATCAAACGAACCGCCCGCCGCCGGGCCCGCGAGCTGAGGGCTCGCAGCTCGGCCCCGGCTCGTTCTACCTCGCGGACACGTCGCCGGTGGTCGCCGCAGAACCAAACCACGAAACCTTGAACCCAAACCCAATCCTGTTATGAAGTCCTCGCCTCAGACTGGCCGGTTTTGAATCGCGAAACCCTGGCCGGTTTTCATTCGCTCGGTGACAGGGATGCAGAGGTTTCAAAAATCGTCAGCCGATTGATATTGGCCCAATCGGGATGAGAATGAGGGGTGCAAGAGGCGAACCGCCGGGATGAGTGAAAGGTGAGCCAGGTCATTTCGGAGATCGCGCAACCAACAAACAAATTCACAGATATCGCGTAGGCCTCGGCTGTTGTGTCGATCCAATTGGTCCGCAATGTGATTCAACTCCAAATCTTCTACGCGTTCTATCTGCCCAAACGTCGTTTTCCAAGGAATTTTGAAAAGATGCATTGCCCCATAGGCCTTGAGCAGTGATCGACGATGACGCTCCAGAAGTGGAAAGAGAGTCATAACTTGAGCGTTCCATACGCGATAATCAAGTGCTTCTCGGCAACCTGCCAATGCAAGCCAGGCAGAGTGAACGCGGGGGGCACTCTCAAAGTGCTGGCGGATGCCGCGACGAAGGGCGGGGGCGGATTTGGGATCTTCATCGGGCGACCAACCTCTTGCAGTGGCAATTTCCGAAAGCCAGGACGAAGGCTCAATAAGTTCGGCCAACGTTCGCGATGCGCCCGCAGTGCAAACATCTGGATCCCAGAGTGCGAGTTCAGCCAGCAGGGAGACAGTGAGGCTGCGCTGCCAGTGCGCTGACTTTGCCGACGCAAGCAAGCCGGCTGAGAACAAGCGAATGTCGAGTCCATCTATGCGGTCGGACCAGTCGTGAACGCTCAATAGATTGGCCGGTCTGGGCGCATGATCGGCCAGAGTGCCGGTGATGGTAGTTATGAAAAGTGTTCGCTCGGCCATAGAGCACTGTCG
>Ga0194131_10004834_pt1 | contig 19953 bp, 16 predicted proteins | sample TA2KigO120mmetaG_FD_148631 | JGI IMG/M metagenome (GOLD analysis project Ga0194131, IMG submission 148631) | Freshwater microbial communities from Lake Tanganyika, Tanzania - TA2015053 Kigoma Offshore 120m | ecosystem: Environmental > Aquatic > Freshwater > Lake | place: Tanzania: Lake... | reverse complement strand
CGCCCCAGATGCCCTACGCCGGCACGCAGATTTTCAACAACGACTTCCTCCCCGCCTATCACCAGGGCGTGCGCGTAGTCGGCGGCAAGGAGCCCATCGCCAATCTGGACCGCCGCTCGCAACAGCGCGGTCTGCAGGAGTTGGAACTCCAGTTCGCCGACGTGTTGAACAACCGTCACCTTGCCACGCGCGCGCACGACACCGACCTCGCCGCGCGCATTCGCAGCTTCGAGACCGCGTTCCACATGCAGACCGACGCGGCGGACGCCTTCGACCTCGCCAAGGAAACCGACGCCACACTGCAGCTCTACAACGTGAAGCGCGGCAACAACGACAGCTTCGGCTGGCAATGCCTCGTCGCGCGCCGCCTCGCCGAGCGCGGCGTGCGCTTCATCGAAATCGTGGACGGCAGCTCGTCGAAGAACTGGGACCAGCACGGCGACATGGCCGAGCACGCCATCCACGCGAAGAACATCGACCAGCCCATCGCCGGCCTGCTGCGCGACCTCAAGTCACGCGGCATGCTCGAGGACACGCTCGTGGTGTGGACCACGGAGTTCGGCCGCACGCCCGGCGTGGACGGCACCAAAGGCCGCGGCCATCACAGCGCGTGCTTCTGTTCCTGGTTGGCCGGCGGCGGCGTGAAGGGCGGCATCACCTACGGAGCCACCGACGAGATCGCCTCGACTGTCGTGGAGAACAAAGTTCACGTTCACGACTTCCACGCCACCATCCTGCATCTGCTGGGCATTGAGCACGAAAAGCTCACCTTCCGCCATGGCGGTCGCGACTACCGGCTGACGGATGTGTTTGGGAACGTTGTCCATGAAGTACTCACTTAACTGGATCAGCTTGCATCGTCGTTACTGACAAGCTGGCCGGCGATGCCGAAGCGCTGGAGGTCGGCGTAACCGCAGATGCGGACGTCGCCGCGAACATGCCGGCGCCACCGAGGTCGATTCACCACGGGTTCCTACGCTCTTGTGACGGGAAGCAGGAGCGGAGCCACGGAAGACGCGGACCTTGAAACCGCACCGGGCGGACTCACGCCAGCGCAGCGGGCGCGGCCTTGGTGGCGGCGACGATCAGGTGGCGGCTCAGGAGACTTTGCTCAGAGCCGGCCTGCTGCCAGAAGTGCCGTTCTTCGTCCGTGGCCGCGCGGCGGGCTTTGCCTTGGCAATACCACCGCGCGGGCAGGCCCAGCAGCGTTTCATGCAGGTGCTTCGCGTGCGACAGCGGCTCGCGCACGAGTCGGGGCGCGGCGAAGCCGGCGAGTTTCAGGAAGACGTAAAGCTGCGGGTAGCTCCACGGCGTGATGTGCATGTGCGAGCCTGGTCGCACGCGGTCCGCCAGCGGCGGGAAGGAAGGGAAGAATCCACGGAAGGCGAATTGCAGCCGCGCCTGCGGATACCAGACGTTCGGCGTAGTGATGAGGAGCAGGCCGTCAGGGCGCAGACTGCGGTGGAAATGCCGCAGCAGCAGCAACGGGCTGCCCACGTGCTCCAATCCCTCGCAGCAGCAGACGAGGTCATAGTCGCGGCAATCCGCGGGCAGGCCGGTGTCGAGGTCGTGCTTCCAAAGCTTGCGGTAGCCGGGTGCCGAGTCGGCGTAGAGGTCAATTCCGTCCACCTCCGCTCGACCGGCGAACGCACGTGCCAACCAGCCGCCGCCGGATGGGGCGTCGAGCACCGGACCGAGGGGGCGGTCACGGAGATGCTCGACCAGCGCTTGCTTGGAGGACTCTTGCATTGCGTGCGGAGGTTAGCGGCGGGGCGCTAACGAGGCAAACGGACATTGGCCTTAGTGGCCGGGCGTTGGGTTGGCGGCGGCTGGTGTGTCTGACACCGACTCCAGACTCGCGATGGTCAACATGAGTTGATCGGCGATTTCTTGGTAAATCAGTTTTAGGCGCGGCTTGGTGCAAGTCTTGGCTTCCTCGCGCAACGCTTTGAAGTCCATCGGCTCGCCATATTTCACCATCACGCGGCGCGGGCGGGGGAATTTTCGGTCCCGGCTCCACGCCTCGAATGTGCCGAAGACGCGCACTGGCACGACGGCCGCGTCGGACTTGATGACCGTGAGGCCCACGCCGCTGCGGGCGGGCTTGAGCTGGCCATCCGCGCTGCGAGTGCCTTCGGGGAAGAGGATGACCGCGCCGCCGTCATGCAGGCGGTCGAGGATGCCCTTCAAGCCCGCTGCGCCCGCCCCGTCGCGGTCAACAGGCACGCAGTTTAATGCGCGCAGGTAGGCGCCAAAGCCCGGGAAACGGAAAAGTGACTCGCGCGCAAGGTAATTAATGGCGCGCGGTAAACCGCTGCCGATGAGCGGCGGATCCAAGAAGCTGGCATGGTTTGCCGCGAGGATCACCGGCCCGGATGGAGGAACGCGCTCCGGGTTGAGGACCCGCCAGCGATGCCAGAGCGCATAGTAAGCGCGCGCGGCGAGCCAGGTGAGGCGATAGACGGGCTTCATGAGGCGCTAAGTCCCAAGCTTCAGGCAGCTCTCGCCTGTTAGCCTAAGTGCGCGCGTTCCGAGTGCATTTCGGAGCTTGTTCATTGGGGCCTTTTTAGACGGCAGAGCTTGGGTTTAGGCTTTACCTCAGGCGGCGGCCTTCAGCGGCTTCAGCCCGTTCGCCTTCCGCCGTTTGTTTATCTCTTGGAGCATGAGGTCGCACGTCTCCTGCACGGTGTGATGCGAGTTGTCCACGATCAGCGCACCGAGCGAGGGCATCAGTGGCGAGTGTGCACGTGAACTGTCGCGCTTGTCGCGGGCGTGGACGTCCTCCTTCACACCCTCGCGCTCACGGCGCTGCTTGCGGACCTCAGGGCTAGCATCCAAAAAAAACTTGTAGTCTGTCTCCGGAAAGATGTTCGAGCCAATGTCACGGCCCTCCATGACGAGGCTGCCAAATTGGATGCACTCGCGCTGTTTAGCTTTCATCCAGTCGCGGACGACGCGGATCTGCGCGACGTGCGCAACGGCGGCGCTGGCCTCGGAGGTGCGGATTTCCTGTGCGGGGTAATAGCCGTCCACCAGTAATCGCACGTGGCCCTCAGCCACAACTAAGGAGGTTTTCCACTTGCGGCAGAGCGCGACGACTTTCTTATCGTCGTTCACATCTACTTTCATGCGGAGGCAGTGCCATGCGAGTGTGCGATACATTGCGCCGGTGTCCACGGTGAGCAGGCCGAGCATGGCGGCGAGGCGACGGGAGGTGACGCCCTTGCCGCTGGCGCTGGGACCGTCAATGGCGATGACGAAGGGTTTAGGGTGAGACATGGGCTAATCAGCAAACAGCTCCTCCATCGCGAGCTTGCGGCCGGTGACGGCGTTGCGGATTTCGGCGCCGAGGCCGTGCGGAGGCGGGGTGGCGAGTTTCTGGAAAAAGTTCGGGAACGTCTTCTTCACGCAGGCGGGATTCTTGATTTTGATGCCGGGCACCTTCAAGCCGAGAACGGCGAAGCACATCGCCATGCGGTGGTCGTCGTAGGTCTCGATTTCCGCGCCGTGGAGCGCGGAGGGGAAGACCGTGAGCGTGTCGCCCTCCTCGATGACCTTCGCGCCGCACTTGGTCAACTCCGTTCGCAACGCGACCACACGCTCGCACTCCTGCACGCGCAGGCGGCCGAGGTCGGTGAAGTGAGTGGGCGTGGACGCAAAAGGGGCGAGCGCGATCGCGGTCATGATGCTGTCGGCCAAATCGGAAGCTCGCGAAATGGATTCGGGCACCTCCCCCATCTCTCTTTGGCTCCGGTGGATGTGCGGAGGGTGTTGGAAGAAATTCGTAAACTTGGCGTCCTCTTGCCTAACCGTGCCCGGCATGAACAGAGTGATGCTTGGTTTTGCCCAAGGTTTTCCAGCCGGGTTGAGGGGATTGGAGATTGGGGCGTTGGGCAGCAACCAGCCGATACCAAAAAAATAACTCGCGCTCGACGCATCTGGCTCGATTCGAAACTTGCCGCCCTTGGCTGGGAAGACCTTCACCAGTTCGCGGGTCATGTCTACGTAGGGCAGTTCGTCCTCGTTTGCGCCAGTGATTTCCACCTGCCAGCCGCCCCCGCCGCCCGCCAGCAACAGCGCGGAAGCGAATTGCGAGCTTTCTGCCACGCTCACGCGGCAGTTCCGAGTTTGGAGTTTGGAGTTTGGAGTTTGGCCGAAGATTCGCGCCGGGAGTTTGTCGTTTCCGTGTTCGCTCTCCACGCGATAGCCCAACTCGCGCAGGGCGGCGAAGAGCGCGGCTTGCGGGCGCTCGTGCATCCGGGGCACGCCGCTGAGGCGATACACGCCGTCGCCGAGACAGACCATCGCCGCGAGGAAGCGCGCCGCCGTGCCGGCGTTGCCCACGAACAGCTCCAGCGGTCGTTCCGCCGTGCCCGCGCGCGGAAGGCGGCCGCCCAAGCCGTGCACGGTGATGGTGCGGTTGCAGAACTCAGCGGGGTCGGGCTGCACGTCCACGGTGAAGCCAAGCCCGCGGAGGCAATCGGTCATTACCTGCGTGTCCTCGCTCCACAGCGCCCCACAGAGCGTGGTGCAGCCGTCGGCCAGCGCGGCGAGGATGAGGGCGCGATTAGTGATGCTCTTGGAGCCAGGCACAGTGATCTCTGCGCGCGCGGGGGACGCGAGCGGCACTATCTCGATGACCGGAGGCAGCGGCACGGCAGAAAAGTGGGGAGTGATTTGTGATTAGTAAATAGTGAAGGCGCACAGGGTACCAACCGACGCTGCGCTCGCTAAACCAAACACAAATTTCTAATCACTTCCCCCGCCGCCTACTTCTTCGGCTCTTCCTTTTTGGCCTCGGCCTTCTTCACTGGCGGCTTGGATCCGCCTTTCGGGTCGAGATTCGCCATGAGATCGTCCTGCGTAACGGTGGATTCGACGCCGCCGGCGGGCACGTCGCGCTTAGCGATCCAGAGAATGGTGTTGAGCACGAGCTTACGCTGGTCGGCGTTGCCCCAGCCGAGGTGGTTGTGGCCGCCGGTGAAGCCGAAGCCGCGCCCGCCGTCGGGCCGTGTGGCGAGCCACATGACGTGCTGCGGTTCCTTGCGCTCGACGACCGCGGCGAAGACATCCTTGTTGCCGCCGTGCGAGGCTGGCTTCGCGTCGGCGGGCTTGTCCTTGTTCCAGCCCGTGGTGCGCTCCGGCGGCAGCGCGGTGAGGATCGGCGTCACGTCCTTCATGCCGGCGCGGAAGCGCATGTGGTAATACCACTCGTCGTTCGTCTTGAACGGCTTGACACCACTGGTGACGGCGTGCTTGGGCAACTCTTTGAAGTCGCCGTCCCAGTGCGGGTTCACGCTCCAGTAAGTTTCGAAACAGCCGCCGATCCACTCGCGAAATTCGGCGTTGCCCTTCGCAGTCGTCGGCTCGACCGCGTAGTGAATGGCGCCGAGGCCGACGCCCTTCTGCATGAGCGCGCCGATCTTCTGGAGCCGGTCGCCCTGCAGGAAGGGGTGGCCGCCGCCGCCGTCGCTGTAAACCACGACCGCTGCCGCGCCCTCGAAGACTTTTTCGTCGCTGACCCAGCCGTTGGTATGGACCTCAGTGACGAGGCCCTTTACGCCGGCGAGGGACTTCTGGAGCAGCAAACAGCCCGCGCGGTGCTCATGTGAGAGCGGTCCGTGGCTCGGGCGGCCGGCGATGAAGATGATCTTGGTGTCAGCGGCTTGAGCGGCAAAGACAGCGAGAAGCGGGAAAAACACTAGCAGTTTTTTCATGTTGGTCGGGGATCAGACTGAACCGGAGACAGCTTGCTTCAAAGCTGTTTTTACATCATTTGCAAGCCAACGCGGAGCGCTCGCCGTTGAGTTGTTTAAGGGCCAAGCCTGTTCGTTATCGGCGTAAGGCATGAATATTACGATGCGTGATGCCGGCTCGCTTCGCCTTCCCGTGCGGCTCCACGAGTCGACAATCGACGCCAAGGCCGGGTAGGTCTTGCGCTTCGGCATAGTGGCGCAGATAGCTGCGGCGGCCTTGTGTCCGCATAAAACTGCGCCGACCACGAGATACCCCGCGTCCCAGCACAGGGGCACATCCATGAAACCGATGGGCGGACTGGGCGCAGGGACAGATTAACGCACGACTACGAGCTTGCCTCCCGGCACGCTTCGCGTAAAGCGACGCGATGCACGACGGCAACGCGCGGCCCCCGCTGGCCCCGGTGTTCCTCGCCGGCCCCACCGCCGTCGGGAAAAGCGCGGTCGCGCTTGCGCTGGCGGAGCGGCTCAGCGGCGAAATCATCTCGGTGGATTCAATGCAAGTGTATCGCGGACTGGATATCGGCACAGCGAAGCCAGCGCCCGTCGAGCGTGCCCGCATACCGCATCATCTGCTGGACGTACTGGAGCTGACGGAAGCCTTCGACGCCGCCAAGTTCGTGCGGTTGGCGCAGGCGGCAGTGGACGACATCCAAGCGCGAGGCCGCGTGCCGATTTTCTGCGGCGGAACTGGGCTGTACTTTAAGGCGTGGCTGGACGGTCTCGGCGAAGCACCGCCGGCCGACGCCAAGGTGCGGGCCGAGTTGGAAGGCACACCGCTGGCCGACTTGCTCGCCGAACTAGAACGCCGCGACCCGGAAACCTTTGGCCTTATTGACCGGCAGAACTCGCGCCGCGTAGTCCGTGCGCTGGAAGTCATCCGATTGACGAGAAAACCATTCTCCGCTCAACGCGCTGCCTGGCCCATGGCCCGCAGCCCACAGCCCACAGCCGCCGTCTTCTGCCTCGCGCGCGAATCGGCGGATCTGCGCGCCCGCATCGAGGCGCGGGTGGATGCGATGTTTTCAGCCGGCTTGTTAGAAGAAACGCGCCAGCTGCTCACAAAAGGACTAGCGGACAACCGCACAGCCATGCAAGCGCTTGGCTATCGGCAAGTGGTGGAGCATTTGCGGGGCAACCGCGGATTGGCGGAGACCGTCGCGCTGGTGAAAACGCGAACATGGCAGTTTGCGCGCCGGCAAGGGACTTGGTTCCGGCGACAATTGCCAATGGAACGGATACCGCTGGCGACAGACGTGGAACCAACCGCTGTGGCTGATGGCTTGCGAGTGCGGATCACGCAAACCTGACGGGCTTCCAGGCCAAGTGCGCCGCCACCATGCTGACGACGCCTCACTCAAGACCGCCGCCAGAAAAACATCCCGGGGGATCTCGCTCAACTTTTCCTCGTACTCGCATCGCTGGATGCCGACTTCCCCTCCGATCGAAGGCTTCGTTGCCCTACTTGAACTCCAACCCAATGTTGGCCTTGTCCAGGGTGGTGCCCTCGCTACGGGATAGTGTGGACAGCGTGCGGTTGTAATCGGCCAGCGCGCGAATTTCCGCCGAGCGCGCGGCAGTAAGATCGCGCTGAAGCTGAAGGACGAAAAAGCTCGTGCTCTTGCCGTTTTCCAATTTCTTCTGCTCGGCGTCCAGCGCAGCCTCGGCGTAAAGGCGCGCCTGCCGGGTGGCGTCAATGCGCTCATAGGCTGCTTGGGCCTGCTTCACCGCGTTATCGATTTCCACGATGATGCCCTGCTCAAGCTGCTTGAACTGCAGTAGCAGCAGTTCTTTTTGGGCTTTGCTGGCTTTGTAATTATTTTTCGCAGTGGTGTTGTTGAGAGGGAAACTCAAGACGATGCCGTAAGAGTAAAACTGATTGTCGCCGCGCTGAACGCCATTGAGGCCCGTGGACAGCGTTTGGCCGATGCCATTGTGCCCGTAAGTGAGTGTAAGATCGAGTGAGGGGAAAAGCTGGTTGTAGTTGAAACGCAGGACAATATTCTGGCGTTCAACTTGCTCACGCGCTTGGAGGAGTTCAGGCCGCAGAGCCATTCCCTGCCGCCAACTTTCCTGGGCATTCAGCGTCTGCGGCAACGCAAGCAACTTGTCCGCCGGCTCGAAGACCACGCCCGCGAGCGAGGTGAAGTCGTCACCCAAAAGGTTTTTGAGGTTGTTCATCTGCACCTCGAGGTCTCGGCGGGCACTCAGCAAGTCCGAGCGGCGGGCAGCCACCTGCGATTCAGACTGTTTCTCGTCCAGCGGAGCTAGTGCGCCTACTTCGACGCGGCGCTTGTTGTCAGCCAGCAGCTTCTCAGCGAGTTCGAGCGAGGCTTCCTGCACGCGCACGTTGTCGCGCGCAAAAACCAGCTCGTAATAAGCTTGCTGCACGCTGGTGACGGTGGTCATCACTTGGTTGCGCAACGCCAGTTCGTCGATTCTGAGTGTATGCCGACTTAGGAGGATGGTTTGCCGCGTCGAGTCAATCCATAGGTTCCGTAGCAGCGGCTGTGTGAGGGTGATGCCCGCATCTGACGAGTAGGTGAAGCTATTAAACTGGTTGCCGCTGCGGCGCACGAGGTCGGCGTTGATAGTCAGCCGCCCGCCCGTGCCCAGTTGCTGTGTGAAGCTCGGGCCATATGATTCAATGTAAGTCTCACTAGACACGTTAAACAATCGGCTGGCGGGATCCGGCGAGCCGGGCGAAGAGATGTAACGCTGCGAGGCATTGAGGTTAAATGTCAGATCATAAAAGCCCCGCGCCGCAGACTGATTGTAAAGGTCTATCGCGGGCTGCAACCGACGAATTTGAATGTCGAGGTTGCGCTCCAGGGCCATGGTCACACACTCGGCCAAGGTGACGACGCGCAGGGCGGGTGCGGCTGGTTGCGCGGCAGCGGAAGCCGCAAGCGCAAGCGCGGCTAAACCATAAAGAAAACGGGTTTGCATGTGGGCGGGAGCTTGCGGAATCACACCGTCGCCGTCAAACGCTCCGCTGAATTAAACGAATGGTTAATTTGGATCGCGCCAACTGCGGATCAAACCGTGATCGAATGGTGTTCCTCAACGGATCGCCTTCTAATTGTTCGCTTAATTGGCATTGGGAGCGGGCTTGCCCACAGGCCCGCCGTAGTCTGCGCCCGCGAGGCTCCTCTCGACCGATGCCTTCCACGCATTCAACTCCGCCCGCATCCTTACCACGCGCTCGGGCTGTTGCGCAGCGAGGTCGGTGGTTTCCTTCGGGTCTTTCGACACATCGAAAAGCATCACGGGTTTCACCTCGCCGCCGACCGCGCCTTTCTTGCCGCGAGCGCCGCTGGCGTCGGTGTGCAACTTGTAAGGCCAGTCGAGCAACGCCGCGTGCGAGCCGGGTTGGTTGATGCGGGCGACGAACGGGATGGCCTTACCGCGCGCGTCCATTTGCCGTTCGAACAGCGGGAGCAAGTTAATGCCGTCGAGCGGTTGAATCTGCTTCTCGGCTTTCGCACCGGTGGCCGCGAGCACGGTCTGATAAATGTCCAGCGTCGAGGAAGGCATGTCGCTGGCAAACGGCTTCGGGATGCGCGCGGGCCACTCAACGATGCCGGGCACGCGCAGGCCACCTTCCCACAGCGTGCCCTTCGAGCCGCGCAGGTTGCCGGTGGATTTCGGGCCCGCCGCTCCGCCATTATCGCTCGTATACCATACCAGCGTGTCGTCCGCGACCTTCAGCTCGCGCAGCGCGGCGCGCAGTTTGCCGACGTTGCGGTCAATGCCGGTGAGTTCACCGTAATAGTTTTGCTCTGACGCCGAGAACTTCTCGTAAAGCGCCTTGTCCGCCGGCAACGCCTCGTGCGGCGTGTGCGGGTTGCCAAACCACACGACGGTGAAGAACGGTTTCCCCGCACCCGCCGACTTGCGGATGAACTTGAGCGCCTCGTCCATCGCGATGTCCGAGCCGTCGCCTTTAAATTTCTCCGCCACGCCGTTGCGACCCAGTACCGGGTCGAGGTCGTAGAAGTTGTCGGCGGAAACCCACTCGTCGAAGCCGAGTTTGCCGGGCGAGAGCGGGTCGTTGGCGAGGATGGCGCGGCCCGGCGGCGTCTTCGTGTCGCGGTCGCCGTTCTTGCCGTTGAGGTGCCATTTGCCGAAATGGCCGGTCGCGTAACCCGCGCCTTGCAACACCTTCGCCACGGTGAGTTCCTGCGCGCGGATGGGCGAGCCGGGGCCAAACGTGCCCATGCGATGCGGATGCCGCCCGGTCATCACGCTGGCGCGCGTGGGCGAACAGTTGAAGTGCGCGGTGTAAAAGCGGTTCAGCCGCAGCCCGGCGGCGGCCATCGCGTCAAGGTGCGGCGTCTTGAGTTCGGGATGGCCGTTGTAGCCGGTGTCACCCCAGCCCTGGTCGTCGGCCATGACCAGCACGATGTTCGGCCGCGCGGGCGCAGCGAGGATTGGGAACGCGCCGGCAAAGGCCAGCAGGAAGGGAAGAAGTCGGTGAAATGATGTCGGCATGCGCAGTGACAGACGGCGGTGGGCCCCCAAAAGGTTATCACCGAGCGCAAACCGCGCGTCACGGCAGCTTGTCGCTCAGGTGGTTCCGGTTGTTGCGCTGCACGGGCGGCTCGGGGTTTTGCCAGCCGCGCGGGGAGTTCACGACCACGACGGGTTTGCCCGTGATGTCGTGGACGCGGAGGTTGTCGGCCACGATGCCGTTCTTCGAGTGCCGCCAGCAGTGGATGGCTTGCCCGGCGCTCTTGATCACGTTTCCGATGACTTCGTAGCCATCGAGATTGAAGTTCGGCTCCATGGCGGTCAGGCCGGTCTCCATGTAATTGAAGTTGCACTTCACGTTGCGGAGCTGGCCGCGATGCGACGGGTGCCCGAGCAAGTAAGCCGCGCCGTTCGGGTTCAGCGTGCGCGTGCGCTGGATGGTGATGTTTTCCGCGTCGAACGACTCGCCGTGGCCAGTCTTGCCGCCAGGCAGGAACGCGCCGGTGTGTTCGCCGTAGCACATCACCGAACGCATCGTGTCGGTCATCGTGATGCCCTCGATGACGACTCCGCGCACGCGGCCGTGGATGAGCACGCAGGCGTTGATGTCCTTCACGAGGCCGCTGGGCAGCGCGTTTTGCGAGGCGCTCAGATCAATCGTGCCTTTGCCAAACACGCGCACGCCCTCGATGAACTCCTTTTGCAGTCCGTGTCCGATGCGGATGCCGTAAGCCTCTGGGCCGTCGTAGCTGACGAACCACAAACTCCGCACGCTGTGGCCGGTGCGGTTCGCGAAGCGCACCTTCACGCCGTGGCTCAACTCCTGCCAGTCGCCCGTGATGGGCACCTGCTTGTGCGGTGTGTCGAAAATCTTCCCATCGCCCCACGCGAACGTGTCGGGCTTTCCGTCCGTGCCCAACCCGTCAATGACCACGGTGTAAATCGTCGCGCCATACGCCTCCGGCCCTTGCACGGCGGGCCGCGCGGTGTCGAACCGGCCGCCAATCTCGAAGTCATCGAGCTTCTTGCCCGCGTCCTGGTCGGTGGTGATTTCGCCCTCGGCCTCCAGCTTGCACACGCCCGGCGCGAGCTTGAGCGTCGCCCCTTCGCGCAGCTCGATCTCGATGGCTTTGTCCACGTAAAGCATCGCGCGGTGCTTCGCCAAACCGTGCTGATGGAGGCCGGGCAGGAAGACCAACCGGTCGCCCGCAGCGGCGCGATCCAGCACGGCCTGCGGGGAATCTCCAGCACGGATCAGATGCTCAGTGGCCGCGTGCGCGGCGAAGGTCAAAGTGCAAAGGCTCAAGCTCAAGGAAAGGAGCAAGAGCCAGCGGCCAAGGGCCAATTGGCGTTGCGGACGAGGGGAACTTGAATGTTGATGCATGGACTTTTCCTTGAGCTTTGAGTCTTCGGCTTTGAACTTCACGGTGTTTTCTTGCGTTGCTTCTTCTTGCCGCCTTTTCCGTCCTCCGTGGCGCCGGGGGCGAGGTTGGCCTTGTCCCAGGCGTCCCACTGCGCCCGGAGTTCCTTCACCTTGTCGGGCATCGCGGCGGCGAGGTCTTTGTCTTCGTGGATGTCGGTGGCGAGGTTGTAGAGGCGCGCGGCGGTGACGCCCTGGTTGCCGGCGCCGGTGCGCGTGTCGGCGTTCACGTCGTAACGGACGAGCTTCCAATCGCCCGCGCGGATCGCGGTTTGGTCGCCGAAGCGCCAGAACAACGCCTCGTGCGGTGCGCCGGATTTTTCACCGGTGAGGAAGGGGAGCAAGTTCACGCCTTCGAGCTTGACGATGGATTTCACGGCCACGTCGGCGGCGGCGAGCGCGGTAGCATGAAGGTCGAGTTGGATCGCCGGTTGATCGAACACGCCGGGCTTGAACCGCGCGGGCCACGAGACGAGGAACGGCACGCGCACGCCGCCTTCGAGCGTGGTGCGCTTGCTGCCGCGCAACGGCGTGTTGACCGAGCCATTGACCGTGACGCCGGGCATGGCCGGGCCGCCGTTGTCGCTGATGAACGTCACGAGCGTGTTCTGTTCGAGACCGAGCGCGGCGATCTTGGCGCGCACCTTGCCGATGGCCTCGTCCATGGCGACCATCATCGCCGCGTAAGTGCGCCGCTGGTTGTCGGCGATATGCGCGAACTTGGCGAGCCGCGCGTCCGTGGCGTGCATTGGCGTGTGGACCGCGTTGAAGGCGAGGTAAAGAAACCACGGCCCGTCTTTGTGCCGCTCGACGAACGCCGCCGCCTCGCGCCCGAACGCGTCGGTCAAATACTCCTTCTCGTTCGCCGGCTCGGTGCCGCGCAGCACACCCGACGACTCGAAGTAACTGTGCGCGCCCCCGAGGAAGCCGAAGAACTCGCCGAAACCGCGCTTGAGCGGATGCTGCTCCGGTTTGTCGCCGAGGTGCCACTTGCCGACCATGCCGGTCCGGTAGCCCGCCGCCTTGAGCCGGTCGGGCAAAGTGGTTTCCGTCAGCGGCAAGCCGCCGCCCGCACCGCCGGAATTGAACTCGTGACCAAACCGGTTCTGATACCGACCCGTCATCAACCCCGCGCGCGTCGGCGAACAATACGGCCCGCTGACGTAACCGCTGGTAAAGCGCACGCCCGACTTGGCAAGCGCGTCGAGGTGCGGCGTGGGGATGTCCTTGCACCCGTGAAAGCCCACGTCGGCATAGCCCATGTCGTCGCCGACGATGACGAGGATATTGGGCTTGGCGGGCGCAGCGAGGATGGGGAACGCGCTAGCGAACGCCAACAAGACGGGAAGAAGTCGGTGAAATGATGTGGGCATGCGCAGTGACAGACGGCGGTGGGGGGCGGAAAGGTTAAAGCATTCGTGCTTTGCGAAGTTCCGCTTCACCACGCGCGGCTTCCGCGCTACATCAACGCGATGCTGACTTCGGAACTGGTGCCTGCGACGGACAAGAACTCCCACCGCCTCATGGTAGTCCTGCACGGCCTCGGCGACAGCATGGACGGCTACCGCTGGATGCCGGAGGCAATGGGCCTGCCGTGGCTCAACTACCTGCTGGTCAACGCGCCCGATGATTACTTCGGCGGCTACTCGTGGTTCGACTTCCCCGGCGACCCCGCGCCTGGCGCGGCCCGCAGCGCGCGGTTGTTGTTTGAACTGCTCGACGCGCAGCGGGCGAAGGGTTTTCCCACGGAGGAAACCGCGCTGTTCGGGTTCTCGCAGGGCTGCTTGATGACCGTCGAGGTCGGGCTGCGGTACCCGCACCGCTTCGCCGCGCTGGTGGGCGTGAGCGGGTGGGTGGCAGACCCGGCGGCGCTGCTGCGCACCGCGTCGCCCGTGGCGCGCGAGCAATCACTCCTGCTGACGCACGGCCGTTTCGACCCGCTGCTGCCTATCGGCCCGGTGCGGGAACAAGTCGAGCAATTACGCAAGGGTGGGATACAGGTCGAGTGGCGGGAATTTCCGAAGGAGCACACCATCGCAGGCGAAGCGGAACTAGGCGTCATTCGCGACTTCGTGCGCGGAGCATTTGGAGAAGGATTGCCCGACGGGGAAAGCAGGCAATCTCAACCGTGCTAGCCATATCAGCCTTGCCTTTGATTACTCTTCGCCTGCCGCTATTTTTATTTTGTGAATCGCGGCGTGGCGGGCTTGGTTGCGGAACCGCTTCAACGCACGGCGAAAGGAAGGGTCAATTCCAAATCCACCGGTGGCAACGGGCGGGAGGTGTTGCGCTGCTCCAAGTTCACCTCAAAAGGCCGCGCGAGGCTATTGCCAGCGTGGTCTTCGATCGCATTAACGATGCGCAATTCGTACGGGCCAGCAATCCATGCCTTGTCTGGCACAAATTGCCACTCCTGTTCGCCGGGCGTGACGGTAATGACGCCAGCGAGGTTCCCAGTCTTGCCTGTCACCCGCAGTAAGCGGTGCAGCGTGGCCCAGTCTAGCGGCAGCGGGAACGTGACACGCAGCGCGTCGCGCGAGCCGGCGACCGGCGGATGGACTTGCCACCTTCGCGTCGTGAGTTGGTCATGCAACGGCTCGATGGCGTGGAAGGCTTTGGTCAGGTCGTTGCCCAGCGGCGTGCCGTGCGCGGATTTCCAACGACCGTCAATCACCAACCGGTAGTGGCCGCCCGCTTGTAGCACGGGGCCAAATTCGACATTAAGATTCACGCCGGTTTTTTGCCGGCCGGGATGAATCCAGAGCGTCAGCCGCCGCCCGTCCGGGGACCACAGTTCCGTTTCGCGGAATGGCGCGTCCACTTCGCGCCCGCGGGCGTCCAGGAGTCGACAGTGCTGAAGGAAGACGCCCGTCTCCATCGGCTCGGAGAAGACAAGGTAGAACTTGAGGTGGTTTGCAGGCAGGCGGTCGCTGGTCGGGTAAATGGCAAGCAACTTAGGCGCGGCAGCGGGTTCATGCGGGGCGGGGCGATACTCGACGCGGAGGCTGAGGCCAGGACGTTCGAGCCGGGCGGTGTATGTCTGGCCGGGCAGCAGCGGCAGGCTGGGGCGGAAGCGAAGTTGCGCGCCAACGAGTGAGTAACTGCCCGCGAGCGGCGGGGAGTTGGTTTTACCTTCGCCAAGCCACATCCCAAACCACGGCTGTGGGGCGCGCGTAAGTTCTTCGGCGGAGTCACGTGGCCATGCGGATCTCTCCGCTGCTGCCGCAATGACTGTGACGGTAAGCGGATTGCTCCGGTCAGCCTCGAATCGGAGCAGCGCTGCCGGCTCGGCGGCGGTGACTTGCTTTGCCAGCGTTATCGCGAGCCAGAGCAGGCGCGTTGGCGCGCGCAACTTCACGGCAACGGGGCGACTTCCAGCGTGAGCGACGCGCCCTGCTCTCGCAGGACCACGACCTCGGTGTTGCTTAACTTGTCCACATGCACCGCCCCGAAGAGGCTGTCCACGATTTCAATGCCCTCCGGACCTTTCGGTTGCTTGACGTCGCGGCGCACGGCCTTTTGGTTGATCTTTGACTCCTCGCGGACCTTGATGAGCGACATGTCCACGCGCGCGCCCCAATATTTGCTCGGGCCAAAAAGATTTTGATGGAAGCGTTGCGTGTGCGTCACAAGCCACTGCTTACCGTCCTTCTCATAGGTGAACATGTCGAGCGGGCGGTTACCGGAGCCAAGCTCGACCACGCTGGTGCCCTTGACCTGCGCGTGGGGTTTGAGGTCGTCCAGTTCGAACTTCGCGATCGGCGTGCAGGCGAATGAGCCGACGACGTAATGCTTTCCGTTCTCCTCCATCGGCACGAAGCTCGTGATCGGGGCCTTGGTCTCCCACTTACCGTGCGCGACATGATACGTCTCCGCGCTGACCGGCACTGCGCTGCCGCCGTGCGCGAGCGGGAGCGAGAGGGTGAAAATCTTGCTGGAAAACTCTTCGTTCGAGGAACCGGCCGCGAGCACGCGGTCGCCGGCGAAAGCAACATCGGAGACGTTGCCGACCTTCGCGGTGTCGGCAGCGGGCAGCGAGACACGAGCGTGCCTGGCCTTCGCGTAATCCAGCGGTGCAGCCTGGCCATCGGCAGTGACGACGATGATGAGCGAGGCGTTGTCCGGTTTGCGCGTGACGGAGAGGTAGATTTTACCGCTCGCCGGGTTCACCGCCATGTCGACGATGGTCACACCGCCCTCGGCCGCGCCGAGGCGGGCGGCGAGCAGGGCATTCACATCGCTGACCTTCTGCTTGAGTTTTTGAACGGGGCCGGTGTCGCCAGTTTCAATCGCCACAATGGCCGCGTGGCGCGGCTCAGTGACGAGCAGCAGCCCGCCGGGGCCAAAGGACATCGCGCCGACGGAGCGAAGCTTTGGGTCGCCGGTGGCGGCGTCCTTAAGATAACCGGCGGCGGGGAGGTTGGTGGATAAGGTGGCGAAGATAACCGCGCCGACAAAGAGAGAGGCAATAGAGCGCATGAATACTTAGGCGCAGGAAGGGGAGTGAGAATTCACAGGCTGAATCGCGAGTTGTCTTCCATGCGGCGGTACGGTTAATTAAAAATAACGCTATGAATCGTCAACAAGTGCTCGACCAATACTTCATGGACGCACGGCACAAGCTTATTGAAGTCGCCGCCTTCCTCGACCGCCTAGACCGCTCCGAAGGCGACGCTGATTTCCGCCTCGCCGCCTTCCGCACCGCGCTGAAGCATCTCGGTGAGAAAAAGCCCCATCGCGCCAAGCGCATCCTGCTCTCCTTCAGCGATCCAACGATCAAGCCGCTGGCGAAAGCGACGGTGAAAGGCGCGACGGGTGCGTGGCCGGGGAAAAGTTAAAAACCAAGTGAGTTCGTTACAGCCCATGCCTTCCAGTCTAACCTTCAGCACCTCAAAGCGAGGAAGTCGGCGAGCGCTACGAACCAATTTGTTTATCAAGTGATAAAATCCTTTCCCAACGACAAGCGGTTTGGGCTGACGTCCCGGATCGGCCGAGTGGGCTAAGTCTTTCTACGTTTACCCTTCGACTCTCCTCATGCGCTACATCGAACCCCACGGCCACATGGTCAGTCGCACGACTGACGACTACCAGGACATGGTCACTGCCGGGTGTGCTGCCGTGTGCGAGCCAGCCTTCTGGGCGGGCTTCGACCGCTCGTCCGCCGACGGTTTTCACGATTACTTTTGCCAACTCACCGAGTACGAGCCAAAGCGCGCGGCAAAGTTCGGCCTGCCACACTTTTCTTGGCTTTGCATCAACCCCAAGGAATCTGAAGACTTGGCCTTGGCCAAGGACGTCATCGGCATCATTCCGCAGTTCCTCGGCCGGCCCAACGTGCTGGGCATCGGTGAAATCGGTTTGAACAAGAATTCACGGAACGAGATGAAGGTGCTTGAAATGCATGTGGACCTCGCCGCACGGCACGACCAGCTCATCCTCGTGCACACGCCTCATCTCGAAGACAAACTCAAGGGCACGCGCCTCATCCTCGACGTGCTGCGCGCGGACAAACGCATCCGGCCTGAACGCTGCATTATTGACCATGTGGAGGAGCACACCATCCAACTGGTACTGGACGCGGGGTTCTGGGCCGGCATGACACTGTACCCGGAAAGCAAGTGTTCCCCTGCCCGCGCGATTGATATGTTGGACCTATTCTCGCACGAACGCATCTGGATGAACTCGGCGTGCGACTGGGGCGTGAGCATTCCGCTGGCCGTCCCGCGCACCGCGCTGGAAATGAAGCGCCGCGGTTGGCCCGTTGACTTGATTGATAAGGTTGTTTACCGCAACCCCATTGAATTCCTCAGCCAGTGTCCAAAGTTCAAGCTGCCTTGAGCGAGTGGCGTTGACCCGGGCTTGGCCAAGGATTTAGGTGGCCGTAAATGAAGGCGGCAACGCTTTGGTCACTGTGAACCTGCGGGAGGTTTTTCCGAAGGGCTTGGGAACTTCTGATCCTTTCAAACGGTCAAGAGTCGGTGGAATCCACGCCTGATTTTGCTGGCCGGACGATACTCTCAAACTCTCCTTCACCGACTCGCGTGCGGAGCCTCTGGCCGACCTTAACCTGCGCCGCTTGGCGGATGACCTGTCCGGTCGCGACATCCGTGGTGATGGAATATCCGCGCGCCAAGACGTTTTCAGGTGAGAGCAATCGTAGGCGGCTGGCAAGCGCTGCGAGTTGTTCCCGGCGTAAGGCCAGCTGCGCCGTGGGCTTGAGCCGCTGGAGATCCGACACAGCCTGATCAAAGCGATGCCGCTGCTCGCGCAACTGCACCTTCGTCTCCCGTACCAAGGCAAGGCCCGCGTCATCCAGCCGCTGTGCCAATTCCTGCAAGCGCCGACGCGGATGCGCAAGCACGAGTCGGTGACGCACGGCGGCGAAGGCCTCGTCTGCGGCGGCGAGATGGTGCCGGGCGAGCTGGTTCAGTCGCGCGGCCGCGTCGGCCACAAACTCCCGGCTGGCAAACGTACCCTCGGTGATGAGTTCTGCTGCCGCACTGGGGGTCGCTGCACGCAGGTCCGCGACGAAGTCGGCGATGGTAAAATCAATCTCGTGTCCAACTGCCGACACGACGGGGACGGCCGACTCAAAGATGGCCCGCGCAACGGGCTCTTCGTTGAACGCCCAAAGGTCTTCGAGACTACCGCCGCCGCGGGTTACCAAAATCAAGTCGAGCTTGGGCTGGTCAGAAAGTGAGTAAGCGGAAGAGCGGGGCGGAGCTTCGGATGCCAAGCTTGCTTTTTCGCGGTCCCAATTTCTTGCCGGCTCCGCTCCGCGCGCAGAAAACTCATTCAATAGCCGAATCGCTTGAGCGACTTCCGAAGCCGCGCCTTCGCCCTGCACACGGCATGGGACGAAGATGATCTCCAGCCCCGGTTGGCGACGGGCGATGACGTGCAGCACATCGCGAATGGCTGCGCCCGTTGGCGAAGTTACCAAGCCGATTCGCTGCGGGTAGCGCGGCAGCTTGCGCTTGCGCTCGAGCCTGAAGAGGCCCTCGGCTGCGAGCTTTTCCTTGAGCCGATCAAAAGCCGCTTGCAATGCGCCCACGCCCTGCAACTCCACCGCGCTGACGATGAGCTGATACTGCCCGCGCGCCTCGTAGACCGTGAGGTCGCCGGTGAGTTGCACCTTTTGGCCGTCCGTGAGGAGCGCGCGGTGCGGCACAGAGGTATTGCGGAAGAGCACGCAAGCCAGCTGCGCGCTTGCATCCTTGAGCGTGAAATAGACGTGTCCCGAAGCCTGCGCTCGGAGGTTCGTGATCTCGCCGGAAACCGCCACCTGCCCAACTTGTTTCTCTAGCAGCCGCTTGATGTTTCCAGTTAGCTCAGAGACCGACAAAACCTGACGCACCGCTTCCGTCGGGAAGAGTTCGCCGAAGTCCCACTGGGATTTGGAAGATTTGGCCACGAAATTGATGAGAGTTTAACCGCAAAAGGCTGCCGACGGCGCGAAGGGGCAAGCGGGGAAGAATTGCCACGATTGCTCAACAGCATTGGGCTCCTGCTCGTAGTCGCAACGGGCGCCACCGGCACCCGACCGAAGCAGGGTTCCGATGAGAAGGAATGGTAACGCCCGCAAGTCCGACGGTAGCTGGACTTTGTAACTCGCACTCATTCCCGTTTGGTTGCCGTCGCAAGGGCCTCGGAAACCCGCTGGATCGCTATGGCCCTCCCCGTCACATCGTCCAGTTCAATGACCACGCCTTGCAGTAGCACGCGGTCGCGGGCCACGGCGAAGCGGCGCGGTTGGCCAGTCAGAAAGCGTTCGATGATGGGCTGAATCTCGCGGCCCAAGCAGCTCTCATGCGGGCCGGTAAAGCCCGCGTCGCACAAGAAAGCTGTGCCACCGGGGAAGATTTGCTCATCCGCCGTTTGCACGTGCGTGTGCGTTCCCACCACGGCGCTAACCTGCCCGTCTAGCATCCGGGCGAGGGCGATTTTTTCTGAGGTCGCCTCGGCGTGCATGTCTACAAAGATAAGCGGCGTGTGCTGGCGCAGCGCGGTGACTTCGGCGCGAATCCGGGTGAAAGGGTTGTCCATGGGCGACATAAACGTGCGGCCTTGGACGTTGATAACGGCGAGCAGACGGCCATCAGGCAAGCGGTGCGTGGTGCTGCCTTGGCCAGGCGAGCCGGGCGGGTAATTCAGCGGGCGCACGAAACGGGGTTCGTCGGTGAGCAGCGCGGCGACTTCCTTTTGGTCCCAAAGATGATCGCCGCTGGTGATGACATCCACGCCACTGGCGAAGAGTTCCGCCGCGGTCTCAGGCGTGATGCCGGAGCCGCCGGCAGAATTTTC
>Ga0194131_10004831_pt1 | contig 19957 bp, 17 predicted proteins | sample TA2KigO120mmetaG_FD_148631 | JGI IMG/M metagenome (GOLD analysis project Ga0194131, IMG submission 148631) | Freshwater microbial communities from Lake Tanganyika, Tanzania - TA2015053 Kigoma Offshore 120m | ecosystem: Environmental > Aquatic > Freshwater > Lake | place: Tanzania: Lake... | reverse complement strand
CGGTGATGAGTGGCGGGGCAACCACCTCGACCAATTTGCGCGCAAGACCGCTGACCAATGCATACCCGCCGAGTATGTGGAGGCCGGCAACCAGCGCGAAAATCGCCATCCGGCGTGACTGGTTCTGTTGTACGTACGTCGCCATGCACTCTCGCGGCAGATCGACAGCCAATGCGGCGAAGGGGCCGGAAAACTAACCGGGAATCCGCTCGCCCGCAACCTTCTCCCCGCGATTCATGACACGCTCGGCGTGCGAAACCGCAAGGACCCAACACTCTATCGGACGTGTACTCACTGCCCATGGGGACATCGAACCACCGCACCAGCGGAGTGTATCCGGAGAATGTACTGATCCGTGAGGCACCTCGTTCGACCGTGAAGGCGAGCGTGGTGTCCGTCGTCCGTTGCCAATCCCCCGACCGGCCGCAAGTGTAACCGCGCTCGATGATACTGACAACCACCCTATTCCGGATTGCACTCTCAAGGAGTCATAGATGTCATCAAAATGTCACGGCATTCAATCTGTCACCGCGCCTTGCGAGGCGCTGCTGACTGAACTCGCGAACTTTGCAAGCACACCCCGAGTTGCATAGGGTTTGGGCGCTTTCCAAGCTTTTTTGCGACGTCGCAACTCGGCAGCTGATACCGCGATATCGATGCGACGGGTTGCCGCGTCGATGGTGATGTGATCGCCGTTTCGAATGAGCGCGATCGGCCCGCCGTTCATGGCCTCGGGCGAAATATGACCCACCACGAAGCCGTGGCTGCCGCCCGAGAAACGGCCATCGGTAATCAGCGCCACTTTGTCGCCAAGGCCGAGACCCATGATCGCGCCGGTGGGGCTCAACATTTCGCGCATGCCCGGGCCACCGCGCGGTCCCTCATAACGAATGACAACAATATCACCCGCCCTGACCTTGCCAGCGAGAATCGCTTTGGTGGCTGGCTCTTCGCCGTCGAACACTCGCGTTGGCCCCGAGAACAACAAGCCCTCTTTGCCAGTGATTTTGGCGACCGCCCCTTCGGGCGCCACCGAGCCGCGCATCACCACGAGATGACTGTCTTTTTTGATGGGCGCGTCGAAGTCGTAGACAATTTTTTGACCCCGTGGATAGTCGCGCACGTTCTTGAGATTTTCTGCGAGCGTGCGACCGGTGACGGTCAAGCAATCACCGTGCAGCAAGCCGCGATCGAGCAAGCGTTTCATCAACGGTTGGATGCCGCCGATCGCGACCAATTCCGACATGGCGTAACGTCCGCTCGGTCGCAAGTCGGCAAGCACGGGGACGCGTTTGCCAATGCGCGTGAAATCATCGAGCGTCAGACGGACTCCCGCCGCGTGGGCGATCGCCAGTAAATGCAAGACCGCGTTGGTCGAGCCCCCGACCGCAATGGTCACGGTGATGGCGTTTTCGAAGGCCTTGCGGATGAGAATTTTTGACGGCGTGATGCCGGCCTTGACCAGCTTCACGACGGCCTCGCCCGCACGCCGGCAATCGTTTTGCTTGAGCTCGCTCACGGCCTCTTGCGCAGAACTGTCGGGCAAAGAAAGTCCCAGCGCTTCGATCGCTGACGCCATGGTGTTGGCGGTGTACATGCCGCCACAGCTGCCCGGGCCCGGGATCGCGGTGCGTTCCACCGCCGCCAGTTCGGCGTCACTGACTTTGCCAGCCGCGTGCCCGCCCACCGCCTCGAACACGGAAACGATATCGCGACGCTGCGCACCGGGCCGAATCGTGCCGCCATATACAAAGACCGCGGGACGATTGAGTCTGGCAATGGCCATGGCGCATCCCGGCATGTTTTTGTCACAGCCGCCGATCGCCACGAAACCATCAAAACCTTCCGCACCGACTACGGTCTCGATGGAGTCGGCAATGATTTCGCGCGACACCAGCGAGTAACGCATGCCCGGCGAGCCCATCGCGATGCCATCGGACACCGTGATGGTATTGAACAGCACGCCCTTGCCGCCTGCGGCGTTCGCCCCGGCCTCGGCCTGCGCAGCCAAAGTATTGATGTGCATGTTGCACGGCGTGAGGTTAGCCCAGGTCGACGCAATGCCGATCTGCGGGCGCTGAAAATCGGCATCGGTGAAGCCCACGGCGCGCAGCATGGCGCGGGATGGCGTTTGCTTCGCACCATCGACCACCAGTCGTGAATAGCGCCTCGGGTCGACCGCGCCATCACGTTTGATTTTGCCCTTCGTCTTTGTAGACTTCGTCATGCCCATCACCCACGCAAAACTGAACGATTAAAAAATATTTTTAGCGTCCGAAGCGCTCCGCGATCAGCCGATCGGCAAGCCGCAGGCACTGCGCCTCGGCGCCCACCGGGCGACCGGGTCGGTCACGACCATTCCACGCATAGAGATCGAAATGCGCCCAAGCGGCACTCGCCGACACAAACCGGCGCAGAAAAAGCGCGCCAAAGATAGCGCCTGCGAAGCTCGAGCTCGCGACGTTATTGATGTCCGCGATGCGACTCGAGAGCTCCTCGTCGTACGAGTCCCACAGCGGCATCGGCCAAACGGGATCGACCTCGAGATCGCCGCAGCGCTTCAGATCGGCGGCCAAAGAATCGTTGTTGCTGAATACCGCCGGCAGCTCCGGACCCAAGGCCACTCGGGCAGCGCCGGTGAGGGTCGCAAAATCGAGCAACAACGCCGGGCGCTCGCTATCCGCCTCGGCGAGCGCGTCCGCCAAAATGAGCCGGCCCTCGGCATCGGTATTGCCAATTTCGACGGTGATGCCGCGCCGCGAGCGCAGGATGTCGCCAGGCCGGTACGCCCCGCCCGCAATGCTGTTCTCGACCGCGGGGATCAGCACCCGCAGACGAATCGGCGCGGCCCGAGCCATGAGACAGCGCGCGAGGCCAAGCGCCACGGCCGCCCCACCCATGTCTTTTTTCATCAGCAGCATGCCGGCACCGGGCTTGATATCCAGACCGCCCGAATCGAAGCACACCCCCTTGCCGATCAGGGTCACCAAGGGCTTCGCAGGATCGCCCCAGCGAATATCGATCAGCCTTGGTGTCTGCGCGCTCGCGCGACCGACGGCGTGCACCAGCGGATAGTTTTGCGCCAACAGATCGTCGCCGACCAGGCAACGGAATTCGGCCGCAAATTCTGCGGCGAGGGCCCGCGCCGCCTCGGCGAGCTCCCCGGGCCCGAGCGCACTCGCCGGCGCGTTGATGAGATCACGCGCCCAGGCGCAGGCCGTTGCTTGGTTGACGACCGCTTGGGTGTCGACGCCTGCGGGCGGCAGCAAACGAGCACGGACTGCCGGAGTCGTCTTCGGCGCTGCGGCGCCTGACGTGAACCGAGTCAGGCGGTACCCCCCCGACAACCAGCCAAGCAGAAACTGGGCAGCGGGCTCCGCGGCGAGTGGCGTCGCCAGCAGGTAGTCGCGGGCTGGGAGGCGCTCGATCAAGCCCGATACCTGCCACAGCGACAGCTTTGACCAGTCCTCGAGCGGGCCCAAACCGGCGACGGCGCCAATCAGCTCACCGCTACTGCCGGGAATGCCGAGCACGCGATGCCGCTCGGCCACGAAGGCATGCTGCTCGAGCCAGGCGCCGACGGCGGTCGGTTGCGCAGCCTTGAACGCAGCGAGATCGCTCTCGCGCAGCAACCAAAGTGGGATGGCGGGGGCACCGGGCGGTGCGAGCAGCTGATCGAGCTCAAGGCCTGCGGGAAACATGGCCGCATGTTAGCGGGGCGCCGACGGTTTGACACGGCGCTTGGTTTGACAGTGCGGGGGCTCGCGTGGTGAAATTCCATGATGATACGCGTTGCAAGTGCTCTTGCGTACCAGCTGGCGGCCTCCGTCGGACTGCTGCTATCGCTAGAGCTCGCGCTACCCCTCGAGGGTGGCCGGCGCGGGTCGCTCGTCGGGGTCTGAGCCTAGGGCCAGCATTCGGCGGCGAGCAAAGATGCGACAAACCCCGCACCGGTCCATGGCCGATGCGGGGTTTTTTTTTAGTCAGAGCAAATCGGCTGAGTAATTAGGGAGTCAGCAAATGAAGTTGTTTTCGCAGAAGGACGTCGACAAGAAAGCCCTCCGTGGGGCGCGTATTTGCGTACTCGGCTACGGCAGCCAGGGTCGCGCGCACGCCCTTAATTTGAAGGACAGTGGTTACGACGTGATCATTGGCGTTCGCAAGGGCGACAGCTGGAAGAAAGCAAAGAAAGAAGGTCTGCCCGTCGCCGAGCCGGCGGCCGCCGTAGTGGGTGCCGATCTCGTTGCCATGCTCGCGCCTGACCTCGCGCAAAAAGCATTGTACCAGTCCGTGGTCGACAACCTGAAAAAGGGCGCAACGCTGCTGTTTGCGCACGGCTTCAATATTCATTTTAAACAAATCAAGCCGCGCAAAGATCTGGACGTGGTGTTGATTGCGCCGAAAGGCCCCGGTGATCTCGTGCGCCGTCAGTACCAGCAGGGACGCGGCGTGCCGTGCTTGCTCGCGGTGTCTCAGGATGCCTCGCGCAAGGGCTTCGAGAAAGCCCTCGCCTACGCGCACGGCATCGGCGGTACCCGCGGCGGTGTGCTGAAGACCACCTTCGCCGAAGAAACCGAAACCGACCTGTTCGGCGAACAGGCCGTGCTCTGCGGCGGCGCTACCGAACTCGTGGTCAAGGGCTTCGAGACGCTGGTCGAAGCCGGCTATCAGCCGGAAGTCGCCTACTTCGAGTGCATGCACGAGTTGAAGCTGATCGTCGATCTGCTGCACGAGGGCGGCATCTGGAAGATGCACAAGTTCATCTCCGAGACGGCGAAGTACGGCGATCTCACCCGCGGGCCGCGCGTGGTCAATAAAAAGACCAAGACCGAGATGCGCAAGATCCTCAAGGAAATCCAACAGGGCAAATTTGCCCGCCAATGGATCCGCGAGAACGCGTCGGGTCGCAAAAAGTACGATCGCATGCTCAAGACCGATCTCAACAGACAGATCGAGAAGGTGGGTTTCGAGCTGCGCGGCCGCATGCCTTGGCTCGATCAGGGTCGCTGAACATTCTTTGTACGGAGTGATGTCATGACTTCGAACGCTGACCGGATAATGATCTTCGACACCACGCTGCGCGATGGCGAGCAATCGCCGGGCTGCAGCATGACGCAGCCGGAAAAGCTGCGAGTGGCGAAGGCGCTAGCCGAGCTCGGTGTCGATGTCATCGAGGCCGGCTTCCCGGCCGCCTCGCGCGGCGACTGGGAATCGGTGAACGCGGTGGCGCGCGAAGTGCAAGGTCCCATCATCTGCGGCCTCGCGCGCTGCGACCGCGACGACATCGCCAAGGTGGCGAGCGCAGTCGCGCCAGCGGCGAATCGGCGCATCCACGTGTTTTTGGCGACCAGCGCGATCCATCGCGAGTTCAAGCTCAACATGGCGAAGGACGAGATCATTCGTCGGGCCGTCGAGGGCGTGAAGATCGCTCGCGAGTATTGCGAGGACATCGAGTTTTCGCCCGAAGACGCATCGCGAACCGAACTGGAATTTTTGGCGCAGGTCGTCGAGGCGGTCATCGACGCCGGCGCGACGACGGTGAATATCCCGGATACCGTCGGTTACACCGTGCCGCACGAGTTTGCGGAGCTGTTTCGCTACTTGCGCAAAAACGTGCCGAACATCGAGCGGGCACGTCTCTCGGTGCATTGCCATGACGATCTCGGCATGGCGGTAGCCAACAGCCTGATGGCGGTGGTGGCGGGCGCCCGGCAGATCGAATGCACCATCAACGGTATCGGCGAGCGCGCCGGCAACTGCTCGCTCGAGGAAGTCGTGATGGCCATGCGCACCCGCGAAACGTTCTTCAACGCGCGTACGCAGATCAACTCGCAGCGGCTGTACCCCGTGTCGCGACTGGTGTCGAGCATCACCGGCATGCCCATCCCCCGCAACAAGGCCGTCGTCGGCGAGAACGCCTTCGCGCACGAGTCAGGCATCCATCAGCACGGCATGCTCAAGCATGCGAGCACCTACGAAATCATGCGTCCCCAGGATGTCGGCCTTTCGCGCTCGAGCCTCGTGCTCGGCAAGCACAGCGGGCGTCACGCCCTGCGTGAGCGCATCAAAGAACTCGGCTTTGTGCTCGAGGAAGCAGAGTTCGAGCGCGTCTTCAACGAATTCAAGGCGCTCGCCGACAAAAAGAAAGAGCTCTTCGATGGCGATATCGAAGCGCTGGTGTTGCGCGCCGAGGGTGGCGATGCGGGTCCCTGGTCGCTGATTTCGCTGCAGACCACTTCCTCGGTGGATGGCGGTGGCAAGGCGACGGTGACGCTGCAGAACAGCGACGGCACCCGCACCGAACGCAGCGCGACGGGCGATGGTCCCGTCGATGCCGCGTTCAAGGCCATCGAGGAAGTCACCGGGCTGCGGCCTGCACTGCAAAAATTCGAGTTGCGCAGCCTCTCCGAAGGCGAGGACGCCCAAGGCGAAGCCGTGGTGTACGTCAATTACCAGGACCGCAGTTATCGCGGCGCGAGCGTCACCACTGACATCGTCGAGTCGGCCACGCGCGCATTCCTCGAAGTGATCAATCGCATCGAGTCATCACAGCGCGCGCACGCGGCCTGACTCGCGGAGGAAAGATTACCGATGTCTGCACCGAAGACCATGTTCGAAAAAGTCTGGACGGCTCACGAGGTCGTGCCGGAGACCGCCGACACTCCGGCGGTGATTTTCATTGACCTGCATCTCACTCACGAAGTGACGACACCACAGGCGTTTTCTTTGCTGCGTGAACGCCGGCTACGGTTGCGGCGCCCGGATCTGACGCTGGCCACCATGGATCATGCGACCCCCACCCGCACCGAGCAGGTGTTCGGCGGCGCGCCGATCACCATCGACTCGGCAGCCAAGCAAATCCGCCAGCTCGAAGTGAACTGCGCCGAGTTTGGCGTCGAGTTGCTGGGGCTGCAGGATGCGCGGCGCGGTATCGTGCATATCATTGGGCCCGAACTCGGCGTCACCCAGCCCGGCAAAACGATCGTCTGCGGCGACAGCCATACCTCGACCCACGGTGCATTCGGTGCCCTCGCCTTCGGCATCGGCACGACGGAAGTCGGGCACGTACTAGCCACCCAATGTCTGCTGCAGAAGAAGCCCAAGACTTTCGCCATCGAAGTCGACGGTAGTCTGGCTGCGGGTGTCACGCCCAAAGATTTGATTCTTGCCATCATCGGCAAGGTCGGGGTCTCGGGCGGCACGGGCCACGTCTTCGAATATCGTGGTGCAGCGATTCGTGCCATGTCGATGGACGAGCGCATGACGGTCTGCAACATGTCGATCGAAGCCGGCGCTCGTGCCGGGATGATCGCGCCCGATGAGACCACTTACGCCTACCTCGCGGATACACCGCGCACGCCGAAGGGTGCAGCCTGGGAAGCCGCACTCGCCCGTTGGCGCAGTCTGCCCAGCGACCCCGGTGCAACGTTCGACAAGGCGGTGCACATCGACGCAGCGACGCTTGAACCCATGGTGACCTACGGCACCAACCCGGGGATGGTTGTTGCCGTGAGCGGACATGTACCCGATCGCAAGGGCGACTCGGTGTTCGATGCGGCGATGAAATACATGGGTCTCAATCCGGGCGAGCCGATCGGCAATGCGCCCGTCAACGTGGTGTTCGTCGGCAGTTGCACCAACGGCCGCTTGTCCGATCTGCGCGCCGCTGCACGCGTGCTGCGCGGCCACAAGGTTGCGAGCGGTGTGCACATGCTCGTCGTGCCAGGCTCGCAGGAGGTCAAGCGCCTTGCCGAGGCCGAGGGTTTGCACGAAGTGTTTCGCGCTGCGGGCGCCGAGTGGCGCGAGTCCGGGTGCTCGATGTGTTTGGGCATGAACGGCGATACGGTGGGCAAAGGCCAGTATTCCGTCAGCACGAGCAATCGAAACTTTGAAGGTCGCCAAGGCGTCGGCGCTCGTACCCTGTTGGCGAGCCCGGAGACCGCCGCCGCCTCGGCCATTCGTGGCCGCGTGACTGATCCGCGGGAGCTGCTGTCATGACAACCGCCGTCATCGAGCCCATCGTCACCATCCGCTCGCGCACCGTGGTGATGCCCTCGACCAACATCGATACCGACCAGTTGATACCCGCGCGTTTTTTGACCACCACCACCAAAGAGGGCCTCGGTAAAGCGCTGTTCGCCGACTGGCGGTACGACGCCGACGGCAAGCCGCAGCCCGATTTCATTCTCAATCGCCCGGAAGCGGTCGGCTGTCGCGTGCTGGTTGCCGGGCGCAACATCGGTTGCGGCTCCTCGCGCGAACACGCGCCCTGGGCGTTGGTCGATTACGGCTTTCAGGCCGTGATCAGCACCGAGATCGCCGATATATTTCGCAATAATTCTCTGAAGAACGGTTTGTTGCCGGTGGTGGTCGACGAGACGACGCATGGCTGGTTGCTGGCGAACCCGGGCGCCAAGGTCGAGATCGACCTCGCCAGCGCCACGCTGCGTATTCCCGGGCGCGCCGCCGTCAGCTTCCCCATCGATCCTTTTGCCCGCTATTGCCTGATGAATGGTGTCGATGAACTCGGCTTCCTGTTGTCGAAAGACGCCGCCATCAAAGCCTACGAGGCGAAGCGCGTCTCATGAAGGAACACAGCGCATGAAGGGACGTATCGCGGTACTGGGCGGTGATGGCATCGGTCCCGAGGTGATTGCCGAGGGCGTGCGGGTACTCGCGGCCGTGGCCTTGCGTTTTGGTCATATCTTTGAAATGGAGGCCTTGCCATTTGGCGGCGTGGGCATCGATGCGTTCGGCGACGGCCTGCCGGAAAACACACTCAAAGGCTGTTTGGCGGCCGACGGTGTGCTGCTCGGGGCCATCGGCGGTCCGCAATGGGGCCCCGATGCGCCCGTCCGGCCTGAACCGGCACTCCTCAGACTGCGCGCCGAGCTCGGCGTCTATGCAAATTTGCGGCCGATTGCCGTGCAGCCGGCCTTGCGCGACGCTTCGCCCATCAAGCCCGAGTATCTCGACGGTGTCGATCTGCTCTTCGTGCGCGAGCTCACCGGCGGTATTTATTTTGGTCGCAAAGGGCGCGATGGTGATCGCGCCGTCGACGAGTGCGCCTACTCGGTGAGGGAGATCGAACGGATCACGCGCGTGGCCGGCAAACTGGCCGCCTCGCGGCGCGGCAAAATCACCCAGGTCGACAAATCGAACGTGCTCGAGACCTCGCGACTTTGGCGCACGGTCAGCGAGCGCGTGATTCGTGCCGAGTTTCCGGGCGTCACCATCGAACACATGTTCGTCGATGCGGCGGCGATGCACCTGATTCGCCGCCCGCGCGATTTCGATGTCATCCTCACCGAAAATCTGTTCGGCGACATCCTGACCGATGAAGGCGCGATGCTCGCGGGCTCGCTCGGCGTGCTGCCATCGGCCGCGCTCGGCGACGGCCGTCGCGGGCTCTACGAACCCATCCACGGGTCGGCGCCCGACATCGCCGGGCGCGGGATCGCCAACCCCTGCGGCACCATCCTGAGCGCAGCCCTGTTGCTGCGTCACTCGCTGGGTCTCGAGAGCGAAGCGCGTGCCATCGAGGCGGCGGTCGCCACCGCCCTGTCACGCGGTGCGCGCACGGCCGATATCGCCGCGAGTGGCGCAGCGACGCTATCGACCCGGCAGATGGGCGACGCCGTTCTGGCGGCGCTCGCTTAACCGACCGCGCGCGTTACGCGAGCGCGGCGAGGCCTGCTGTCAAATCTTCGCGCAGATCGCGCTCGGCCTCGATGCCGATCGAGAGACGCAGCAAGCCATCGACGAGTCCTGCGGCCGCCCGCGCCGCGGGATCCATCGCCGCATGCGTCATGGTGGCCGGGTGGGCGATCAGACTCTCGACGCCCCCCAAAGATTCGGCCAGCGAGAACAGTTTCAGCGCACCAACGAATTCTTTGACTGCAGTCGTACCGCCCTCGAGCTCGATGCTGATCATCGCGCCGAAGCCATGCTGTTGGCGGCGCGCGAGCTCGTGACCGACGTGACTCGCCAGGCCTGGGTAATAGACCCGGCGGACGCCACGCTGCCCCACGAGCCAATGCGCCAGGGCATTGGCGTTCGCCTCGTGTAAGCCGATGCGCGCATGCAGCGTACGCAGGCCACGCAAGGCGAGAAAACTGTCGAACGCCGAACCAGCCATGCCGAGCGCATTGGCCCACCAGGCCAGCTGCTGCGCATCTTCTGCCGTGGCCGCCACGACCGCACCACCCACCACGTCGCTATGACCGTTGATATACTTGGTCGTCGAATGCACGACGAGGTCGGCACCCAAGGCCAGGGGGTTTTGCAACGCGGGTGAAAGGAAGGTGTTGTCGATCACTGACTTTGCGCCCGCCTTGCGCGCGCGCGCGGCGATCGCTGCGATATCCGTGATCCGCAACAGCGGATTGCTCGGCGTTTCGATCCAACACAGTGCGGCCCGACGCGCCAAGGCCGCGGCCACCGCCGACTCATCGGCGAAATCGACGAACTCGACGTGGTGGTCGCCTCTGCGGTGCCACGCCGAGAGCAAACGGAAAGTACCGCCATAACAATCGTGTGGCGCAATGATTCGCGAGTGGTGCGGCAAGATCTGCCCGACGAGCGCGATGGCTCCCATTCCCGAACCGGTGATGACCGTGCCCTGCCCGCCCTCGAGCTCGTTGATCGCATTGGCCAGCAGATCGCGAGTCGGATTTCCCGAGCGCGAGTAGTCGTAACGACCTTTGACGCCGAACTCGGGAAACGCGTAGGTCGAACTTAGGTGCAGCGGCGGTACGACTGCACCGGTCGTGGGATCGGACTCGAGCCCTGCGCGTACCGCTTGGGTTCGCGGATCAAAGGTGTTACTCATGGTGTGCCCTCGGCGCCGCTGACCAAACCCAGTGGTGCGGCAAATAAATTCTTGAGTTGTCTGCATTCCTTGAGGAACGCGTCATGACCATAGATCGATGACATCTCGAGGAGCTCCGCTTGGGGAAGACGCGCGCACAAGGCGCGCATATCGGCGATCGGCACCAACTGGTCTTCTCGTACCGCGATGGCCGTGACGGGAACGTTCACCTGCGAGGCGTCGATGCGGTGCAGATCGATGGACTCGGACAGGATCAAAAAACCGTCTGGCTGGTAGCGCTTCGCATAGTCCTCGCCACGCGCCAGCAAGTATTCTTCGACCGGAAATACGAAGCGGCCGTCGATCTCATGCGGTTCGCCGGAAAAGCGCGCCGCAAATTCGTTCGGACTTCGATAGGTGGTCATCGCGAGTGCGCGCGCAAGCTCCAAGCCCGCCTCGGGCCTGCTGCTATCGAGCCCCAGCCGCACGATGCGCCGCTGCAAGCTGCGCCAGGCAGTCGCCATCGGGTGTGCGCGATCCGCCGCGCTGACCACCAGCAAACGGGAAACACGCTCCCGGTAACGTTGTGCGAATGCCATGGCGACCATACCGCCGTACGATGCGCCGACGATGGCGTGCAATTTTTTAATGCCGAGATGGTCGAGCAGACGCCACAGCAGCTCCGCCTGATCGTAGGTCGAGACCGCGGGGAACCATTCCCCGTTGCTGGGTCCGGTGGTCTCGCCGCTGCCGCCAAGATAGTCGAAGGCCAGGATCTGCAGTTGGTCGGTGGGTAGCGCAAGATCAGGCCCCACGACCTCGGACCACCAACCAATGCGCGCTGGATCGAGCGTGAATACGGTGCGGTGACCGGAGATGCCACCAAGGACGACAACGATGGGTGCGGCCGCGGGTCCGGTCATGCGCCAGCCAAGCCGGGCGGCCTCGAGCCTCGCCCCGTGGTGCAAGCGCAATCCGCCCGGAATGTCGATGATGCCCTCACGCAGGTTTACCGCGTGCACGACACCGTCGCGCCGGACCGCGGGCACGTCACTGACGCCAGCCGTGTCGACTGGACGAGGGTTTTTCGCACGAATTGTGTCTTTAAACGCAGTCATGGCTCACCTTCAGCCGCTCATCTGACGCGACCACCGTGGTGGAGCGCGCGGAGTTGGCACCTTGCCCAGATTGGTTGAATCTGGCGGTTGCCCCGGCGTCGTCGGGCCTTTCCCTCAGCCGGTCTCGATAAGCCCGCGAATGATAGGTCACGTGGGCGGCGGTCGTCAATCCCGGGGGCCTTGCCACACTCGTACTTATGTATTAACGTGTTAACACATTAACACGCTGACATCATCCTATGAAAACCCATGCCCAGCTCTCACCGCGCCAGGAAGCGCGCGCCGAGCGCAGCCTTTATCAGGCGATCCTCACCCTGCGCAATGTCGAGGAATGCCGCTCTTTCTTTCGCGATCTGTGCACGCCAGCGGAGTTGCAGGCGATGTCCGACCGCTGGACCGTGGTCGAGTGGCTGGAGCGCGGCCTGCCCTATCGGGAAATCCACAAAATTACCGGGGTCAGCGTCACCACGATTGCACGCGTCGCACGCTATGTCGGTAGCGGCAATGGTGGTTATGGCATCGCGGTAAAGCGCATTGGCAGCACACGCCTAGCCGCGCCGGCGCAGCGCTGAGGACTCATCATGGATAACCCTGCAAGACTCAAACTCGCCGTGCAAAAGTCCGGACGCCTGACCGATCAGTCGATCGATCTGCTCGGACGTTGTGGCCTGAAGTTCTCTCGCGGCAAAGATCAGCTCGTCGGCTTTGGCGAGAACATGCCGCTCGACCTGTTGTTCGTGCGCGATGACGATATTCCCGACCTCGTCGAAGAAGATGTCTGCGATCTGGGGCTCGTCGGCCTCAACGTGGTCGAAGAAAAGCGTCTGGAGCTGGCTGCGCGCGGCCACACGGCACGTTTCGAGATCCTACGTACGCTCGATTTCGGCCGTTGTCGGCTCGCCTTGGCGGTGCCCGAAGAGGCGACCTGGTGGAGCGGCCCGAGCAGCCTCGATGGCAAACGTATCGCCACCACCTATCCCTACGTGCTGGCGCGCTGGCTGACCGAGCACAGCATCGAGGCGGAAATCGTCACCCTCTCGGGCGCAGTGGAAATCGCGCCCCGACTGGGTCGCGCCGATGCCATCTGCGATCTCGTGTCGACCGGCTCGACCTTGGTGGCGAATCGCCTGCGCGAGGTCGAGATCGTGCTCGAAAGTCATGCCGTCATCGTGCGCACGCCGCTTTCTTTGGCTGCCGCGAAGGCCGACTGGGTCGAGCGCCTGTTGATGCGTGTCGATGGCGTGCAACAGGTGCGCGAAAGCAAGTACATCATGCTGCACGCGCCGCGCTCGGCTCTGCCAGCAATCCGTAAACTTTTGCCCGGCAGCGAGTCGCCCACCATCATTCCGCTGGAGGGCGGTAATGACAAAGTGGCAGTGCATGCAGTGTGTCGCGAAAACGTGTTCTGGGAAACACTCGAAGCGCTGAAAGCGGCGGGCGCCAGCGCTCTGCTGGTGTTGCCCGTCGAAAAAATGCTCGCATGATGCTGCCGGTTCTCGATTATGCAGCGCTCGATCCGCAGCGCCGTCGCGAGGCGCTCGCGCGTCCGGCTGCCGAAAACGGTGGGCAGTTGCAGGAGCTCGTGCGGGCAACTATCGCCCGGGTGCGCACCGAAGGGGACGCTGCGGTGCTCGATTACGCCGCGCGCTTCGACGGCGGTGCACCGGTCAACCTGAAGGTACCCGCTGCAGAGCTCGTCGCGGCCGGCGACGCGCTCGATGTACGCTCCTTGGCTGCACTGCGTCGCGCCATCGATAACGTTCGGCGGTTTCACGCTGCGCAGCTCGCGGCGCCGCTCCGTCTCGAAACTACGCGCGGAGTCTACTGCGAGCGCATCACCCGACCCATCGAGCGGGTGGGTTTGTACGTGCCGGGGGGCAGCGCTCCCCTGCCCTCCGCTCTCATCATGTCGGCGGTTCCCGCTGCGCTCGCCGGTTGTCCGCGTCGAATTCTTTGTTCACCCGGAACGCGCGCTGGCCGCATCGACCCGGTGATACTCGCCACCGCACAGCTGTGCGGCATCGAAGAAGTCTTTGCGGTGGGCGGCGCCCAGGCCATCGCCGCCATGGCGTATGGCACGGCAACCATCCCCAAAGTCGACAAAATATTCGGACCGGGCTCGGCCTGGGTCACGGCGGCAAAACAATGGGTGGCCCAAGACCCGCAAGGTGCGGCACTCGATCTGCCGGCGGGGCCTTCCGAAGTTCTGGTGATTGCCGATGACGCGGCCGACGCCGCCTTTGTGGCCACCGATCTGCTCGCGCAGGCTGAGCACGACCCGCTATCACAAGCCATCTTGCTCGTGACTTCGCGCGATCTTGCCGAGCGTGTGCGGATGCAAGCGCTCGAGTTCAGCAAAACTCTGAGTCGCGCCAGCATTCTGCAGCAGTCGCTCGCGCGTAGTCGTATTCTGCTAGTGCCTGACGTGGCGACGGCCATCACGATCGCCAATGAATACGCACCCGAACACTTGATCTTGCATGTGCAGGAACCGCGGCAGTCGCTCGCGCACATCACCGCCGCTGGGTCGATCTTCATAGGGCCCTGGAGCCCTGAGCCGATGGGCGACTACTGCTCCGGTACCAACCATGTCTTGCCAACCTACGGCTTTGCGCGGGCCTACAGCGGACTGTCAGTCGCCGATTTTCAGCGCCGAATCACGGTGCAAGAACTCACGCCGCAGGGACTTGCCGAATTGGGTCCGACCGCGAGCACACTCGCCGGCCTCGAGGGTCTCGATGCCCACGCGCTGGCCGTGGACATTCGTTTGCAGGCCCTCGCGTCGACACCGCGAGCGGAAACCGAATCGCGAGCAGATACCGAATACTTTGCAAGCGATGAGGCAGCCGAACTGATCCGTCGCTTGGCCCGCCCCGAGATCCTGGCCATGCGCGCTTATGAGCATGCCCATTGGGATCCGCGTTTCGAACGGCTGCACGCCAACGAGTCTCCCTGGCTACCGCTCTTCGATAGCCAACCGCTCAATCGCTATCCGGAACCACAGCCTGCGCAACTCGTGCAGGCGCTCGCCGATCTGTATGCGGTAAAGCCCGACTCGATACTCGTCGGTCGCGGTAGCGACGAGGGTATCGATCTCATCACCCGTGCATTTTGTACCACCGGCGCCGATGCCGCCGTCATCTGCCCGCCAACTTTCGGCATGTACGCCGTCGCCGCCGCAGCGCAAGGCCTGCGCGTCATCGAGGTGCCTTTGTGCGCCGATTTCACTCTCGATGTGCCACGCATTTTGCAGGCTATCGAGTACGGTACAAAAATCGTTTGGCTCTGCTCGCCAAACAACCCGACGGGCAACCGAATGGCCGACGCGTCACTCGCGCAAATTCTCGCCGCGGCACGCGGACGTACTTTGGTGGTCGTCGATGAGGCTTACGCCGAATTCTCCACCGCAGCGTCTTGGTGCACCCGCCTGGCGTTTCACCCGCATCTCATCGTGCTGCGTACGTTGTCAAAGGCGCACGGTCTTGCCGGCTCGCGTATCGGCACGGTCATCGCGGCCCCCGCCCTGATCAACGTACTGCGCAAGTTGATTCCGCCCTACGCGGTCGCTGCGGGCAGCGTGACCGAAGCTTTGGCCGCACTGCAGCCCGCTGTCCTTGAGGTGACTCGCGTCCGTATCGCGTCCTTGTCAAGCGAGCGAACTCGTCTCGCCGCAGGTTTGTCCCGCGCGCCGTCGGTGCGCGAAGTTTTTGCGAGCGATGCCAACTTCGTGTTGATCGAGGCCATCGACGCCGCCCAACTTGCCTCGCGTCTGCGCGATGCGGGATTGCTTGTCCGCGACTTCTCGGGCAAGGGTGGCCTCAGTCAGGCCCTGCGAATCACCGTGGGCACGGTCGAACAAAACACGCGCGTCATCGAGGTCGCCAACAGGAGCGCATCGTCATGAAAGTAGTTTTTCTTGATCGTGACGGCACACTCGTCGAAGAGCCCGCCGACGAGCAAGTCGACCGGCTGGAGAAAATCCGCTTTGTCCCGGGCGTATTTGCCGCGCTCAAACGATTGCAGACCGCCGGGTATCGCCTCGTCATGGTGACCAATCAGGACGGTCTCGGCACCGAGTCTTTCCCGCTATCCGATTTCGAATTGCCACAGTGTTTTATCATCGACAGCTTTGCTTCGCAGGGCATCGTGTTCGATGAGATCTTTGTCTGTCCGCATCGCAAGAACGATGGTTGCAACTGTCGCAAGCCCAAGACCGCCCTCGTCGATCGCTGGATCGCGGTTCACCAAGTCGATCTTGGCGCGAGCGCGATGGTCGGCGATCGCGAAACCGATTTGCAGTTCGCGCGCAATCTGGGAATTCGCGCCTGCAAATTGGCGCTGAACGGTGACGCCGCCGAAACCTGGCCAGCCATCGTCGCCGACCTGCTGGCGCGTCGGGCGCGTATCGAGCGCGTGACGCGGGAGACGGCGATCAAGGTCAGCGTCGACCTCGACGCCGAGGGCCCGGCCCACGCGCAGACCGGCATCGGATTCTTTGATCATATGCTCGAGCAAATTGCCAAACACGGCGGATTCGCTCTGCAACTCGAGTGCCACGGCGATCTGCAAGTCGATGAACACCACACCGTCGAAGACTGTGCACTCGCCCTCGGTGAGGCACTGCGCAAAGCCCTGGGTGACAAGCGCGGTATTGGTCGCTATGGCTTCTTGTTGCCGATGGATGAAGCCCGCGCGCAAGTGGCCATCGACCTCTCGGGGCGGAGCTACGCCGTTTTCGAGGGCAAGTTCGGCCGCGATCAGGTGGGCGGATTACCGACCGAGCTCGTGCCGCATTTTTTCCGCTCGCTCGCCCACTCTCTGGGGGCAGCAATCCACGTGAGCGTGACCGGCGACAACACGCACCATCAGGTCGAGTGCTGCTTCAAAGGAGTGGGCCGCGCGCTGCGCATGGCACTACGCCGCGAGGGGCAGGACCTGCCGAGTACCAAAGGCATTCTGTGAGGCAACCCCAGGCTGCAAACAGCGCCGGTCACGTCGTCGTCGTCGATTCGGGCGGCGCAAATCTCGCCTCGCTTGGTTATGCGCTCGAGCGGCTCGGCGTCACGGCGCGGGTGACCACCGATGCAAACGTGATCTCGAGCGCTGAGCGTGTGTTGCTGCCTGGCGTGGGCAACGCGGTAGCCATCATGCAGCGTCTCGAAGAACGGGCACTCATACCGATCATTCGGGCACTGACTGCGCCGGTGCTCGGCATCTGCCTCGGCATGCAACTGATGTTCGAACACTCCGCCGAGGGCAATACGACCGGGCTCGGTCTGCTGCCAGGCCGCATTGAGCGCATGCCTGCCGCCGCTGGCCGCCCCGTCCCGCACATGGGCTGGAACACGCTACAACGAAAACGCGATGACCCGTTGTTACATCGCCTCACGGACGAGGACTGGTTTTATTTTGTTCATGGCTACTACGCGCCGGCGACGGTGAACTCCGTGATCGCTACCGTCGAATATGGTGAACAGTACGCAGCCGTGGTTCGGCATAAAAACTTTTGTGGCGTACAATTCCACCCGGAGCGCTCCGGGAAATCGGGTGCGCGCCTGCTCGCCAATTTTATGGCACTCGCTAACTGATGCGCGCTAATCGCTCGATGCTTGCCGCATGATGCTTCACCCATGATGCTCATCCCCTCCATCGATCTTCGTGGCGGCCGTTGTGTACGGCTGCTGCAAGGCGACTTTGCGCGCGAGACCCGTTATGACGTCGAGCCGCTGAGCCTCGTCGATCGCTATGTCGCCGCAGGTGCCCCCTGGCTGCATCTGGTCGACCTCGATGGCGCACGCGACGGTACACTCGCGAATCGCCGTTTCATCCTCGAGCTAGCGGCGACAGGTCAAATCAAGCTGCAAGTCGGCGGCGGAATCCGCTCTCTGGAAGTGCTCGAGGCTCTGCTCGCGGGCGGCGTTGCGCGCGCCGTCATCGGCAGCGCAGCGATCGAAAAACCCGAAGCAGTGTCCGCCTGGCTCAATCGCTATGGCGCCGAGCGCCTTTGCTTGGCGCTCGATGTGCGCGTGCAAGCGGGCATCCCCATGGTGCAAACCCGGGGTTGGACCCAAGGCTCTGCGCTGTCGTCGTGGCAAGCCGTCGATATTTTTTTGAGTGCCGGGCTGCGGCACGTGCTGTGCACCGACATCGATCGCGATGGGGCGATGCAGGGGCCCAACGTCGAGTTGTATCGCGACTGCCGGCAGCGCTATCCGCAGCTCTTGTGGCAGGCATCCGGCGGCGTGCGCAATGTCGCCGACCTCGTCGAACTGCGCGCGCTCGGTATGCACGCGGCGGTCAGTGGTAAAGCATTGCTCGAGGGCATGTTGAGCGCTACCGAACTGCAAACGTGGGTCAGTGGCTGATCATGCTCGCGCGCCGCATCATTCCCTGTCTCGATGTACGTGCGGGTCAGGTCGTCAAAGGCGTTCGTTTTCGCGATCATCGCGTGGTTGGTGACATCCTCGAACTCGCGGCGCGCTATCGCGACGACGGCGCCGATGAACTCGTCTTCTATGACATCACGGCAAGTCCCGAGGGCCGCAGCGTCGATCGTAGCTGGGTCGCTCGTGTCGCCCGAGTACTCGACATCCCGTTCTGCGTCGCGGGCGGCATCCGCAGCGTTGCCGATGCCGAAGCCATCCTCAATGCCGGTGCCGAAAAAATCTCGGTCAATTCCCCCGCGCTCGAAAACCCGTCGCTCATCGACGCACTCGCCCGCCGCTTTGGCAGTCAATGTGTCGTCGTCGGCATCGACAGCGAAACCTCCCCCGGGGGTTATCAAGTGCATCAATACACCGGCGACCCGAACCGCGCACGTGACTCGGGGCGCCCGACCTTGGCGTGGCTGAACGAAGTGCAAGACCGCGGCGCCGGCGAAATCGTCCTCAACTGCATGGCAAGTGATGGCGTCCGTCGCGGCTACGATCTCGAGCAACTCGCGCTGATGCGCGCCGCCTGTCGGGTACCCATCGTGGCCTCGGGCGGCGCGGGTGCAGCGAGCCATTTCATTGACGTATTCAAAGCGGCACAGGTCGATGCAGCCCTGGCCGCGAGTGTTTTTCATTCCGGCGCTATCGTGATCCGTGAACTCAAAACGGCACTGCGCGCTGCAGGCGTGGAGATTCGACCATGATCGTGACCTTAGCGAACCTTGCCGAGGTAGCTTTTGGAGACGGGCAACTGTTACCGGCGATTGCGCAAGACATCGACAGTGGCGAAGTGCTGATGCTCGCCTGGATGAACCCCGAGGCGCTGCGCCAAACCTTGCAGCGCGGTCGCGCCGTGTTCTGGAGTCGCAGTCGAGCGGCGCTCTGGGAGAAAGGCGAAACCTCCGGCAACACGCTGACGCTGATCACCTGCCACACCGACTGCGACCGTGATGCCTTGCTGTTGCTGGTGCGCGCCCACGGTCCCGCCTGTCACCAAGGCACTCTCACCTGCTTCGCGGGCGACGCGCTGCTGCCGCGCGAGCGCGCCGCGCCGGCGCTGCCGTTCTTGGCGAAACTCGAAGCGATCGTCACGGCCCGACTCACTGCAGCAGAACCCGGCAGTTACACCGTCAAACTCGCCAGCGAAGGCCCCAAGCGTCTCGCGCAAAAAGTCGGCGAAGAGGGTCTGGAAACCGCACTCGCCGCTGCGGCCGGCAGCGATACCGAATTCATTGGCGAGGCCGCGGATTTGCTCTACCACCTGACGGTGGCCCTGCGCGCGCGGGGGCTATCACTCGCCGCCGTCGAGAACGAGCTGCGGCGCCGTCACGCCGCGCGCAGCTGAGCCGCTGAGTGCGGCAGAGCCACTCAGCGCGGCAGAGCCATTCAGCTGAGCAGCAACTCGATCGCCGGATCGCGCAAGTTGTAGTGTGAGGCCATCGACGCGCCGTAGGCGCCGGCGGTGGCGATCAACAGCACGTCCCCTTCGGCAGTATTCCGCGGCAACAGTCGATCGTGGCCGAGTACATCGCCGGTTTCGCAGATCGGCCCGACCACATCGCAGCGTAGGCTGCAGCGCTCCTCAAGCCGCGTCAGAT
>Ga0194131_10004829_pt1 | contig 19959 bp, 18 predicted proteins | sample TA2KigO120mmetaG_FD_148631 | JGI IMG/M metagenome (GOLD analysis project Ga0194131, IMG submission 148631) | Freshwater microbial communities from Lake Tanganyika, Tanzania - TA2015053 Kigoma Offshore 120m | ecosystem: Environmental > Aquatic > Freshwater > Lake | place: Tanzania: Lake... | reverse complement strand
AGGCTGAGTTTGCCTTTGTTGAAACCGAGAAAACGATATCGTTTAGCAGTAGCGGGCTGTGAGAAGTGGCCGTGTCGCAGGGGCGATGGGCTGAGAAACAGCGTGAAACGGAGAGGAGGGGAATCTCTGACGGCTTTCCTGCTGCCGATACCCAAGTGCGGCAACTGTATGAAATCTAACGATTTACGGGCAGTTGTCAAGGCGCGGGCCAAGGCACGATTACTGCAAGCCTGCTGCCTGACCGCCACAAAAACGCCACAAAACATCGACCACGCCGAAGCATCGTGAGCGACGGGGTCAGTCTGCTATGCCAATGTCTTCTTGTTCATCAAGGGCCTCGAATGGATTTGCAAGCGCTCCGTCTTCCACGTCCACCAGCAGGGAACAGATCGACAGCGCGCGAACAAGATCCTCGTTCGACTTGGGATTCACCACGAGCAAGTGGACCCCATTGACAAGGTTGCTGCGCAACCAACGGAGGAATTCTTCCCATTCCATTTGGACCACGGACCAGCCGGGCGCCTGGGCAGATTGGCCCTCCAAGTATTCTTGGGCCCGCTTGGCTTGGGTGAAACAGACGACAGCTTTCTGCCCGTCCTCGGCTTCCAATACCGGCCATTCGATTTCTGCGCCATGTTGACGGGCGACAAGGTGCGGGGCGAAATGCTTCGACAAGGGCTGTCTCCTTTCATGCTGCTGAAACGCGACGAGGGTGAAAAATGGCGGGGCTGTGCTCTTCGAGAGCACGCCCCGCTTGTCAAACAGCGTTGATGGCAGCCTATGCTTCGCTGGGAGCACTTTCGCTTGCCGCCGGGGCGAAGAACGGTTCCAGACCGCGCGGAGCCGAAGTGAAATCGAAGTCCACGCCTTCCACCGAACCCTGCAGGCCAGCAATGGCTTGCTCAACTCTTCGGCTGCCGGCACAGTTGCCGTGGCGCAGAATCACTTGGGCCCGAGCCAAATTGTCGTCCATGGCGCGTTCCCCATCAGCTACGATGGTGTCGCGGCCCATGAGGTGGGGTGGGAAGTGGGCGAAGGCGCGCGCGGCGCATCGCACTGGCCGCTGCGGTGAATAGGGTTCGAAATTGTCAGCCGGCACCAGGAACAAGCCTTCGTGCTCGACGATGGACTGGTCCCAGGCCTGCTCCAGCAGGAACTTGCTGGTCGACTCGCCTACGTACGCAGTCATGTCCGTCCAGGAGCTTGGCGGCCGACGTAGCGAGCCATTCAGGTCAACAAGTCCCGGCAATTGCGGCCAGGAGTTCGGGCGACCGCGCCGCAACCAGGCATCGGCATGCCGAAGGACGCGGCGCTGCAGCGAGTCGCTGTACTCGATCGCTATCTCGTCACGGGCGCGAAAGCCCAAGTAGATGTCCGGAAAAGCTGGCGCCGCCTGTGCGCCGACCCCATCGATGGCAGCCTGCTCCATGGCTTCGTGCAAGGCCAAGGCACCCTCCACCACGGCGACATTATCGACGGACTGGGTCAATCGGTCGGGTTGGCGGGACGTCGCGAAGTTGAAGTGCTTCGCCATGAGGGTGGTCGGCCCGCCGACCATGGCAACGCCGCTCTCCACGTCGAGATGCAGCGCGTGTAGCTTCAGGTCGAGCGCGTCGATGATCTTGCCGCTACGTAGACGGTGGGGACGGACCGCAAGTGTCAAGACACGCGGAGAATTCAAGGGGACGAACTGCTCCCCTGGTGCGAAGGAGCTTAGCCGCCGACCGGGGAGAAACGTCAAGCCGAGCAATCGGCGCATGCGCTGGCGAAGGATGGAAGGCTGTACCTGCACCTGGTACACATGCCAAAGCATCCGGCGTGTCTTCTCACTGGCGTTCTGGACGACGTGGTGGAACTGCCACTTGAGCAGCATGGTTAACCTGCTGACCATCTCCTGGGGTCTTGACCGATACCGGCAAAATCGCTGGCGGAGATGCTTGTTCAGATCGAGTTCGGTTGCCGGATCAAGATTGACTGCTTCCGCGAAAGGACGCCGCAGTACGGTGCGCAGCTTCAAAGCGTGAAAGAGATCGCGCAGCACGGCAGGCCAGAGCTGGCCAAGCCGGTCGCAGGTTTCTGCCGGCCAGGGCTCGCCGGTATCGAGAAGCTGCGCCAACTCTTCGTTGGCGACGGTGGTCTCGGACAATAACGCGGTGGTCATGCTTTCCTCCGAATGGAAGTTGTTGATGTTCGATGATTCGACTCAAAGAGACTTTTCAGGCGCGAGGACGCGGCGAACACTTTCCTCGTAGTCGTCGGTATTGCGGAAATGGAGCAGGATGCCGCGCTTTCCCTTGCGCGGCCCCGCGATCATGGCGACGATCTTGCGCCCCATCCGTTTGGCCCACTTGACGCGCCGGTCTTTGAGTGCGGCGAGATCGACAGGTTGACCATCCTCGTCCAGGACCATGATGTCCCTGGCGGGCTGGCGCAAGAGCTTCAACTCAGGCACTGGTCGTCCTCGCACGAAGGTTGCGCTGCGTACCCCGCGAGGCTGAGGACAAACGGACTGGCCAGTGTCAGCAAGAAGAGGGCCCACTGGCCGGAAAGAACACCGAAAACGAACGTGACCGTGAAGGCGACGCTGTACACGTCAGCGAGCGTTGAACGGCTGCTGGAACGGCGAGTCGCGCGTGGCGGCATGAAATCTCTCGCTCAAGAAATCAAGGAGTCCCGGCGCAGCTTTGAAGCGCCGGAGATGACGGGCGGGCATCGGCCTGGGCGGGCGTGGTTCCGGAAACGAACATTGCGGACCAGCCTCAACGCGGGCGGCGTTGCAAGCGGTTGTGAAATGCGTTTGGACTTGTTCGTAACGCACGGAGTTGGCCCAGCTTTTCTGTCGCTGGTCCAGCTGACGAAGAAAGCGATAACGATGGCCAGCCAGAGCAGCTACAGCGGCGGAAACGCCACTGCGGCGATGCCGACAATCATGTCGGCAATGGCCAGCGCCACGCGCTTTGCTGAGGCGTCTTGAATTCCTCCCTATAGACCTCGTCAGAACATTCGGTCGGAAACCCGTTCATAGATTCTGGGCAATCCGGAAATCCGGTTTTGAATGCTGGAGGATCTCACGCGCTGAAGAGGTGAAAATTGTAGTAGAACCGCGGATGGTGCTGGAACTCCAGAGAGCCTTTCTGGGCGTCGGAGTTCCGCCGCACCACGACATAAGGCGCGAGGAAGCCCAAGACTTCGAAGTCCCGAGCTAGTTCGTCGGTATCCCAGACTTTTCCATGCTGGGCTTCGAGCATTTGTCGATCGGCCGGTTCGGCGTTGATCTCGGCCAGGCGAGCCCGGCGGATCGACTCGGTCGGGTCGGGCATCGATTACTCCTTTCGAAACAGGCGAAGTGTTGAAAAGTCAGAATGGCATTTGATGCAGAAGGTGCTGTCGAGATGATCGGAACCCCGCGTAGTAGCTGATGACGCTTATTTTCCCCTGGATCGGTGATCTGAATGTGATCGTTTGGAGGTCCGGAACCAGAGGCTAACGCCTTCTCTCACGTAATAATGCCGCAGTTACTTCGAGAATTTAGCTGCCAACATTCAACTGAAGGTGTTGTGGCGCGCAGATGTGCCCAATGACGCAGCATCGGCGTAATTGCTTCGTGACAGATTGGTTGACGATCTGCGCGGAATCAATCGACCAATCGCAATTCCGCGGGAGTTGGGTCAATGGACACGAGCAATGGCCGAGCCATATGTGGGAAGGAGACGATGGCTTGGCCAGGCGCGAGTCCCGGCAGGCGATCCCAGAGGCCGGCGTCGATGCCGCTCACGGTGCGGCGCAGCGTGCTCACGACCTCCGCGTCGGTGATCTTGTGCAGAATGTAGGAGTTCACGAGTCCGAATACCTGGCGCGGCAGGTGTTGAGGCAGCTGGGTCACAAAGACCAGCCCCAGCCAGCGTTTGCGGCCGCGCTTCGCGATACGGGCGACCTGCTGGAAAAGGATCTTTGTCTTGTCAATCCGTTCGGCGCTGAGGAACTCGTGAGCTTCCTCGATGATAATGAGAGTCCTTGTGGGCGGCGTTGCGGCCTCGTTGGCCTTCTTCGCCTTCTCGTATGACTGATCGGCGTCGTCCTGCGCTTCCTGCACGCCGTGCAGCAAGTCGGCAATGACGATGTTGGTCAACTCGGACATTCCCGAGTCCGAGAGGTCAATGACCGCCACGGTGCCCGGAGTGAGAATCTCCTTGTAGATCATTGGACGCGCCGTCGATGTCGGTGAATCAAAAACTCTCAATCGGTTGAGGCGGCCAAGCCTGCCGAGCAGCGCCCGCCACGAGACGGCGCTATCCAGCCGCTGACCGGAATGAATTCTGGTCCGTAGCGCCGTTTTGCCTTCCGGCGTTGCCAGAGGCCGGTTGTACGGGCTGAACTCGACAGCCTTTTCGTGCTCAGAACCTTCCTTCTTTCTGCTCTCTGCCGACTTGCCCTCGACGGTCTTGAGACAGGCGCCGACCACGTCCATCAAAAACGACAGCGTCAAGCGCGGATAGCCGCGCTCAAACTCGTCGATTTCCATCGCCAACCGTTCCTGATCGGCGTTGCCCTTCGCTGGAAAGATCCCAAGGTCCCGCATGACCTCTTTGGCGATGTCGTACGCTTGCAAGAAGCGATGCTCCTGCGCCTCCGTTAGCCCGAGGATTTCCGCGGCCGCATAGGGTGACAGGCGAGCAAATTGCAAGGAGAACGGCCGTACGCTTGGATGCTCCGGGTTCGTCGTTTCCCGGCCGACCAGGTGGTACAGCGTCATCTTTCCCGCTGGAATGCCCTGAGCACGCAAGCCGCGTTCGCGTAGCGCTGCCAACATGTCCGGATTCGTCGTGGGCTGATGCAGGTGGGTGTATTCTCCCTCCACGTCAAGCAGAATTACGGCCATGTTGGCGGCCTGGGCTTGCTGAATGAGCCGGGCAATCGTTGTGGATTTACCGCCGCCGGTCGTACCCAGCACGGCCGTATGCCTGGGCAACACGAACTTCTTGTCGGATGGCACGCCGACGGTGACCTTCTCATAGCCGACGACTGTTCCGAGGCGGATATCACCTGCTGCCTTCAGTACTTCGGCCGACTCGACATCGCTGAGCGCGAACACGGGGCTGTTGGGAAGCGGCCGCAGCCGTGGAGGGCACAGACTGCCGTTTGGCAGCTTCTCGCCGAGGATTGTCACCTGCACGCGCCCGTGGTATGGCGGCTGGTAAGTCCGGCCGCGCGTGGCCAGCGTCACAAGCAAGTGCGAGTCGCCGCGCAGGCTATCGGGCTCTGCAAACGGGCCGGCCGTCACGATGCCGACGTACTTCTTGCCGTCGCCACTCTTCCGGCTTCTAATTTCGACAAGTGTCTGTGAGGCTGCCCGTTGCGCGGTCTCCCGCGGCAGCACGACGGTCACGGTGTTGTCCTCGCTCCCCGCCAGATCAAACATCGTCGTGCCGATCGAGCCTACCAGCTCCGGATCAAGCGGTATCTCGCCGCCAGCGGCCTCGATCTCCGCGGCAAGGCGTACGGGCAAGCCTGGCAAGCCGTGCGTTGTCGCCGGCGCTACGTTTGCGATGCGTGCCGGGAGATCGGAACCATTGTTCTTTTCGCTGCTCATGATGGAACTCCTCAACGGACGCGCTGTGAGCGACCTCTCAGAAAGCGGTCGTGGGCGCCTACGGCCACATAGGCTGCTTCAGCCAGCGCCTCCAAACTGTCGCCGAACACTGCCGTGCAAACACGCTGGGCCATTTCCAGCAGCATTGATGTGCCCTGTTCCTTGAGCATGCCGTCGGCCAGAGCAATGTGGCCGGCGATGTCGGCATGGTCCACGTGGGCGTAGAAGGTTTGCGTGGGCGCCAGCATGGTGGGCCGGAACAGGCCAATGACGATCTTTGAGGCGACGCGCGTTATGACGCGCGGAATCCACTCGGTCGGCGTGATCCAGTCGTCATCCCACTGCACTTTCGTTGGCACGAAGCGGAATCGCTGCTGATGCAGCCAGGTTTCCAGCCGCTCATCGAGCGTGCCGATGATCGCATATTCCATCGGGCGTAGCGCCTGCCCGATGGTCCGGAAGAGCATCTCGCGCGGCTCGCCGGCGACGAAGACGAATCTCTGGTGGACCTCGACAAGCTCGCGGAGCACGCGCGTCGCTTCCAGCATGAGTTCCAGGTTGCCGCCGCCGGTGAGCAGTTCGTAGGTCACTGGGTTGCCATGGCCGAGCCGCCAGGCTGCTTGCGAGCGCCGCAACAGAATGGCTCGCTCGGCATAGTCAAGAAGCGCCTTCTGCACCAACTCGCCGAGCTCATCCTGGCCGGGCGCCCGTGCGGTGGCATCGCGCCTGGCTCGCCGCTCCAGCAGATCCAGCATTTCCGGGATGTCGAGTCCCTTTTGCCGAAGGTCGCGGCGAAACAGCCGTTGGCCCCATGTACCCTGGTCGCCGCAATATGAGACCAGGCTGACTCCCAGCTGATAAATAGTCAACGGCAACGTCTCGTGAACTTGCATCGAGCCGTCGCAGGCCTCCACCCCACCATTGAAGAGCAGGCCGCGGTGGACCGAAGCGATGGCGTCCGCCGTGGTGGAGTGCAGCCCAGCGTTCTTCGGCATGTTCGGTAGCGCCGACAATTGCGGCAGCAACTGTTCCCTGACTTGCCTCTGGCCCGTCGTCTCGATCCTCTCCGCCTCGCGGACCTCGCGCTCGATGCGCGCACACTCCTGGTCCAGATCGTTGCCGAGACGCCAATGGGATATGTCGAGGGTCTGCTGAATGGTCTCGTCGAACTGTTCCTGGAACGTACTCGCGGAGATCAGGGATGGATCGTCGTCGCCGGCGGCGACCGCCGCGGTGGCGGTGTCCTGGCCATTCGACGACGCGGCAGCTTCCAACATCGCTTGCACCTCGCTCAAGTCAACAACTTCAAACGGCGAAGCAGCGGGTCAGTCTTTGCCGGCGGCAACAGGATGCCGGCATAGTGCAACGCCTGCGCTGCCGGTAGACCGTGGTCGCGTCGCAACGTCTCGGCCAGCGCTTCCGGGCTCCCAGGCGTGCCGTGTAGCAAGATGTGCTCGGCGGGAGCCAGCAGTTCGTACGCCAATCGATCCGCCTTCTCTTCCGCTTGCGCTGTCGATGACTTCAGAGGACTGCCAGCCTCGTCTCTCTCCAGCAAGTGAAGATGCAAGCCAAGCGGGACATTCCGCAGCAAACTGTGGAATCGCTCGGGGTCCGTCGGCGGCCGCCGACCGTCCAGCACTTTCAAGGCGTCGGCCCCGAGGCGTTTGAGGACTCGTTGCCGCGGAAGCCAGTAGTCACGCAAGAAATGCGCAAGTTCGTGGGCTATCGAGAAACGCTGTTCGTCTTCATCATCCGATCCGTCCACAAGTGCGAAGCCATGGCCGTTCCGTGCCACGAGACATGCTTTGAGCTGCCGATCCACACCCGGCAGCTTGCAGGTAATTCCGTGCTGCCGAAGCCAGCGCACCGCGACACGTATGCTGAACCTGGGCATGAATTCCACGGTAAGCGGCACGGCCTTCGGAATCGCGCGCCGCAGATTTCTCGGGAAAGTCTCCGGTTCGCGTGTCTTATTCCAGAACTCACGCGCGATCTGGGCCTCGAATAGCGAAACACTCATGGACGATCCTCCTTGCGGTCAGCAGAGTCGCGCTCGCTGTCGCGCGCTGCGAGCAGGGTGCTGGAGTCGGCTCCCTCGGCAGCCATGTGATAGAGCGATTGCCCCCGCCGCACCGCCTCAGCAAGAGTGCCGCTATCGACGGAAAACCTGGCGGCAATCCGCTCGATGTCATCGAGAAAGGACGCCTCGCTCGCGGGGGCACGGCATAGCCGAATCGATGTTAGCGAGTCCATGGGACACCCGAATGTTGCGGCCAACGCTTCATCGCTCAGCCCCGCGCTCCGTTGATGCAACTTGAGCGGGCAGGCGAGAAAGAACGGATCGGCTTCAAGCCGTCTTGCCAGATTCTCAAGATGGTTCATGATTTGCATACTCCCGCTTGAGACGCATCTTGAGCTTGTCCTTCACCTTTTTGACCTCCTGCCGTTGCTCCCTGACCGGCAAATGTGAAATGCCCAGGGCAGCGGCGAACGCGGGCGTCCTGCGTTCACCATCCAACATCAGGTCCAGCACCCGCGCTTCGCCATCGGACAAGCCTACCCGCACCGGCGCCAGAAGCCGAGCGACCATGCTGTCACCTTCCTGACGCTGCAAATTAATCGATGGATCGGCATCCACCGTGAGAGTGTTCCCGGCGGATTCGGTAAGTTCGACTTAATTCCGATGCTGCCGCTTCTTGCGTTGCAGAATGTTCCGCAGGTCTCCCTGGGCCGACATGCGCAGATAGGCGGCCAAGGATAATCCCCGTTCCGAATCAAAGGACGCCGGCGTTTTTGCGAGGGCGATCACCGCATCTTCCGCTGCCTCAACGCATACCTCATCGGCAACGCGCACACTGTTTCTTTCCCTGAGCCCTTTGATCAGATGTTCAAGAAAAATGTGCGCAAGGTCCGCCGGCGCCGTTGGGTCGCCATCGACCAGGCGTTGCACAAGCATCCGTTCTTCTTCGGGAGGAATCAGGCTCTCGGCCGGGGCAGGCATGTGATGCCCCCTGGGCTTGCCGATCCATCGACGTCATGGTTTCACCGACGATCCGCGCAGCTGAATAGTTTATCCCGCCCTAGACCGCCGTGCAACAGCTGAGCAATTCTGTCGAACTTTTCACGGCGGCCGGGAAACCTTTTTGACGCCCGAGGAATCCCAACAAACTGGAGAAACCCATGACCGACACGATCACTTGTCCGAACTGCGGGGCTGCCATCGACGTTTCCGAAACGCTCACCAGCCAGCTTCGCGAGCATTTGCGCGACGATTTTGAGAAGGAAGCGAAGCGGAAAGACGCCGCGCTGCAAAAGCGACTGGAAGAGCTCCGTGAGCAGGCGAACGAACTGGCAACTGCCCGCCGGTCGCTGGAAGAGGAAGTCGCGGCTCGCGTCGCCCAGGCGGAAACGCGCCTGCACGAAGAAGCTCGCACCAAAGCGAAGGAAGCAATCGACCTTGAAATTCGGGACCTGCAGGGTCAGCTTTCCGATGCCAAAGTCAAGATCACTGCAGCCCAGCAAGCCGAGTTGCAGCTTCGCAAGGAGCGCCGCGCGCTCGAGGACAAGCAACAGGAACTCGAACTCACCGTCAGCCGGACGCTCGACGGCGAGCGCGAGAAGATCCGGGCGGCCACCAAGCTGGAGGCGGACGAGCAGCATCGCCTGGACCAAGCGGAGCGCGATCAGCTTATCGCCGATCTCCGCGACCAGATCGACGACCTCAAGCGCCGCTCCGAAAAAGGCTCGCCGCAAACCCGCGGCGAGGTGATGGAACTGGAGCTGGAGGACGTGCTGCGCAACGCTTTTCCGGACGATACCATCGAGCCGGTTCCCGTCGGCGCCCATGGCGGCGACATCCTCCAGCGCGTGCACGATCAGACCGGCCTCGACTGCGGCGTCATACTCTGGGAATCCAAGCGCACCAAGAACTGGAACGACACCTGGCTGCCGAAGCTGCGCAATGACCAGCGGACCGCCCGGGCACAGATGGCCATTCTCACTAGCGAGGAGCTACCCAAGGGGGTCGTGCATTTCACTCGCATTGACGGAGTGTGGGTCACCAGCCGCCCATGCCTGGTTGGGGTGGCAGTGGCGCTGCGCCAGGGGATGATCGAGGCTGCGCGTACGCGACGATCGCTCGAAGGCCGCAAGGACAAGGTCGAGGTGCTCTACAACTACCTCGCCGGATCTCAGTTCGGCCAGCGCGTCGAGGGGATCGTCGAGGCCTTTATGACGCTCAAGGACGATCTTGAATCCGAGAAGCGGTCGATGCACCGTCTGTGGGCAAAGCGCGAAAAGCAGCTCGAACGGGCCGCCATCAACACCTCCGGCCTTTACGGCGACCTGGCCGGCATTCTCGGCTCGAATATGCCGCAAATCGCCAACCTGGAAATTGCCGCAATCACCGCCGCCGACGACCTCCTGCAGCCAGCCAGCCCGGAAGAGTCGTGCTTCTGACTCTTCTCTGGCGCAACGATCTCGTTTTTCGTCGCGCCGGCTCTTTTCGTCCACACAGCCAAGGGAACAACCATGGACACCGCCGTCGACCTCATCCCCGTTCGCGCGCTCAACCAGGTCACGTATTGTGAGCGACTGTACTACCTCGAATACGTCGAGGCAGTCATGCCGGTCAACGAGCATGTCGAGGACGGCATGTTCCTGCATCGTCGCGTCGACGATCCGGACCTGCAACATCGCCCGCGCAAGGAGGCCGACGCCATTCACACACGCAGCGTGCAGATTGGCTCGACCCGTCTGGGCCTGTCCGGCAAGCTCGATCTGGTCGAGGAGAAGAACGGGCAGGCCTACCCCGTCGAATACAAGCGCGGCGCCGGCCCGTCCGGCGACAATGGCCAGCCACCCTACTGGGACAACGACGCGGTCCAGGTCTGCGCCCAGGCCATGCTGCTCGAAGAAGAGCTCGGAAACAGCATTCCGACCGGAATCCTCTACTACATTGGCAGCAAGTCGCGCGTCGAAGTGCCGCTCGACGACGACTTGCGGCAAAAGACGCTGCACGCCATCCAAACCATCCGCGAACTGGAGCTGCGCGACACGCCGCCGGCGCCTCTGCCCGCCGAACTGCGGCATCGCTGCTTCGGCTGCTCGCTCGCGCCAATCTGCCAGCCCGAGGAAACGCTCTACTGCCTGGAAAGACAGCCGCTAGCGCCGGCCGAAGAAGAGGCTGCCAGCATCACTCGCGTGCTGCCGCAAACCGCCGAAGGCGCCGTGCTCTACCTCCACGAGCCTGGTTCACACGTCGGCAAGCGCAGCGAGCATCTCGTCGTCCGCAAGGACGGCATCGAAATCCAGCGCGTGCCCATCGCCGCCATTCATCAGGTTGTCGTTTTCGGCAATGTGCAGGTCTCGACCCAGGCGTTGGAAAGCCTGGCCGCTCTGGACGTGGCCGTCGTCTACCTCACCGGTTATGGCCGGTTCGTTGCTGCCCTACAGCCGGCACCGGCGAAAAACGTCCAACTCCGCTCGAACCAATATAGGCTCTTCACCGATGCGCATCAGTCGTTCGTGCTCGCCAAGGCCGCCGTACGGGCCAAGATCGCCAACCAGCGTACGCTGCTGATGCGTTGCCTGCGCTCGCGCTCCGTGGACGATGAATCCGACATTGGTCGCGGCAGCGACGAGCCGGCCGCCCGCGACATGGCCGAGTTGCTGTACCGCCTCGACCGCGTCGCCGATCCTGCCGTCCTGCTCGGCACCGAGGGGCAGGCCGCCGCCCTGTATTTCAGCCAGTTGCCACGCATGCTCAAGGCGCCGACGCCCGGCCGCGACTTCGATTTCAAGGCCCGCAACCGCCGCCCGCCACGCGATCCGGTCAACGCGCTGCTATCTTTCGCTTACGCATTGCTCCTCAAGGACTGTTTCTCGGCTCTGTGCACGGTCGGGTTCGATCCGTATCTCGGCTTCTACCACGCCGGCCGGCACGGCAAGCCGTCGCTTGCTCTCGATCTCATGGAGGAGTTCCGCGCCATCATCGCCGATTCCGTGGTGCTGACGCTGATCAATACCGGCAGCCTCACTCCCAAGGACTTCCTGGTCTGGCGCGAAGCCTGCCAGCTCACCGCGGACGGCCGCAAACGCTTCTTCCAGACCTACGAGCAACGCAAGGCCACCATCGTCACCCACCCGGTGTTCGGCTACAAGATGGCCTACGGCCGGATGATCGAGGTCCAGGCCCGCATGCTCGCCGCCTACGTCCGCGGCGATGTCCCCGAATACCTTGGCTTCACCGTACGCTAAGCACAAATGTCAGCTGACAACCGGCGAATGACAAAATGGAAACCTACCTGGTGGCGTATGACATCTGCGACCCCAAGAGGCTACGGAAGGTTGCCCTGACTTGTGAGGATTTTGGCTTTCGCCGACAGTATTCAGTATTCATTTGCCGGCTGTCAGCTCACGATCTTGTCCGCCTCAAGAGCAAGCTCTATGACATTATCAATCTCAAGGAAGACCAGGTCCTGTTCATCCCGCTATGTGCACGCTGCGCCGCCGGCATCGAAGCTCTCGGCCGCCCCGTGGAAAAACATGATGCCAAGGATGTGGTGATTGTGACGTGAGGTTCTCTTGCCCCGTCTTATAACATCACGGCGCCGATCGCATGGAAGAACGCGGGCTCAATTCCGACGATCTCGAGCCAAGGTTGCGTTTTCGATTACGAAATACTTCCGAGGAGGACAGCATGTCTAAGCTACCGACACTCAGCTACGACACCTTGAAAACCGCCGTGGCCAGCTCTGCCGCTGCGTTCCGCCTGACGCTCAAGCTGGAGCCAGTCAGCCCCAAGGTCTTTCCACCAACGTACGAAGGCGGCAAGTACGCCACGGAGGAGCGCATCATTGGCGGCCAGAAGCTGCCGTGCGTGCTGCTCGATTCCGTGCCGTCGCAAGCGAACCGGATGGAGCTTGCGCTGCAAGATGCCTGGAGCGACGGCGAAATACCGTTGCCCGTCGTCTCGGTCGACTTCGCGGCCATTGACAACCCCGGCTTGACCAAGATCACTTCCCTGCAAGCGCCCCACCGCATTGTGGACGCCATTCTGCGCGACAGCACACTCGGGAATGGCGCAAACGCGCCGAGGTTCCGAATGTCCGTCATCGGCGCGGAACTCGATAATGTCTCCGCGGGCTATGCGACGCCGCTCTTAAAGCACGCGCCGCACTGCCTCGTTTTCGGCATGTGGGACAGCACCGGGCCTCGCGGCGGCTTGGGTGTCAAATTCGCGCGGGCCATCGTCAGCGAGGTCATCGGCGTCAATGCGGTAGGGGGAAGGAAAACGAGCAGCCGCATTGACCCACTGAATATTCGCGTAAACTCTGGAGTCTTGTTCGAGGGCAAGAACGGAGGATGGACTCTCGACGAGAAGGAAGCTCTGAAGGACAAGGGAAAGGCCGTCAAGCTCGGCAAGGACGGAAAGCCTTCCGAAGCCAACCACGGAAACGTCACGCCGACGATTTCCGATGGCGGTTTCACCATCAACTACGCCGAGCAAACCACAGTACTGTCCCTGCCAGCCTTGCGGCGGCTACGCTTCCCCACCAAGGCCGGCGACAAGCCAGACATTGAGGGGGATAAGCTTGCCCGCACCTATCTCGCCGCTCTGAGTTTGCTCGGCGCAACTCTGGCCGTCGAAGCCGGGTACGATCTCCGCAGCCGCTGCATTCTAAAGGCGACTGAGCCGGTCAGCTGGCATTTGCTGGGCAAGCCGGGCGACGCCGACACACCGTTCAACCTTGATAGGGACAGCGCGATCAAGCTCTACTTGGAAGCGCTCGGTGCCGTGAAGTCGCGGCTTCATCTTGACGAAGTCGTGCTAACCCCGATTGCGGACCTAGTGACGCTCGTGAACAAGAGCATGGAGATTGCGGCGGTCGAGACAGGAGAGGGGGACTGATGCTCGCTCTTGGCATCGAGTTGTTGATGGGCCGGGCAATCATCTCGCGCTGGGACAGCCGGGAGGAGCCCGAATGGCCGCCGCACCCTGACCGGGTGTTCATGGCTTTGGTTGCTGCCTGGGGCGAGGCCGGCGAGGATGCCGAGCAGCGTGCTGTCCTTGAGTGGCTCGAAGGACTTGGTCCGCCATCCCTGGCGATGCCCCCGGAATTATCCTTTCGCACACCGTTCACGACTTACGTCCCGGTAAACGACGATAGCCGCCCGATCGGGCCGAAGGGACCATACGGGGCGATGGGGAGCATCCCGATTGGCCGCAATCGCCAGCCGCGTCATTTTCCCACGGTGGTTCCGGAGTCGCCGGTCATGTACCTTCGCTGGGACGAAGTGGACATGCCGGCGAACTTGCAACCGCACTTGCAGCAATTGTGCGGGCTGGTGACATACCTCGGTCATTCCGCATCCCCGGTGCGGGCCTGGATCGAGGAACATCCAGCCGAGCCGACTCTCGTTCCGGTGGACCGTCAAGTTACAGTTAGGCTGCGCATGTTTGGTCCTGGCCGAACGGCCTACCTGAAGAGCCGGCTGGAAGCCGGGCTACGGCCTCAGCCCGCGTCCTGGCAAGGCTACTCATCGCCCAGTGTCGCCCAGAGCGAGAGCGTTGCCGAAGGACCGTTTGAGCCCGCCTTGTTTGTTCTCCGTCAGGTCGGTGGACGACGGCTTGGACTCGAAGCATGCGGCTTCGTTGCGCGGGCCATGCGCATCGAGTTGGAGCGTCGGCATGGTCCGAATGTTCCGGAGTGGATCGTTGGACATGCTCCGGATGGGACCACAAGCAGGCAATCGAGGCCCGCGTACATTCCGCTTGGGTTTGTGGGGCACGAGCACGCCGATGGGCATTTGCTCGGAGTGGCTGTAGCCGTTCCTCGCGACTTCGAACACACAGCCATCCTGCTGGAGTTGCTTACCCAGCTCCACAACTCGGATGGTGAAGTGGAAGTCACATTGGACGTGACCAACCGCCAACTAGAGAACCGTGAAGTCGGCAAGCTCCATCTGCAACTCGATGAGCGCCCGGAGAGACAACGACAGTTGATGGTGCAAACAAACACTTGGACCAGGCCGGCATGCGTCTGGACAACGGTCACGGCAATCATTCTTCCACAGTTTCCAAGTGCCGGCCTGGCGGCGGAAGAACTCGTTGCCAAAGAATGCGCCAAGTGCGGCTTTCCCGAACCCTTGGCAGTCCGAGTCAGCGCAGCACCATTGCTTCCGGGGGTTCCGCATGCACGCGACTTTGAGATCAGTCCGCGGGGGCGTCGGTCAGCCCGGCCGCTGACCCATGCCACTATCGAGTTTCCGCTTCCGGTTCGTGGTCCCGTATTGATCGGCCCAGGACGGCACTCCGGTTATGGCTTGTTTCGTCCGGACACGATGGAGAGCCATTCATGAGCTTGCCCACGCCAGATCAGTTCGAGCAGTTTTACAAAGCCGTGCACGGCAGAGCTGACGATCCGAACTTTGGTCCGTTTCCCTGGCAGGTTCGGCTGGCCAAGAGGGCAAGCGATGGCGATTGGCCGCAGTTGATCGCGCTGCCCACCGCCGCCGGAAAGACTGCCTGCCTTGACATTGCCGTGTTTGCCCTGGCGTGCCGGGCGAAAGCGCCGCGGCGGATCTTCTTCGTCGTCGATCGGCGGATTGTCGTCGATCAGGCGTGGCTGCACGCCAAGGACATGGCCAAGAGATTGCTCGAAGCCAAATCGGGAATCTTGAAGGTAGTTGCGGAATCACTCCGTGGAATTGCTCAGGATGATCGGCCGCTGGATGTATTTGCCTTGCGCGGCGGCATGTATCGCGAAACTGCTTGGACCCGTTCGCCATTGCAGCCGACGATTGTCGCCTCAACGGTCGACCAGGTCGGCTCACGGCTACTGTTCCGGGGTTATGGCGTCTCGGACTCGATGAAGCCGATCCACGCGGGCCTGGTCGGCAACGATGCACTTATTCTGCTTGACGAGGCACACTGTTCCAAGCCTTTCGAGCAGACGATTCAGGCGGTCGCTCGCTTTCGTGCCTGGGGAGAAGGTGGCCTCCCGTCGTTTCAGTTCGTGTCTCTCACCGCGACGCCGCACGGAGGCGTATCAATCGAAAAAGATGAAGACGACGACCGAAAGCACCCCGTCCTCGGCAAGCGCATCAACGCGGGCAAACCCACCAAGCTCGCCGTCGCCGAAAAAGCAAAAGGGAAGGGCGAGAAGGGGCGGACAGAGCTGGTCAAAGTGCTGCATAGCCAAGCGGCCGAGCTTGCGACCCGCTACGCTTGCGTGGGCATCATCGTCAACCGCGTGGCCACGGCAAGAGAGTTGAAGAAGAGGCTCGGCGACGATGCGATTCTGCTCACGGGCCGCATGCGCCCGCTTGACCGAGATCGATTGCTTGAAAAAGAGCTGAAGCCTATTCTTTCCAACGCCGAAGGGACGCCGCCCAGGTTTGTCATCGGCACGCAGTGCCTGGAGTGCGGTGCCGACTTTGATTTTCACGCCTTGGTCACCGAGTGCGCCAGCTTCGATGCCCTTCGCCAGCGTTTCGGCCGGCTGAATCGCGTCGCCAATCGCCCCCAGGCCGAGGCAGTCGTCGTCATCCGAGCCGATCAGGCCGACGACAGTAGTGAAGATCCAGTTTACGGCACGAGCCTCTCGAACACCTGGAAATGGCTCAACTCCAAATCGGTCAATGGCACTTTTGATTTCGGCGTGGCCGCGGTCCGCGCTGCAATGGGTCAGATTAGCGATGAAGAAATCGCCCGCTTGAACGCCCCGTCATCCGACGCTCCGGTTCTTTTCCCGGCGCACATTGACTGCTGGGTGCAAACGCATCCGATTCCGTGTCCCGATCCCGATCCGGCCCCTTTTCTTCATGGGATGAACAGGCCCGGGCAGCCGGATATTCAGGTGGTGATGCGCAGCGACCTCGGCGATGACAGCGACATGTGGGCCGACATCGTCGGGCTTTGTCCGCCGTCGTCTTCCGAAGCCGTTCCAGTACCAATCTGGACCTTCAAGAAATGGCTGACCGGAGAATCAGTTGACGACCAGTCCGGCGATGTCGAAGGCGAGGTGTTTGTAACTGACGGAGATCTTGCAGGCACTCGCCACGCCCTGCGCTGGCGGGGTCCCGACAGAAGCAGCATTGTCTCACAACCGGCAGAGGTCACCGCTAACGATGTATACGTGGTTTCGTGTTCAGCACCAGATGTTTCAAAATTGGGCGACTTCCTGTCCGATCCCCCGGCTGATTTTGCCGAAGAAGCGTTCCTCCGATCGTGCGACAAGGCGTTGCTGCGTGTGGCTAGTCCAGAGTTGAGCGAAGATGCCGAGGACATCGACGAACGGTTGACAGATTTGATCACGGCGAGACTGTTGGACGATTCTCCGGAATGGCTGCGACGGGCGGTCGCGGACCTTGAAAACCCGAAACGCCGCGTAGTCGATCGGCATCCGCTGGGCGGATGGGTGGTGACAAGCAAGAAGCGGCTTGGTCAATTTGAGCCAACTTATCTAGATGACAGTGAGCCCACAGAGTCGTTTCGTGGGCGCGCGATTTCCCTGGAACAACATTTGCGCGGCGTTGCCCAGCACGCGCGCCGCTTCGCTGAATCCTGCGGTCTGGACGCAAGTCTCTATTACCAGGCGGGACTGTGGCACGATCTCGGTAAGCTCGATCCTCGTTTCCAGGCCATGCTTCGGCAATCCTCACCGCGGACCGCGGTCGGCGCACCGCTCGCCAAGTCGGAAAGGGCGCCTCGCACCAAGCAAGAGCGCGACGATGCGCGCGAGGTTCATCGGTATCCGAGAGGCGCTCGACACGAGTTGCTTTCCGCTGCACTTGTCGAATCCAGGTGCGACGAGGAACTCCTCTTGCACCTGATCGCGACGCATCATGGCAGCGGCCGGCCATTTGCCTCTCCGGTGACGGAGAACGAGGCGGCGCAGCCACTCGTTGCACAATTACTCGACGAATCCCTTGACCTCAACACGTGTGCTCAGCAAATCAGCAAATGGAATGCAATATTGCCGGAGCGCTTTTGGCGCATCGTCCGCAAGCACGGGTGGTGGGGAGAAGCATACTGCCAAGCAGTATTTCGGCTCGCCGATCATGCGCAAAGCCGTGAGGAGCAAATGGCGAGCATGGATTCTCCAATCTTGCATGCCGTGCCTGTCGCTTCGACTGGGAAGGCGCCAGCGCTCCCGCAGAACTATCCATTGCCCCTTTCCGGCCTTGACGGGGGCAATCCTCTTGCATTCTTGGCTGCAGTCGGCGCACTGGTTGTCTGTCATCGATTCTCGCGACTGGAAAAGCCGCCTGATTGGCTTGCCGGACAAGTCGCGCTTGCCTGGGGTTCAGGGGATTCCGTAGTTACCCCGGTGTTATGCTTGCCGGGATCACCGTCGGTTTCAGACTTCGCAGAGTTTTTGGCCGAGAAGCTAGCCCGGTCGCCAGATACGCATCAATCGGACTGGGCAATCAAGATGCTGGCGGAGAAGAGATTCTCGCGCAAACTGTGCGCTGAAGCCAATGCGAGCGAACGCGACAATCTCAATTGGGTCACTGCCCTGATCTCGGAAGCTGTTCCTGATGGGGCAAGCCAGTTGCAAACCGTACGGCGCGACTACCTGTTGGACAATATTCGACAGATAATGTTGCGCACCGAAGCGCAACATCTAGAACGCGCCCTCTTCAAGACCTGGGATTACGCCGATGCATTGGCCAATCAATCCCTGCATTGGGAGCCAAGCGAAGACCGCCGGCACGCGTATCAGTGGCATATGCCATCGGGAGATCCAACACGCCGGAACCGGGGCGGCATGTTAGGCGCAAACCGCCTTGCCCTCGAAGCGTGGCCGTTGTTTCCGTCGTTTGCAGCAGGAGACAGGATGATAACACGCGGGTTCAAGGGTCGACGGGCCAACGACACATTCCTTTCATGGCCGCTTTGGAGATGTCCCTTGACCGTGGACGCGGTCGCATCGCTACTTGCTGTAGAGGAACTCCATCGGGATGATGCTGGCACCGCGACGCTCGAACATTTGAACGTGTGCGTCGCTTTTCGAGTACAACGAATCCTGGTCGGCAAGACGCCCAATTTCACAACCTCGTTTGCTATCGCCTGACAATATTGAGGCCCAACAGCGATGAATGACATGAATCGTGATCACGCTTCACTCCCGCTAGCGTCGCATCGCATGCGTCCGCTGCTTTCGCCCTTCACCGCCGCACGCATTCTTGTCGCCGCCCCGGTATTGCCGTTGGTGGCTGATACTTTGCCGTTGGCCGAGCAATTTCGTTCGGCTCTCTTGTCGAAGTGCAAGGACCTTTGCCTGCGGCGGAATGCTAAGCTGAGCGATCAGGAGGTGTGGTCGCGGGCGCCGGCCTTTGTCGGCAAGGATGCGGACGGGCGGCCTTTGACCGGGCATGGGCATGCCTTCTTCTTGCCGGCCGATGAGGATGGCGATGGCCGGATCGATCATGTCACGCTAGTGGCGGAGCGGGGGTTATCGGGGTTGGAGCGGCGGGCGGTCGAGCGCTTGCGGGTGCTGCGGTTCGGGGCAGGGGAACCGTTGCGCGTGGCCCTCGTGGCCCTGGGACGAACGGAACAGTTGCGCGGGGCGGTGCTGGACGAGTCGGCGACATGGGTGTCGGCCACGCCGTTCGTGGCGACGCGCTATCCCAAGTTGCGTGGCCGCAAGCGTGACCAGCCGGCCGATTATGCCACACCGTTGGCGTTCGCCCGGCACGTGCTGCAGGAGGAACTGGAACGGCTGCGACAGCGCCGGCCGGACTTGCCCGCGGTCATCGCCATCGAGCCGTTGCCGGTGCAGTATCTGGGGGCGGGGCGGTTGCGGCCCTTACAATTCAAGAGGGAGCGGCGCAAGGCTGGAGACGACGGCAGCCGTCGGCCCAGCGGCGCCTTCTGCATTGCCTTCGCCGCCCCAACGCGCGGCCCGCTGTGCCTGGGCCACTCCAGCCACCTCGGCCTGGGGTTGTTCGTGCCGGGAGAGGAAGAGAAGGAAAGGAAGCAGGCGGTGATGAGTTGAATCGCGTCGCCATGCTAGAAGCCGCAACGAGCGTCGAGGTGCTGAAACCGCCCACCTGCTTCTTTGAAGCAGCAAGTTCTTTGACAACCAAGAGTTAACATGGCAACATCCAAGCCGACGCCTCTCGCTTGCCGCAAGACGGAAACCAGGCAGCTGTTACATCGCCCACGGCTGCCACGTGAGTTGGGTGACAGCCACTTGTCATCGACCTTCTCGCGGCACCGCAAGGAAGTGTCGCCCATTTCCCACCTTGCAACGCCGAGACATAACCGCGGTTATCAGACCGCGGACCCATTGAAGCATATTTACCCCATAGAAGGACCAAGCAAATCGCCCCCATAACCGCGGTTATCAGACCGCGGA